>OBLW0100000493.1_pt1 | contig 33554 bp, 32 predicted proteins | sample 1520161 | NCBI WGS metagenome assembly OBLW01 (sample SAMEA3539309, study PRJEB22396) | soil metagenome | biome: tundra; feature: field; material: soil | place: USA | collected 2010-05 | depth 0.15 m
CCGCGCTGGCGGCGACCACGTTCGCCGTATTCCTGGCCATGGGGATCTGCCTCGTCGCCAGCATCAAGTTCGATAATCCGCTGGCCTGGACCGGCCCCAACCTGTCCGGCAGCCAGCTGATCATCTACACGCAGCAGAGCCAGGGCGGCGGCCTGATAACGCATCTCAGCAGCGCCCAGGCAGCCCGCCTGGGCGGGCAGGTGAGCAGCCTCGCTGCCAGCCTGCACACGCGGTCGGTGCCACTGGAATCCCCGGTCACGCTGTCCCAGGCGGGCACGCCGCAAAACAGCCCGTCCAACTTCACCGGCACCGTGTACGTGGCCACCCCGCAGCTGCTCGCCGCGTACGGGATCAAGGCCAGCCAGATCGCTCCCGGCACCGACATCCTCACCATGCGGCCAGGACTAGCGGGCGTGCCGCACCTGGAGATGACCTGGAGCACCACCCAGTCCCCGGGCCAAGGCCCTCCCTGCACGCTGAGCAACGACTGCCTGGCCAACCCGGTGATACAGACGGCCAGCAGCCTGCCCGGCGGCACCTCTGCGCCGAACACGGTGGTCACCCAGTACGCGGTGAGCAAGTACCACCTGCAGCCCAGCCTGAACGGCTGGCTGATCCAGGCACCGGCCCCGCTCACCACCACGCAGATCAACGCCGCCAGCCAGCTCGCGCTCGCCTACGGAGTCACGGCCGAGACCAAGTCCAATACGCCGGGTCTCGACGAGTTCGCCGGCGGGGCCACCGCGCTGGGCATCGTGATCGCGTTCGGCGTGCTGGCCGCCTCCGTCGGCCTGATCCGCAGCGAGACCGCGCGGGACCTGCGCACGCTCACCGCGGCCGGTGCCAGCGGCGCGACCCGGCGGATGATCACCGCGGCGACCGCCGCAGCGCTCGGCCTGCTCGGCGCGGTCCTCGGCATGGCGGGCGCGGTGGTCGCCGGGCTGGCCTGGGCGCACAGCAGCCTGTCCGCCATGTTCGGCGACGTGCCGCTGAGTGACGTGCTGATCCTGCTGCTCGGGCTGCCGCTGATCGCCGCCGTCGGCGGATGGCTGCTGGTCGGCCGCGAGCCGCCGCTGATCGCCAGGCAGCCGATTGAGTGAGGCCCGCGGGCGGACTGAGGTTGCATAGTCACGTCGCTGACATGTGCGGGACATCGGAGCGCGCAGCTGACAGGGCAGCCAGGGCATGGTGAACTGCGGCGTCCGTGGTCAGTACAGCTAGTCATCTCATCCCGGCCGCGGTGACCACGGCCAGGGCGAAGGTGGCCACGGCGGCCATGCCGTGGCCGACCGGGATGAGCACGGCGGCCGGCCCACGGGGTTTTGGCCGGGCTCGTTTCCGCCCGGCTCGGGACAGGTCCGCGGGCACGTTGGCGAGCACCTCGTCGACGAGCTGGCCCGCGAGTTCGTCGTCGGTGAGCGCCCTGGCCAGCAATTCGTCGGTGAGCGCGCTGGCCGCCGGGTCCGCGCTGGCCACGGCGGGGAAGCGGGGGTAGGGAGTCCACAGGGTCACCGTGCAGATGCCGAGCCCGATCGTCGGCATCAGCAGGCCGACGGCCGTCCAGGCCAGCGCGACCCAGCCGGTCGCGAGGTAGCTGACCCACACCACCAGCGCAGTAAGGGCCAGGCTGAAATGCCCGAACAGCACCGCTGGCGGCAGGCCGCCGGTGACGGCGCGCTGCTGGCGCAGGCCGCCGCTGGCGGCCAGCTTGCCGAACATGTATGCACCGATGCTGGCGGTGAACAGCCAGGTGACCAGGGTGATGATGCCCAGCGCCCGGCTGTGCGTGGAAGAGGCGACCGTGGGCAGAGCGGCCATGATAGCGATTCCCACGATCTTCTCCCGTCACCCTGAGCTCTTCACCCAGAGCTTTTCATCCTGAGCTTTCACTCCTCAGCTTTCATCCTGAGCTTTCATCCTGAGCTTTCATCTTCAGCTTTCACTCCTGAGCTGCGAGCGCGAGCGCGCCGCTTGCCCTCGTGCATCGCTTGCACCCGGGCGACCGGAATCGTCCGGCCCTCCTCGATCAGGTCCGGGCTCAACGACTGCGGTGCGGGCATCCGGTCGGCCCACGGATCACCGGCTGCGATCAAACGCGCCGCTGTGCGCACGGTGAAGTCGGCCGGCGCGACGCGGTCGAGCTCATCCCAGGCCACCGGGAACGACACCGTCGTGCCGGGCCGGACACGCGGACTGTACGCGGCCACCACCGTCGCACCGCCCGCCCGCGTCGAATCGAGGAACACCTTGCCGCCGCGATCCGCACGGATAAAGGCCGTGGTGGCGAGGGCCGGGTCGAGCTGCTCGGCCCGGGCGGCGATCGCGCGGGTCGCCGCGGCCGCGTCATCGCCCGTCACTTCCGCCTCGATCGGCACGAACACGTGGACGCCCTTGGCCCCGCTGGTCTTGACCGCGCCCGCGAGCCCGGCATCGGCCAGGGCCTGGTGGACCAGTCGCGCGGCGCGGACGGCCATCGGGAACGCGTCCACCGGCGGCGGGTCGATGTCGAGCACGAGGTACGTGGGATGGTCCCAATGGCCGGCGCGGACCAGCGTCGGGTGGTACTCCACGGCCCGCTGATTGGCGAACCACAGCAACGTGCGGCGGTCGTTGCACAGCGCGTAGGACACCTCACGCTTGGACGTCTCCGCCCACAATGGCACCGTCCGCACCCATGGCGGTGTGTACCGGGGCACGTTCTTCTGCATGAAGGGGGCCTGGCCGCGGAGCACCCTGATCACCGACAGCGGCCGGTCCCGCAACTCCGGGATGATGCAGCCGCGAACCGCGTCCAGGTAGTCCACCAGATCCCGCTTGGTCGCCTGCGCCCCGTCGAACAGCGGCTGGTCGAGATTGGTCAGCGGCACCCCGTCCCGTACCTCGCCGTCGCCCATGTGATCACCCCTGTGGCTGGCCGGGGGCCGCGCCGCTGGCGGCGCAGTACTGCCGGGCGAACTCCAGGTACCGCTCGGCGATCTGGCTGACGGTCTTGTCCTCGCTGGCCGTGCCGTGGTTGTGATCGGCGATCGGGTCTTCCCAGATGCTGCGGCCGATCGCGAACCCGACGAAGCCATCGACCGGCGCGGCCACCGTCAGCCAGTGCTCCAGCCGGGCCGCCGGAGCGTCGCGGCCGAGCACGATCGCGCAGACATCGTCACGCCCGCCGATCCGGATCTGGCTCACTACGGCCCGCGCGGCCTCGGCTGTCTCCAGGCCCTCGACCTTCCAGATGGCCGGCTCGACCCCGGCCGCCTGGTTGTCGGCGATCACCTGGATGACCAGATCCGGGCGCAGGTCACGGTCATAGGCGTCGGTATTCCCGCCCGCCGCGGCCCGCTGCTCGTCGGTCGCCGGGACAAGCAGCTCATACAGCAGCGGCACACCTATCGCGCCGAGTGCGTCGCTGACCTCGCGCAGTGCGCGCAGTTGCTGGGCGCGCCGCTGCGCGGGGAAGGCGGGATTGTCGCGGACCAGAACCTTGGCGAAGTCCGGGCGACTCGATTCGACGTGCTCCAGCCACTCCCGACCCCACTCCAATTCGAACCAATCCCGGCCACTATGTTCCACCGGTACGGCCAGCACTACCCCGTCGGAATGGGCCGCCTCGACGACCGGTTCCCCATAGCGCTCGTCGACCAGGACACCCGCCCGGCCACCTGGCAGCTGCGGCCGGGCTTGAGCGAGTCCTGCGTAGATCAGCTGCTTGGCGGCCTGCATCGCGGCGCGCTGACCCTCGTCCGGCCGGTCACCGGTGACGTCGAACAGGGACTTGCCGAAGGACGCTCGATGATCCATCGCCAGAATCAGCAGGGGATCCGCGGCCGACGGGTGATAGCTGTGGCTGGACATACCCCGATCCTGCCCGCATTCCAGCCGGCAAACGCGGACTACGGATCAACGATCACAGGCCGTGCAGTACCTGGTCTGCGGCATCTCGGTCAGCCTGGTGGTCGCGACGGCGCTCCCGCACTGCTCGCACCAGCCGAAGCGGCCGGCTGACAGCCGGGCCAGTGCTGCCTCGATCTCCGCGAGCGCACGTCGCTCCGCGACCGCCCGGTGCAGGATCCCGCTCGCCCGCCGCCGTGCCGCCAGTCGAGCCTTCCGGTCGCTGCTGGTGTCAGCGGCGACCTCCTCGGCATCGTGGTAGGCCAGCGAGAACTCGGTGACCCGCTCCAGCCGCTCCTGCCAGTGGAACCCGAGCAGGGCGCGCCACTGAGGCAGCGCCGCTGGGTGCAGGTGCCGCGCCTCCGTGGCCGGGGTTCGCTCTGCTCCGCTAGGCGGTGAAACGATAGCTAGATCGGCCGGCATCGGCGTTCCTTCCATCTCGGTGCTCCTGCCCTGCCCGCGGGTGCCTTCGCAAGATCCAGCAGATCGCTTTTACCTGCAGGCCAGCTGAAGTACCGGTCAGGAAGCGCTGCTCAGTTCGCCTGCGCCGGGCGTCTGATTCAGGGCGTCGAGGAAGGTCGCCGCCCAGTGCGCCACGTCGTGGTCCCGCACGCGGCGGCGCATCGAGCGCATCCGCCGCCTGGCCTCCCGGGGGGAGACGGTCGCCGCGCGCACGATGGCGTCCTTCAGGCCCTCGATGTCGTGCGGGTTGACGATGAACGCGCTGCCCAGCTCGTCCGCGGCGCCGGTGAACTCGCTGAGCACCAGTGCTCCGGTCTCGTCGTAGCGGCAGGCGACGTACTCCTTGGCCACCAGGTTCATCCCGTCCCGCAGCGGAGTCACCAGCATCACGTCGGCGGCGAGGTAGAGCGCGGCCATCTCCTCCCGCGGGTACGACTGATGCAGGTAGTGGACCGGCGGAGTGCCCACCTCCCCGTGCTCGCCGTTGATCCGGCCCACCGCCACCTCGACCTCATCCCGCAGGCGGCGATACTGCTCGACGCGTTCCCGGCTGGGGCTGGCCACCTGAACAAGCACAGCTTCTGGCAGCCCGAGGCGGCCCTCGTTGAGCACCTCGCCATAGGCCGTGAGGCGGTGCAGGATGCCCTTGGTGTAGTCGAGCCGGTCGATGCCGAGCAGGACGATGTCGGGCTTTCCCAGCGCCTCGCGGATTTCCTGAGACCGGGCCCGGACGTCCGGGCGACGGGCGATTTCCTCCAGGGCCGCCGAGTCGATCGAGATGGGGAACGCGGCGGCCCGGACATCGCGGCCGTCCGCAGAGTGGTCCGCGGCGACGCGCTGGCGTCGCCTGCCGACGGCCGTGCCCGCGTCGCCGGGCGAGGAATCCGGTACCCGGACGAGCGACCCTCGTGTCGCCAGCCCGGCGGTCCGTCGGCAGGCGCGCAGGAAGTTCGTTGCGTCGCCTTGACGTTGGAATCCCAGCAAGTCGGCCCCGAGCAGGCCCGCCGTGATCTGCCTGCGCCAGGGAAGCTGGGCGAAGATCTCGTAGCCGGGGAAGGGCGTATGGGTGAAGTGGCCGATGCGCACGTCGGTGCGCAGCTCGCGCAGCATCCCCGGAACCAGCTGGAGCTGGTAGTCCTGAACCCACACGGTCGCGCCGGTGGCGGCCTGCGCGGCTACTGCCTCCGCATAGCGGCGGTTGACCGTGACATATGCGTCCCACCATGGGCGGCGGAACTCCGGCTGCGCGATGACGTCGTGATAGAGCGGCCAGAGCGTCGCGTTGCAGAAGCCCTCGTAGTAGTCGCGGACCTCCTCGGCCGACAGGCCCACGCTGACCAGGTGCATGCCGCCGGTGTCGAATGGTTCGGGCGCCTCACCCGCCGCGCCGGGCCAGCCGATCCATGCGCCGCCGACGTCGCGCATCACCGGCTCAAGAGCGGTAACCAGTCCGCCCGGGCTCGGCCGCCACTCCGATTCACCCCCCGGGCCCTCGACCCGGTCTACCGGCAGCCGGCTGGCGGCCACCACGAATCTGTAGTCGCCGACCGCGGCGGGCGGGCCCGGTTCATCCACTGGGCCAGCAACTTCTCGTTTCGGCGGCACCGGCCAACCCTATCCGGTGCCTAATCCAGGAGGCGGTCCTGCTGGTGCGGCGCGAACCAGTGCGCCTGCCGCGACATTCGCTCGGTTGCCGGAGTGCCACGGGTAACGCCATAGACGGTTCCCGGGAAATCGAGTGACTCCTGAACGGCCCAGATCTGCTCATGCTGGTCCGGCGGGTAGATCCTCGCCGGGTCACCCACCGCGACCCAGCCGATGGGCACCGTGGCATCTGGCGGCAGGACGGTGTTGACGTGGACGACACCGTGGATCCGCACCTCGCTGCCGGCCCCGATGACACAGCCCGGGAACAGGGCAGCGCCGGTGGCCAGGAAGCATCCGTTACCGACGCGGACCCCGTTGAGGTGAGCATGCGGTCCGACCAGTACGTCGTCTCCGATGGTCGACGGATGCCGGGCGCGGCCGCGTATCACGGCGTTCTCCATCACGACGCTGCGGGCGCCGACCCGGATCTCGCCATCTTCGGCGGTGAGCACGGCACCGAACAGGATGCGCGCGTCCGGCCCGATGCGCACCGCGCCGCAGAGGACCGCCGTGGGCGCCACGTAGGCGCTGGGATGGACCTGCGGGGCGTTGCCCCGATGCTCAATCAGCACAGGCACAGCCTGCCAGACGGCTGAATATCAAGCGCGCGCGGAGCCCCGGCCGTCCTGGTCGAGGATCCCATGCGCCCTGGCTGTGCCCCCCGACATGATCAGCTGACCCTGATGCCTCAGGCGGAGAGGGCGGGGAATTGCCCGGCGGCCGCGGTTCGTATGATGTGCCCGCGGAACAGTTCGGCGGCCGGAAGCAGGCGTCGTTCGGCTGACCACGTCAAGCAGATCTCCCTTACTGCCCCGGTGTCCAGGATCTCGCAGTAGGACACCGGCCCGGCCGCGGCTTCCGGCGATCCCGCGCGGGGCGCGGGGACGATGGCAACGCCCAGTCCGGCGGCCACGAAGCCGCGGACGGTGGACAGATCGTCGCCCTCGAATACAACGGACGGGCGGAACCCGGCCCGTTCACAGAGATCGTCGCTCAGCTTCCTCAGCGCGGAATTGGGCCGCAGGCTGACGAAAGGCTCGTCGGACACGTCGGCCAGCCGAATCTGCTGCCGCCCGGCCAGCCGATGATCGCGCGGCAGGGCCAGGCGCAGTGGCTCAACCGCGATCGACCGCATGTGCACAGATGGGTCGCGCGGCCGGCGGGTGCCGATCTCGAGGTCGGCCCGCCCGCCGTCGAGCGCGGAGGAGTGCAGTTCGTCGCGCACCTGCGTCAGCTGGAACGTGACGTTGGGGTGAGCGGCGCGGAAGCTTCTGACCAGGTCCGGCACCAGCCAGGTAGCGAGCGAGTGCTGGAAGGCGAGGGCCACCGTGCCGGTGTCGGGCTCGAGAAGCTGATTGACGGCGGCGATCCCGTCGTCAAGCTGATGCAGCATGGCGTCCACATGCCGCTTGAACACCGAGCCCGCGTGGGTCAGCCGGAGGATACGGCCAGACCTTCGCAGCAACGGCGTGCCGATCTGTGCCTCCAGGCGCGCCAAGGCGCGCGAAACCCCGGACTGGGTGACCGCCTCCAGCTCGCTGACCTCGGTCACGGTCGTGCCGTCGGCGACCTGCTGGAACCAGCGCAGCGCATCCGTATCCACATCCATGATTTTAGGTCATGAATCACTTGCATTCTAGTCATTGGACGCATCGATGGTGGTCGTGCACACTCGAATATGTAAGGACCACCGATCGTGAGGACAAGCAAATGCAGAGCACCACTGAGGCACGGAGTCCCCTGTGGACTTCGATCCGTGATGAGCTCCGCGACGCCCGTGCGGCGCGTGCCGCACGCAAATCCCTGGAGCGCGAGCTGGCGAGCTACACCTCGCCGCGCGACCTGAACGACCTCGAGGCGATCCTCGAGCGCTACAACGAGGACGAGACCGCGGACATCCGCCGGGTCCTCGCGGGCCGTCGCAGCGCCTGACATCCCGGACGCGAGCGCGACTCGCTGGCGGGCCGGTAGGGCGGTGATCAGGCCCGGCTGGCTAGAGTGCCCGGGATGGCCTACGTCCACGGGTATTCAGCCGAGGAGGGCACCCGGCTCACCGATCAGGCCACCACGCTGACCGAGCTTCTGCACGCCGATACGCGGTATCCCGCTGGCAGCCTGGTGCTGGAGGCGGGCTGCGGGGTCGGCGCGCAGACCGTCATCCTGGCCGCCAACAGCCCTCAGGCGGCCTTCACCTCCATCGACATCTCCGGGGAGTCGCTGGCCGAGGCGCAGCACCAGGTGCAGGCGGCGGGCCTGCGCAATGTGACCTTCGGGCGCGCCAGCATCTTTGATCTGCCCTTCGGGCCGGCCTGCTTCGATCACGTCTTCGTGTGCTTCGTTCTGGAGCATCTGCCGGATCCCGCCGGAACGCTGGAGGCCCTGAGGCGAGTTCTCAAGCCTGGTGGCTCGATCACCGCCATCGAAGGCGATCACGGCTCGGCTTACTTCCACCCGGACAGCGTGCATGCCCGCCGGGCCATCCAGTGCCTGGTCGATCTGCAGCGGCAGGCGGGCGGCGATTCGCTCATCGGGCGCCAGTTGTATCCGCTGCTGGTGCAGGCCGGCTATCGCGATGTCACGGTTTCTCCCCGCATGGTCTACGCCGATGCGACCAGGCCGGCGCTGGTCGATGGCTTCACACGCAAGACCTTCACCGCCATGGTCGATGGGGTCGGCGAGCAGGCTGTCGGCCAGGGGCTGATGGACGCGGCGAGCTGGGCGACGGGGATCAAGGACCTGTACCGGGCAGCGGAGGCCGACGGGACGTTCTGCTACACCTTCTTCAAGGCGGCCGCGCTGAAGTAGGCCACTTGGCACAGGGCTTGCCGCTGGGGCGGCTTACGCCAGGCAGGTGAGCGGGGCGCCGCCGTTGTAGGCCACCATGTCGGTGAGCGCGGCGGCGATATCGATGGCTGCGCCGCAGGGGGCGCCATCGAGTTCGGCGTACGCGCGGTGCAGGTTGCCGACAATCCGCTCGGCGTCGGGCCACGCAGCGAATGGGCCCAGGTCCGTGGCCCGGGCCGCGTCCAGCGGGGGCATTCCCGCGTCATGGCCGCGTGCCGCGACGTCGAGGATGAATCTCAGGTAGTCGAGCGTGGCGTCGATGGGCCCCTGGTCTTCGAATACTGGACCGTGGCCGGGCACGATGATCCGCGCGCCGAGCGGCCGGACGACCTGTTCCAGGACGTCGATGGCGCCGGCCACGGAGCCCATGAGCAGGAACGGCGTGCCTCCGTTGAAGATGAGGTCGCCGCAGAAGAGCACCGAGCGCTCGGGGATCCAGATGATCGAGTCGTTGGTGGTGTGCGCGGCCGTGCCGACGTGACGGACCTGCGCCCGCAGGTCGCCAGCGTGCAGCGTGATCTCGTCGGTGAAGGTGACGAACGGCGGGTCGAGGGTGAGGTCGCCCCAGTCGGGGCAGTCCCAGAACGGCAGGTCCCGTGGTGGGCCGAACGCGATGGCTTCGTCGCGCGCACGCTCGTGGGCGATGATGGCGGCGGCGGGGAACATGCAGTTCCCGAAGGTGTGGTCGCCATGATGGTGGGTGTTGACCACAGTCCGCACCGGCGCGGGGGTAACCGCGGTGATCGCGTCCTGGTAGGCCTGGGTGCGGCGGCGCGTGGAGCAGGAGTCAATGCTGATGACCCCCTGCGGTCCGACGAGGAAACCCGTGTTGTTGATCCACCAGGTGCCGTCGGGCTGGATGTAGGCGTAGATGCCGGGCGACACCTCGCGAACCTCGGGCCGCCCCGGGGTGGTGATGTCGCTGCGGAGACTGCTCATCTGGCTTCCCCCGTTGACACTCGTCGGCCGCGTCGGCTCCTTCGGTGCGAACGCCGCACCACGGCGGCCCGCCGGGGCCGAGCCTGAATGACGGCCGCCTCCTTAGCATCCTCTGACGGTCACCTGTCAGTGACCTTCACCCGGGGGGACGTGCGTCCCCGGGTGCGTGCCATCGAGGTGACGAGCATCGTCGGCTGCTTCTGGATCGCCCTCGCGGAGTCCTGCGACAGTAGCCAGGGTCATCACCCTTGGGGTGGCAATGCGGGCCTTCGCCGCTGCTGACTATACTTGGCAGTTCCGTCAGCATCCGGGGGGATCTGCGTTGCGGAAAAATCTCAGATTCGGCATGGCTGGGGGGGCCGGGTGCGCGGTCTTGACTGCTTCGTCCCTTATCGTCCCGCAGGCGTCCGCCGCGCCAATTACGCTGATATGCGGCCAATACCAGTACATGCCGGTCACCAACAAGCTTGGCGAGAGCTTCATCATCAGGAATGACAACTACGGCGGCCAGCGAGAGTGCATCAGCAACTCCAACGCCTGGCCTAATTTTGCCGTCACCCAGTCGTCGGCGAGCTCCAAGAGCGGGCCGGTGATGGCCTTCCCATACATATTCCTGGGCTGCAGCTGGGGACTCTGCACCCCGGGAAGCGGTCTCCCGGCCAGGGTTCCCGCACTGCATGACCCGCTGACGAGCTGGAACACCTCCCTGCCCGGCGGCGGCGTCTGGGACGCGACTTACGACATCTGGTTCAACAAAACGCGGATTATCACTGGGCAGGCAACCGGTGGAGAGCTCATGATCTGGATTAATTCACACGGGCAGCCTGCGCCACGTGCCAACACGCCTATCGTGTGGGAAGATCACGCCAGATGGTACCTGAAAAGCTGGATAACGCAGCACGCCGGCATCAAATGGCGTCTCATTCAGTTCCGGCGGGTCCGGCCCGTTTCGCAGGTCGCCAATCTACAGCTGAATGCGTTCATCGATCAGGCGGAAGCTCATCACTGGATCCGGCCATTGTCCTGGATGCTCAACATTGAAGCGGGATTCGAGATCTGGAGTGACGGCAGCGGCCTGACCACGAACTGGTTCGCGGCACGGGCCTAGTGGTCCGTATGGGGAGTTCCTGCTGGCTTCACGTCGCTCAGGGTTTCCGGCCGACCGCCCCGGCGATCTTCAGCCGGGTGGGCTCCGAGATCGTGTCCTGCCGCCACTCCCGGACGCTGGTCAGGCCGGGTTCCACGAGTTCGAAGCCGTCGAAGAAGCGCAGAATCTCGGCCTGGGAGCGGAAGTAGGTCTCCACCGGCGTGCCCGCCGCCACCGCCCGCAGCGCGGCCATCGCCTGCTGGTCGCTCTCGCTGGAGAATTGGGAAAGCACCAGGTAACTGCCGGGCCGCAGGCGATCGCGGAACTGCGCGATGATCCCGGCCGGGTCGTCGGCGTCCGAAATCAGATGCAGCACCGCCACGCAGAGCACGCCTACTGGCTGGTCGAAGTCGATCAGCCGCGAGACGTCCGGGGCCTCCAGGACCACATCGGGCTGGCGGATGTCGGCCTGGACCGAAGCCACCTGGTCGTCGCGGGCGAGCAACGCCGCGTTGTGGACCTGCACGATCGGGTCATAGTCGACGTAGACCACGCGGGCCGACGGGTCGGCCTCGCGCGCTACTTCGTGCACGCTCGGCGAGGTCGGGAAGCCGGTCCCCAGGTCGATGAACTGGCGGATGCCCGCGTCGGCGAGCACGCGCACGGCGCGGATCGCGAACGCCCGGTTCGCCCGGGCCAGCCGGCGCTGGTCCGGGGCAACGGCCAGGACGTTGTCGGCCGCCGCCCGGTCCACCTCGTAGTTGTCCTTGCCACCCAGCAGGTAGTCATAGATCCGCGCGGCGCTTGGCTTCGCTGGGTCGAAGCCCGGCGGCAGGCCGGCACTCTGGATCATCCGCAGCCTCCCCGGCCCCGCAGTCGTCCCGCTCTAGCAGCAGACTACCGGGCCGGCCCGGGCCTGAGCGCCAGCGCTCATGCCGCACTTGACCTTGACCCTGGGGCAGGCTTCACGATCGTAGGGCTCGCATGGCGCCTCATGCTAGCCCTGACCGGCCGTCCGTCTAACTGGGTCTGGGCTTGTGCAGGCCTGCGGCCCGGCCAGGCCAGCACAGGTATGCGGCAATTCCGCGGCCAGCGCGGCCAGCGGGAAGCACGGCTGGGCGGCGGCGCGGGAGGCGACAATGCTCAGCGCCACGGGCAGCCCCGCACACTGGTGATTCAGCAATGGCCGGTCGGCGCCTGCCTGTAGTCCCAGAGCAGGACTTATTCTGCGTCGTGCCCGGCGATGTCGGGCACCGCGCCGACCATGCCCTCGCTCAAGGCCGCCGCGCCGATCCCGGCCGCCTGCGCCGCCTCGACCCGGCGGCGGTCAACAACGGACGGGCCGGGCGGCAGCCGGCGGGTCAGCGCGAGCGCCATGACGGCCACCGCCGCCGCGATGGCGAACGCAGCCGTAACGCCCACCGACACGCTACGGTCGGCGGTCGCGGCCAGCGCCGCGCCGCCTGCGCCGATGCCGATCGCCGTGCCGAGCACGTCGGCCAGGTTGAGCGACGCCGACGCCCATCCTTCCCGGCCGGGCGGCGCCTCCCGCAGCATCATCAGCGAGATCGGCGCGTAGGCCAGCCCCATTCCCAGGCCCGCGACCGTCCAGGCCGCCAGGCCCGCTGCCACCGGCACGCCCGGCTGCAGCATCAGGGTCATCCCGGCTATGCCGATCAGGATGATCACCAGCCCGGCACGCACCAGGCGGCGCCCGGCCCACCTCTGGCTCAGCCGGGCCTGCGCCCAGGCACCAGCGGTCCAGGCCAAGGTGGCGCCCGTGACGGCGATGCCCGCCACCACCGGGCTGCGGTGACGCACCACCGTGATCGACAGGGTCACGTAAGCGTCCGCGCCGAAGAACGCGAAGGTCAGCAGCCCCCGGCTGAGGATCGTGGCTGGCAGTCCGCGGCGTGCGGTCAGGGTGCCGGCTGGAACCAGCCGGCGCAGCGCGGGCAGCCCGGTGGCGGCGCCCGCCACGAGCAGGCCCCCGCCGACCAGGACAGCGCCGGAACCGGCCGCGAGCGTAAGGCCAGCCAGGAACATCGCCGTACCGGCCGCCGCGGCGATGCCGTCGATCAGCCGGTGCTCCTCCGTCTGACCGGAGCCCGGCGGGCCGAGGCGGATCAAGGGCGGCACGGCAATCGACCCGGCCACCGCGACCACCGGCAGCAGCCCCAGGAACACCCATCGCCACCCGAACACGTGCGCCACCTCGGCGCTGATGGCCGGCCCGGCCAGGCCCGGCGCGACCCAGGCCGTGGACAGCACCGCCATCATCCGGGCCCGAAGCGGGCCGGCCAGGCTGCGGCCGATCGAGACGTAGGCCACCGCCGGCACCGCGCCAGCGCCCAGGCCCTGCACAGCACGGCCCGCGACCAGCACCCCCATCGAGGGCGCGAGGCCTGCGATGGCCAGCCCGCACCCGAACACCACCAGCCCGGCCACGAACGGGATCGCCGGCCCGCGCCGGTCAGCCTCCCGGCCGGCGGCCACAATGCCGACCACGCTCCCCAGCATGAACGCGCTGAAGACCCAGCCATACAGCCGGAGACCGCCGAGATCACGGGCGACAACCGGCATGACCGTCACCACCGCCAGCGCCTCCGACGCGACGAAGGTAACCGTCAGGACAAGCCCGGCGGTCAGTGCCCGCGCCTGCGGCGCCCAGAGTCCCGGTACCCGGCTATCACCCACCAGCCATCCCTCCGTCTGCCCGTGCCGCTCTGCTGAGCCTAGGACCTCAACCGGGCTTGAGGTCCAGTCCAGGGAGACCGGGACCGGGGCCGGGGACCGGGGACCGGGGACCGGCACAATGAGGAGCATGGACCCACGCGAGCCCGAGGATCTGGCTGACTCCGGGATCGCGGAGCGGGCGGGGGTGCCGCTGCGGCGCGCGGGCCGGGTCATCGTGCTCGACCCGGCGCAGCGTGTTCTGCTGCTGCGCTACGACGACGGCCCGCCGGCCGGACGGCACTGGGCCACCCCGGGCGGGGGCCTGAACCCGGGCGAGTCCTATGCGGCCGCCGCGAGCCGCGAGCTCACCGAGGAGACCGGCTGGGACGATGTCGCCCTGCTGGGTGAGCTGCACCGCGGCGTGCGGATGCTGGAGCACCGTGACCGGGTCGTCCGGCAGCACGAACGTCATTTCCTGGCGCGCGTCCATCAGCCCGGCCGGGAGCTGGGAGATGTCGCGGCGATGCACGTTTCTGACGGGATAGCCGCGTGGCGATGGTGGACGCTGGCCGAACTGGACACGACGGCCGAGGTCGTCTTCCCGGCCGGGCTGGCGGGCCTGATCCGGGGCGTGCTCGGCCACTAGAGTGGCCCGGGGACTAGGTTGACCTGGGGAGGATGCCATGGACACGAGTTTGGTTGACCAGGTGGTCGACATCGCTCAGCGCGTGGTCGCCAGCGGGGCGATCTCGGCCAACGGGCACGGCAACGTGAGCGTGCGCGTCCCGGGGGCCGAGGAACTGTACTTCACGGCTGGCCCGTCGCTGCGCGACCACCCGCCCTCGGCCGTGGTCCGGCTCGGGCTGGACGGGACCCTGCTGGAGGGCGAGCTGCCCGCCATCCAGGGCGCTGTGGTGGCCATGCACACGGCCATGTACGCCGACAACCCCGAGGTCGGCTGTGTCTTGCATACCCACTCGCCGCACGCCACCGCCTACGCGGTCGCGCACCGTCCGATCGGATGCTGGGTGGAGGCCCTCGCGATGTTCGGCCTGGCGTCCGGGGTGCCGGTGGCCGGCTACGGCCCGCGCGGATCCGACCAGGCGGTGGCCGGCATCCGGGCCGCGATCACCCCGGGAGTTCCCGCGGTGCTGCTGGCCAACCACGGGGTGCTGGTCTTCCACCGCACCCCGGAGCTGGCCATCATGGTCGGCGGGATCGTTGAGGAGGCCGCCCAGGCGGGCATCAACGCAAGCGGGCTCGGCGGCCCGGTCGAGCTCCCGGAAGAGCTTCGGGCCGCGGCTCTGCAGCGCGCCATGACGTTCGACAGTCAAGGAACGGTGCACGCCTAGGGTGCCGCGCTGCCACCCGGCCGTCATCAGCGTTCTGGTGACAGCGGCGGGCGCGATCGTCTGGATCACCGTCTTTCCGCGGGTCGGCACCGACCTGTCGGCCGCGATGGCCCGGGCCGGCTGGGCGCGCGATTACCCTGGCTCGGCATATCTGTTGAGCTGGTACGGCGGCATCCATCCAGCCAGCTACTCGCTCCTGGCGCCCTATCTGCTCGCGGCCATCGGCACCCGGCTGGCCATGGCGATCGCGGCCGTGGTCTCCGCAGGACTGCTGACCGTGGTGCTGGTCGGGCACGGGGTGCCCCGGCCACGTCTGGCGGCGCTGTGGGTGGCCGTTGCCCTCTGGACCGAGTTGTCGGCCGGCCGGGCCGCCTTCACCCTGGCGCTTGCCCCGGCGGTGGGCTGCGTCGTGGTCGCCGGTGGCGGCCCGCGGGGCTGGGCCCGGCTGCCTGCCGCCGCGGGCCTGGCGTTGCTGAGCGGCCTGATCAGCCCGGTCGCTGCGCTCTTCCTCGGGGTGGTGGCGGCCGCGTTCGCGTGCACCGGCCGGTGGCGGGAGGGCCTGGCCGTCGGCGCCGGCGCGGGCCTGCCGCTGGGCGCCATGGCGGTGTTCTCCGATGGCGGCGTGCAGCCCAACGGCATCCAGAGCTGGCTGCCGCCGTTGCTCGCCGCCGCGGCGGTGGTGGCGCTGCTGCCCCGCCGGTGGCGGATGGTGCGGATCGGCGCGCTCGTCTACGGCCTGGGCGTGATCCTCAGCTGGGCGTGGCCAAGCCCGGTCGGCTCCAACGTCGGGCGGCTGGGCGAGCTGCTCGCCGGCCCGCTGCTGGCCGGGCTGGCCAGCAGCCGGCCTCGCTGGCTGCTCGCTGCGGGCCTGGCTGCCGCCGCGTGGTGGCAGGTCGCCCAGCCGGCCGTCGATCTCACGCACGGCAACGCGCCGGCTTACGCCCCGGAGACGGCGGCGCTCGTGCGCGAACTGCGGGGGATACACGCGGACACCGCGCGGGTGGAAGCGGTGCCGCAGTACGGCCACTGGGAGTCGGCGGAACTGGCGCCGGTGGTGCCGCTGGCGCGCGGCTGGGAGCGGCAGGTCGACGTCGAGCGCAACCCGCTGTTCTACGGCGGCACGCTCACCCCCGCGGCGTACCACGGCTGGCTGCGGTACAACGCGGTGCGGTACGTCGCCATCTCGGCCGCCAGCCCGGACTTCGCCGCCGTCGCTGAAGCCGCCATCGTGCGCGAAGGCCAGCCCTGGCTGGTGCCGGTATGGCACGACGCGTTCTGGCGGCTGTACCAGGTGACCGGCACGCTGCCGCTGGCCAGCCCACCGGGCACCGTCACCGCCGCGACGCCCGCCGAGATCACCCTGCGGGTCAGCCGGGCCGGCACCACGATCGTGCGGGTGCGCTGGTCGGCGTGGCTGCGCAGCACCGGTTCGGCCGTGCTGGCCCGCCATGGCGCGTGGACCAGCCTCACCGCCCGCCAGCCCGGCACTTACACGCTGTCCGCCCCCTACTGAGATGACTGATGTTGAGGGCCCCCGGCTGGTGTTGAATATGAGCACTGTCATGGAAGGCAGGACGATCTGATGAGCGAGTCCCTGAGGTACGGCGGCTTCGGAGCGGCAGCGGACCGCGATCGGACCCGGACCCTGTTCGGGCAGACCATGGGGTACGTCGCGGTCACGGCGGGCTTCTTCGCGCTCGGCGCCTACCTTGGCCGCAACCTGTCCCACGTCGTCGGCATCGTGGCGTTCATCGCGGCCTTCGCCTGCCTGATGATCATGAATTTCACGGTCCGGCGGTCCGGGTCGCTGACCGTCGGCCTGCTCTTCGCGGTCGGTGCCCTGCTGGGGCTCGCGGTAGCGCCGACCCTCCTCTACTACGCGAGCGCGGACCCGCAGGCCCTCTGGCAGTCCGGCGGCGCCACCGCGCTGTTCATCGCCGGGTTCGGCTCGGCCGGCTACGCGACCCGGCGGGATCTCTCCGGGCTCGCCCGCCTGTCTTTCTGGGCGCTCCTCGCCCTTATCCTGTTCGGCATTGTGCTGATCTTCGTCCACATCCCGAACGGCTCGCTCATCTACTCAGGTCTCGGCCTGGTGATCTTCGCAGGCCTGACCATGGTCGATTTCCAGCGGGTGCGGCGCTCGAAGAACCTCGACTCCGCGCCGCTGATTGCCGCGTCGATCTTCCTCGACGTGTTCAACGTGTTCCTGTTCTTCCTGCGGATCTTCTCCGGGCGCGACTGAGCCGCGGCGCCGCCCCGGCCGCCGCTCGTCCTCGATCTCACCCGGGCCATCCAGGGTGCCGGCGGCGCGCTGCTTTTCGGGGCGGGGCTGCCGCTGATCGCGGCTGGCCGACCGGGCGCCACCGCGATTCACCGTCGGCGGCAGCCTGGCCCTGGCCGCGGTCGGCATGTGGATGGCCGCCCACCTCAACGGCGAAATTCTTCTCACCGGCTCAATCCTGGCTGGTGTCGCGGCCCTCATCGTGCTCATCGTGGCTGGGCACCAGTTTCGACGTCCCGGTCCTGCTGCTGCACGGCGAGCGCGACATGCACGCCGTCGCGCAGGAGTATTTCGCCGTCATCGAAGCCCCCGCCAAAGACTTTGTCCTGCTCGACGGGCTCGGGCACATGGCGCCATTCGTGCGGCCCGACCTGATCGAGACCGAACTGATCACCCGCATCCTGCCGCTGGCCACCCGGGCATGCCGAGCGTGAGACCGCGCCCAATCGTAGAACGCGCCGCTGTTCGGTCTAACCCTCCAGGGTGTCCAGCACCTGCTGGCCGTACTTGGCCAGCTTGTTCTCGCCGATACCGCTGATGGCGCCGAGCTCGGCCAGGGTCGACGGGGACTGCGTGGCGATCTGGCGGAGGGTCGCGTCGTGGAAAATCACGTACGCGGGCACGCCCTGCTCCTTCGCGGTGGCGCCGCGCCAGGCGCGGAGCCGCTCGAATACCCCCGCGGCTTCCTCGGGCAGGTCGGCAGGCGCGGCGGCCGCGGCGCGGCGTGCCTTGGCCGGTCTGACCGGGCGCTCGGGCTCCCGGCGCAGCAGGACCTCGCGCTGCTTGCGCAGCACCTCGGTACTGGAGCCGGTCAGCACCAGCGTGCCGTAGTCGCCCTCGACCGCCAGCAGGCCCTGGGCCAGCAACTGGCGGACCACGCCGCGCCACTCGGTGTCGCGTAGCTCGGTGCCGATGCCGAACACTTTCAGCGAGTCGTGGCCGTGCTGGGTGACCTTGGGGGTGGTCTTGCCGAGCAGGATGTCGATCACCTGCCCGGCGCCGAACTTCTGGTTCCGTTCATGCTTGAGCCGGTACACGGCCGACAGCAGTTTCTGGGCCGCGACGGTGCCGTCCCACGTCTGCGGGGGGGACAGGCAGGTGTCGCAGTTGCCGCACGCGGCGCTCTGCTCGCCGAAGTAGCCGAGCAGTTGCGCCCGGCGGCACTCGATCGTCTCGCAGAGCGCCAGCATGGCGTCGAGGTGGGTGGCCAGGCGCCGCCGGTGGGCGTCGTCGCCCTCGGAGGTCTCGATCATCTTGCGCTGCTGCACCACGTCTTGCAGGCCGTAGGCCAGCCAAGCGGTGGAGGGCAGGCCGTCCCGGCCCGCGCGGCCGGTTTCCTGGTAGTAGCCCTCGACCGACTTGGGCAGGTCGAGGTGGGCGACGAAGCGCACGTCGGGCTTGTCGATGCCCATGCCGAACGCGATGGTGGCGACCATGACGACGCCGTCCTCGCGCAGGAAGCGGGACTGGTTCGCGGCGCGGGTGCGCGCGTCGAGGCCCGCATGGTAGGGCAGGGCCACGATGCCGTTGCCGACCAGGAAGTCAGCGGTCTGCTCGACCGAGGCCCGCGACAGGCAGTAGACGATGCCCGCGTCCCCGTCATGCTCGGAGCGCAGCAGGTCCAGGAGTTGCCGTTTCGGATCGTTCTTGGGTGCGATGCGGTACTGGATGTTCGGGCGGTCGAAGCTGGCCACGAAATGACGGGCCTGCGTCAGGTTCAGCCGGGACGCGATCTCGGTGTGGGTGGCCCTGGTGGCCGTCGCGGTCAGGGCGATTCGGGGCACCGCGGGCCAGCGCTCGTGCAGGGCGGACAGGGCGAGATAGTCGGGCCGGAAGTCATGGCCCCACTGGGCCACGCAGTGCGCCTCGTCCACCGCGAACAGCGAGATCGTGCCGCGGTCGAGCAGCCTGAGCGCCGACTCGGTGCGCAGCCGCTCTGGCGCCAGGTAGAGCAGGTCAATGTCGCCGGCCAGGAAGGCGGACTCCACGTCGCGGCGCTGGAGGGAATCCTGGGTGGAGTTGAGGAAGCCGGCCCGCACACCGAGAGCGGTCAGCGCGTCCACCTGATCCTGCATCAGGGCGATCAGCGGCGAGATGACGACGCCGACGCCCCTGCGCACCAGCGCGGGGATCTGGTAGCACAGGGACTTCCCGCCGCCGGTCGGCATGAGCACCAGCGCGTCGCCGCCGCCGACGACATGGTCGATGATTTCCTGCTGGCCGGCCCGGAATGAGTCGTAGCCGAAGACGCGGTGGAGCACCTCCGACGCGTCACTCACCCTGGAACCGATGTCGGGGGAAACCACCCGGCCACTCTACGAGGATTCCGGCGGCCGCACGGGGTTGTCCGGCGCGCCTCGGTCAGCCATCTCATGATCACGGAGGATCCGCGTCACATAGAGCCGCGGATCCTCCGTGATCACGAAAAACGCGGCGCCGGGTCAGCCGTGGAAGGGGGTGCCGGTTTCCAGCAGGGTCTTGAGGTCGCTCAGCATGAAGCTCCAGCCACCGCCGGCGTTGGGGATCTCGCCGGTGACGAACGCTGCCGTCGTCGGTGCGCCCCGCAGGTCGTGGGTCACGGTCAGCCTGCTGATTCCGCCGTCACCTTCCTCGATCTCCCAGGTGACGCGGGTGAACGGTTCGGCGATCGTCTCCGGGGAGAAGAGCGCGTGCCAGGTCTGGACGAGCTTGCGCGGCGGGTCCGCCTCGACGACCTCACCTTCGATGGCTACCTCCCCAGAGCCGTGGGCCAGCATTGCGGGGTTGGCCAGGGACCGGTACGTGCCCCCGGGCCGCAGGTCGTACTCGCTCGCCGCCTGGTAGCCGTACCTGACGTTCCACTCGGGGTCGGTGATCGCCTGCCAGATGGCCTCGGGCGCCGCCTTGATGTACACCCGGTGCATGTGGGTGGTCACGGTGGTCTTCGTCGTCGTTGTCATGCCTTCTCCTCCAGTTCGTTCTTGAGGTCCACGAGCGCCGACACCTGACGCTCGGTGTACTTGTCGATCCACCGGTCGTGGATCAGCCGGATCGGCACCGGGTTCAGGAAGTGCAGCTTCTCCCGGCCGGACCGGCGGGTGACGACCAGGCCCGCGTCCTCGAGCACCCGGAGGTGCTTCATCACGCCGAAGCGCGTCATCTCCAGATCGGACTCAAGCTCGGTCAGTGTCCGGCCGTCGCGGGCGAACAGCCGGTCAAGCAGGAAGCGCCTGGTCGGGTCCGCGAGCGCCTTGAACACCCGGTCGTCGTCGGCCATGCTCTCAAGATAGGTGACCAAAAGGTCACATGTCAAGGCTGGGCTTCCGGCCCGGGTGGCCCGGTGGTGGTGAGCCCGGTGGTGGTGAGCCCGGTGGTGGTGAGCCCGGTGGTGGTGAGCCCGGTGGTGGTGAGCCCGCCAGGTCCGGCCAGCGAAGCCCGGCTAGCTGAGGGCCAGTTGCCGTGGCGCGGGCTCGCGGGAGGACCGGATGGGCTTGCGCATGACGAAGCTGTCGAGAGGGGAGTACACGCGCGACCCGGCCGCTGCCCCGTAGTGGGTGACCGTGATCGAGGTGGTGCCGCCGGGCTCGGCGGGCGCCACGTCGAACGAGGCGAAGCCGTACGGCGTGGCCAGGTCCCGGTAGGCGGACCACGGCGCCGGCTCGGTGGTGGTGATCGACGCGTGCTGCTGGTGCGGGCTCCCCGGGCCCACGCCGACGATGACGACGCCGTCATGCGGGTCGTCGAACTTGCTCAGCGCGGTCGGGGTCGAGTTCCCGCCACCACCGATGATCATGTGCACGAAGCCGTCCCGGGTGTCCATCTGCTCCGCATCCGCGCCCTGGGGCGCCGGGGTGAGCAGGGCCGCGCCGGGCAGGACGCCACGGACCGGGTAGGTCCGCTCGAAGTGGTGCTCGTGCCCGGCCAGCACGAGATCCACCCCGTAACGGTCGAACAGCGGGAGGATCTCCTGCCTGATCCCGAGGTCCGCGCCGTTGAAGTGCGCCGACGACATGGCCGGCTGGTGCATGAAGACCACGATCCAGTCGATGCCCGCGGCTTGCCTCGCGGCGGCGAGTTCGGTCTCCAGCCAGGCACGCTGCAGGCCGCGACTGTACCCGCGGATATAGGCGTCGTAACCGTTCGCCTGGTAGCCGGGTACGTGATCATGGCGGTAGTTGCTGAACCCGCCATCCTGGAGGCACACGTCGTCGTTGTTGAGGGAGACGACCCGGATCGGCCCCACGGTGAACGCGTACCAGTTGCCGCGGAAATCCGCCGACCCGTTGTCCGGCAACTCGAACCTGGTCTGGTAGGAGAGGTATCCCTGCGGTCCGTTGCCCACCTCGTTCTCGTGGTTGCCGGCCGCGGGCATCCACGGCCGGTGCCGCGCCGACCGCATGTTGTTCGTGAAGAATGAGGCCCAGGTGGCCACCGGCGTGTCGCTGACGTTCGCGTAGGACAGGTCGCCGTTGACCAGGTGGAACAGCGGGTCGAGCGCGTCCACGGCGTCGACGATGTACCCGGCGTTCGGCCCGGACGGGCCGAACCCGAGGCCGACCGGGGCGGGAATGGACTGGTCGCCGAAGCTGGTGAACCGGAACCCGGCCGAGCGGCCCCGCGGACCGGTCCGGAAGGTGCCCGGCACCGGCTCCGCGCCGTCGTGCAGCACCTCGTAGGCGAACGAGGTGCCGGGTGCGAGGTTTTCCAGCCGCGCGTGGTAGGTGTGCACCGTCTCGCCGGTCAGCGCCTCGGTGTAGACGCGTTCCTCGGCCGGCGCCTCCAGGCCGAGGCCGCCGTCGGCCCGCGCGGCCCGTAGCCGCGGCCGGCTAGCGGCGGCCGGTGCCGCCCAGGAGACCGCGATCTGGGTGGCGGCGTCGGCGCCGAACTGGACGTGTACTTGCTCAGGAGCGGGGGCCCCGGCCACGCTCGGCTGGCGGATCAGGGCCGGTGCGCTGCGCGTCCCGGTCACGGCCCCCATGCCTCCATGATGCACCCTGGAACTGGCGAGGTCGGTCACGCTAGGTGAACGTTCCTGGTCGCCCTCGTGAAACTTGGCCGGAGGACCGCGGTGACAGTCGTGACGGGCCACCGGGGGAGCACCGGCTTCCGTCACCGTCGAGCACCGGCTTCCGCCACCGGGGGAGCGGCGGCTTCCGTCACCGTCGAGCACCGGCTTCCGCCACGGAGTCGAGCACCGGCTTCCGTCACCGTCGAGCACCGGCTTCGGCCACCGGTCGAGCAATCGTATTCCAGGGCCCTTGCGAATCCGGCCTTACTGGGTAATATACTGAGTATATTACCCAGTAAGGGGACGTCATGAGTGTCCGGCACGCCCTGCTTGCGCTGCTGAGCGAGGGACCCAAGTACGGCCTGCAACTCCGCGAGGAGTTCGAGGCGAGAACCGGCGAGGTCTGGCCGCTGAACGTGGGCCAGGTGTACACGACGCTGCAACGGCTGGAACGCGACGGCCTCATCGAGTCGGACGGCACCGCGGAGGACAGCCCGCAGCGTGGCTTCCGGATCACCGCGGAGGGTGCGGAGGAGCTGGCCGGGTGGCTGCGCACACCGCCGGACCTGACCTCACCGCCCCGTGATGAGCTGGTGATCAAGGTCTTGGTGGCGTTGCGGCTGTCCGGTGTCGATGTGCACGACGTGATACAGGTCCACCGCCGGTATCTGGTGGAGCTGATGCAGCAGTGGACGCACCTGAAAGAGGACGAAGCCGAGCAGGACCTGCCCTTGGCGCTGGTGATCGACGCCGAGCTGTTCCGGCTGGACTCGGTCATCCGGTGGCTGGATTCGGCCGACGGCCGCCTCAAGCGTGCCGCCAGCGACAGCGTCGGCTCAGCGGGCCCGGCCGACTCAACTGATTCCGCCGCCCCGGTCGGGGCTGCTCCGATCGTGCTGCCGAGGATGCGGCGCAGAACGGGAGTGCGACGATGAGCATGCTCGAGTTGCAGGGCGTGTCGAAGGTCTACGGCGCGGGCGCCGCCGAGGTGCGCGCGCTGTGGGAGGTCGACCTCTCGGTGGAGGCCGGCGCCATGGTGGCGGTGATGGGGCCGAGCGGGTCGGGCAAGAGCACGCTGCTGACCATCGCCGGGAGCCTGGAGGACCCGACCATTGGCGAGGTGCTGGTCGGCGGCGCGGCGCTGTCCGGGATGTCGCGCAACGACAAGGCCCGGCTCCGGCGCCGCTCGATCGGCTACGTGTTCCAGGACTTCAACTTGCTGCCCGGGCTCACCGCGGCGGAGAACGTCGCCCTGCCGCTGGAGCTTGACGGCGTGACCGCGAGGAAGGCCCGCGCCGCCGGGATGCGGGCACTGGAAGAGCTCGGGCTGGGCGAGCGGGCGTCCCGGTTCCCCGACGAGCTGTCCGGCGGCGAGCGCCAGCGGGTGGCGATCGCCCGGGCCGTGGTGGGGGACCGCCGCCTGGTGCTGGCCGATGAGCCGTCCGGCGCCCTCGACTCGGTCAACGGGGAAGCGGTAATGCGCCTGCTACATTCCGCGTGCAAGCGGGGCGTGGCCGCCGTGGTGGTGACCCACGACGCCCAGCTGGCCTCGTGGGCCGACCGGGTGGTGTTCCTGCGGGACGGGCGGGTGACCGACCAGACCATGCCGCCGCCGGGTCCCGAGTCACTCCTCGGTGTTGCCCCGGGGGGACGACCCCCCGGATCCCCCCGCCTGCCGGAGCAGAACCAGTGAGCACGCCGCTGCTCGAACGGTCACCCGAGGCGAGAGCCAGCAACGGGGGCGTTCCCGCCCGCCGGGCCGTGATCCGCTGGGCGTGGCGGCTGTTCCGCCGCGAGTGGCGCCAGCAGCTGCTGGTCCTGGCGCTGATAGTGGTCGCGGTGGGGGCCACCCTCCTGGGGGCGGCCGTGGCCACCGACACGCCGCCGCCTGCCCACGCGGGCTTCGGCACCGCCCAGGACCTGGCCACGTTCCAGGGGTCGGGCCCGCACCTGGCCAGCCAGATTGCCGCGCTGCAGCACCGCTTCGGCCGCGCCGACGTCATCGAGAACCAGACCATCGCCATCCCGGGCACGATCAACACTTACGACCTGCGCGCCCAGAACCCCCGCGGCCCGTTCGGGCAGCCGATGCTCTCCCTGCTCAGCGGGCACTACCCGACCGGTCCGGGCCAGGTGGCCGTGACCGGCGGGGTGGCATCCGCCTTCAGGCTGACGATCGGGGACGTCTGGCACCAAGGCGGAAAGGCCCGGCGGGTGGTCGGCATCGTCGAGAACCCGCAGAGCCTGCTGGATGAGTTCGCCCTCGTCGCGCCGGGTCAGGTCAGCACGCCAAGCCAGGTCACCGTGCTGTTCACCGCGCCGCCCGGTACGACCGCCGCCTCACTCGGCTCCCTCAGCCAGGACGTGGTGACCCGGCATGATGCGGTGGCCAGCAACCCGCTCAACCCCGAGACCATCCTGCTCGCCTTGACCACGGTGGCGATGCTCCTCATCGCCCTGGTCGCGGTGGGGGGCTTCACCGTGCTGGCCCAGCGCAGGCTGCGCTCGCTCGGCATGCTGAGTTCTCTGGGGGCCACCGACAAGCACATCCGTCTCGTCGTCCGGGCCAACGGCGTGGTCGTGGGGGTGGCCGGCGCGCTGATCGGGGCCGTCGTGGGCCTGGCCGCCTGGCTGGCCTACCGGCCGCACCTCGAGTCCGATGCCCATCACGTGATCGGCGTGTTCCAGCTGCCGTGGCTGGTGATCGCCGTGGCCATGGTCCTGGCCGTGCTGGCCACGTTCTTCGCTGCCTCCCGGCCGGCCCGGTCCATCACCAGGCTGCCCATCGTGGCCGCCCTGTCCGGACGACCTGCTCCGCCGAAGCGGGTCCACCGCTCGGCGGTGCCGGGCATCGTCCTTCTCGTGATCGCCGCGTTCCTGTTCTGGTACACCGGCAAGAGCAGCAACGGTGGCGGAGCACCCGAGCTCGTCCTCGGCTTCGTCGTCCTCATCGCGGCGGTGATCCTGCTGTCCCCGCTGTTCCTGGCCACACTGGCCAGAATCGGCCGGCACGCCCCGATCGCGGTGCGGCTGGCCCTGCGCGACCTGGCCCGCTACCAGGCCCGCTCCGGCTCAGCCCTCGCCGCCATCAGCCTCGGTGTGCTGATCGCCGTCCTCGTCTGTGTCCTGTCCGCGCAGCGGTTTGGGAACGTCCTCGACTACGCCGGGCCCAACGTGGCCTCGAACCAGATCATCGTCTACACGCCCAACGGACAGGGTGGAGGCCCGGGCAATGGGCCCGGCCAGCCCGCGGCCACGGGCACGCCGCAGTCGTGGGCCCGCACCGCGCGCGGCATCGCCGCCGCGCTCGGATCGCACGACGTCATCCAACTCGACTCGACGAGCGCCTCGCTCCAGCATGCAGCGGCGGGACGCCAGTTCTCCGGGCAGGTGTACGTCGCCACCCCGCAGCTCCTCCGGGCCTTCGGGATCAAGGCATCTCAGGTAGATCCCACCGCCGACATCCTGACCATGCGGCCCGGACTGTCCGGCCTGTCCAAGATGCAGCTCCTCTACGCCAACGGCCCGAGTACCAAGGGCGGCGGCCCGGGCGGCGGCGGCCCCGGCGGTCCCGGCCAGCAAACATTCCCCTGCCCGAAGAGCAGTTGCCTGGCCAACCCGGTGATCCAGGAGATCAGTGCCCTGCCGTCCGGCACGTCGGCGCCCAACACCGTGATCACTGAGCACGCCATCCGCCAGCTCGGCTTGAGTACCAGCCCGCAAGGCTGGCTCATCCAGGCTCCGCACCCGCCCACCGCCGCGCAGATCAGGAACGCCCAGTCCACCGCCGGGGCGGCGGGCATGACCGTCGAGACCAGGAACAGCATCCCGACGTCGGCGGAGATCATCAACTGGGCCACCGTCTTCGGCGTCCTCCTGGCGCTGGGCATCCTGGCCATGGCCGTCGGCCTCATCCGCAGCGAAACCGCCAGTGACCTGCGCACCCTGGCCGCCACCGGGGCGAGCAGCCCGACCCGCCGCACGCTCACCGCCGCCACCGCCGGCGCTCTCGGCCTGCTCGGCGCGGTGCTCGGCACGGTGGCGGCCTATGTCGCCGCCATCGGCTATGCCTGGGACAACCAGCTCGACGGCCTGTCCGAACTGTCCAGCGTCCCCACCGAGAACCTGCTGATCATCCTGGTCGGCATGCCGCTCATCGCGGCGGTGGCCGGCTGGCTGCTCGCGGGACGTGAACCAGCCGACCTCGGCCGCCAGCCGATCGGGTGAACCGCCCACGATGAGCAAGGCACATCACGGTGAGCCAACATCAATGCGCGCCGACCAGCGTGAGCAGTACCGGTGGCTGGGGCATCTGGGGCTGATCGTCAGCTTCCTGGCCGCGCTAGCGACGTTGCTCGTCCGCCGCTCGAGCATCATCATGCACGTCGCCGTGGGACTGGTCTTCGTGGCGTTCGTGGTCGTGCACATCGCCCAGCGCCGCCGGACCACAGGCAAGCTGGCCGCCCAGCTGATGCACGCGCGCGCCTGGTTCAAGCATCGCGGGCGGCTCGGTCTCTCGGACGCGATCCTCGCGTTCCTCACCCTGAACGTGCTGGTCTCCGGGGTCGTGGACTATATCGACGGGCGCAACACCCCGTTTCCGTTGCGGGCGATCACCGGGCTGCCCATCCACTTCATCGGCTGGCACGGGCTGTCGAGCGTGATCCTGCTCTGTTACCTCGTGGCCCACGTCCTACGGCGCCGGACGCGACTGCGGAGATCGCAGATCCGGTAACGACGGGCTGGCCGCGAGGGCGCGTTAGCGGGATTCGCGGGCGGCCAGCCGGTCGAGCAGCGACCGGCGCCACTCCTCGGTCTGCCGGACCTGGTTGAAGGTGAACAGGTGCAGGCCCTCCACCGCCGAGGCGGGGGAGGTGAGCGCGGCGCCCGTGCGGTCCAGCAACCGGTCCGGGCGATACCCGCCGGGCGCGCCGAGGCGCAGGAACCACTCGGTGTGCCCGGCCAGGAACCTGGCCGACTCCGCCACCCCGGCCTTCGCGGCCATCCGGACGAGCCGGGCCCGGTCCACCGGCCCGGCCATGCCCACGAACAGCGGCAGCGTCACCCCCCGGGCCCGGACCCGGCTGATCCAGCGGCGCAGCACGGCCGGGTCGAAGCACAGGTTGCTGACGATGTACGCGGCGTGCTGCCGCTTGTCCCACATGGCCTGGATGGTGATGTCGTCGTCGATCCGCGGATGGCTCTCCGGGTACCCGGTGATCCCGACCCGCGCGAACGGGCGGCCCATCTCGGTGAGTCGCTCGATCAGCGACAGCGCGCTGTCGAACCGCCCGGCCGGCGGGTCCGCGTCGCCGGCCGGCACGAACACGTCGTCAATCCCACAAGCCACTAGCCTCGCAACGATCTCCGCCAAGTGGCTGTCGTCGGTGACCAGCCGGGCCGAGACGTGCGGCACCACCCGGTAGCCCCGCGCGGCCAGCCGCTCGGCCAGGTCCAGCGTGGCGTCGAGGCCCTTGGCCGGGGACGCCGTCACCGTCACTGTCATGCCGGGCGGCACCCACTCGGCCACCGCGTCCTCGACCGAACTGGCCGGGAACACCTCATACCGCGGGTGCTCCAGCAGCGGCACCGCGCTCATCAGCCCCCCGCGCACCGCCGCGCCCCCTCCGCCAATCCCACACCGGCGACCTCCGTTGGGCCTGGGGTGGGGGGTTGTTCCGCTGGGGTGGTTTCCCGCGGCGGTGCTGGTACCGGGGTCAGGAGGAGTTCCAGTTCGCGTTCCAGGCGGGCCGTGCCGGTGTCGATCACCGTGAGGGGCAGGCCGAACAACGCGGCCACCCCGGCGGCCGCCTCCTCCAGCTCGGCGGTGCGGTCCTGGGCCAGCCAGACCACCCGCCGGTAATGGCCGAAGTAGTCGGACCACAGCTCAGGGTGGCGGTCCAGGCCCAGATCGGCCACGACCGACCGCCGGAAACCGCGGATCAGGAAGTCGGTGAGCACGTAGGTGCCAGGTTCGGCGTCGAACAGCGCCTGCACCTGACTAGGGCCCGCGAACACGTCGTAGCAGTGCAGGCCGGCCAGCCGGCGCAGGCCGAGCCGGGAGCACATCTCGTCCAGCACCCCGTAGGTGCCGCAGTCCGCGTACGCCACCGCGACCCGCAGGCCGCGTGCCTGGGCCTCCTTCGCGATCTCCTCCGCAGCAGGGGTGATCCGCTCCGGCCGGTTGTGCAGCAGGGAAGGCAGGAAATGCAGCTCGACGTCCCATCCCCGGCGCTCCGCGATCTCGCGGACGTGGGTGCCGAGGGCGCCGCAGGCGATCACAGCGACGGGCGCCCGATGAGGCAGGCGCTGCTCGGGCCGGGAATGCCTGCCGGCCGGCGACGCGCTCGTTGAAGTCAGCCCGGGTGCGCGATCAGGCCGGGAACGCGAGCTGGTCGACGAAGCGGTCGTTGAAGTCGGCACGGTCGGAGAGCTCGACATACCTCACCTCCTCCAGCAGCGCCAGGCCGCCGGCCCGCTCGCGGACGCTCAGCAGCGCCATCTTGGCCCCCTCGCCGGCCACGTTCCCCGCGCTGACCACCCGCAGCACCGGAAGCTTGGGGACCAGGCCGATCCGGATCGCGTTGGCCGGGGACAGATAGCTGCCAAACGAGCCGGCCAGCAGCACCTGCTGGATATCACCCGGGGCCAGCCCCGCTTCCTCGCACAGGATCTGCCAGCCGGTGGCGATGGCCGCCTTGGCGAACTGCAGCTCGCGGACGTCCCGCTGGGACAGGTAGATGGAGCGGGACACGTCGCCCGGGTCGCCGAGCCAGTGCAGCACGAAGACGCGTTCCTGGCCGAGCATGGTCAGCCGGGAGTGCAGCCCTGGGGCCAGCTCCGCGGCCTGCTCCTGCGGCACGAGCCGGCCAGAGCCGTCCAGCAGCCCCAGCCGGACCAGTGAGGTGACCGCGTCCACCAGGCCGGAGCCGCACAGCCCGGCGGGCTCGGCGTCGCCGATGACCTTCAGCTCTACGGCGTCACGGGTCATCGAGACCACCTCGATGGCCCCGTCGGCGGCCCGCATGCCGCACCGGATCGCCGCGCCCTCGAAGGCCGGCCCGGCGGGCGCCGCGGTGGCCAGCAGCCATTCCCGGTTGCCGAGCACGATCTCGCAGTTGGTGCCGATGTCCACGAACAGCCGGGTGCGTGCGTCGCGATCCATCCCCGAGGCGAGCAGGCCCGCGGTGATGTCACCGCCGACGTAGGCGCCGAAGGCGGGGAATACCACGGCGCGGGCCCGCGGGTGCGCGCCGATGCCCAGGTCGGCGGCGAGGATCTCCGGGTACAGCCGGGTGGACATGATGAACGGCGCGACACCCAGCGGCTCGGGGTCGATGCCAAGGGCGATGTGCGTCATGGTGGCGTTGCCGGCCACCGCCACCTCGTACACCTCGCGCGGGTCCACCCCGCCCTGCTCGCACACCGACCGGGCCAGCTCGGCCAGCGTCTCGTGGGCCAGCCCGCTCAGCCGCCCGAGGGCGGCGGGGTCCATCATGACCGCGCTGATCCGGGTGATCACGTCGGCGCCGAACGGCTGCTGCTTGTTGAGCATGGAGTCGACGGCGACCGGCGTGCCGGTGGACAGGTCGAGCAGGGTGGCGACGACCGTGGTGGTGCCGAGGTCGAAGGCGATGCCGAACAGGCGGCCCGAGGTGTCGCCGGGCTCCACGTCGATCAGGATCTCGTCCACGATGACCGCGGTGACCTTGTAGTCCGCGGCGCGCAGCACCCGGCCCACCGACCGGAGCGCGTGCAGGTCCACCCGCAGTTCCAGGTCGTCGATCCGGGCCAGCACCCGTTCCATGTCGGTCATCTGGTCGGTCAGCGACGGCTCGCCGGTTTCCAGGTAGCGTTTCTGCACCGCGGGCCGCAGGATCACCTGCCTGCCCACCCCGACCGTGGCCGCCTTGGGCCGGGTGACCAGCGGCGGCACCTCCACCCGGGCGTCGGTCTCGGCCAGCACCCGGCAGGCCAGCCGCCATCCGCCGCGCAACTCCTCAGGGGTGAACGCGCGGATGTCCAGCGGGGTCACCGGCACCGCCCCGTCGATCACCCTGATCTTGCATTTCTTGCACGTGCCGTGGCCGCCGCAGGTCGAGTCGATGGCGATGCCGTTCCAGCTCGCCGCGTCGAACAAAGTCACGCCCGACGGGACCCGCACCCGGCGTTCGTTGGGCTCAAAAATGAGGTCTATACGGCTGGAGGCCGCCGCGCCGTCGCCGGGCGCGAGCTGTGCGCCGGGGGAGCTGGTCAAGTGCGGGCCTGGGCCTGGGCCTGGGCCTGGGCCGCACGGTGCGCGGCGATCCACGAGGCGCCCCAGGGATCGCGGTCGAGCAGCAGGTCGGCGGCCTGCACGGCGCGGACGATCTGCGGCGACCGGGCGTCCAGGATGGCGCTGGTCAGGCCGGCGGCGATGGCGATCGGCAGGAAGGCCGCGCAGATCGCGTGCCGCTCCGGCATGCCGAAGGACACGTTGGACGCGCCGAGCGTCATGTTCACGCCGAACTCCGCGGACAGCAGCGCGATCGTCTCCAGGGTCTTGACCACGAGCGTGGTGTCGGCGCCGATCGGCATGGCCAGCGGGTCGATCACGATGTCCTCGGCCGGGATGCCGAACTGGCTGGTGGCGACCTCGATGATCTTGCGGGCCAGTTCCAGGCGCCGGCGCGGGTCCTCGGGGATTTCCTCCTCGTCGTTGGGCAGCGCGATCACGGCGGCACCGTACTTCTTGACGATCGGCAGGATGGCCTCGAGCCGCTCGTCCTCGGCGGTGACCGAGTTGACCAGCGCCTTGCCCTGGTAGGCGGCCAGGCCGGCGTCGAGGACCTCGACGATCGAGGAGTCGATGCACAGCGGCAGGTCGGTGATGCCCTGGATGAGCGTGACCGCGCGCGCCATCAGCCCGGCCTCGTCCACCAGCGGGGCGCCCATGTTGACGTCGAGAACCATCGCGCCGCCGGCCACCTGCTGGGCCACGTCGATCTCGATGCGGGACAGGTCACCCCGGCGCAGCTGCTCCTGGAAGATTGTCCGGCCGGTGGGATTGATTCGCTCACCGATGACGCAGAACGGCTGATCCGGGCCGATCACGACCTCACGGCTGGCGGACCTCAGGACGGTATGCACCGGGTGCCACCGCCGCCTAGGCCGATGCCACGGCGGCGCGGCGCCGCTTGATCAGTTCCTTGGCCGCCGTGACCGCGGCTGACGCGTCGGCCGCGTACCCGTCGGCGCCGACCACGTCGGCGTACTCCTGGGTCACCGGGGCGCCGCCGACCATGACGATGACCTGGTCGCGCAGGCCGTTCTTTTCCAGCGCGTTGATGTTCGCCTTGAACATCGGCATCGTCGTGGTGAGGAACGCGGAGAAGCCGACGATGTCCGGCTTGTGTTCCCTGATGGCGTCGACGAACTTCTCCGGCGCGACCTGCACGCCGAGGTCGATGACCTGGAAGCCCGCGCCCTCGAACATGATGTTGACCAGGTTCTTGCCGATGTCGTGCACGTCTCCCTTGACGGTGCCCATGACGATGGTGCCGATGGATTCGGCGCCGGTCTCGGCGAGCAGCGGACGCAGCACCTGCAGCGCGCCGGCCATGGCCTTCCCGGCGATCAGCATCTCGGGGACGAAGAAGTCGCCGCGCTCGAACCGGGCGCCGACCTCCTCCAGGGACGGGATCAGCGCGTCATACAGAAGTGTCTCGGGGCCCAGGCCCATGCCCAGCCCGGCGTTGGTCAGTTCCAGTACCGCGGGGGCGTTACCCACCAGGGTGAAGTCGTACAGCTGGCGGAGGAGTTCGTCCGGTGTCACGCGGCACCTTCTTTCTGTGCTCTTTTTTCTGGGCGCTGGCTGGAGTCTCGGCCGCGGGTGGCCGGTGGCCGAGAGCGGCGGATACGGCGGCGGCTTGCGTGGCGCACTCGGCCGCGACGACCGCTGTCCGGGCCGGGGTGAGCCGGGTGGCCGGGGCGGACACCGACAGCGCGGCCACGACCCCGCCGCCGTCGCGGCGGACCGGCGCGGCCACCGCCACCAGCCCGGGCTCGAGTTCCTCGTCGGTGATGGCGAAGCCGCGCTCGCGCACCTCGGCGAGGTTGACGTCCAGTTCGGCGCGGCTGGTGATGGTCCTCGCGGTGCGGCGCTCCAGGCGGCCCGGCGGGAGCTCGGCGGCGCCGTAGGCGAGCAGCACCTTGCCGAGTGCCGCGCAGTGCAGCGGGACCGGGCGGCCGAGCCAGTTGGTCCCGCCGATCAGGTAGGTGCTGTCCACCTGGGCGATCTGCTCGACCAGGCCGTCGCGCTCCACACCGAGGTTCACGGTCTCGCCGGTGGCCTCGCCGAGCCGGTCGAGATAAGGCTGGGCCACGTCGACCAGCCCCGCCTCGGCGCCGCCGCGCCACGCGTACCGGACGAACACCTCGCCCGGCCGGAACCGGCCCGCGCCGTCCCGGCGGACCAGCCCGCCACGCTCCAGCGCGAGCAGCAGCCGCGACGTGGTGCTCTTGGCCAGCCCGGTGGCGGCGGCCAGTTCCGTGAAGGTCACCGAGCCGGGGGAGTGCACGACCTCGGTGAGCAGCCGTGCCGCCCGGTCGACCGCCTGCGTTCCGGTGGGACTGGTCACCGCGCGCGCTCCTCTTGACCACGGGAGTCTTGACCACGGGAGTTCCATGCTACGGAACTCTGTTCTACGATGTGATCTTACGTTCGGGGTGTTTGGACGGTCAAGCATGGGCTTGACCGGCTGAAACGCGAGGTGGCGATGTTCCGCAACACGATGCCGCGATACGAGATCCTGTCTCCCGACGCCGTCACCGTCCTGGACAAGGGGTGGCGCCGCATCGTCTCGGAGATCGGCGTGCAGTTCGCCAAGCCCGAGGCCGTGGAGTTGTTCCGCCAGGCCGGCCAGAAGGTCGACGGCGAGACCGTGTTCCTCGACCCGGACTTCGTGCTTGAGCAGGTGGCGAAGGCGCCGCGGGAATTTGACGTCCAGGCCCGCAACCCGGCCAACACGGTGCACATCGGGGGAGACCAGATGGTCTTCAGCGGCGTCTACGGATCGCCCTTCGTGCGGGAGGGCGACGTCCGGCGGGATGCCAGCATGGAGGACTTCCGGCGGCTGACCAAGCTGGCCCAGTCGTTCCCCGAGCTCGATTCGGCGGGCGGCGTGATTTGCGAGCCGAACGATGCCCCGCTCGACTCCCGGCACCTCGACATGATCTATGCGCTACAGACGCTCACCGACAAGTTCTACATGGGCAATGTGGTCTCCGGGCCCAACGCCGCGGACACCATCCGGATGACCGAGATCCTGTTCGGCGGTCGCGAGAGCATCGAGGCGACCCCCGCGACGATCTCGCTGATCAACTGCAACTCGCCGCTGCGCTGGGATGACCGGA
>OBLW0100000495.1_pt1 | contig 33532 bp, 37 predicted proteins | sample 1520161 | NCBI WGS metagenome assembly OBLW01 (sample SAMEA3539309, study PRJEB22396) | soil metagenome | biome: tundra; feature: field; material: soil | place: USA | collected 2010-05 | depth 0.15 m
GCGGCCATCGCGGGATTAATGTCGGACTTCGGGCTGTTGCCGACCATCCACGTCGCTTCGCGCTCGAGATCGTGCTTCTCGACCACATGCGCGTAGGCTGCTAGATCCTTCTCGGCCACGATCTCAACCATGGCGAAATATTCCTTCAGCCCAGAGCGCTCAACTTTCGCCGACTGCTCCGCGATCGTTCCTTTGGTCATCAGGATCAGGTCATGGCGCTGCGACAAGTACTGCAGGGTCTTCGACACCTCGGGCAAAAGCTCGACCGGATGATCGGCGATGGCGTGGGCAAAGCTGTGAATCTGCGAGTGCAACTCTGGAGTGGCCGGCTCGATACTGAGACGTTCGAAGGTATCGACCAGGGCATGCGCGAAGCTGTGCAGTCCGTAGCCGTGCTTGACGATGCATTCGCGCTCCACATCGTTGAGCACTTCGCGCACCTGCTCGGCAGAGAACGCGTGGTGATTCAGAAACGAGATGAAGCGGGCGATGGCCCGCTCGAAATAGATGTTGTTCTCCCAGAGCGTGTCGTCGGCGTCGATGAGGAGGGTTTGGGGAAGCAAGCTTTTAGCTCCTAGCTACTAGCTTCTAGCAAAACAGAGTCCGGACGTGGTGAACCTCAGCGGAATTCAAAATGGACACACAAATCGGTAATCACCGGCTAGTAGCTAGGAGCTAGCAGCTAGAAGCTTCTTTCACACCCAATCCACTTTCGCTTCCGGCCCGATGATGCCCGCTTTGTGGCCCATGTCGAGCAGGCGGCGGACGGCTTCCCGGCCGTCGGGGCCGTAGTCGAGGGTGCGCTCGTTCACGTACATGCCGATGAACTTATCGGCCGATTGCGTGTCGAGATCGCGGGCGAACTGCATCGCGTAGGAGAGAGCCTCTTCCCGGTGATCAAGTCCGTACTGGATGCTCTCGCGCAGAGCCGCGGAAACCGCGGGCATCAGTTCGGGGCCGAGTGCACGACGAATCGCATTGCCCCCCAAGGGCAACGGCAGGCCAGTCACCTTCCCCCACCATTTGCCGAGATCCACAATGCGATGCAGGCCCGACTTGTCGTAGGTCAACTGGCCTTCGTGAATGATCAGGCCGGCTTCGTACTTGCCTTCGAGCACTTGCGGAATGATCTGGTCGAACGGCACAACCTCGGTTTCGATCCCGGGAGCAAACAGTTGCAACGCCAGGTACGCGGTCGTCAGCATTCCGGGCACGGCGATGCGTTTGGTCTTGATTTCACTCGCCGTGAACGGGCGCGGCGAAACGATCATCGGGCCGTAGCCCTCGCCCACGCTGCCGCCGCAGGTCATCAGCGCGTATTTATCCTGAACGTAGGGATAGGCATGAAACGAAATCGCGCTGACGTCATAAACGCCTTCGCGCGCCTTCTGATTCAGCGTTTCAATGTCGCAGAGTGTATGGGTGAAGCGCAGCCCCGGAGTGCGAACTTTGTTCGTGGCCAAGCCATAAAACATGAAGGCGTCGTCGGAATCCGGGCTATGAGCCACGGCAATCTCGCGCACCTGGCCGGAGGTACTGCTCCCCGGCGCTTTGGTTTCGGATACTACTGTCATCTTTTGAACTCCCGGAATCTACTGCTTGACTGCGTTTCTTACTGCGGCACCCTGCCAGCGCGTGGCAATAGCGGCGGCCACCATGACCTTGATGACCTCAGCGGCCAGGAACCAATACAGGCCAAGATAGGCTGCCTTCGCCAGCGAATGGGTGAACGCATAGAGCCAGGTCAGCCCTCCGGCAAAGAGCAGAATCTCAGCCAGAAGCCCGGCGATGGAGGCGCGCAAGAAACTCCTGGTCCCGCGCTCGAAAATATAGGCCGCCAGGAAGGCGACAAACGGGTACACCATCAGAAATCCGCCCGTAGGGCCGAGCAATTGGGCGATCCCGCCCGGACCTGTGGGATTAAAAACAGGAAGGCCGACCGCACCCTCCACCAAATAGAGCGCCAGCGCCGCGAAGCCGCGACGACTCCCCAGCATTAACCCGACCAGCAGCACGCCCATGTTCTGCACCGTGAGCGGGACGGGCGTTAGAGGCACCAGCGGAATGGTGATGCGGGCGCACAGAGCCACGACCAGACTCGCACCCACGACGAGCGCGACCTGGCGCGAGGCCTCAATGGCCCGCTCCTGCGGAGTGCCTAGAATGTGTATTGCCGATTTTGCCATCACTCGATCTCCAAAATCGCGATCAAATCTCAGCGTTCAATGCTGTCTGTCTGTCGCGGACGTTCCACGTCAGCTCGCGGTGCGTCATGCGAAGCATGTGCTTTCTGCAGATTGTGCCGCAAATGCACATACAGGGCGATGGCCACGCACACTACGACCAGCGTGCTTACACCCAGGATCAGAAACCACCAGATCATCCGCACAGCCGACTAGGATAACAGATGCGGCGGCGCAGGAAGCGATTACACCACCACGAAACGAGCCTTACAACGGAGGATACCACCGATGCAATGTCATCCTGAGCGAAGCGAAGGATCTATGCAGTTGCTGCGCGGGAGGACATAGATCCTTCGCTTTGCTCAGGATGACAGGTCTGATTTATGCCGCCAATTTGCAGGGCGCCAACCTAGCTCGCCTTGCGCTCGGCGCTCTTCTGGCGCATCGTCTCGACACGCTTGATCATGAATTGCAGGCGATCCCGGCCCCACTTCGTGTGGGTGATGACCTTCTCGATGTTGAGGAAGAAATGGGGATCGCCCACTTTTTCGCGCAGCTCTTTCAGGAACGGATGGATCTTCGCGAAGATCAGGAACATCTCGCCGCTAAATGCAGGTTGCAGGAACAACTCTTCATTCAAAACGCCCAGCAGAACAAACGACGCCGCCATGTTCCAATAGCCAGCCACCTGGCGAAACCAGTTATTTTCCTGCGCTCCCATCGCAAAGGCGACCTTCATGACGTCGTCCGCACTCTGGGGGAAAAATTCGGCAGCCCACCAGTTGCGAGCCTTGCGCATTTCGGCTTCGCGGCGCAGTTCGTAGAGTTCCAGAATCAAGTGGGCATCGGATGTGGTCGGCTTCTTGGCCATGGTTTTCTCCGTTTCAAATGGACGTTGTTGGAAGACTTAGACGCGCGCCTGCGCACCCAAGAGTCAAAACATTTTTCGCTGAAACACTACGCCGTGGTCGCCGCTGCTTCCGATGGGGGCGCAGCCCGCTCGAAATCGCATTCTTTGTTTGGACATGCGATCACCGGGCCGGCCTTCAGATTCTTCTCCACCAGATACTCACTGCCGCAGGCCGGGCACTTCTCGGCGATCGGCTTATGCGCCGAGGTGAACTTGCAATTGGGATAGTTTCCGCAGCCGTAGAAGGTATTGCCCTTGCGAGCGCGCTTTTCGACCAGGTCGCCATCTTTGCACTCCGGGCACTTCACCCCGATGAAGTTCTGCTTCACGTACTTGCACTCGGGATATCCGCTGCAGGTGGTGAACTCACCGTAACGCCCGTGGCGGATCATCATATTGCGTCCGCACTTCGGGCAAAGCTCGTCGAGCGGGATGTCGGGAACCTTCTTGCCCTGGTCCAGACGCCGAGTGGTCTTGCAGTCGGGATATCCCGTGCACGCCATGAACTGGCCAAAACGCCCACGCTTCAGCACCATCACCCGGCCGCAGTTTTCGCAGTATTCCTCTTGCGTAGTCTCCTGCACATCGGCCGAATCGAGATCGGGCAGATTGATGGGATTCTCTTTGGTGAACTTGCAGGTATTCGGATCTTCTTTGTCGAACGTACTGCACGCGTAGAACGACCCGTGCTTACCCCATTTGATGACCAGCGGCGCGCCACAGCGTTCGCATTTTTCGTCTGTGGGCTTCTCCATCCGCTTGATGTTCTCCATATGCTTTTCGGCATATTTGAGATCTTTCTGGAATTTCTTGTAGAAATCGGCCAGGGCGTCCTGCCATTTCTCTTTGCCCTCTTCGATTTCATCGAGCTCTTCTTCCAGGCGCGCGGTGTACTGCAAATCGAAAATGTCGCGGAAGTTTTCGACCAGCAGATCGGTGACGACCAAACCTATCTCCGTCGGCGTGAATTTGCCCCCGAGTTTCTGAACGTACTGCCGCTCCTGAATGGTGGTCAGAATCGCGGCGTAGGTTGACGGGCGGCCGATTCCGCGTTCTTCCAGCTCTTTCACCAGCGACGCTTCATTGAAGCGCGGCGGCGGCTCGGTGAAATGCTGCTCCGGCTTCAGTTCCTTGAGCGTGAGTTTCTGTCCGGCTTCGAGCGCGGGCAACTTGTGCTTGAGTTCTTCGTCTTCCTCGTCCTTGCCTTCCTTCGACTCTTCGTAGACTCGGAGGAAGCCGTCGAACTTGAGCACCGATCCGGTCACGCGGAACCAGAACACCTCGTTGCCATTCTTGGCGTCGATGTCGACCGTGGTCTGATCGAAGACCGCGGGATTGATCTGCGAAGCCACGAACCGCTGCCAAATCAGCTTGTAGACCTTGAACTCATCTTCTTTTAAGTACTGCTTGACCTGGTCGGGATGGCGCATCGCCGAAGTCGGCCGAATCGCCTCGTGCGCTCCCTGCGAGTCTTTCTTTTCTTTGAAGGTGTTGGGCGTCTCGGGCAGATACGTTGGACCGTATTCGTTGCCCACGTACTCGCGCACTTCCTGGATCGCCTCGGGCGCAACCCGGGTCGAATCCGTACGCATGTAGGTGATGAGTCCGACCAGTCCTTCTTCGCCGAGTTCGACACCTTCATACAAGCGCTGCGCGATCATCATGGTGCGCTTCACGCTGAATCGCAGCTTGCGCGAAGAATCCTGCTGCAGCTTGCTGGTAGTGAATGGAGGCGCGGCATTTCGGCGGCGCTCTTTCTTATCGACTGAGCGGACGACCCAGTCGGCTTTCTCCAGCGCGGCGCGAATCTTTTCCGCGTCTTCTCCGTTGGTGACTTCAACCTTCTCTTCGCCCTTGCCCACAAAACGGGCGTCGAAGGCAGGCGGCTTACTGCCCGACAGTTGCGCGTCGATGGTCCAATATTCTTTTTTCTCGAACGCCTTGATCTCGCGTTCGCGTTCGACAATCAGACGCAGCGCAACCGTCTGCACCCGGCCCGCCGAAAGACCGCGGCGAACTTTGTCCCACAATAGCGGCGAAACTTGATATCCCACGAGCCGGTCGAGGACACGGCGGGCCTGCTGTGCGTCGACCAGGTTCTGGTCGATGGCACGCGGATGTTCAAAGGCGGCCTGCACGGCGCGCTTGGTAATTTCGTTGAAAGTAACGCGCTGAATCCGAGGAGGAGGTGCCTCCTCGCCTTTCTTCAGCTTCTTCGCTTTTTTCCCTTTGCCGTTTCCACCCAGCTCGAAAGCCAAGTGCGCGGCAATGGCCTCGCCCTCGCGATCCGGGTCAGGCGCCAGAAAGATGAAATCAGCCGCGGACGCCAGCTTCTTCAGCTTGGCCACGACTTTCTCTTTGCCGGGGATGACGACGTAATCCGTCTCGAATTCCTTGTTGACATCCACCCCCAGAGTGCTCTTGGGCAGATCCTTCACATGGCCGAGCGAAGCTTCGACCGTGAAGCCTTTGCCCAGATATTTCTGGATGGTCTTCGCCTTGGCCGGCGATTCGACAATGACTAAACCTTTTGACAATGTATCCTCAATTTCGTTGGAGTCCGTTTTCGAAGCTAGCACGAATGGGCGGAAAGCAACAAGTTACGGGACGGAAGCTTCTAGCTTCTAGCTACTAGCTTCTAGCTAAAACCGGTCGTCCCAATCGTTGTGTGAGCGCGCTCAGCATGCGCTGAATTTCAAGCGTTTTTGTTTCCAATTCTTTGAACTCATCGACCTGCAAAAGCTGGAGGTCTCTCGCTAAGAGCAGGTGACACTCCAATTCATTTGCCGAGCCCCGCGCAATCTGAACGAACCTTTTTCATCTCCGGATCCGACCGCCGCCCACATCCTTCCGCAATATTTGCTCCGATGGAGGCAGACGCACGCCGTATCTGACTGGTCAGACCGAAAAGCTCTGCCTTCGGGAATTTCTGCGTGATTCCATAAATCGCCAGCGTCAATTGATGAGCCTTCGCCCAAACCTTCAAGTCCTTGAAGTCTTCCATCCTGCGACCCGCCTTTTCGGATTCCGGCGTAGCTAGAAGCTAGGAGCTAGCAGCTAGAAGCTCTTAACAAAATTCTTCCCCGGCATTTGCCTGATCTTGCCAGCCAGTTCCAGTTCAAACAGTGCGGCGAAGATCTCGGAAGACGACAAATCGTTCTCCAGGCGCTCGACAATTTCGTCGATGTGCGTGGCTTCGTCGGCTTTCAGCAGGCTCAGGATTCGCTTTTCGTGAGGAGGGAGCCCTTCATCCGGAAATAGAGATGCGGACAAAGCGCCCTGGGATTCAGGCGAGGCGGGCGGAGTCAATGCAAGTCGTACTTCTGCTGGGAGATCTTCCCACACGTCTTCCCAGGTCGCGACCAGCTTGGCGCCCTGTTTGATGAGCGTGTTCGGTCCCCAGGAATTCTTGTTGGTGACGTTGCCAGGAACGGCGAAAACGTCGCGATTTTGCTCCAGCGCGCAGCGCGCGGTGATGCGCGTACCGGAATATTCGGCGGCTTCGACCACAAGTACTCCGACCGACATTCCGCTGATGATCCGATTGCGGATGGGAAAGTTTTGCGGCGCGGCGAAAGTTCCCAGAGGAAACTCTGAGATCAGCGCGCCGCCGAGGGCCAGAATCTGCTCCGAGAGCCGCGAGTTTTCCTTGGGATAGATCACGTCGACGCCGGTGCCGAACACGGCGACTGTCTTGCCCTTCGCGGAGATCGCGCCGCGATGGCTGGCGGTGTCGACACCGCGGGCCATGCCACTAATAATGACCAGTCCTTGGGCGGCGAGATCGCACGCCAGCCGCTCGGCCATGCCAGAACCGTAGGGCGTGGGATGGCGCGTTCCGACCATCGCGATGCCAGGCTTGGTAAGCACTTCGGGGTTGCCGCGAACGCGCAGGATCAGCGGAGGATCGTAAATTTCCTTCAGGCGCGGCGGGTACGAGACATCGTCCATCGAGAGCAGGGAGATGTCTGCCGCAGCGGCCTGGGCGATCTCTTCCCGCGCCAGTTCTGCGGATTTACCCGTGGCCAGCGATTGGGCTGAAACAGCTTGAATGCCGGTGCTCTCGAGTTCGGTCAACGAAGCGCGAAAGACAGCTTCGGGAGAACCAAAATGCTCGACCAGTTTGCGAGATTTCGTCGGCCCCAGGCCAGGGGTGAGCGAGATGGCCAGCCACTCCAGAAGATGAGTCGTGGCCGGAGATACTGCGGCGTTGGACAAAATGCGCTCCGAAGCGGACTTTAATTAGCGGCGAAGAAGTGTGTCAAGGTCATCCGTCACAATGGGTTTGTTAATATTGTGGAAAATGAGACGTTTACGCATTTCTGCTATTTCCTACCTTAATACTGCGCCTCTGATGTGGGATTTTGAGCACGGGGATGCCGGCCGCGACTTCGACATCTCCTATACGCTGCCCTCCGCCTGCGCCCGGGCCCTCGCGGACGGGTCGGCCGACATCGGCATCATTCCGGCGGCGGCGTATACCGAGATCCCCGGTCTGCAGGTGCTGCCCGACGTTGCGATTGCCTCGCGGCGCGCGGTCCGGTCGATTCTGCTGGTCAGCAAAGTTCCCATCGAGCAGGTTCAAACCGTTGCGCTGGATACCTCTTCAATGACTTCCGTGGCTCTGACGAAAGTCTTGTTCGAGAGGTGGTTGGGCGGCGGCAGGACTTTCACCGCAATGGCCCCCGAAGTAGACGCCATGCTGGCCGAGCACGATGCGGGACTTCTGATCGGCGATCCGGCGCTGAAGGTTGATCGCACACGCTACCATACGCTCGATCTGGCGGAGGAATGGATTCGCCATACCGGCAAGCCGTTTGTTTTCGCCTTTTGGGCAGTTCGCGGAGATGCCTTGCGGGAAGCCGCCCCATCCTTGGATTTGGCCGCGGCGTTTCAGAAATCGCGCGACCACGGCCTGGAGGCTTCCAGCCTCAACCAGATTGCCCGCCAATGGGCGCCGCGACTGGATACGAGCGAGGCCGACGTACGGAGCTACTTGACCCAGAACATTTACTACCGGCTGGACGCCGGGTGTCTGGAGGGATTGCGGTTGTTCTATCAATACGCAGCGGAAATCGGCGCCCTGCCTGCAGCACCGGAACTGCAATTTGTGGATGCGACGAAGGCAGTCGCGCTGTAGGCGATTGTACGTACATTTTTAGATTCGTATTTGTACGTATAGATGCACCCCCGGACCCGGAACGCAATTTTGTGGGCCGGATCCTTGCCTACGATGGCCTTTCCGGGGCCGGAAAGGGCCCTGGCAGCGATAGTTTTTATCCAAAGCAGGGATAGGGTCATCCACCGCAAATTCGCGCCTGTACGGCCTCCTATGGCTGCCCTACGACTTTTCAATCACTTCCACGGAGTCTCAACAACTTACGCGGATGCCCACCCCACCGTTCGCAGAGGCGTCATCCTGAGCGGAGCCGTTTTTCAGGCGAAGCGAAGGATCTTTCGCGCAGACCAGCGGCCGCGTCCGGAGAAGTTCTCACGCGAGCCCTCACTCGGCTCAACTGCGCCGAGTTCGGGAAGACGCCTCCGAGAAAGGGCTCAAAGATACTAGGCTGCGCCACTTCCTCGTTCCAACGGGTCGCCGTCGCTCCCTCGATGAGTTAATCTGAAACCTGCGCCTTTACCCCGAAACTCTATGAGTCTGTTCCAGCCCATCCCGAACGCAAGCGCCGCGGTGGATGCCCCGCGGCCGCTCGCCGACCGCATGCGTCCACGAACCTTTGAGGAGTACTCCGGCCAGGAGCATTTGATCGGCCCCGGCAAACCGCTGCGCACGCAGGTCGACCGCGACGACACCGGTTCGCTGATCTTTTGGGGTCCCCCGGGGACGGGAAAAACGACGCTGGCGAAAATCATCGCGAACCTGACCAAGGCGGAGTTCATCGAGTTCTCAGCAGTACTGGCGGGGATCAAAGAAATCAAGCAGGTCATGGCCGACGCCGAGCGCGCACGCCAGTATGGCACCCGGACCATCGTATTCATCGACGAGATTCACCGTTTCAACAAGGCTCAGCAGGATGCTTTTTTACCGCACGTGGAAAAGGGAAACATTCGGCTGATCGGTGCGACCACGGAGAATCCGTCGTTCGAGATCAACTCGGCCTTGCTCTCGCGCTGCCGGGTGTATGTGCTGAAGCCGCTCACCGAAGACCAGATCGTGGTCCTGCTCCGGCGAGCTCTTACCGACCGCGAGCGCGGGCTCGGCGAAAAGAATCTGACTGCTTCCGACGACGTTCTGAAGAAGATTGCCAACTACACCAGCGGCGACGCACGCAGTGCCTACAACGTTCTGGAAGTCGCCGCCGGACTGGCCCAGAAAAATGCGCAGGGCGCACGGGAGATCACCGACGACATTGTCCGCGACGCCTTGCAGAAGCGCATTCTGCTCTATGACAAGACGGGCGAAGAACATTACAACCTGATTTCCGCCCTGCACAAGTCGGTGCGCAACAGCGATCCGGATGCGGCCCTGTACTGGCTGGGCCGCATGCTGGAAGCGGGGGAAGATCCGCTCTACGTCGCGCGCCGGGTGGTGCGAATGGCGGTGGAAGACATTGGACTGGCCGATCCTAACGCGCTTTCTTTGTGCATGGCGGCCCGCGACGCGGTTGACTTCATCGGAATGCCAGAAGGCAATCTGGCACTGGCGCAGGCAGTCGTCTACCTCTCGGTCGCGCCCAAGTCGAATGCGCTGTACAGCGCTTATGGCGCCGTTCAGAAGGATGTTGAGGAGACTTCGGCGGACGCCGTGCCTTTGCACTTGCGCAACGCTCCCACCAAACTGATGAAAGGACTCGGGTACGGCCAGGGATACCAGTACGCCCACGACCTCGAAGGCAAAGTGGCCGACATGCAATGCCTGCCTGATAATCTGAGCGGCCGCGTCTATTACCGCCCCACGAATGAAGGCATCGAGAAACGCATTCGCGAGCGGATGGAAGAGATTAAGCGCCAGCGGTCCAGGGCCAGTGAAGGTGGCTCTTCGCCACCAAAGAAAGAATCATAACGTCACGGCGCAACATCTTATTTGACATCAGCAGTGGTCTGGTTACGCCGCCTTCAGCAAGAGGGAACGATTTTCATGGCTACGATTCCTAATGCCGCGAGCACCCAGGTTCTCCCCGTTCGTGCTTTGCCCGCCGATCTAGTAGATGACCTGCAGCGCGTGCAAAAAGCCGCGCAAAGAATCACTTCCATTCTCGACCTCGACCAACTCATCGACAGTATCGTCAACGAAGTCGCTCATTCCTTTGGCTGCATCGAAGCCAGCATCTACCTGCACGACGAAGAGCACAGCGAGATGGTGCTGGCGGGGGTGCGGGGATGCATGGAATGCTGCGCGCAGGGCAAAGGGCATCGCCTAAAAATCGGACACGAGGGCATGGTCGGATACGTCGCGTCCACGGGTCAGATACGTTATGCGCCCGACGTCCGCGAGGACCAGTACTACGTCGGATGCCAGGCAGCGACGCTGTCAGAAGTGGCAATCCCACTGCGCGTGGGTGAGCGCCTGGTAGGAGTATTCACGGCGTCGCATCCCGAGGTGGACGCGTTTCCCCGCCAGCAGTTGAGGATTCTGCAGGCGCTGTGCGGTCATGTCGCGGTCGCCGTCCATAATGCGCGGCGCTTCCAGTCGGAGCGTGCAGAGCGCGCGGTCTTAGACCGGGAAGCCCAGGAAGCGCGGGTCATTCAACAGGCGCTGCTGCCCAAGAGTTCTCCTTACATCCCCGGGTACGTCGTGTCTGGACTGAGTGTTCCGGCGCGGGCCGTGGGCGGCGATTGGTACGACTTCATTCCCTTCCCCGACGGGCGCTGGGGTTTGGTGCTGGCCGACGTGTCCGGCAAAGGCACCGCCGCTGCCTTGCTGATGTCGGCCACGCGCGGCATCCTGCGCTCATTGGCGGAAGCCTGCTGCTCGCCTGGCGAAGTGCTGACCCGGCTGAACCAGTTGCTGGTGGACGATTTTCCTGCGGGAAAATTCGTGACCATGGTGTACGCCGTGCTTGACCCGTCAGCGCGTACGGTTGTTTTTGCGAATGCCGGACATTTGCGGCCACTGTTCATCGACAACAAGGGAGAACACTACCTGGACACGGAGCGCGGACTTCCCTTGGGCCTTGGGAGCGGAGACTATTCCGAAACCCGGATCGCGTTATCCGAAGGATCGAAGCTCGTCTTCTACAGTGACGGCATTACCGAAGCCGAAAACGTCAACGAAGAAGAGTACGGCCTTTCCCGTCTGGCGGAACATTCCGTGAAGTCTGACTCTTCTGCGGTGAGCATTTTGGATGACGTGCGTTCATTCACGAACGGCGCCCAGCTGCGTGACGATGCCAGCGTCGTGTTTGTAGGCGTCGGGCACTAGCTCCTTCGCGTATCGAGCAGCCACTTCCCTTTAGCCGCGACACTCTTTCACCATCCGAATCTTAGGTGGCGCGATCCCGCGTGTCGCCATACTGAGCGCGAGGAAGGCTGAAAACAATGATGAGACAAGCGAGAGCCAGAACGGCGACGATGAAGATGCTGCCTTCGGGGCCGGTGGCTCCGCCGCTCAGGATGGGCTTGCCTACGGGGTGCGTGGCGAGAAGATGGTGCTGCGCCATCATCCCGCTGTCGGCCACGCCATAGAGGAAAGATTGGGCCCAATCCCACGAAGTGTGGAAGCCGATGGCCCACCACAGCGAGCCGGTCCGCCAGAGACTGAAGCAAAAGAGCAGGCCGGCCAAACCCGCAGAGAGCAGCCCGATGGGAGACTCGCCCGGATTCTTGCCGTGACCCAGACCGAAGAGGATGGAAAAGAGGACGGCTGAGGTCCAGAAGCCTAAGGCTGCGCTGTGCTGGGTCTTGAACGCCCACTGGTAGAACCCGGCAATGCCGCGCGTGAGCGTGTACTGAAGATAGCCGCGGACAAGGTACTCCTCGAACAGGCCAACCAGCAGGAAGCCAAGCAGCCAGATTGCTCCGTAGCGGAGAGCGTCGCTGCCAAAAAGCAGGCGGCTGTCAATCACGAGCATCCCCGTTTTCACGAGGATCAAGACCAGGAGCGACAGGCAGATTACTCCCCAGACCAGGCCCGCGAAGAAATGCGGCAGCTTGCGGCTGCCGCCGAGGCCGTAGATGGAGTTGGGGCGGCGCTCGATCTTCGACATGATCCAGGTGACAAAGAGGAGTATGAGGAAGGGAATCAATTCGCCGGTAACCAAGAAAATTGAAGGAACCTCCGAGCCTGGCTTCGGGCCGTTTGCGGCAGAGGGGTAGAGTTTGTGGCCAATGAAGTTTGCGCAGAAGCCGATGGCAACCAAGAGCGCGATGAAGATGAGCATACTCCAGACTGCGCGGAGGCCATCTTTGCCCATGAAGATCTTGCGGAGAGTCGACGGCTGTGCGCTGGGGGCTAGTTCGGTGGGAGGAATTGGTTCGGCGGGTGGCAAAGTTGCGTCAGCGTTCAAGGAGGCTCCTCGTGTGGCAAGAGTCTATCTTAAAGTCCCTGGAGGCTCATCGGAATCGCGCGCGGTGTTCTTTGAGGATGCAGAGATCCATCACCACAAAGATGCCCGCCTGGCGAGCCTTCTCCGCAGCCTTCTCGTGAATCACATCTTCCTGCATCCAGATCGCCAGGACTTTGAGTCGAATCGCTTCGTCGACAATTTCCTCCACAAATTCCGGACGGCGGAAAATATTCACGATGTCGATCTTGACCGGCACGTCGAGCAGCGATGCGTACGCCTTCTCGCCCAGGCACTCATCGATCTGCGGGTTTACCGGGAGGATTCGATATCCGTGGCTCTGCATATAGGCCGTGACCCCGTGGCTGGGGCGCAAGGGATTGGAGGAGAGGCCGACCACGGCGATGGTCTTGGCACGCATCAGCAAGTCAGCGATGGGATCCGCTTGTGTCATGAAAGTCAGAGATCGATCCAGCTTACTTCTTGTTGGCCTGATCTTCCTTCTGCTTGTGCATTTTCAGCGCCAGCTTGCGGACTGTCTCGGAAACCTCCTTATTGGCGGAAATATTCTTCAAATCCGCGCTCAACAGGTGTTTCATCAAGCCCAGTCCGAGATCGAGTGGCGTGCGCGGATTTGACACCAGATTCCGCACCACTTTGTAGTTCTTCATGAAGCGGCGCTTCAGCGGAATCTGACGCAGGACTGACTCCAGGACGTTTTTCTGGCTGGCAAATTTTTCCACTTCGCCGTCGGAAAGTTTGGGCGCTTCCAGGACAGCAAGCGCGACGACTTTGGTACCGTCGCGAATCAGAAGCGAGCGCTCCTCCTTGTTGCCCTTTAACGCCAGTTGGATACGGCCCTTCACGTCGAGGTGGCTGATTTTCTGAAGCGCATTTTCGCGCACGGGCGCGACTGGGAGTTTTTGGGGTGCCACGACCGGCGTTGGTGTCGCAGCGGTTGCAGGCGCCGGGGGCTCTGCAGGTGCAGGGGCTTCCGCAGTGTCGTTCACCGGAAAATAGTCCTGCCCCAGCAGCTCAACGATCCCTCCAATTGCCTGGAACGGCTTGTCGCCCTCGGCGGCAATATCGTGAGCGTGCTCCTTGAGGTAGGCCGACAGGGCCTCATCGTCCGCCCATTCGTCGCCTGGGGCGGTGGCCCCGCTACTCGCCGCCGTCGCCGGCAGGTCGGGGACAGGCTGATGTTCGGCGGCCGGCACGACTTCCTGCGCAATCGTGGGAGTTACGTCGGGTTTCGAAATTTTGCGTAGTTCCTCGGCCTCTTCCTTCCGTAAGTACGGATTGGACTTGAGAGCGTCAAGGACTCCGCTCAGCAACCGCACCCGCGGACTCTTGAGCATCACTTCGATCAGGTCCCGCGAAGCACCGATTGCAATTTTGACCAGCTGACCTTCCGAGATGGACGGATTCTCAAGGAGTACCGGCAGCAACGCCGGGCGCAAGTTGTCCGGCGAGGCGAGATAGTCCAGAACTTCGCGCGGAGTCTCGGGATCGGCAGCCGCCGTCAGCGATGACTTTTCATCCCAGCCCGCCAGGGTCATGCGAGCCAGCTCACCGAACACCTTGTTGTGCCGCGCCAGATAGACGAGGATTTCGATGTTCTCGCCCGCCGACACCTGCAGAGCACCACGCGCGGCGAACTGCATCATGTTGGAGGGCAGCTTCGAAGCGCGGATTTGATCGATCGTGCGCGCCATAACTTTATGCCTCGGCGGTTTGGGACCTTCGGCCGCTGGGTCGTGACTTCCCCGCGGCCAGGGAGTCGAGCTCGGTCACCGCCAATTCCAACTCCCGGGTGATGCGATTCCGTTTGCGCCGGAGAAAAACGTCCAGCAAAGTCCGATAGTACCAAAGAGTGCCTTCGCGGCCACCGTTGAACCGTGACCACACAGATTCGCCCACCGCGCGGTAATCACTGAGAATGGAGCGCACGTTGTTCAGTTTATCGGCGGCCGAAACCAGCTGCGTATCAGCGTCCGCCGTCTTCAGGTGCGCAATATATTTATCCTTGCGCTCGCGCCACGGCGGTTTGGGATCGCTGTCTGCGTCGGTACAACCGTCCACAACCTTCGCCACGCGCTTTCCGAACTGGCGGCGGACTTCTTTCAGCATGGGCGCACCGCCGCAATCCTCAACCACATCGTGCAGGAGCGCGGCGATGGCCAGATCTTCGTCGCCTCCAGCTTCCAGCACCAGCGAGGCAACTCCCATCAAGTGCGCAATGTAGGGAATGGTCGACGCCTTCCGCGTCTGGCCTTTATGCATCTCGGCGGCGAACAGGAATGCGCGCAGAAAGCGTGGCCCAAGCTTTATCTTCCTCTGTCTCTGTGTCCTCAGTGGTTGAAGTTTTTCCTTCACTGTTTCTCCTCGCGTCTTACCAGCAAGTAGGCTCGAATGAAGGGTTGCAAATCGCCATCGAGCACCCGGTCGACGTCCCCGACCTCCGTCTTGGTGCGGTGATCCTTGATCATGCGGTAGGGCTGCAAAACATAAGAGCGAATCTGCGATCCGAATTCGATGTCGAGTTTCGAGTCTTCAATCTTCTTGGTGGCCGCGCGCTTCTTCTCCATCTCGAATTCATAGAGTTTCGAACGCAGCATGCTCATGGCGCGGTCTTTGTTCTTGTGCTGCGAGCGCTCATTCTGGCAATTGGCGACCAGGTTCGTCGCGATGTGCGTGATGCGCACGGCAGAATCTGTGGTGTTCACGTGCTGTCCACCCTTGCCGCTCGAGCGGTAGGTATCGATGCGGATATCTTCCGGTTTGATGACAATTTCAATGCTTTCGTCGATCTCCGGGGAGACATAAACGCTGGCAAAGGAAGTGTGCCGCCGCTTGGCCTGATCAAACGGCGAAATGCGCACCAGGCGGTGCACCCCGATCTCACCCTGCAAGAGTCCGAAGGCGTACTCGCCGTTCACCGCAAACGTCGCGGACTTCAGGCCCGCCTCTTCGCCGGGCTGGTAGTCGTAAAGGACGGTCTCAAACCCGCGGCGCTCGGCCCATCTGAGATACATGCGCAGAAGCATGTCGGCCCAATCCTGCGATTCCGTGCCGCCCGCTCCGGGATGGATGGTCACGATGGCGTTGCGCCCGTCGTTTTCGCCCGAGAGCAAGGTCTCGGTCTCGAGCCGGTCGAGCAAGTCGCGCAGCGCCCCGATTTCGCGCTGCAAGTCCGAGTCAACACTCTCGCCTTCCTTGGCAAGATCGAAGTAGGCGGCAATATCATCGCCGCGGCGAGCCAGATCGGCGTCGGCCGTGAGCACGCGCTCCAACCGCTTCTTTTCGCGCATAACCTGCTGGGATCGCTGCGGATTCGACCACAGATTCGGGTCGGCGGACTGCTTTTCGATTTCGGCTAGCTGCGGACGGACCTTCTCCGCGTCAAAGATACTCCCGAAGTTCGTGGACTTTCTTGCTGAGTTTTTCGTATTCCAAAACCAGTTCTTGATTCATGAGGACGATTTAGCCTTTTTGCGGTTTTTTGGAGAATGCAAAGCGCGCGAGAAGCGCTCCGACTGAAATTATCGCACACGCATACGCGAACCAATCACCGTTCCGGGTGTAGAACGTGGTTACGGAGTTGAGCGCGTAAGGTGCGACCAGGGCCGCTCGCGCTTTGCGAGGAATTCGCGAAACCACTCGTCCCCACGGGTCAATCGCAGCCGTCACCCCGGTATCGGTGGCACTCAAAAGCCAGCGATTGTTCTCGATGGCACGCATGCGCGTCTGGTTCAAGTGCTGCGCGTAGGCGCCGCTGTCACCGTACCATCCGTCATTCGAAATGTTGACGAAAAGCTGTGCCCCCTGATTCGCGAACTGCCGCACTTCATCCGGAAAGATGGACTCGTAACAGATGAATACGCCGAGGCGCTTGTCACCGGCGTCCAGAGGACTGCGCGAGTTGCCCGGATGGAACTCGCCGACTTCCTTGGTCAAGCCTCCTGCGAATGAGAACAAGGTCGGAAAGGGGAGATACTCTCCGAAGGGCACGAGATGGGCTTTGTCGTAGCGCGCCGTCCACTCGCCGCTTGGGCTGATGAGGGCAGCGGAATTGAATAGTGATCCGTTCAGTCCAGCTGAATTTGGTGTCGAAGAAGTTCCGATCGCCCCTGCCACTGTCCAGACCCGGGTGTCGCGAGCCATCTGGCTCACCGCCTCACGAAATCGCGCATCGTTGGTGAAGAACGGCGCCGGCGACTCCGGCCACACCAGCAGATCGACCTTCGTCGGGCTGCCCGCGGACGACTTCACGCTGAGATCGGTCAACTGATTCAGTGTTTGCTGCACGTACTGCGGTGTCCAGTCAGCCGAGACCGGAAGATTCTGCTGCACCAGGAGGGCAGCACGATCCGCCTTCGCAGGTGGAGCATCGATCAACCTGCCTGCCTGCAGGACCGCGGCCGCAGCCAAGCCCGCTGCCAGCAAGGCACCACGTTTTTGTCGCGGGACCAGAAACGCCGCGGCCAGCGCGACATTCACCAGCACAATTTCAAACGAGATACCGTAAACGCCGGTGGATGCGGCTATGCGGGAAAGGGCGACGTTGTCGACCTGCGCGATCCCGAGCAGGTTCCACGGAAAACCGGTCACCCGTGTGCGCGCCAGTTCCACGGCGACCCAGAGAAATGGAGCCAGCACCAGCGGCCGACGGAAGTCGCGCGCCGAACCTGCGAGCAAGCTGACGAGCAGGCCGAAAAAACCGTGATAGAGGCCGAGATAGCAGCAGAAGAGAAAGAGAGCCAGCGCCGCCTCCGGGGCGCTGAGGCCACCGTACTGCCGCATCGTGTCGTAGATCCAGTAGCAGGTGCCTGCGTACCACAGGATTCCGCAAAGGTAGCCCAGAAGGAATCCCTGGCCGGGAGTAGCGGGACGCAGCTTCACCGCACCGGCAATCTCAAGTTCACCGGCCGGACGCGCGCGCAGCAGCGCCACAATCAGCGGGGCAAGGGCAAACCACGAGAGGACATACACACCGGGAAGAGGAAAGATGATGACCTGAAGGATGGTCGAGAGCACAACCAACAACCAGGCGCTGTAGTGAATTTGCCGCACCGGGCAAGGATAGCAAAAAGCTTCTAGCTTCTAGCTTCTAGCTTCGGTTCCGAGGAAATTCGTCGGGTGAGGCTCGATCGAACGAACTCCACAATCTCTGGAGTGACGTATTCCGGCGGGGTGATGCGGAATACCGGGCGCTCCGCAACGGGTTTCAGCGACACGGCCTGCCACGCTGGCCCTCCCGGAGCTTCGTGCAAGATTACGGCGTCGGCGCGGTCGAGAAATTCCTGCGCCGACGTCTTGAAATCGGCCGTCGCAGGATCAAGCACCGTTAGATACAAATCTGGACGCAGAAACTTCAGTACGCTATTAGACTCGACGATTACGTTGCGTGCGCCTTCCAGGCGGCGGCGCAGGGATGGCATCGCCTCTGCCAGTCGCCCTTGTTCCGTCCGCACCCACAGCGACTGCACCGCGCCTGCGACCAGAAACCGCGAGGTGTCCGACTCGCCGGAGCGGTCGCGCTCTTCTGAAATCGCCCAGGAATGATCGCCAGTAGCACAGTCGCAGGGCTCGCCGTTCGCTGAGCAGACTCCGTGGCCGTATTGCGTGATTTTTACCGCAATCCATTCGAACTCGCGCAAAGCAGAGATCAGACCGGCCACAACGCTGGTCTTGCCCACGCTCCGCGAATGTCCGCCAATGACAAGGATTGCCATAAGAAAACGGGCTTCCGGCTCTCGGCTTTCGGCGTCCGCTATCCGGCAGTAGCCATAATGCACTTCCGGAAGCCGAAAGCCGGAAGCCGAAAGCCTATTTTCTTGCCAGCCGCGCCAGCGTTGCCAACTGCTTCAGATATTCGCGCACAGGCTGCGCGGGAGTTCCCCAGAACGCCACGCCTTTGCCGCGCAAAACTTTGTTGGGGAGAACGCCGCCCTGGCCGCCGAGCATGACTCCCTCTTCAATGCGGGCGTGCTCGCCAATGCCGACTTGTCCGCCCAATACCACACCATTCTCGATCACGATGCTTCCCGACAGACCCGTCTGCGCCGCGATCACGACATCTTCGCCAATCTGGCAGTTGTGGCCGATGTGGACCAGGTTGTCGATCTTCGTTCCGCGCCGGATCCGCGTTTCATCGAGCGCGCCGCGATCAATCGTCGTATTGGCGCCGATCTCGACATCCTCCTCGATGACCAAGCCTCCCACCTGCGGGAATTTTTCGTAATGGCCGGTCTTGCGGTCGCGCACATATCCGAAGCCGTCGCTGCCGAGGACCGCGCCCGCATGCACGATCACGCGGTCGCCCAGCGTGGTTCCCGGATAAATCGTCACGTTGGGATAAATCTCGCAGTGGTGCCCAATCCGCACCCCGGAGCCAATCGCGCAACCCGCGCCAATCCGGGTCTTCTCCCCGATTTGCACTCCCTCGGCGACCACGGCCCGTTCTTCCACAACGACGCTGGGTCCGAGCACCGCAGAAGAATGAATAACCGCGGTCGGGTGCACAGTTCCAGGCTCCGTGGAGCCGTCGGGCGATGATCCTTCGCGGAGGAACCTAGCGGCTCGCGCGAAAGCGAGCTTGGGATGATCGCTTACGAGGAGTGGCTGGGCGCAAGCCACAGATGCGGCGAACTCACCCGCGATGATCGCACCCGCCCGAGACTGCAGAGCCGCTGCCAGGTGCTTTTCCTCCTCAACGAAGACGATGTCCCCGGCTGCCGCAGACTCCATGCTGGCCACCGCGCTGACTTCGGTGCGACGGTCGCCAATCAGGCGGGCTCCAACCGCCTCGGCGACCTGCTGGACAGAGCGCTTCATGGTTCCCACTGTATAGCAGCGGGGCAAGCGGAAGGAAGAGCGGAGCAGGTCGAAGAACGAGCAAGAGGAATCTCTGGTGAGATAAGGACTCGCGGCCCGAACATCACTGCGCCAGACCCAATCTACGGAACGGTACAGGTAGCGGTGCCCTGGCACATGACGAAACTGCCCTGCGGAACGACACAGCTGGCGTCGCCGGCACCACCGGTCAACTGCCACGTCCCCACAACCACGCCGTTGCTTAGCGTGCCCGTGGTAGTTGTCGTTCCATTGGACGTGCCGGTCAGCGTCCCGGTCAGCGCGAGGCTGTTGCCCGCAGGAACGATCGACGTAACGGTAAAGTTCAGCGTGCCCGTGACCTGACTCGTCCCGGTATTCGTGGTCAACACCGCCGACCCGGTTTCCGTCGAGGCATTCAAACCATTCGCAAAGCACGCCCCGGCGTTGATGAAACTGAAGCCTGTAATATCCAGCGGCCCACTGTCGGTCACCGAAAAGGCGGTCACAAAATTCAGTTTGCTGGCCTGGGCCGTACCTCCGGTCAGCTGCACTTCCCAATTTCCGCTGGTCGACGTATTCGTCACGTTCGTTGAACTGGTACTGCTGCCGCAGCCACTCACCGCGAGTTCCAGCGCCAGCAGCATCAGGATTGCAAGCTTCTTCATGTACCGTCCTTAAAGTTGGGGTCCCTATGAGAATAGAGAGATGCGGGCAGGCCCGTCAATGGATGCAAGGCCGTCAACCATTGGAGGGAGACTTCCAAGATCGGCCCTGGTGTTCGACGACCAGGAGGCAGCAACCTTAAGAGGATGCTGGCATCATCGCGAAAGGATGCCAGGATGCGACCAAGCCCTCGTCCTCATGGGAGGAACCCTAGCCTGCCGCAAAAGTTGCCGCGAGGCTGTAAGTGACGCCGTGACAGGGGCTTTCGTCGGTGAGGCCGACGGCTCAAGGCTCTCGAGATCTCCGCCAGACACTCTACTTGATGAAGTACCCGGACACTCTCCACTTTTCATCCTTGTCGAGCATGGGAACCACCGTCTCCACCGCGCCTGGTTTTTGTTCAAAGTTGGTGTCGTACTGAATCACGACGTATTCCCCTTCCGGCGCATTGGGGAGCGTCTTAGTGTAGGTGGCGCTCTTGAGCTTGCGCGACAGAACTTTGCCTTGAGGCGTGCGAACTTTATCCAGAGCGCTGTGCCATTGCTCTTTGGTCACGGCGGCCTTGAACGATTGCGCCGCTTCGTCCCAGCTCTCGGCATACTTGCCAGAATCGACTCCATGCAGCCAGGCATCCGAGGACACCTGCGCCAACTGCTCTGCTTTTTGGGGTGCCTGCGCTGATGCGGAGACGCACAGCAATAATGTGAACAACAGGGTCGATGCTAACTTCGTTCCGATTTGTGCGACGGTATGGATCATAGGAATGCTCCTTTTTACAACAGAGTTTTGCCACAACCATTCCGAGTAACATCTGCCGGGTCTGCCGACCCCGTGTGCCGAAACAGCACGAGCTTAACGTCGACTCCAGACTCCGCGTGAGGTCCGCGTCAGGCCCAAGATCAGCAGGGCGATAGACACTCCCAGCAGAAAACCGCTGGCGAAATGCGCAAAATTGCCATGCAGCCACAGTCGCAGGCTGAGGCCCACCGACAAAGCCAACGAACCTGCGGAGATAAACAAACCACGGCGAATCATTTTGCCTCCCGCATGCACGACGCGAACTAGAGTTCCCTACCGGAGCGAGCACGGGCAAAGCCTGCCCTGAGCCTGCCGAAGGGAGTGTCCCCGACACACAAGCCTCACGCTCCGCGTTTCGCTTTCAATTCAGCCAGTAACTGCTCGATGCGCTCTTCTTTTTCGAGCGCCGCCAAGCGGTCGTCGAGGTTGTCGCCGGCAATTTCGGACTTCGCCTGGCTTAGGGCTTCGGACTGCGCCACTTTGCGCTTCATGCGGTCGAAAGCTGCGGCCTTCGATCCGTCACCCGAGGCCATGCGAGCGTCGCTGGCCTTGCCTACTGCACGGGCGCGGCGATGCTGCGCAATCAGCACGTCCGCCTTGGCCTGCGCCTCGGTCAGCTTCTGTTCGAGTTGGCGCAACGCGGACTTCAGGTTTTCTACCTGTGCCTTCTGGTCCGAGACCTGCTGCGCGAAGTTCTCGCTCAGTTCGCGATAGCTTTCCACGCGCAGCAACGACGCGCGGGCCAGGTCGTCTTGTTTCTTGTCGACCGACAACTCGGCCTTGCGCATCCACTCGGTGACTTTGTCTTCGTTCTCTTTCTGCTTTTTCTCCAGCAGGTGCTGGTCGGCGATGGCAATCGCCACCTGCGTCTTGACCTGCAGAAGCTGGTTCTGCATGTCGAGGATGACCTGCTTGATCATTTTTTCCGGCTCCTCGGCCTTATCGATCAGGTCGTTGAGGTTGGCCCGGACTAGTGTCGAAACGCGCTCCAGTAGTGCCATAGTGAACCCCCTTTTTAGCTTCTAGCTGCTAGCTTCTAGCTTTTAGCCAACCCTTTCGGGTTGGGTTCATCAGTTTCGTTTTGTTGCATCTGGCGTGGCGGAGAACGCTCTCGTGATTGCGGCTCCGATTTTTCCGTTCGTTGTCATACCTGCCTCCTCAGTTCATGTGCGCGGTGGATCTGGGCGCATTGCGGACAATCGGTTGGCTTGCGCCGGAACGAGGCGCCAATCACCATGCCGATCACGACGCCGGCGGCAAGCCAGACGCCCATGTTTCCGGCGATCAGGCCGAACACCGTGCCCAGCACCGCTCCTAGCGCTATGCCCAATCCCGCGTGTTTTGATTTGTTGGTCATAATCGTGCTCCCGACGGCTGCCGAGCTGCGCTCGGCAGCCGGGTCAGAGACCCGGCCCCACACAACCACTGGCGGGAACGAACCCCGGTTCGTTCCCGCACCCCTCGCTAGGCCTTCGGCGCATCGCCCGGCTTCGGGGATTTGTCGCCGATCTGCCTCACCTTGCCCAGCAACTCGGATAGCGGCATGCCGGAGAGCGTCTCGAACAGCGCCGGCACTTGCGCCGCCATCTTGGTGATGTCGCCGGTGATCTTGTTCATGCCTGATGTTTCGCCGTTTCCGGTGGAAACGATGGTGATCTTGTCGACATTGGCCAGCGGAGCGGCCAAGGCCTTCACGATCTCCGGCATGCTGGCGAACAGTCTGTCGATGACCGCCGCCTGGTTGTATTCCTGGAAAGCCTCTGCCTTCACGTTCATCGCCTTGGCTTCGGCCTCACCCTTCTTGAAGATGATTTCGGCTTCGGCCTCGCCTTGCGCGCGAATCGAGGATGCCTGGCCTTCCGCTTCCGCGATCAGGCGCTGCTTCTCGGCCGCGGCGAGTGTCTCAATCCGCTGACGTTCGATTTCAGCCGGTTTCAGCACGGTCGCGATCAGTTCCTTCTCGCGGCGATTGATTTCGGCCTCTTGTACTTTGACCTGCTGCTCCTTCTCGATCTGCTGCACCTTCACCTGCTCCGCGATCACCTGCTGCTGCATGATGTTGCTCTGGATGTCGTAGGCCTTGTCGGCTTGCGCCTGCTGGCGTTTGGTGACTTCCAGGTATTGCGCTTTTTTGATTTCGAGATCGCGCTGCGCCTCGGCCTGTTTGGCCAGGGACAAGGTTTCAGCGAGAACGCGTTCCTGATCGGCCTGGGCTTTCGCCACCGCCGATTCCCGCGTTGCCAGGGCGCGCCTGATGGCCGTGTCGCGGTCCGCTTCCGCCGCAGCCACGTCGGCATCGCGCTTGATGCGGGCCACGTCGGGACGTCCCATGTTGGTGATGTATTCGTTCTTGTCGCGCACCTCCTTAATGGTGAACGAGATGACTTCAAGCCCCATTTTGTTCATGTCGTCCGCACATGTGCCGCGCATGCGGTCCGAGACCATTTCCGGCTGCTTCACGATTTCTTCCACCGTGAGCTGGCCGATGATGCCGCGCAGATGGCCTTCCATCACCAGCCGAATCAGGCCTTCGCGCTCCTGATCGGTCTTGGTGAGGAATTGTTCGGCGGCGGTGCGAATCGACTCATCGTCGGATTTCACCTTGATTTGGGCGACGGCTTCGACCGTGACCGCCACGCCCTGCTTGGTGTAGAGATCCTGCTGCGGCGCCACATCGAACGACATCAGTTCGAGAGACAGCCCGCGACAGACCTGCACCATGGGCAACACCATCGAGCCGTGGCCCTTCACGATGCGGGTGCCGCCCAGACCGTACACGATGAGCGCCTCGTGGGGGCCGGCTTTGCGATACAGCCTGGCCATTCCACTGATCAGAAAAAGAATGACCATCACTCCCAGCGAGACAAAAATCAAAATCACAGCCATGTGGGAAATGCCGTCGAACATAACGCCTCCTGTTACCAATGCAGTTGAAGAACGGTTCTTCCGTCTGAGTTACTCGCCACCGGGGAGGTTGGGCCCATCAACTCGGAATGGGCCGGCGGATTCAGATTGAAATGAACGATGGAATGATTGCCGAACCAGCAAAAGCCCAATACCACATAAGCAATCACCAGGACTGGCCACGATGCACTCGGCTTCATTGCCCGCGCAATCAAAGTTGCCACGGTGAAGAGCACGAGCATGACGGCCATAATTCCCAGACCCAGCATCGCCGCCCCTTCGCGCGACGTGTAGCCATTGGGACGGTTGTTGATGTCGAAGTGAACGGCCATGCGGTTCGGCAGCTGATCCCACGCCTGCCAGTAATTGCCCGCTGTAATCGGCAGCACCAGCCACATCAATGCAACCAGCAGCTTGTACCAGTCTCGATTCATGGAGTTCCCTCAGTCCTCTGTCCGGGCGATATCGGCTGGCTCGATCCTATTGAGCCGCGACCGTGGATTCGTCCGTCTCTCCTGACATCTCGCTCCACAAGCGAACGTAAGCAATTCCCTTTTCGTAGCGCGTGACGACAACTTCCGCTCCTTTTGCGATGACCGTGCCGCTCTCACTGCGCGCACCACAAACCCGGCGGGTTCTGGCCTGAGAGTAGATCAGCTCCCCGGTCCCGCCTTCGCGAATCGGCACGGAGAGCTTGCCCAGAACGCCAACCATTTCGAAATCGGCCGGATCCAGATACTCTTCGTCGGAGATCAGGATCTTGCTGAGGAACAGAAAAATGATTCCTCCGCCCACCAGGCCGCTCGCCGCGGCCACCAGCAATCCCAAGCCGACCCACACGGCTGAAAAGCGGGTCAGCAAGTAACCCGTACCGCCAAACCATGCCAAGAAGGCGGCGATGACTGGAGGATTGAACGGCGAAACGCTGGTGCTGCGTGCATCAGGGTTCGGCCCTGCGGTGGCTGTATTCGCATGTGCCGGCGCGGACGCGTGTCCTGCCGCAGCCGGAGCATGCCCGATCGAACCGTGCGCGATCGGCAAGTGCGCTCCGCCGTGCGCGTGAAAGTGCGGCAGATGCAGACGGCCAACTCGTGATCCTCCGAACACGAAGGAAAAGAAACTGAAGCAAAAGCCGACCGCGAAACAAATCAGATAAAAGTCCGACCAGCTAAACCCCGTCGACGTCATCGGATTCGCCTCCCTTCCCCATTCGCCTCTCCCTGTGATGTCCGGCGAGGGTTGCCATTACCGGCCGCGAGTTCGGGCCGCAGCGCCTCCAGCAGGCGGTCGGCCAGTCCCGGCGTGTCGAGAATCGCGCCCATCAATAGGAAACTCCGGCGCGTATCTTTTTCGCGGGCCGCCTTGATCAGCACATTGCTGACTTCGGGATCGCTCGCAAACTTTTCCGAACCTTGCAACAGCCAGACGTCGAGCTGGCCTTCGGTGGTGCGCAGGTCGGACGTCAGTTCGGCGTGATAGCCGTCGGGGTCATCCACGAGAAAGCCGGGATGCACCTTGAAGAACCTGGCCAGCAGCGCGCGCGACGACTGCGTCATGTGCGGGCGCGCTCCGTTTTCAATCTGCGACAGATACGACTGGCTGATGGACGTCCCCTTTACGCTGCCCCGGCCTTTGCCCAGCTCCTCGCGGATGGCCCGCACTAACTCGAGCTGAGTCATGGGACGCCCGAGCCCGCGCAACGAGCCTTCGACTTCGCGCAGATAGCGAATTTTCTCGCCCAGCTTCACCGGTCACGCCCCTGAGTGATATTCCAACTCGCAATATTTATATTGCAATTTGCGATTTATGTCAAGAATTGAATCTGGCGCGTTTTCAGAAGCTTATAGCCGGTCAGACTGGAGATTGGCCCGGAAAAACAAAACGCCCCCGGTTGGCCCGAGGGCGTTGCCACTCTCTCTATTCTCTCTGCGCGCGTAACTCGGCTTATTGCTTGGCGGCGTTGTGCTTGTCGCGATAGATCTTCCGCGACTGGCGGTTCTGCTGACGGTTGACCTGCGCCTTTTCCTGCGCGGTCAGCTTGCCGCCGTTGGCAGCACGGTCGTTGTGGACTTCTTTGTCGATGCGCGCCTGGTTCTTTTCCAGGTGCGCGGTCTCACCGGCGGTCAACTGACCGCTCTTCACGCCTTGCGCGATGCGATCCTGCTGGTTCTCCTGGCGCTTGCCCACTTCGCTCTTGGGCGCCGGATCGGGCGTGGCGGTATTCTGGGCCACAACTGGCATTGCAAACATCACAAGTGCTGCACTCAACAAAGCATTCTTGAACTGGCTCGTCATAAGATCTCTCCCTGTGGGTTTATTTGTCTGTGCTGCGATTGTGGCCACACGAATAAGAAACACAGTGCATCAAGAAATGTTGCGCCGTGTTTAGTTCGCTGATTGCAGAGGAGATGGGACGTCTGGTTACCAAAGTTCGTGGCGCATGCCCGAAACGCCGTGCGGGACGGGCGGTTCGGCGGGCCTAGCGTTACGGTGCTAGAGCCCCGCTTCGATGCGTGAGCGGGGATCGAGGTAATCGCGCAGCGCGTCGCCGATGAAGTTGAAACTCAACACAGCGAGCATCACGGCGAGCGCAGGAAACAAGACGAGGTGGGGCGCGTCGAACAGATGAGCGCGGCCGTCGTTGAGCATCGCTCCCCAACTGGCGGTGGGTGGAGGAACGCCGAGTCCGAGGAAACTCATGGTGGCTTCGGCGAGGATGGCTCCGGCCATGCCGATCGCGGCCTGGACAACGATCGGCTGAATGATGTTGGGCAGAATGTGGCGGACGATGATGCGTAGATCACTGGCCCCGAGAGCGCGGGCAGCTTCAACGAACTCACGCTCGCGGGCAGCGAGGACTTGTCCCCGAACCAGGCGCGCGTAGCCGACCCATCCGCCAAGCGAGAGCGCGAGCACAAGGTTGAAGATGCCGGGCCCGCGGAATGCGATGAAGGCGATCGCCAGCAGTATCCCCGGGAACGAAAGAAACGCGTTCATCAGGACGATGTTGACGAAGAGGTCGATGGCGCCTCCGTAGTATCCGGCAATGGAGCCGATGACGAGGCCGAGAGCGAGCGAGGTGAGCACGACGCAACTGCCGACCAGCATGGAGATGCGTGCCCCGTAGATGACGCGAGAGAGAATGTCGCGGCCGAGTTCGTCGTTGCCGAACCAGTGCGCGGACGAGGGGGGATCGAGGCGCGTCGGTAGATGAATGGATGCAGGGTCCTGCGGAGCGATCCAGGGCGCGAACAGCGCGAAGATGACGAAGATCAAGACTAGAAGCACGCCCATCGCAGCCAACGGATTGTGGCGGGCGTTTCCGGCAAGGCTACGGCGGAACGAGATAGCGGCGGTAGACATGGATTCAACGGTAACTACCATATCTCAAGTCGGATTTTACGGTAGTGATGAATCAACTCAAAATCGGCACGGTTGGAAGCGATCAGGCGGGCACCATGAGAGCGCGCGGTCAGCGCGATCAGCACATCGAAATACAAGTCGCGCAGCTTGTCGGGCGTATACCCGTGACGGGCACGGATCTTCTGCAAGATCTCCCCGGACTCCAGCCAAGTCTTTTCTGTGGGCGTCAAGATGGGGTGATTCCTCGCCAGGGTTCGAAGGAACTCTCGCTCAGGAGGCTTAGTAGCGCCGCGCCACAACTCCGCCAAGACCACCGAAGAAGTTCGGATCAATCCGGTAACGGACTGGATCCTCCGCTGATGACGTCCCGTTCGCAGGTCATCGACCAGAACTGACGTGTCGAAGATGATAATTTCACTCATCGGATCCGGCGAACTTGAGCTTCCCCGCATTCTTCTTCATCAGATCTTTAAAGCGCTTGAGCGCGACAATCTCGCGGAGCGCCACGTGCACGGCCTCGGTACGGGACTTCGCACCAAGGACTCTCACGGCCTCATCGGCCAAGTCGGTGTCGAGACGCATTGAGGTCATGGTTACGGCCATGGGTTCCTCCTTGAGTATTGTATATACATAATACTAACCTCGTATATATGCAGTCAATGAACAAATCGGGTCGCCTATCGATGGGCAGCACCCCGAGGCCTTGCATACCAGGCTCTGCGGCTGCGATTATCGATTCGCTTTGAATCCACTTTCAAACCCAAGGCCCTGATCATGCACACGCGTCTGTCTTCCGTTGTCGCAGTTGTCGTCCTTTGCGTTAGCCTGTTCGCGCAAAAGCCCGCCTGGCAGCCCGCACCGGGACACTTAACGTTAGACCTCTGGCCGGACGGCGCACCTGGCGCTTCGGCGAATTCGGCTCCCGAAATCGACACCACGAGCGCCAAGGACAACCTGATCGCCGGCAAGCCGCTGATTCGCCTCGGCAATGTATCGACTCCAACGCTTACGGTTTACGCGCTGAAGCAGAAGAATACTGGGGCTGCGATTGTCGTTTTCCCAGGAGGCGGGTACCACATTCTCGCTATCGATCTCGAAGGCACGGAGGTCTGCGAATGGCTCAACTCTGCTGGCATCACATGCGTTCTGGTGAAATACCGCGTGCCTGACTCGGGACCTTATCCCAAGTCGTCTGCCGCGCTTCAGGACGCGCAAAGAGCGCTCGGGATCGTTCGCTCTCGCGCCGTGGAGTGGCACATTGACCCGAAGCGCATTGGGGTGCTCGGGTTCTCTGCCGGAGCGCATCTTTCCGCCGCTCTCAGCACGCACTTCGAACAGCGTCTCTACGATCCCGTCGATGATGCTGACAAGGTCAGCTGCCGTCCTGATTTCGCAGTGATCGTGTATCCCGGCTACCTGGCGCTCTCAGAGCAGAATTTTGCGCCCAACGCCGAGATCCACGTCACTGAAAAGACTCCACCTTCTTTTATTGTGCAGGCGGAAGACGATCCGGTGCACGTCGAGAACTCGACCGTGTATTTCCTGGCTCTGAAGAACGCCAAAGTTCCGGCGGAGATGCACCTCTACGCCAACGGCGGACATGGCTACGGACTGCGGCGGACGGAGCTTCCGGTCACGGCCTGGCCGACGCTGGTGGAGACTTGGCTGCAAACGATCCACGTTGTGCCTGTAGTTCGGTGACAGGTTCATTGCGGCGGCGCGAACGGATTTTCGATGCGTATGCCGGCGATCCTCTGTTGAGCATTCAGATCCTCGGAGAGGATTCGCGTTGCTCCGGACTTAGCCGCGGAAGCAACGATCAGAGCGTCCCAGAATCCGATGCGGGATTCGTCCTCGATGCGAAACGCGGCTGCAATTTCGGCGGGCGTAGTTTCCATGCACCAAATCGAGTAGCTGTTCACCACCAACCGCGCTGCATCCTTAGGAAGCGGAGACGCAATCTTGCGCGTGACGTTCACATAAAACTCCTGCAGCACCTGCATGCTGACAACACCAGTACGCTCACTCCAAAGTTCTCTCAGAACGTTCTTGGCGACGTCGTGTTTTCCTTTGGCGTCAACGTCGTGGGCATAGATCAATACGTTAGTGTCGACGAAAGTCTTATCGCTCATGCCACTCATCCCGGCTGGCGCGGATCACTCCGCCTAAATGAAAGCCCTGGTCGAGCAGCAACGCGGCCTGTCTCTCGGCACGTTCGTAGGCTTCTTCTTCTCCAACCAGAATCTCAATTTGTTGGGCGAGGAGCCCGCTGATTGACGAACCTCGCCGGGCGGCGAGGATTTTGGCCTTGCGCAGCGTCTGCTGACTCAGGCTAACTGTCACATTTTGCTTGATCATGGGTGGCCAACTTTATGCATACACGCATATTACGTGTAACACGTATTATACGTGTAGTCAAGGCAATCGTCTGTGTGGGCCGAAGTTGTTTGAGACATTGCTGCGGACGATCCAGGCGATGCCGGCGGCGCCTTAGTGCTGGGTCACGGAATTCAGTGCAATGGACTCGAAGCGCGCCTTGCAGTGCGACACACGAGGGGATTACTGCGACGCAATTGTACGCAGCGATCTTTGGATTTCTGATCAGGCTTGTCTATTCCTCCAGCGCTTTGCGAAGGTCCTTCATCAGCAGCATTAGCTGCAATTCGTGCACCGGGGAAGGCTCGAAATCAAAGTGTTCGTAGAACTTCCTTGCGGGCTCGTCAATCGCGTGAACGAGAACCGCGCGTGCCCCCACGATGTCTGCTGCGTGAGCAATTCGTGCCAACGCGTCCCTTAGGAGAGCTTTCCCAAGGCCCGTTCCTTTTTCGTCTTTATCGACGGCGAGCCTTGCCAGCAGGATGACGGGGATGGGATGGCGTGCCAGCCCCTTGGCGATTCGGGCAAGCGATTCCTCAATTGAGACACTCCCCGCGGAAATGGAGTAGTAACCGACCACTAATCGGTTGCGGTGGACAACGTAGGTTCGGGCTGACTCATTCTTCTGGTTGGTCAGGGCGAAACGCTTCAGCCAGTCATTGAGAGATTCGTGAGTTCCGCAGTCGAAGTGGCTCACGTCGTGGGACTCAGAGATTGCCTCCACTTTCGATCGCGGGTGTTTTTGATGGAGCATCAGCGCGGTTCGAGGACAGTGGATTCAGCAAAGAGTCTCTTGAGACGGGGCTTCACCTTGACGGGCCTGTCAAGCGCAGCGCTGAACCTTTGCCAGTCTTTGGAGCTGAGCTCGAAATGTCGTGCCTCGGCAATTTCGTGCGCGGCTCGCACGCAAGCGCTTTCCAGGATGAAGTTCGTGACGTTGACGCCCATCTGTTCGGCTCCGAGCCGAATGAGCCTGGCTTCCCCTTCGCTAAGCCGGACGTTGAACCTCTCGGAGCGTTTCTTCTTCGCGGCTGCGGCAGGCATAGTCGCTCTCCCTTTCGTACGCACGTTAGACGTACACAGTACGTACAATGTATGCCATTCGCGGGGCATGCGTCAAGGCCGGGTTGGGATTCGTCACTGCCGGATCCTTGGGTTGGCTACGGAGTACAGCACATCCGTCAGGAAGTTCACCGCGACATACGTCAGGCCGATGGCTAGGATGCAGCCTTGGACCAGGAAATAGTCGCGGGCGGAGATGGCGTCGACGGTGAGGCGTCCGATGCCAGGCCAGGAGAAAATCTTTTCGGTGACGATAGCGCCGGCGAGTAAGGCGCCGAACTGCAGGCCTAGCACCGTGAGCACGGGGATCATGGCGTTGCGCAGGGCATGGCGGTAGACGACGGTACGCTCGGGCAGTCCTTTGGCGCGGGCGGTGCGGATGTAGTCCTGACTGAGTTCCTCGAGCATCGAGGTGCGCACCATGCGGGTGAGGATGGCGGCGAGCGCGCTGCCCATGGTGAGGGCGGGCAGGACGAGGTTCGCAAACGAGCCGGCACCTGACACGGGGAGCCATCCGAACTTGATGGCGAAGAGCAGGATCAGGATGGGGCCTAGCGCGAAGTTGGGGAACGAGAGGCCGAAGAGGCTAACGACGGAGAGCAGGCGGTCGTCCCAGCGATTGCGGCGGCGGGCGGAGCGGACTCCGGCAGGGATTGAGAGAAGGATCGCTACGAACAGCGATGCCAGCGTGAGGCGCAGCGTGTAGGGATAGCGCTGGGCGATCAGCTTGGTGACGGTCTGGTTGTAGCGGATGGAGCGTCCGAGGTCACCGTGCAGCACGCCTTTCCAGTAGCGAAGATATTGCTCGCCGAGCGGGGCGTCGAGGCCGTAGGCGTGACGCGTGGCGGCGATGTCGGCGGCAGGAGCGCCCTCGCCGAGCATTTGTGCGATGGGATCTCCTGGGACGAGGTGGATCAGCAGGAAGACGAGGCTCACGACCAGCCAGATGACCGGCAGGGTGTAGAAGACGCGTTGGAGGAGGCGAGAGAGCATCAGATCGGCTTCCGGCTTCCGGCTTTCGGCTTCCGGTTCCACTGGAGTCCGGCGTCGCTGCGTTCGGGCCTCCGAAACAGATCGCAAACATGTACGACGACTGAGAGCGGAAGCCGAGAGCCGGAAGCCGGAAGCCGCATTCTAATCTCCGCCCTGCTTGGCCGCTTCGGCTTCGCCTTCTACTTTGGCAGTTTTCTCGATTCTCACTCTGGCGATGCGGTGGCCTTCCAACTGTTCTACTGTGTAGCGGCGGCCTTCATATTCGAAGGAATCGCGCAGCGATGGAATCTTCTGCAAGCGGGCCAGAATGAATCCGGCCAGGGTTTCGAATCCGGCGTCGCGCGGGAGGGTCAGGGCGTACTCGGTTTCCAAATCGCGAATGTTGACTGAACCTTCGAGTACCACGACTGATTCGTCTTCGAGCGCGGGCTCGCTGGGGGAGACGTCGAATTCATCTTCGATGTTGCCGACCAGTTGTTCGAGGATGTCCTCGACGGTAATCACTCCGGCGGTCGAGCCGAATTCGTCGACCACGACCGCGAGATGGCGGCGGCGGTCCTTAAACTCCGCGAGCAGTTCGGCTAAGACTTTGGTTTCGGGGACGACCAGGACGTCGTGAATGATCTGGCTGATCTGCATACGAGAGATGCGCGTGGATGTGGACTGGCCGAGATTGCTGAGGCGGAGGCGCATCCAGCGCATGAGGTCTTTGTAGTAGAGCACGCCGACGATGTGTTCGGGGCCGCGCTGCGGATCGTAGACCGGAATGCGCGAGTGCTGGCCTTCGACCACGCGCGCCAGGGCGTCGTCGAGTAGGAGGTCAGAGGGCAGCGAGAAAATGTCGGGACGGGCGACCATTACCTCGCGGACGGTGATGCTGTCGAGTTCGATGGCGCTGTGGATCATCTCTTCCTGGAACTCGGGAATCTGTCCGAACTGGCGGCTGGCGGTCACGATGAGTTTAAGTTCGTCGGGCGAGTGGATAGCGCCTCCGCGGCGGGTCATTTGCGCGCCAAACAAGCGCAACACCAGTCCACCGGAGCGCCGCATAAAAAACAGAACGGGACGCGTGAGGGTGAGGAAGGCCTCCATGGGCGCGGCCACGGCGAGAGCGACTTGCTCAGCGCGCTGCAACGCCAGAGTCTTCGGGACAAGCTCGCCAAGAATTACGTGCATGTAGGTGATCAGAGTGAAGGCGATGCCGATGGCGATGGTATGGGCATAGACGGCGGCGTGCGGGACGCGGTGGACGAACTGCATGCCTTCCACCAGGCGGGCAACCATGGGCTCGCCGATCCAGCCGAGGGTGAGGCTGACGATGGTGATGCCGAGTTGGACCCCGTTCACTACTTCATCGAGGCGCTGGTGGAGACGCTGGACCATACGCGCACCGATGCGGCCCCCAGAGATGAGCTGCTGGATGCGGGTGTCCCGCACGCTCACCAGGGAGAATTCGGCTGCCGCGAAGAAGGCATTGGCCGCTACCAGGAGAAGGATCAGAAAGACCCGGAGCAGCACAAAGGCGATCATGGAAGGGTAATTCTAACATTTCAAAGGCAATGTGCTGCTGGCGATTCATGTGGGGACAGCCGCCCTCGGCTGTCCTCGGGCCGAAGGACCGATACCTTGTGCATTTGGCGGCAGCTTCAAGACCAGTCGAGCTGCGCTCGACGGACAGCCGAGGGGCGGCTGTCCCCGCATGGCCTTTTCTGGGCACGAGTTTCAGGGTGCGCCGGGTCACAAAATTCCATCCCGTTATCCGCTATCCTTTTAAAAGGTCACGGGTCTAACTGGCAGGCGGCAGATGGGTTAGCGGTGGCAGCGGTCTTTTTTGAATCCAGCACGGAAATTCTAGTTTCACAGGAACAAAAACAAGTCGAGCCGCGTACTAGAGAGTGAGGGCGGCAGATGGCTCCCAATCTCCACTTGGCGGTATCTACAGGAGGCGTTGTGAACGGTAACGGAAATAATAAGAAGAAGCG
>OBLW0100000496.1_pt1 | contig 33472 bp, 31 predicted proteins | sample 1520161 | NCBI WGS metagenome assembly OBLW01 (sample SAMEA3539309, study PRJEB22396) | soil metagenome | biome: tundra; feature: field; material: soil | place: USA | collected 2010-05 | depth 0.15 m
CGAACGACTGAAGCCGTACCTGCTCGAAGTCTGGGCCGATAGAAAGTGAGACGCACATGCGCGAAATCATTATCACGGAACTAACCCAAGCCTTACAGGAACTGACGAGAGGCTTTGCACATTACTTGCCGCGTCTGGTCGTAATGTTAATCATTGCTTTCATAGGGTGGTTAATTGCCTACCTGTTGAAAGTGTTGGTGCGAAGTGTCCTGCGCCTGACAAAATTTTCCAAGCTTTCAGAGAATACTGGCGCCACCCACTTGTTAAACCAGGCGGCCCTGCCATCTTCCACGGAACTATTGAGCCGGTTTGTGTTTTGGGTGGCTTGGGTCGGTTTCATTCTCCTGGGCGTGAGCGTCCTCGGGATCGTGGGTTTGCAGGAATACACCTCTCGCTTCTTTCTCTTCCTGCCGCGTCTGTTCGCGGCCCTGGTTATCCTTTTCTTCGGATTAGTTGCGGCCAGCTTTTTCTCTCGCGCAGCATTGCTGGCAGCGGTCAACGCGAACTTGCGGTCGCCGCGACTCATGAGTATTTCCATCCGCATCTTCGTCAGTATTTTCGCTCTCAGCATGGTCTTCGAAGTATTGGGAGTTGCAGAGCGCACCATGATGATCGCGTTTGGGACCGTATTTGGAGCAGTAATGCTGGGCCTAGCGATTGCATTTGGCATCGGAGGCAAGGATCTGGCACGCGAGTTTTTGGAGGAGAAACTGGCGAAGGGGAAAAAACAGCAAAAACAGGATGAACTATCTCCGCTGTAGGGAGCCTACCCATAAAGTATTGAACCGCCTTCTCGTGTGCGGCGCTCTTGGTCTTGAATGTTCCAAGGTTGCGGCGCTTGCCGCTTTTGGCATCTTTCTTGCGGGAATACAAACGGTATTCGCCCGATTGCAATTTCCGAATCATCGAATGCCTCCTGTCACAGTCTTGGATGCAGCGTCGACTATGGAGGAACATTCGAAAATGGACCGACGAAATTATCGGGGAGGATCTCAGGTGTTTCGGGTATGGCGCTACGTCAGGAACCATACGGCGGACAGAGGCGGCAGTTCTTCGCTCAGCACCGTCTCGGGGTTCTCAGCGGTACTGTAAAGCAAACGTCCTTGCGGCGGCTCTTCGCAATGCAGTGCGCTGCGGTCAAAATTCGCCTGGAGCTCCAGACCACCACCTTGAACAAAGGGCCAGCGAACACGGATGGCGCGGGGGCTCAGAACCTTAAAGTGTGCTCGTCCCACAGCGATCTCTTTAATTCGGGGAACGATCTCCTCGCGCCTGCAGGCCAGCAGGGAGCGATAGAACTCCGACCAGGCATGATGAGGAGGTTGTTCCACAGAAGCCCAATCGAGCTTCGAACGCAAGAAAGTTTGCTCGCTATTCGGGTCAGGGATCTGGGGCTCCGCCTTCGAAGGACCAAGCTCGCTGAAATGCGGGAACTCAGCCCGGCGACCGGCGCTAACCTTCGCCGCCAGTTCCGGACCGAAATCGCAGAAGAATAAGAACGGAGTTGTTGCGGCGAATTCCTCCCCCATAAACAGTAAAGGGGGCGATGGCGCTAGCAGCAAAATCGCCATTGCGGCCTTCACCGCCGCCAGATCTGCCAATTCGACGATCCGTTCTCCGAACGCGCGGTTTCCTACCTGATCGTGATTCTGCAGAAAGGAGACAAAACTGGTGGGCGGTAACTCCCGGCTTGGTTCTCCGCGCAACTGACCGTGTCGATATTGCGACACTTCCCCCTGGTAACCATAGCCCTCAGCCAGACACCGCCCCAATTGTGCGGCCGGGTTCTCCGAATAATCTGAATAGTGAGCGTTGGTCTCGCCGGTCAACAGGACATGCAGTGCATGGTGAATGTCATCATTCCATTGCGCGTCATACCAGAGGGAGTGCCCCTGGGCGTCATGGTGGAGATAGCGAGCCTCATTGTGGTCGTTCTCCAACACAAGATGGATCACTCGCTCACCGGCGAATCTGTTCCGCACGGTTTCTGCCAACTCGGTCAGGATGTCAGGACGCGAATCGTCAACGATGGCGTGAACCGCGTCCAGGCGAAGACCGTCGAAATGATATTCCTCCAGCCAGTACAGTGCATTATGAATAAAGTAATCACGAACCGTCCTGCTGTCCGCGCCATCGAAATTGATCGCTTGCCCCCACGGAGTAGAGTGGCGATCGGTGAAAAACTGCGGTGCATAGAGCCAGAGATAATTCCCTTCAGGCCCAAAATGGTTGTAAACCACATCAAGGAGCACCATCAGATTTTTGGTGTGCGCCCTCTCGATGAAACGTTTCAAATCTTCGGGACGGCCATAAGGGCGCACTGGAGCATACGGCAGAACACCGTCATATCCCCAATTCCGCTCACCGGGGAAGCACGCGAGTGGCATCAGTTCAACAGCAGTAATGCCCAGTGCTGCAAGATAATCCAACTTCTGTTCTGCTCCTGAATAGGTTCCCTCCGGGGAAAAAGTTCCAACGTGCATCTCGTAGATCACTGCTTCATCCCAAAGTCGGCCGCGCCAGTTCGTGTCGTGCCATACAAAGGCTCCTGGATCAACGACTTCACTAGGGCCGTGGACACCGCAAGGCTGGTATCGAGAAGCCGGATCAGGGACGGCCGGTTGGCCTTCAATGATGAACTGATACCGCGTGCCGCAGTGGGCTTCATCGGTAATAATCTCGAACCATCCCTTGTCGATCCGGGACATGGGAAAGTCTCGTTGGGGCAAATCGAGGAGTCGAAGTGATACAGAAGAAAGTTTCGGCGCCCAGAGTCGAAAACTAACGGTATTGTTTTCGCAGCATTCCGCGCCGAAAGGCATTTTGTGTTGACGCTTCATGCTACGGGCGATACCGCCGATCGGCCGCACGAATCTGACTGGCGGAGCGTTCCACAAGAAGCACTAACGACCGAGGTTGTAGCGGATAAGACGTGCCGCCCTCGTAGAAAGAGTCCGGCTGGCGCGTCGTCTGGCATGAAGTGTCCACGAGCGCAATCCATCCCGCATCGGAATCGGCTGCCGGAAGCACGAACGGAAGTTCATCGTGATACGCGTTCATAAGTAATAGAAAATTCTCATCGCGAACGCGTTGCCCGCGCTCATCCACTTCATCAACGGCCTCCCCGGAAAGTGAAACGCACAGACAGCGCGCAAATTCCTGGTTCCATTCCTCATCCGTCATTTCCTTACCATCGGGCCTGAGCCAGACAATGTCTTTGATTTCAGCTCCTTTGATCTTTCTGCCCTGGAAGAAGTTTCTGCGGTGAAACGCAGGATGATCCTTGCGCAGAGCGACGAGCCGCTGAACAAACCCGAGGAGTTCGCTATCAACCTGCGCGGGATCCCAGGACATCCAACTTATTTCACTATCCTGGCAGTAGGCGTTGTTGTTCCCATTCTGTGTGTGACCGATTTCATCGCCTGCCAGCATCATGGGAACGCCTTGCGAGAGCAAAAGCGTCGCCAGGATGTTTCTCTTCTGCTGAGCGCGGAGTTGATTGACGACCGGGTCGTCCGTGGGACCCTCCACACCGCAATTCCAACTCCGGTTATCGTCCGCGCCGTCGCGATTCTCTTCGCCATTGGCCTCGTTGTGTTTGGAGTTGTAGCTGACCAGATCCTGCAGGGTAAAGCCATCGTGCGCGGTCACGAAATTAATACTGGCGTATGGCTTGCGGCCGCTGCGAGCATACAGATCGCTCGATCCAGTAATGCGGTAAGCAAGTTCCCCGATCAGCCCGCCATCGCCTTTCCAGTACGAACGCAGAGCATCGCGATATTTGTCATTCCACTCTGCCCATCCAACCGGGAATTTGCCCACCTGGTATCCGCCTTCGCCCAGGTCCCAGGGCTCGGCTATGAGTTTGACCTGCGAAAGAACAGGGTCCTGGTGAATGATGTCCAGGAATGCGCCCAGGCGATCGACTTCATGCAGTTCGCGCGCCAGCGTTGCCGCCAGATCGAAGCGGAAACCATCCACATGCATTTCCAGCACCCAGTAACGCAGGCTGTCCATGATCAATTGCAATACGCGCGGGTGCTGCATGTTGAGCGTGTTGCCCGTGCCGGTGTAGTCCTTGTAGTAGCGAGGGTTATCGCCCACGAGACGGTAATAAGCGGGGTTGTCGATACCGCGGAATGAGAGCGTTGGCCCGAGTTGATTGCCCTCGGCCGTGTGATTGTAGACCACGTCCAGAATGACTTCGATCCCCGCCGAGTGGAACCTCTTCACCATCGTCTTGAATTCGTTGATATTGCGGGTCGCGCAATAGCGCGGCTCAGGGGCGAAAAAGCCAATTGAGTTGTATCCCCAGTAATTGCGCAGACCTCGCTCGGTCAATTGGCGATCGTCGACAAACGCGTGGACCGGAAGAAGTTCGACTGCCGTGACTCCAAGCCGCGTCAGGTAGTCAATGATCGGCGCAGTGGCCAGTCCGGCATACGTACCACGCAATGCCGACGGCACGTCCGGGTGCTGAATCGTAAAGCCTTTCACGTGCACTTCATAAATGATGGTGCGGTGCCAAGCCGTGTGAGGCGGGCGATCCGACCCCCACGTGAAAGCCGGATCGACCACGACGGCCTTCAGCATTCCGGGAGCGCTGTCGCGCCGGTCGAAGGAAAGGTCTTCATTGCGATGGCCGATCCTGTATCCGAAATGCGTATCGTGCCATTTCAGGCCGTTCTTAATCTGCTTTGCGTAGGGATCCAGTAAGAGTTTGTTTCGATTGAATCTCAACCCCTTGGCAGGTTCATACGGTCCTTGGACGCGGTAGCCATAGTGCAGGCCGGGACGCGCCTCCGGCAGGTAGCAATGCCAGACTTGGTCCGTTTGCTCGACCACGGGAACACGGTGGATCTCGCGGCGGCCGCTCTCATCGAAGAGGCAAAGCTCGACCTTCTCCGCCCGCTCAGAGAACAAAGCGAAATTTACGCCTTCCCCATCCCATGTTGCGCCCAGTGGATAAGGCTTACCTGGCCAGACAATTAACTCCATATCTATTTAATTACCCCTCGGCATTCGTTGTCATGGGCGAAAGCTTCCCAAGTTTCTACCACATGTTCATCGTGTTGCAGCCGTTTTCACGGACTCCTCCGACAGACACACTGAAGCCCGCTTCCCTCCAGCAGCTTGAATCATTTAGAAGAAGATACACTTCGGAGACAATACAGCACTATCCCTATGGAAAGGGCAGTATGTATATAGAAGAAGTCGGAGAACGCGGTCCACCCTCGGTTTAGCCGCATAATAGGCGTTCTCCGAGAGCCAAATTTAGCATCTAATGCCGCGGTCTGCATATGATTCCCGGACTTGAAATCGCCACTGTCATTGGGGCATGCGCTGACAGTTTCCAGCCGGTGACTGCCCCACCTGCGTCCAAGTCTCGCCACGATAAGCACGCGCTACAGGATTCCCTGTTTTCCTTGCGTCGCCTTGGATCCCTAGGCTGAAGGCGAGAAAGGTCAGCAACCAAGGAAGGGGCGAGTTCTAAATGGAGAACCGCTGCCCCCGCAAGGAGTATGCTGGTCGGGCGCAAAGAGTTCCGCTCTCCGGTGCTCGCGTTCAGTATCGTTGCAGGAAATGAAACCGTGAACACTCTCCCCCAAGTGCCGATTGCGACGTACCGCTTGCAATTCAATCGGACATTTACGTTCCGCGATGCGGCTGCGCTCGTTCCCTATCTGGCGGCATTGGGAATCAGTCATTGCTACGCTTCTCCCTATTTGAAGGCGAGGCCTGGCAGCGCTCACGGGTATGACATCGTTGATCACAACTCTTTGAATCCGGAAATTGGCACTCCTGAGGACTACGAGCATTTTGTCGCTGAATTGCACCGTCACGGCATGGGCCAAATCCTCGATGTCGTTCCCAATCATATGGGCGTGATGGGAAGCGACAACGCATGGTGGCTGGATGTGCTCGAGAATGGCGAAGCCTCCGAATTTGCGGAGTTCTTCGATATCGAGTGGAACCCCATTAAAGACGAACTGAGAGGTAAGGTCCTCATCCCCATCCTCGAAGATCAATACGGCAACGTGCTGGAAAAGGGGGAACTAAAGTTAGCATTTGATAGCGAGCGCGGCGAGTTCAGCATTTTCTACCATCACCATCGTTTTCCAATCGACCCCGGTGAATATCCGCAAATCCTTAGTCTGGATCTCGAACGCCTCCCGGAAAAACTGGAGCCAGCGCATGCAGACTTTCGCGAGTTCCAGAGTATCGCCACCGCCTTCAGTCATCTTCCAAAACGGAATGGTGCTCTGGGATTCGAGCAGCGGGTTGAGCGCAGTCGGGAAAAAGAGGTCCAAAAGCGCCGTTTGGCCTCATTGTGCGGACGCTCTCCGAAGGTCAGGGATTTTCTGGTCGCCAAGGTCGAGGCGTTGAATGGGAACGCTGGTGTTCCCCAAAGCTTCGAGGCGCTGCACGAGCTGATCAAGACCCAAACCTACCGTCTGGCGCAATGGCGAGTCGCGGCAGACGATATTAATTACCGCCGCTTCTTTGACATCAACGAACTGGCTGCTCTGCGCATGGAGAATGCGGAAGCCTTCAACAAAACACACCGCTTCATCGTCGACCTGGTAGAGCAACAAAAGGTGGATGGCCTTCGCATCGATCATCCGGATGGACTCTACGATCCAAAGAAGTACCTCTTTCAACTGCAAGATACATTCAGGACAGGATCGGCAACCGAGAACAAGGACAAGGGTCCACAAGGGATCTACATCGTCGTCGAGAAGATCTTGACCGGGATAGAGCGATTGCGCAAAGACTGGCCCATTCAGGGAACGACGGGCTATGAATACGCCAACCTGGTCAATGGTCTGTTCGTCGACACCTCCGCATCGTCAAAGATGGAGCGCATCTATCGAGCTTTTTCTGGTCGCAGGGAAGAATATCCAGATCTGGTCTATACCTGCAAAAAACTAATCTTAAAGGTGGCGCTCGCCAGCGAACTTAGCGTGCTGGCAAGCCTGTTGAGCCGGATTGCTCTCTCCAACCGCCATACCTGTGATTTCACGCTGAATAGCTTAAGAAGCGCTCTCGCTGAGATCATTGCCAGCTTTCCCGTCTATCGCACTTATGTCAGCGAAGGTGAAGTATCCGACGACGACCGACGCACCATAGAGCACGCCGTTGCCGGGGGACGAAAAAGAAGCACCGCTGCGGACCTCACCGTGTTTGACTTCATTCATCGGATCTTGCTGATTGAAACTAACGGTTCCGAGAACGCCTGGTATAAGCAAGCGGTCACCCGGTTTGCCATGAAGTTCCAGCAGTTAACCGCCGCCGTAATGGCAAAAGGTCTCGAAGATACCGCTTTCTATCGCTACCACCGTCTGATTTCACTCAACGAGGTTGGTGGCGATCCATACAAATTCGGCACCACAAGCGACGAGTTCCATTGCGCGAATCAGCAGCGTATGGATCGTTGGCCCCACTCGATGCTAGCGTCTTCCACTCACGACTCCAAGCGGTCCGAAGATGTGCGAGCCCGCATCGACGTCCTATCGGAACTCCCCGCTCTTTGGCGGCTGAATCTGCGTCGCTGGAGAGACTGGAATCGTCGTAAGAAATATTTGGTCGAGGGCAGGCCAGCCCCCACCCGGAATGATGAATACCTTTTGTATCAGACGCTGGTGGGAACATGGCCGATGGAAACGCCCGATGATGCCGGCTGGCGGATGTATTCCGAACGAATCGAACAATACATGCTGAAGTCAGCACGGGAGGCAAAAGAGCTGACCAGTTGGGCGAATACCAACCGCGACTATGAAAGGGCACTACTGAATTTTATTCGGGCAGTTTTGGAGCGTCGGGCCAAGAATAAGTTTCTTACGGACTTTTCGCAGTTTCAGCGGCGAATCGCGCGCTTGGGGATGTTTAACAGCTTGTCCCAATGCTTGCTGAAAATGACCTCGCCCGGCGTTCCCGACATTTATCAGGGCAACGAACTGTGGCAGTTCAACCTGGTTGATCCCGACAATCGGCGTGCCATTGACTATGATCACCGTCGGGGTCTGATTCACAACCTTCCAACGGATTGCCGGCCGCCACAGGAATTTCGGGATGCACTTCTCGCAAACATGGACAATGGCCTGGCCAAGCTCTACCTTACACAGAGAACGCTGCGAATACGCAAGAAAGAGACACTCCTTTTTCAACGGGGCGGTTACCTGCCGCTTAAAGTGAATGGCCCGAAATCCGAACATATCTGTGCGTTCGCCCGAGAATACGAGAACCGATCCATAATTGTGGCCGTGCCCCGACTTTGTGCCACATTATTAGGCGAAGATTTTAATAGCCCTTGCAATGAATCCCTGTGGGGTGACACCGAGGTGGAGATTCCCTTTGCCGAAAGAGCGTGCTACCAGCATGCCTTCACGGGCGAATGCATTCCTGGAGATCAAGGGGAACAAGGGCGATTCCTGCCGGCAGTTAAACTATTCCGTGACTTTCCCGTAGCCCTGCTGATCAGCGAAACCATTAACCTGACCGGGCCGGCGGACCAGACATTCCTAGCCTCAACCCCCGGTAACTACCCGACTAATACATGGAACACCTGATTGATCTCGCGATAGAAATCTAGAGATAAAGTGTAGATACGTGGAACCATGGACGCTTGTTCTGAACTTGCAAATACCGGCCTATGGAGAGGTCTCTACGTCGAGGCCCTTTTTGAGGCAGACAGCGCCATTTCGCCGGACAGAATCGTCCAGGCGCAGGCCGCACTGGTACACCGGGCACGGGAGTTGTTTTATGCTCCGGGGGACCATATTGAAGAGGAAGAAACATTGAATGACGCGATGTATGCTCTGCAAGCATTACGGAACGCATATCAAAACGGTTGCCTGACTGCGGAGTCCGGCACAGCCGCAGCATAGATCCGATTAGGTTTATTGTCGCCGCGATCGGAAGCCCCTAGACTCGTTTCCGAATCTGCCATGGGATGGGGCACATCTACCGCAAGAAATGCGGTGGCCCTACAGCCTCATACCATGCTCACCTCACTGTCTTCAGGAATTCCTAAGCCTGCGCACGGGAATCGTCTGGCCCGAGCTCCCGCCAGTCCAGAATGACCTTCCCGGAGTTGCCGGTGCGCATGACGGCGAATCCCTTCTCGTATTCCTGCCAGGAGAAGTGATGCGTAATTACAGGCTCGATATTGAGGCCGCTCTCCAGCATCACCGTCATCTTGTACCAGGTTTCATACATCTCGCGGCCGTAGATGCCCTTGATGGTCAGCATATTGAAGATGACTTTATTCCAGTCGATCGATATCTGTTCCGCAGGTATGCCGAGCATCGCGATCTTGCCTCCGTGGCTCATGTTGACGAGCATGTCTCGGAAAGCAGATGCGTTCCCTGACATTTCGAGACCTACATCGAATCCCTCGCGCATGCCAAGCTTCTGTTGCACTTCCTGAAGGCTGGTCTTGCGAGGATCGACAGCCATGGTGACGCCAACCTTCGCGGCGAGTTCCAGCCGGTACGGGTTCACGTCAGTAATTACCACGTAGCGGGCACCCGCGTGTTTCGCGACTGCGGCGGCCATGATTCCGATGGGCCCTGCGCCGGTGACGAGCACGTCTTCTCCAAGCACGGGGAACGAAAGGGCGGTATGAACGGCGTTGCCGAAGGGATCGAAAATGGCGGCAATGTCCAGCTTGATTTTCTCGCTGTGCTTCCAGATGTTCGACATGGGGAGCACGATGAATTCCGCAAACGCTCCCGGGCGACTTACGCCAACACCCTGGGTGTGAGCACAAAGATGACGGCGTCCAGCGAGGCAGTTGCGGCAGCGGCCGCACACCACATGACCCTCGCCGCTGACCAGTTCTCCGACGCGGAAGTCCGCTACATTCGAACCGACCGCGACGATCTTGCCCACAAATTCGTGGCCGATGACCATCGGGACCGCAATGGCCGTTTGCGCCCAGGCATCCCATTCGTAAATATGAAGGTCGGTGCCGCAGATCCCGGTCAGAAGGACGCGGACTTTTACATCATTGATGCCAATCTCCGGCTCGGGAACATCTTCGAGCCAAAGGCCCGGACTGCGCTTACTTTTTACGAGAGCTTTCATTTTTTTGCCTTATGCGATTCGTGCGTGCTACTGGTCAATGGAAGCCGACAAGCGTGGTGGAGCATGCAGTCTCGTGCTAAGCTTCTCCGCCAGATTTCCCTGCTAACAGGGAATAATACAGGGAATTTGTTCGTTCTTGAGGCCCAGATTACGGCCCGGTTGCTCCTATTGAAGTCATTCAGCTGGATTTGTTAACGAAAGGGAGATTCCGCAACAAAATGGTTGTGCGCGTCGCGGGGCAGCGGAGATGAAGGCGAACGTTTTCCTCTATCTGAGCAGTCAGTACGGAACGCCCATGGAGTCGAGGGTCCTTCACGATCATTGCTTTTGCTCATCCCATGAGCTCAGGGTTCTGCCTTCTGCGACTAGGCGCTCTAGCAGAGCCGCAGGTTCCCAGAGTTCTCCGTGCTTTTCTCGGTACTGGTGGATGCGGGTGGAAAGCATGCGCAGTCCGACTGCATCGGCATACCACATGGGACCGCCGCGATAGTTCGGGAATCCGTATCCGTTGAGGTAGATGGTGTCAATATCACCTGCACGCAGAGCGTAGCCCTCGTCGAGAATCCGCACCCCTTCGTTGATCATGGCAAAGATCGTTCGCTCAACGATTTCTTCATTGCTGATTTTGCGGCGGGCGATACCTGCCTCGCGCGCAGTCTTTTCGATCAGGGAGTGGACTTCAGGATCGGGAATCGGTTTGCGGTCCTCAGCATAGCGGTACCAACCTTTGCCTGTCTTCTGCCCCAAGCGGTTCATCGCATAGAGCTGGTCGGCCACGAGCGGCTTCCGAACGCCGGGCTGCTCGAGGTGCCGGAATTCCTGGCGAACGCGCCAAGCCACATCGATTCCGGCCATGTCATCGACCGCGAAGATTCCCATCGCCATGCCAAAATCTGTTAAGGCGGCGTCGACCTGTTCCGGGGTTGCGCCTTCTTCGACCAGAAATTGCGCCTCGCGCATGTACGGGAACATCATGCGATTGCCTACGAAGCCGAAACAATTTCCCACGAGCACGCCGACTTTCCCCAGTCGCTTGGCCAGCACCATGGCTGCGGCGATCACTTCAGGACTGGTCGCCTGGCCGCGGACGACTTCAACGAGGCGCATCACGTTTGCGGGGCTGAAGAAGTGGAGACCCACGACGTGTGCCGGGCGCGACATGGCCAAGGCGATCTCGTCGATGCTGAGCGTGGAAGTGTTGGATGCAAGAATGCAGTCCGCTTTCGCCACGGCATCAAGCGCCGCGAAAATCTGCTTCTTCAAAGCGAGGTTTTCGAACACGGCTTCGACGATGATGTCGACGTTCTCGAAACCGTCATAGCCGAGGTCTGAACGAATCAGCTTTTGGCTCTGTTCACTAACCTCCCCGGAAATCCGGCCGCGCTTCACGGAAGTGTCATAGTTCTTTCGGATGTTTTTCATACCTCGTTCGAGCGCCGCCGGATCGTGGTCCGTGAGCCGCACCGGAATACCAGCGTTGGCGAAACACATGGCGATGCCAATTCCCATGGTGCCGGCGCCAACGATCGCGGATTGCTTAACGCCGGCGACCGGTGCCGCTGTTCGGAGTCCTGGAATTTTGCTGACGGCGCGTTCCGCGAAGAAGGCATGAATCAGTGCTCTCGCTTCGGATGAGAAAAGACATTGGTCGAAAATCCTTCGCTCGTTGCGGCAACCTTCGTCGAACGGCAGCGCCGCGGCTGCTTCGACGGCATCGATGGCGGCCTGCGGCGCGTTCAGATTCTTGCGGCTCTTCCGCACTTCAGCGCGAAGCGCTACTAGTTCCGAGGCGTGGTCTACGGCAGAGCCGATCTTATCGCTGCGGTCTCGCGTTTTGGAGTGGGGACGACCCAAGCGCACCTTCTTCTTTGCGAAGGTGATCGCGCCAGCAAGCAATTCTCCAGTAATGATCTCGTCGAGGATGCCCAATTCGAAGGCTGCCGGCGCCTTCAGCGGCGAACCCAGAGCGCACATTTCCGCGGCTTTGACGACACCAACCAGGCGAGGCAGGCGCTGGGTCCCACCTGCTCCGGGGATAATCCCGAGGCGAGTTTCCGGCTGGCCGACTTGAGCGTCGGGAGTGGCCACACGATAGTGAGCCGCCATCGCCAGTTCAAGACCTCCGCCGAGAGCGCTGCCATGGATGGCGGCCACGATGGGCTTCGGGAAGTCTTCCATCCGCGCCAGAAATGGATGCAGGTCGACGAGGGAACGCCGGCCGGCGAGGACATCGACAAACTCATTAATGTCAGCACCAGCGATGAACGTGCGCCCGCCACCGATTAGAACCAGTGCCTGCACGGCGGGATCCTTCTCGGTTACAAGCAGACAGCTTTCGAGCTGGTTCAGCACCGTGGAACTCAATGCATTGACGGGCGGGTTCTCCACGGTGATGACTCCAACGCCGTCATGATTGGCCAGCTTAACCAGTTCGCTCATCGGCATTCCCTCGCAGTAACAACATTTGCTCGAAGATTCTAGCAGTCTGCGGAGAAGCTCCGATCAGGGTCTCGTCGCCTGAACGTGCTTTCATAACGTGGTTACTTTCAGCACACCAAGGCACGCCGGATGAGAAGCGCACTTGCACGACCTCTACTAGTTGACACGGACTTCTCGCTTGCATACAGTCTGTGAGTTCAAGAACGGCGACAAGGACTAAGGACCATGAAACGCGTTGCAGCTTACCGTGCGCCGTATCCCGGAACCCAGCCGAATCATCTGCATTCGCCGTATGTGTCCTCGATCAAGCGTGCGCCCACGAAAGCGCTGGTGCCAATTCCCTATACGTTGTCTGAGGTCACTGGGCCATCTTTTGGATCCGAAGTCGTCGCGCCCAAGGCTAACGATTTGACGCGTGTGCACTCCGGGGAACCGCTCGGCGAGCGCATCATCGTGAGCGGGCGCGTGCTCGACGAAAACAGCCGTCCCCTGGCCAACACACTGGTGGAAATCTGGCAGGCGAATGCGGCCGGCAGGTACTTGCACGAAGTCGATCAACATAAGGCGCCGCTGGATCCAAATTTCACCGGGTGCGGACAAGCCGTCACGGACTCCGAGGGCCGCTATCGCTTCGTCACGATTCGTCCGGGCGAGTATCCCTGGCGCAATCACTACAACGCCTGGCGGCCGGCGCACATTCACTTTTCTCTTTTCGGTCCGGCGTTTGCGACGCGCCTAGTGACGCAGATGTACTTTCCCGGTGATCCGCTGATTCCGTTTGACCCGATCTTCAACTGCACGGCGGATGAAAAAGCCCGCAACCGGTTGATCTCCCTGTTCGACTGGGAAACTACCATGCCGGAACACGCGCTGGGTTACCGCTTCGATCTCATCTTGCGGGGGCGCGAAGCCACGCCCATGGAGGAATGAATGAGTTTGCAGGCGACTACCTCGCAGACGGTCGGTCCGTATTTCAAGATTGGTCTCCATTGGCTGGACCGTGACAACCTGGTTGGCGAAAGCGTCTCGGGCGAGCGCATCACCATTCAAGGGCGGGTCATCGACGGCGATGGAGTTCCCGTCCCGGATGCGATTCTGGAAATCTGGCAGGCCAATGCGCATGGAAAATATGACCACCCGGAGGACACGCAGGACAAGCCGCTGGAGCCGGGTTTCAAAGGATACGGTCGTGTGCCGACGACTGCTGCGGGAGTGTTTCGCTTTGCCACGATCAAGCCCGGCCCGGTGCCCGGCCCGAACGGGAAGGAACAGGCGCCGCATCTGGTGGTCTCGGTGTTCATGCGCGGGCTGGAGCGGCGGCTGGTCACGCGGATCTATTTCCCCGGCGAACCGCGCAATGCCGCGGACTTTATTCTCAATCTGGTGGAACCGGCGCGGCGCTCGACTTTGATCGCGAAGAAGGCCGCTGGGAATCCCGGGACGCTGGAATGGAATGTTGTTTTGCAGGGACCGGACGAAACAGTATTCTTCGATCTGGGATTGTGAACCCCCTCGATGGCCTTGCTAGATCCACTGTTCGGCTCAGCGGCAATGTGTGAAATCTTCTCGGACACCGCACGCCTCCAGCGCATGCTGGACTTCGAGGCTGCGCTGTCGCGAGCGGAGGCCCGCTGTGGTGTAATCCCGGCGGACGCAGTTCCCGCAATCGTTGCGAAGTGCAAGGCGGAGCTGATGGACGCCGATGCGCTCGCCACTGCGACCGCGGCTGCGCTGAACCCGGCGATACCGCTGGTCAAGCAACTGACCGCACTGGTTGCGAAGGACGATCCTGAGGCAGCGCGGTTCGTTCACTGGGGCGCAACCAGCCAAGATGCGAACGATACCGGTCTCGTTCTCCAGATGCGGCGGGCTTTCGACCTTCTTGAAGCTGATCTGGCTGCCCTTTGCGGGGCCCTGACCGAACTGGCCCAGAAGCACCGCTCCACGCCAATTGCGGGTCGCACGCTCATGCAGCACGCTTTGCCAACAACTTTTGGCGTGAAAGTTGGCGGGTGGCTGGATGCCATGAACCGCCACCGCGAGCGCTTCGCGGAAACCAGGCCACGTGTGCTCGTTTTGCAGTTTGGCGGCGCAGTTGGAACGCTGGCGGCTCTGCGAGAAAAGGGATTGCAGGTGGCTGAGGCGTTGGCGGCGGAACTCCATCTAGGGCTTCCCGCCATGCCCTGGCATAGCCAGCGCGATCGGGTGGCGGAAGCCGCGACCACATTAGGCCTGTGCACAGGAACCTTGGGAAAGATGGCCCGCGACATTTCTCTCCACATGCAAACCGAGATTGCGGAGGTCTTCGAACCTGCGGGCGGGGGCCGTGGCGGTTCCTCGACGATGCCGCACAAGCGCAACCCCGTGAGTGCCGCAGTAGTGTTGTCGGCAGCAACGCGGGTTCCGGGTCTCGTCAGCACCATGTTGAGCGCCATGGTGCAGGAAGATGAGCGCGGCCTTGGCACTTGGCACTCTGAATGGGAGACGCTTCCGGAAATCTTCCGTCTGACCGCCGGAGCACTTCATCAAATGGCGGCGATTGTTCCTCATCTTGAAGTCGACGCGGCGCGCATGAGGCGCAATCTCGACGCGACGCACGGGTTAATTTTTGCCGAGGCGGTCACCATGGCACTGGCAAGTCATATCGGCAAATCTGCCGCTCATACATTGGTAGAAGCGGCGAGTCGGCAGACACTCAAGTCAGGAAGGCATCTCCGCGAAGTGTTGGATCAGAACCCAGCGGTGATCGAGCGGCTGACTTCAGAGGAACTGGATCGTTTGTTCGCTCCGGAGAATTACCTGGGCGTTGCTAAGGACTTGGTAGATCGCGCCATCAACCAGAGTCGCAAGCATTGAAAGAAGATCGTGGAGCGACGGGCGTCTCGCCCGTCCAGCCGGGCGGGGACACCCGGATCTCCACAGGCAAAGGAAGAGCAATGCCGTTTGTCGATGTCGGAGAACTCCGGACGCACTACGCGCTCACGGGTGACCAAGCGCCCGTGCTGGTGTTCTCCAATTCTCTGGGCACCGATTTTTCCATGTGGGATCCGCAGATGGCGGAACTGCAGCGACACTTCCACATCCTGCGCTACGACACACGCGGGCACGGACAGTCTTCCGTAACCCCGGGCGACTACACTATCGAGCAACTGGGCCGCGACGTTCTCGCTCTGCTCGATTCGCTTGGCCTCGACCGGGTGCATTTCTGCGGGCTTTCGATGGGTGGCATGGTCGGCATCTGGCTGGGAATTCATGCGCCCAACCGGCTGCGTCGTCTGGTACTCTGCAACACTGCGGCTCGCATCGGTACGAAAGACACGTGGAACACGCGCATCGCAACTGTACGCAAAGACGGCATGAAGGCGGTGGCTGCCGCGGTCATCGAGCGCTGGTTTACGCCGGAGTTCCGGACATCGTCCGCGGAAAAGGTCGCCCGGGCACAACAGATGTTGGAGAACTCGACGCCAGAGGGTTATGCCGCCTCGTGTGCCGCAATCCGCGATATGGATCAGAGAGAAACGGTTGCGCAGATCAAGGCCCCAACGCTCGTGATCTATGGCGGGAAGGACCCGGTCACACCCGCCGCCGACGCCCATTTCCTTACTGAGCGAATCAGTGGAGCTGTGGAGGTTGAACTCGCCGCCGCTCACCTTTCGAATGTCGAGCAGGCCGACGCATTCACCGAGGCGGTGAGCCGCTTCCTGTCCAGATGAGGCAACGGGCTATTCTATGACACCAATGGACGACACCAAGCGCTTCCAGCAGGGCATGAAAATCCGGCGTTCAGTCCTCGGAGATGAGCACGTGGATCGAGCCGTCGCCGCGACCACCGACTTCAACCGCGATTTCCAGGACTTCATCACCCGTAACGCCTGGGGCGAGATATGGGCGCGCCCTGGCCTTCCTCGCCATACGCGCAGCCTGCTGACACTCGCGATGATGGTCGCTTTGAATCGTGGTGAGGAATTCCGGATGCACGTCAAGGCTGCGTTCAATAATGGCGTGACCCGCGACGAGATCAAAGAGGTCCTGTTGCAATCCGCCATCTATTGCGGCGTGCCGGCTGCGAACTCCGCTTTTCACATTGCAGCCGGTGTTTTCGAAGAGATGGACAGCAAGAAGAAGACAAATTCCAAGAAGAGGAAGCGGCCATGACGGAAGTACAGCTTCTCATCGGTGATCGTGACACCGCCGCAGCCAACGCGGCGACCTTTGTCCGGCAAAACCCGATCTCAGGCGAAGTTGCGACGCGTGCCGCTGCCGCTGGCGCCGACGATGCAATCGCGGCCGCCGAAGCCGCCGCCGAGGCCTTCCCTGCCTGGTCCGCGCTCGGTCCTCACGAACGGCGCAAGAAACTCTTGCGCGCTGCCGACTTGCTCGAAGCCCGCACGCCCGAATTTATTTCCGTCATGATGGACGAGATCGGCGCTACTGCCGGATGGGCCGGTTTCAATGTTTACCTCGCCGCGCAAATGCTGCGCGAAGCCGCGTCGATGACCACTCAAGTTTCGGGCGAGGTCATCCCCTCGGAGATTCCCGGAAGCCTGGCATTCTCTATCAGGCAGCCTGTAGGCGTTGTGCTTGGCATTGCGCCCTGGAACGCCCCGGTCATTCTGGGTGTTCGTGCGATTGCTGTGCCACTCGCCTGCGGAAATACCGTCGTTCTGAAGGCGTCTGAGGTCTGCCCAGCGACGCATCGCCTGATTGGAACTGCCCTTCGCGAGGCTGGGCTGGGTCAGGGAGTGGTCAACGTCTTGACGCACGACGCCGCCAGCGCTTCGACGATTGTCGAGACTCTGATTGCCCACCGCGCTGTGCGTCGCATCAACTTCACCGGTTCCACGCGTGTAGGGAAGATCCTTGCCGTAACTGCGGCAAAGCATCTGAAGCCGATTCTCCTCGAACTGGGCGGGAAAGCTCCTCTCATCATTCTCGATGACGCCGACCTCGACGCTGCTGTGGATGCCGCTGCCTTTGGAGCATTCATGAACCAGGGCCAGATCTGCATGTCCACTGAACGCATCATCATTGACGAAAAGGTGGCAGACACCTTCGCGCAGAAGTTCGTTGCCAAAGTGAAGGCTCTGCCTTGCGGCGATCCGCGAAAGGGTGATGTCGTCTTCGGTGCTGTTGTCGGCATGTCCACAGTAGATCGAGTACGCTCACTGGTGAACGATGCGGTGTCTCGCGGCGCGAAAGTCCTTTTGAGCGGCGACCCGCAAGGCACGATCATGCCCGCTACGATCATCGATCACGTCACTCCCGAAATGCAGATTTTCCGCGAAGAGTCCTTTGGACCTTCGGTTTCCATCACTCGCTTCAAGACCGTGGATCAAGCGATCAGGCTGGCAAACGATACCGAGTACGGACTTTCGTCCGCGGTCTTCGGTCGCGACATCGCCCGGGCCGTGGAAGTCGCCAAGCGCATCGACTCCGGCATGTGCCACGTGAACGGCCCAACCGTGCATGACGAGGCGCAGATGCCGTTCGGAGGTGTGAAGGCCAGCGGCTACGGCCGTTTTGGAGGGAAAGCCGCGGTTAACGAATTCACCGAGCTGCGTTGGATTACAATCCAGACCACCCCGCGTCACTACCCGTTCTAGTGGCGATTCAAGAATAGGAACGAGAACATCTGCCGATGAACAACAAAGCGGAGGGCGTTCCACCGCAACCATCCCACCAGAGTCAATGGGATCGTATTGCCGCCAGCGAGCAGTTCAAGGATCTGCTTCAGGTCAAGAAGTTGTTCATCATTCCGGCATTTATCTTCTTCCTGGTGTACTACTTTGGCTTGGCTGTCCTGGTAGGGTATGCGCCCAAACTTGCATCCACGCGGGTTATCGGGACGGTGACCGTGGCCTACCTGTTCGCACTCTCGCAATTTGTCGCGGGGTGGATCATTGCTGGTCTCTACGTGCTCGCCTCCACCAGATTCGATGCACTCACGAAAGATATTCTCGCGGGGGTCGTAGTACACAAAGACGAGCGGCAAGGAGACAATTAATTGTCGATCTCGCTCGTGGTGTTCTTGCTCTTCGTGGCAAGCACTCTTGGAATCACCTATTGGGCCGCAAAACGCTCGCGCGGTGCGAGCGCCTATTTTGCCGCGGGACGGCGAATCACCGCATGGCAAAACGGATTTGCCGTGGCCGGAGATTTCATGAGCGCGGCGTCGTTTCTTGGACTCATCGGCTTGATCGCCCAGCAAGGCCTCGACGGATTTTTGTATTCCGTCGGCGGTTTCGTCGCCTTCGTGACGATCCTCCTGGTGATTGCGGAACCGCTGCGCAATACCGGCAAATACACGATGGGCGACGTGCTGGCATACCGGCTACGGCCGCGCCCCGTGCGGGCTTTGGCCGCGCTCAGCACGCTGACGGTGGCCACGTTCTACATGATCGCGCAAATGGTTGGCGCAGGAGCACTGGTTACGCTGCTGCTGGCTGACTCGGGCATCAGCTACAACGTTGCCGTTATCGGGGTGGGAATCCTGATGATGGTCTACGTGATTTTCGGCGGCATGTTGGCGACAACCTGGGTTCAGATCATCAAAGCCATGCTGCTGTCGGCGTGCACTCTCATTCTGACGTTATTGGTGTTGCGACACTTTCATTTTCATCTTATCGAGTTCTTTGCGGCCGCCAGTCAGATTACCCATCAGCAACATGGACAGCCGGTCGTGAGTGATTTCCTGCAGCCGGGATTGCATTACAAACTCCCTCATGGTCCTCTCGACTTGATTTCTCTGAGTTTGATCTTCGCCTTCGGAACCGCGGGCCTGCCCCACATTCTGGTGAAGTTCTACACCGTTCCCGACGCAAGAACGGCGCGGCACAGCGTGGTGTGGGCCATGATCTTGATAGGCAGTTTCTACGTGATGACCTCGATTCTCGGCTTCGGTGCGGCCGTTCTGCTTGGCCCCGATTACATCGTTACTCACGGTGGAACGAATATGGCGGGCCCGATGCTGGCACAGGCCGTGGGGGGAAATGTATTCCTGGCAGTCGTGTCGGCCGTCGCGTTCGCCACCATTCTCGCGGTCGTGGCGGGACTCATGATCAGCGCGTCGACTTCCTTTGCACACGATTTCTGGACGAATGTAGTGCATCGCGGAGTGGAACGAAAATCCGGCGAGAGTGTGCTGGTAGCACGGATCGCGGCTCTCGCAGTCGGCGCGATTGCAATCGTGATCGCGATTGCATTGGGGCCGGCGTCGAACGTCTTGATTCTGGCGACGTTCGGGATGGCGGTGGCAGCCTCGGCGAATTTTCCCGTGCTCGTGTTCTCGATCTTCTGGCGCCGATTTAATACCGCAGGCGCCATTGCAGGTATGACGGTCGGCCTACTGGCGACGGTCGGGCTGATCGCTGCGGGCCCGAATGTCGTGGGTATCGATCCGCCGAATGCAACCGGAGCCGCCCGTCATCTCATCCAGGCGAAACCGTGGTTCCCATTCGAGAACGTGGGCATAGTGAGCGTGCCGCTAGGTTTTGTGGCGGCAATCCTGGGAACGTTGCTTGGCAAGGATCTCCAGGCGGAAACCAAATTTAACGAGTTGCTCGTGCGGGCTCAGATTGGTTTGGGAGCGGAGAAAGCAACGGAGCATTGACACTGCCCGGACTTACACTCCCGGCTTTCATCTGCAGGCTGATGTACTCGGCTTGTCGCAGCGCCAGCGCCACGATCGTCAACGTGGGATTGGCCGAACCGGGTGTGCTCAAGACGCTGCCGTCGGAAATGAACAGATTCTTGACGTCGTGAGTCTGGCCCCAGCCGTTGGTGACTCCATTGCGCGGGTCGGCGCTCATGCGAGCCGTGCAAAGATTGTGAGTGGCTGGAGGAGTGGGACCGACGATAACGCGCTTGGCTCCGATTGCCTCGTACATCCGGGTCATCTGTCCCTGTGCGTGTTTGCGCATGGCTTGATCGTTGGCATGCTCATCCACATGGACGTTTGCCACCGGCAGACCGTAAGTATCTTTGACATTGGAGTTCAGAGTGATGCGGTTATCAGAACGCGGCAGATCCTCGCCGTTGATGAACATCCCCGCGAGATTGCGTTAGTTTTCCATGATCGACGCGAAGTCTCGACCCCAACCGTACGGCAGACCAACGAGAGGCAGGGTGGGTAGGTCGAGCGCGAGCAGTTCGATTCGATACCCGCCGACAAAACCGCGCCGTGGATTGTTGACGACTTCGTCTTCAATCACACCGGCCAGCGTTGCGCCGCGCCACGAATAGACAGGCCTGTCGAATATCCCCCAGACAAAGCCGGTGATCTGGTGGCAGTAGTTCCTTCCGACCTGGCCGGAAGAATTCGCCAGACCCTGCGGATACTTTGAAGATTCAGAAAGCAGCAGGAGGCGAGCGGTCTCGATCGCATTTCCCGCGATGCAGACCAGCCGCGCTTTTTGTCGTTGCTCTTTCCCCTGGGAATCGCGACACACCACGGCGTTGACAGGTCCATCAGCCCCATGGTCGATGCGGGTGGCCGTCGATTCGATCCGCAGGTCCAAGTTGCCGGTGGCCTCCGCATCCGGGATTTCGGTGTAGAGAGTGCTCCACTTCGCGCCCATCTTGCACCCTTGCACGCAAAACCTTGCTGGATGCAGAATCCACGCCCATCGTTGGAGCGTGAATTGATGGCCATGTGGCCGGTGTGCACCTGCTTGTAGCCGAGTTTCCTTGCACCTGCGTACATGACTTTGAAGTTGTTGGAGGCAGGAAGGCGCGGCACATCGTTCCGGCGCGCCACGCCCAGACGGCGCTCGGCGATGATGTAGTACTTTTCCAATTCGTCGTAGGAGATCGGCCAGTCAATGAGCGATGTACCGGCCAGCTTGCCGTAAGTACTCTTCGCACGAAGTTCCCAAGGTTGAAGGCGCGGCGCGGATGCGGTCCAATGAACCGTCGTGCCACCAACTGTCTTGCAATGCCAGACCGGCATTGTCGGAAAGTCGCGGGCAACGCCCTAGTTGCCGCTCTGGGTGCGAGCGTCAAGCCACGTGAGTTGAGTGAACGCTTCTCCGGGAACTTGGGAAAAAGTGTCGAGCGACTGGCGCTTGCCCGCTTCGAGGAGAACGACCTTGATTCCGCGCTGAGTCAGTTCGTGCGCGAGCGTGCCGCCGCCTGCACCAGAACCGATGATGACCACAGCACTATCGTCCTTAAGGTCGATGTTCGTCATGCTGTTACACGGAACCGAATCAGTGCACTGGCCGAATACCTCAGGGGCTAAAACCCACGATTTTGTTGGCCGTGAGCGGCACGGCTAGAAGCCGTGCCCTTCCCAGAGCAATTCAAGATAACGACTCCTCACATCGGCATTGGACCACTATCTTCGGCCGGCACATCCGGCAACCAGCGCAGATCGTTGAATCCGCGATCGAGGTAGCCACCCTTCGAAAACGCCTCGCCCTCATAGCCAAAGTAGGCATAAGCCATCGGAGTCGCATAGAGCACCTGCAACGTTTTCAGACGCATGCCCTGAAAGAATTCCGACGCCTCCAGTTTCTTCAGCGTAGCGACACGATCGTTTTCCGGAGCCTTCGCAAAATCCGCTCCGAGTCGGTCGATTCCCTCTTTGAATATCTTCCGAAGCGTTCCGTCCTTCGCCGCGTCCGAGTCCACGGCATGAACGACGAGCGCGTATGCCGCATCGTCAAGTTTGTCGTGGGGTGCTAATGGTGCGTGCAACCGCCATGAGCGTGACCGCTTCCGAACTGGTGAAGGCCGTCAGATCCACTGCCCACACTCGCGCCGGTGCAATCAGCGCCAGCGGACTTCCTGCGACGACCAATCCGGTCAACAAACCGGTCGTTGTCTTGAGAAACTCACGTCGAGGTATTGTCGCCTCGTCCATCGGAAATCCTCTGCCGCAGCGACGCGGACCTTCTCCGCCGTCTATTCTCAACGGTAGTTCGGAGGATGAACTGACTGATCCATCCCCATGCATTTCTGTCCGCCCTTGGCGACGTTGACGCTGATCAAGCGCGGCTCGTGCGCCGCAAAGGCCGCTCTCAGGGCGGGCTCAAGCTCTTCCGGTCGATCGACTTCTTGGGCAGCCATGCCGTAACCTTGGGCAATCTTCACCATGTCGATGCCGGGAATATCCATACCGGGAACGTTACGGCCAACCTGGGTGAAATCGCAGAACCCCTTCAACGCTGAGTAGTCGGAGTTGCGCAACACGATCACGATCACCGGCGCTTTCTGTTGCACAGCCGTCCACAGCGCCTGGATCGAGTATCGGATCGAGCCATCGCCGATCGGACACACGACTCGCCGTTCAGGATGCGCCATTTGCAGGCCGACCGCCGCCGGCAAACCAAATCCAGAACGCCATTGGGCACGGAGTAAAACGAACACGGCTCATCCAACATCAGATAACGGTCAAGGGCGCCCTTGGATGACGGACACTCTTCCGCGATGATTGCATTGCGCGGCATGACTCGGTTCAGCGTCGCGAACAGCAGTGCAGGGGTAATGGGATGTTCTGAATTCGGCCCTGCTGGCGGAACGAATGTTTTCGCCGAGCGTTGCCTCGCTCTGCTATGCGCGCGAATGTAATCGGCGGATGCTGCAATGTTGCCGACGATGCTCGTGCCAGCGAGGGCCGCAGCCGCGTCGAGCGGCGAATTCGTGATTTGGAACAGCTTTGTCCCTGGCTTGATCGGATGGCCCGGGACGTGGGCGTAGTAAAGAAAAATCCGCGCGCCGAGCACGACGACGACGTCATGCTCGGCCAATTGATCCGCGAGCGGTTGTTGGGCGGGCAGCAAGCCTCCGCGAAATTGCGGGTGACTGCGGGGAAACGTCCAGCGCGGCGGAATTGGTTCCTGGTAGACATCGGCATTGAGATGCTCGGCCAAAGCGACCACCTCATGCCATCCGCGGTCTTCTTCGATCTGAGAACCCGCGACGAGAGCCGGGTTTCGGCTGGCATTGAGCGCGTCCACGACTTCGTCGAGTGCCGCCGGATTTGGCAGAATCTTTCGTCCAACGCGGCGAACCGCCAACGGTTGGGATTCGTGAGTCCAGTCGTCCATGGGAACGGAAATGAATACCGGACCCATGGGAGGCTGCGTCGCGAGGTAGTAACCACGTGTGATGGCGGCGGGCACGTCTTCAGCTCGGTGGGGTTCGTAGGCCCACTTCACATAGGGCCTCACGGTCTCCACGGCGCGGCTTGCTAGGAAGGGCTCGGCTAAAAGATGCCGGCGATCCTGCTGGCCCGTGGTGATCACCACCGGAACGTGCAGATACCACGCATCCTGAATCGCAGAAAGACCGTTGCCCGTGCTCGCAATGGAATGCAAGTTCACGAATACAGCATCTCCCGTTCCTAGTGAATAACCCAGCGCCATGCCGGCAGCTGTGCGTTCGTGCAGGCCGAGAACATACTTGAAATCCGACGGCATGTCTCGCAGAAAAGGTAATTCGGTTGAACCCGGGTTGCCGAACATCACAGTCATGCCCAGGTTGCGCAAGACTTCATACGTCACTTCTCGCACCGTGGTCACGATTCGCTCCGGCTCCGTTCGAGTTGGTGAAAGTTATACCATTAGATTCGGATACGCCGTCAACGTCCTCTCGCGGTGTTTGGTTGAATTCACATTTCGAAGGATGGTATTGTCTCTCACTCGGCGCAGTGATAGATGGACCATTTTGTCGAATTCCTATGTCCGTGAAGATCTGCATTGTGGGTTGTGGCGCACTCGGCAGCGTGATTGGCGTACATTTGGCGCGGCTCGACGATGTCGAGGTTTGCGCCTACGACCGTCGATACTCAGCGGTCAGACCGATCTGGCGGCGCACGGCAACAAAGAAATGCCGGTGTGGGGCGTGGCCTTCTGGAGTATAAGTGGAGGACATGCCGGGGAAGCGCAACAACGCGTGGCCAATCTGAACCGCTACATCGAATCGCTGCAAGTAAAATAGCCGGATCAGCAACCGTCATGCGAACTATTCAGGTTACAGTTCAGTGCCGATTTCACAGCGCACCCAAGTCGGGATTGTCGGCGCGGGGCCAGCCGGTCTCGTGCTGTCTCACCTTTTGTATTTGAACGGGATCGACTCCGTCGTGATTGAAAATCGCAGCCGCCAATATGTAGAGGAACGCGTCCGCGCCGGCGTGCTGGAGCAGGGAACGGTTGACCTGCTCACCGAGATGGGAGTGGGCGAGCGGATGAAAACCGAAGGCTTGATCCACCATGGGATCGAGTTGCGCTTCGGAGGCCGCAGTCACCGCATCGATTTTCAGGATCTCACTCGCGGAAAAGGCATCACCATTTACGCTCAGCATGAGGTTCTGAAAGACCTGAACAATGCCCGGGTCGCGACCGGTGGCCAGGTTTTGTTTGAAGTTGAGAACGTCAGCGTGCATGACTTGGATGGTTCCCGGCCAAGAATCCGCTACAAGAAAGATGAAAACTCCTACGAACTAACCTGTGATTTCCTTGCCGGATGCGACGGTTTTCACGGCATCTGCCGCCCCAGCGTTCCGACAGGGGTTCTCACCGAGTATGAGCGGGAGTATCCCTTCGGATGGCTTGGCATCCTGGCAGACGCGCCGCCCTCTTCGGAAGAACTCATCTATACCTACCATGATCGTGGCTTTGCCCTGCTCAGCATGCGGACGCCACAGATCAGCCGCTTGTACCTGCAATGCAGACCCGATGAAAACATCGATCTCTGGAGCGACGACGAGATCTGGCGGGAACTGCAGATCCGCCTCGCTTCGAGCGGGTGGAGCCTCACCGAAGGGCGGATCCTCCAAAAGGGCGTTACGGGTATGCGTAGCTTCGTGGTCGAACCCATGCAATACGGCAGTCTCTTTTTAGCTGGGGACTCGGCCCACATCGTCCCGCCCACCGGAGCCAAGGGATTGAATCTCGCGGTTTCTGATGTGCAGATACTCGCTCGGGCGCTCAAGCATTTTTATGACACGGGAATTCGCGACTTGCTCGATACTTATTCTGAGGTCTGCCTTCGCCGCGTCTGGAAAGTGCAACGGTTCTCGTGGTGGATGACGTCCATGCTCCACCGCTTCCCGGATGAGAATCCCTTCGACCACCGCCGCCAACTCGCCGAACTGGACTACGTGACCAGTTCTCGAGCAGCAGCCCAGACCCTCGCGGAAAACTACGTCGGCCTTCCGATGGAATGAGAGCCCGTTGTCTTGCATTGCCTATGCGCGCACGGCGCGCTCAGTCATCACCGACCGCACCGAATGGGCGATCTTGTCTTCATTCGGCAACAGGTAGCTTTCGAGCGGCTCGCTGTAGGGCACGGATGCATCAAGAGCTGTCACCATGGTTACGGGCGCGCGTAAATACTCAAAGCCCTTTTCCGCCACCTCGGCCGCGATCACCGCGGCAGCTGATGAATGGCGCGGCGCCTGATCGACCAGGACGAGCCTCCCCGTCTTCTTCACTGACTCTATGATCGTGTCCACGTCGAGAGGCGCAAGCGTTCGCGGATCGATGACCTCGGCGCTGATCCCTTCGTGTGCAAGTTGCTCAGCCGCAGCGAGCGATTTCTTGACCATCCACCCGGTGGCAACAATCGTAACGTCGCTGCCGGCGCGCTTGATGTCGGCGACACCGAAGGGCACGAGGTACTCTCCCTCGGGCACTTCTCCTGTGTCGAGCGTCAGCATGTAATGGTGGAGATACACGACCGGGTTATTGTCGCGAATGCTCGCTGCCATGAGCCCTTTGGCATCGGCGGGCGTGGACGGAAGCGCTACTTTCAATCCTGGAATTCCCATCATGGTGTGATAGATGCAGTTGGAGTGCTGCCCACCCCAGCCGGCGGCGAATCCGTAGCCGGCTTTCAGAACGAGCGGAACCTTCACCTGTCCGCCTGACATGTAGCGCAAGCGAGGAGCTTCGTTGATCACCTGATCCATGGCCACCAGCATGAATTCGCTCATCCAGAGCTCGACGATAGGACGCAATCCCGTTACGGCAGCGCCCACGGCGATGCCAATCTCAGCGGTTTCCGAAATAGGCGCAAGGCGAACGCGATTTCTGCCGAACATCTTCAGCATGGGATCGCGCTCGGTCATGGCCATGTTCTGACCGTAGAAAACTACGTCCGCATCGCGCTTCATTTCTTCGACGATGGCCGTGGCCATCGCTTCTCCATACATCATTTCCTTGGGCATCGGAATTGGACCTCCTAGGCGTAAACGTAATTGGTGGCTTCTTCGGGAGCGGGTTGCGGACTGGCGAGCGCAAATTGGACTGCAGCGTCCATTTCTGTGCGTGCGCTTTCATCAATCCGCTGAAGTTCCTTCTCCGTGAGGATGCTCTGATTCAACAACCGTGCACGGAAACGCGGAATTGGGTCCCTTTCCTTGGCCGCCCGGTATTCCGCTTTGTTTCCGTACACTCCGATGGCTTCATGTTCGGGAAACTGCGTAGGCACGGGAGGCACGGTGATGGCGTTGCCATGGGCACTGAACCGGTAGAACTTCGACTCAATGAGACTGGGCCCGAGTCCAGCGCGAGCCCGTTCTGCGGCTTTAGCAACTTCGTCGTAGACCAGGAGCGGATCCGTACCATCAACGGTCACGCCTGGGATACTGAACGCAGCAGCCTTCTGAGAAAGCGGATCGCCCGCCTGCGCATTGGCATCTTCCAAGCTGACGTGCGTGTATGCCTGGTATTCGTTGTTCTCCAGGATGAACACGATGGGCAGTTTCCAGACCGCCGCCAGATTGAGTGCTTCGAAGAATGCTCCTTGCTTGCTCGCTCCGTCTCCGAAAAAACAGTAGACGATCTGTCCCGTCTTCTTGACCTGAGCCGTTAAAGCAGCGCCCGCAGCATGGGCAATGCTCTGACCGACGATTCCCGAGGTGCCGGGAAAGAAGTGTTCGGGATCGGCGAGGTGCATGGAACCGCCAAAACCCTTGCACAGCCCGTCTTTCCGGCCATAGAGTTCGGCCATCATTTTCTTGGGAGACGTGCCGACCACGATGGGCTGAGCATGACAACGATAGCTCGGCATCACCCAATCTTCCGGGTTGCGCGTGGCCAGCGCCCCCACAATCGACGCTTCCGCGCCATCGGCAAGATGGGTGTGGCCGCGCATGGCTCCGGGATGTTCGAGGAAGGTGCGCTTGACGTGCTCTTCGAATTCGCGAATCCGCGTCATCTGAATGTAGATCCAGATCAACCGGTCGTTCCCGAGGATGTTCTGGTTTGGCATCTCATCACTCCTTTTCCGCAGGGACTGGGTCGCCCGGCTGGCCAATATGACATAAAGGTCCGCCCACTGGAACCTGGACACTCTCTCCGGCAACAATCTTGAGCAAGACACCCGCAATCGGAGACTCCAGTTCGTAGCTCACTTTGTCCGTTTCCAACTCCACAACCGCCTCGCCCACTTGCACAAGATCTCCCTCGTTCTTGAGCCAGCGCAACACGCTGGCTTTCGTTGTAGGGATGCCACCAGCCTTTGGGACCTTCAACGTTGTGAGAATGACAATGCCTCCCGGGCCGCACCCATTTCCTGGGGATGGTCTCCTAAATGTCTTTTCAACTCGAAAGGCACGTTACGTCCTTCAGGGGCCAAAGCCCTCGTCTTTATTGGCTCGTAGCGACACGGCTGAAGCCGTGCCCTACCCATAACCCATTTTATGAAACCAGTTCTAGTCTGCCAGCCGCTTCAGTGGACTTCGCGGTCCACAGTTGCCCAAAACTGTTTGCGCATTGTTTTGCGATCAAGCTTCCCGGCAGGAGTCTTGGGGATTTCGGGCACAAATTCGACCGACTTAGGAGACTTCACTCCTCCAAGCTTCACCTTACAGTGAGCGATGACCTCACTCTCCGTAAGGGTTTCGCCGTGCTTCACGACGACGAACGCTTTGACCGCCTCTCCCCACTTGTTGTCGGGCACGCCGATGACGGCGCACTCCTGAACCTGCATCAGGGCCATAATGCCGGCCTCGACCTCGGCGCAGTAGACATTAAAGCCACCGCTGATAATCATGTCCTTCTTGCGATCCACGATATACACGTAGCCATGCTCGTCGATGTATCCGACATCGCCGGTGTGATGCCAGCCGTGGCGGCGAATTTCAGCAGTGGCTTGCGGCAGGTTGTGGTAGCCGGCAGTGACCAGCGTGCCGCGGGCTACGATTTCTCCGGGCTGATGAGGAGGGAGGATGCGACCGGCATCGTCCATGATCGCAAGACGAACCGATGCCGTCGGCCTCCCACAACTGCGCAGGCGTTCCGGACGGTCGCCGGCGGCGGCCGCGACTACGGTGCGCGCATCGAGGAAGGTGAGCAGCATGGGCGCTTCCGTTTGGCCATAGGATTCGCACATGCAGGGGCCGAAGACTTCCACCCCTTGCTTGAGTTTGTCCGGCGAGACGGGAGAACCCGCCAGCAGAAAAACGCGCAGACTCGAATAGTTGAACTTACTTACATCTGGATGGGCGAGCAGCGCATAGAACGCCGTAGGAGGAAGAAAGAGGTGAGTCACGCGATACTGCTCAATCGCCTGCAACACCTGCGCTGCGTCGAATCCGGGCAAGACTATATTAGTTCCGCCGAGAGCGAACATCGTGAAGGCGACAACGCCGGCGGCATGCGAGAGCGGAGCCGTGCAGAGGCAGACAGGATCTTCGGCATCGCCTCTCCAATAGTGAATGGCCATCTCGGTCATTGTGCCCCAGGCAAGGTTGGTAACACGGACGCCGCGCGCAGGGCCGGTGGTTCCGCCCGTGGGAACGAGGCCCATCATCTGATCGAGATTTCCGGGAAGATCGTTGCTATGGGGATCAGCCCAGCCGGGAGCGCTGTGTGCGTTTTCCGGTCCCATGAAGTCTGCGAGTGAAGGACTCCCACCATCCCGGCCATCGATACAAATCAGATGCTGCAGCGACGAGACGCGTTTACGGATCTCTTCGACCTGCTCCCGAAATCGGCTGTGATAGAAAAGCCAAGCCGTCTCCGAATAGTTCAGGAATTCCACATTGGCGTCGGCGGCGTTGCGAAAGTTGATCGGAACCCATGCAGCCCCGGCGCGCAGGATCCCCAACATGCAGAATAGAACCGCCGGGTGATTGTGGGAGTAGATGGCCGCGCGCTGTTCCCACTCGACGCCGCGGGCCCACATCCCGCGAGCGATGCGCTCGCTGAAGGCACGCGTTTCCCCATAGGAATAGCGTGCGTCGCCATCAAGGATCGCGATCCGGTCGGCGTGCAGATCCGCGCTCTTGTCGAAATAGTCGATCGCTCGCATCGTATTCTCTTGATCGTGGAGAGTCCGGCACCCGGCCCTCCACCCTCTAAGCCGACATCCTTGCCTTGGAAAGACCATGCGTTTCCAAAACGCCGAGGATTTCGCGATGCCCAAAGGCCTCCGCCGCTGACGCGAAGCCCACCGCGCGCGGAGAGGCGTGCACCAAATGGTGGGCCGCGAACGCCTGAATGAGTGCGGTCTGGCGATAGCAGCACGTGCCGAACACCACACAATTCACGGAATCTGTACTTCCACGGCCCGCGATCACGTCAATCGTGCGATGCTCACGTGAGTTCTCGCGCGGCGGTGTACCTCCCGTCACAGCATTCGCCATTTCACCGAGCTTTCGTTCCTGCTCAGCGGGAGGGAGTGGACGGATCTGCTCTTCGAATAATCTCTCCGTTGCCGCGACGCCTTCCATGATTTGCCGGTCGAGCAGTCCGCCAAACGACCGCACGTTGGCCACCTGCGGATGATTCTTGTACCAGACCGGATGCGGAAAACCTCCCCAGGCGAGAGCAAGCTGAGTTTGAATGCTGCCGGGCACAACCACGTCATAGCGAGTAGCGCGCGGCCATGGTTTATAAGCATTCTGCTCGAGGTAGTAAGCGTCGGTCTGAATGACTGCGAAGATCGTCTGGGTCGAGCCGAAGGTCGGATTGCCTTTGAACATGGTGAGTACTTCCAGGGTGTCAATGCCGCGATTGCTCTCGAGGCACAAACGAATCGCGGAGTCGCTTACTGCCGACATGAACGCAGTGGCCGGAGCGGCGAGCAACTCCCGCTGGGCAAACTTGCCACCCCATTTCTCCGCAACTGTACGCACCCAAGCCTGTTCACCGCCGATATCCAGATAGTGGCAGCCCGCATTGAGAGCGGCTTCAATCACCCGCGGGCCGTTGTATATAAAAGGACCGGCTGTATTGCAGACCACTTTCGCTCCGGAAAAAAGCTGAGTGAGTTCTTCGACTGAGCCCTTTGTCTCGACGATGTCATAGCTGGCCGTTTCGATGCCGGGCACATGCTTCATCACGTCTTCTAGCCGTGCACGGCTGCGGCCGGCGGCAATGAACGGCACGTTGTATTCACGAAGAAATTCCGCTATCAAGCGGCCGGAAAAACCATTGGCGCCGTAGATCACGACCGGCTTTTTGTCGCTCATTCTGTGGCCCCGCGCTGGAATCGTCCCCACGATGGATGCCTGCAACAATTACTTCCAAGTCGACGCCGAATCAGGTATCCTTTCGGGACCGAGGGTTAATTCTAGGCAAAAGTAACTTTTTGGCTAGTAGGCACGTTTCGGTAACCTAATACCTGCTGGGGACTATCCTATGGATCACTCCAATTGCCCTGTGAAGTTGACGGCTTCCATCATTGGCGGGAAGTGGAAACCGTCGCTCCTGTTCCATCTCGATGGCCAAACCCGGCGGTTCTGCGAACTGCAAAGGCTCATCCCTGGGTTGACCAAGAAGATGCTGACGCAGCACCTGAGGGAACTGGAGCGCGACGGAATTGTCCACCGGAAAGTGTATGCCGAGGTGCCGCCGCGCGTAGAGTACTCGCTCACCCGCCATGGAGAGAGCCTGAAGCCGATTCTGAAGCTGATGTCGGCGTGGGGAACCAGGCATCGGGCCCGATACGGTTTGACTACGGCGCGCCCGCAAAAACCTGAAATGCCTCGCAACCCTGTGGAGACCATAGTGCCAGCCGCACCGGTGAATTCGCACTTGCCGCGCCTCGTCGTCGCAGGCCAAGAAATCAGGGACAACAGTAAAGCATCGGCATGAGTTCTCGCCACAAGGCCCTGCTTTCGCACTACGACGACGTCTTCTTGCTCGACGGCGTGCGCACTCCCTTCGTGGAGTACAACACGGCACTTGGGCTGGTGTCTCCCACCGACCTCGGGATCAAAGCGGCTCGAGAGGTCTTCCGGAGAAGCGGTGTGCCGCCGGCCGACGTAGACATCGTGGTGGCCGGGAACATGGCCCAGGCCTCCTTCGACGCTTACGTGCTGCCCAGGCACATCGGGCTCTACGCTGGTGTCCCCATCGACGTGCCTGCTCATCTGGTGCAACGCGTCTGTGGTACCGGCGTCGAGGCCATTCTTCAGGCCGCCGACAATATCAAGCTGGCAAAAGCCCACTTGGCGTTGGTCGTCGGAACCGAGTCCATGTCGCGCAACCCAATCGCTGCCTACACTCACCGCGGTGGATTCCGGATGGGAGAGGTGGAGTTCAAGGATTTCCTGTGGGAGGCCCTGCTCGATCCCTCGTGCAATCAGACCATGGGTGGAACCGCCGAGAAGTTGGCAAAACAGTATCAAATCAGTCGCGACGATGTGGACGAATTCGCCGCCGAGAGCTTCGCGCGCGCCCTTGCGGCACAAAAAAGCTGCTTCCTGAGCGGCGAGATCGCACCGCTGACGAGCGAGGTCTTCGAGCTTCCCGGGTATTCACCGCGTGGAATTAAGTTGCCGCGCGGTGTCGAAAAGTTGAATGAAGATACTCACATCCGGCCCTCACCGTTGAACGTTTTGTCCAAACTCAAGCCAGCATTTGGCGGAGTGCAGACAGGCGGCAACAGCTCAGGAATCGTGGACGGTGCGGCCGCGGCACTGGTGGCTTCAAGCGAATATCTGGGAGAGCATAAGAAAGAGCCGTTGGCGCGAGTGGTGGCTGGGGCTGTGGTTGGCGTCCCACCCGAGATCATGGGCATCGCGCCGGTATCGGCCATTCGAGCGCTGCTGGACGTGGCTGGCATGACCCTACCACAAATCGATCGTTTCGAAATCAACGAGGCCTTCGGCGCACAGGTTCTTGCCTGCCAGCGCGAGCTTGGCCTGGATCGCAACAAGCTTAATGTCAATGGAGGCGCGATCGCTATCGGGCATCCGCTCGGGGCCACTGGAGTCCGGCTGGCAATCACGCTGGCTCGGGAGTTGAAGCGATCGAAGTTGCGCTATGGCATTGCCTCGGCCTGCATCGGAGGTGGACAAGGCATCGCTTTACTGATCAAGAACACGTCAGCGGTTAACTAGCGAGTGTGGAAACGGGGCTTTGCCCCGTAAGAGCGGGGCGGAACCCCGCTCCCACACAATCGTCGGCTCAGGACGGTCGCGGAGCCAAGGTAGCGTAAATCCCGCCCAGGAATACATCTCCGATTTCGCGGGCCAGGGCGCTCGCATCGCCGTCGACGTGTGGGTTGTACCAGGTATAGATCCAGTTCATCATTCCGAACAGGGAGAGGACAGCCACGCGGGAGTTGAATTGCAGGCCCTTGGAAGCTTTCAACGCATCCACCAGGTCCGCGCAACAGCGATAGTACTGCCGCTTGAGGCTGGCGATGTCTGCCGCGAGTTCATCCTTGAGCACGTCGTCTTCGTGTGACAGCACCTTCATCGATTTCGGATTGGCGAGAAAATATTCAAGATGCGTAAGAATGAAAACCCGAAGACGTTGTTCGGGATCGCTTTCCTGGCTCAGGCGTTCGCGGATCAGGTCCATGACCGAGAGAAAAAGATGGCGCTGGATTACATAAAGCAGCTTTTCCTTGGATTCGAAGTAGTAGTAGAGACCGGCCAGGGACATCCCGCTGGCTCGAGACAGGTCGCGGATAGAAGCGCCCTCGTACCCTTTTTCGTAGAAAATCGCGGTCGCATGTTCTAGGATTTTCGCCAGTTGGCGGT
>OBLW0100000497.1_pt1 | contig 33244 bp, 27 predicted proteins | sample 1520161 | NCBI WGS metagenome assembly OBLW01 (sample SAMEA3539309, study PRJEB22396) | soil metagenome | biome: tundra; feature: field; material: soil | place: USA | collected 2010-05 | depth 0.15 m
TGCACAGCAGGCCATGCTCGAGCATCTCGCCAACATGCAAAGTGTGCTCGACGAAACTACAACAAGCCGCTGAGCACGTCCCGGCCACCGCGAAACGACCGGCCACCGCGAAACGACCAGCCCGGAGAGCGCCCCACCAACCTGCCTGCCGGGCCGCGCTATGCGAGGGCACTGTCCGCCCCCGGCAGCGAATAGACCCGGCGCGCCGTACGGCCGAGCACGTCCCGTCTCGCCTCGACGGGTAGATCGGCCGCGACCCTCAGCCACGTTTGCATGAAAGTGTGAAAGTCGCTCCAAATGCTCTCGATCGGGAAATTGCTCCCGAACATGCAGCGCTCGGAACCGAACATGCCGACCGTTGTCGTGGTGACGAGCCGGATCAGCTCCTCGTCCACGCGGTGGACGAACGTGCCTATACCCGAGAGCTTGACCATTACGTTCGGCAACGGCGCAAGCAGCTCGAGGCCCGAACGCCACGGTGCGACGTGGCGTTGCCCGGCGCTCTCGAGCATCCCGGCATGGACGAGCACGAAGGTCGTGCCCGGGAAGTCTGAGACCAACCGGGCTGCGTCGGCCATCTGGGGCGGGAACACCTGGAGCTCGAAGAGCCAGCCCAGGTCGGCGAGCAGCCCGATGTTGGACCGGAAGACCGGGTCGTGCATACGTGCAGGGCCCGAGGCGTAGCGAAACCGCTCGTTCTCGTGCCAGTGCAGTTGGAGGCGCGTGCCGCGCAGCAGCGGCGAAATAGCGATCTGTTGCTGGAACACCTCGCCGGCACCCGGGTCGAACAGGTCGGCAGACCCGACGACAGCGTGTGGCCAGCCAGTCTCGTCATGGACACCTTGGACCCAGCGGACCTCGTCCACAGCCCGGTCGAGCGCCCAGTTCGGCTGGACGTAGACCGCGGCATCGACGCCCTCTGCGGTCACGTCTCGCACGTACTCGTCGACGAGATAGTCGCGACGTACGGCTTCGTACGGCCCGAAAATGCGAGGCACCATCGGCCCCTGGAGCCAGGGCAGATCGGCCATGCGCCAGATGTGGTGGTGACTGTCGACGACGTCTGGCACCCCGAGCTCAGCCGGTCTGAGCGGCTCCGTTGTTTTCATTAGTGCCCCCCGTTCGCCTTCACTTTGTGTCCACTGTTGATCGGGTCGCGGGTACTGAGCGGCGCGGCCCTGCCTCAACCGCAGATAGCCGCCGCACCGCGTCGACGGCCGAGGCGAGATCGCAAACGCCGACGAGGTCGTCCAGGTCGCCGACCACCGCCGCCATGCCCCGCGTGAGCGGCTGGTAATTCGCGTCGCACGCGAGCGGCGACCACCACACAACTCTGTGCGCCAGCCGAGCGAGACGTTCCACGGCCGTCGCCATCGCACCTGGGTCACCACGCTCGAGGCCGTCCGAAACAATCAGCACCAAGGCGTCGCGCGCCGCCGCTGTACGTCGCGCGTCCGCGAGGAACTCCTCGAGCGCTGGCCCGATCCGCGTGCCGCCGTTGAGGTCCAGCACGACGTCCGCGAGGCCGTCCAACGCGGCGTCGACGTCGCGCTTGGCCAACTGTCGCGTGACACGCGTGAGACGCGTGCCGAACGTGTACACATCGCAGCGCGGCACGGTGCGGACGAGCGCGTGCGCAAAGCGCAGCGCGTCGCCCGAGCTCTGGCGCAGCGAGCCCGAGACGTCGACGAGCAATAGCACCCGGCGCGGCCGGCGCGGCCGGTCGCGCCACTGCAGTCGTACCAAGTCCCCACCGCTTCGGCCTGCGGCGCGCAAGACCCGTCGCAGATCGAGCCGCTCACCATGCCGCGCCGGACGGTGCCGGCGGGCACGTTCGGTCGGCAGCTCTTCGCTGAGCGCGGCCTCCGCCTCGGCCAGCAGTCGCCTCTTTGCAATCGATGTGGCCGGGAAGGCGCAGCTGCTGCGCACCTCGTCAACGCTGGCCTCATGCCCAGCACCCTTGCGCCGGCCGACAGCGTCACCCTCGGCGCTGGCGGCAACGCGTCCGCGCCGCGACGCCGACAGACGTGGCGGCGGGCGCCCGACGGGGGACGCCAGCGGGACGAGCCCGTCGCCGAACCACGCCGCGAAGACTCTGTCGAAGGCTTCCACCTCTTCGAGAGCACGCACGAGAGTTACGCGCGCCACCCAGTAGAGCTCGCTCGGCGAGGACGGCCGCAGAAGCACAACAGCTTGGAGGAAGTCAACCTGCTTTTGGACACCGGAGACCACGCCCGCTCGCGCGAGAGCCGTGACGAACCCTTGCAAGTGTTCGACGGCGAGATGCTCTGCCTGGCGGGCCGCGGTCGTCACAACCGGCTCCCGGGGGCGATCCTCAGCACCTGGATCTCGGCGACTGCTGTCTCCACATCGTCCTGGTCCTTCAAGAGGAGACCGAGCGAGCGCCGCAACGCGTCGGGCCATAGGTGACCCTGCTGGACGAGCGCGGAGACGCCCCGCGCCCAGTCGATCGTCTCGGCGGTCCCGGGGCGTTTCACAAGCCTCAGCGAGCGGACTGCCACTACTGCCTCCACCAGAGCCCTGGCTGCGGCCTCGTCGACTCCGGGGGCGTGGGCACGGATGATCTCACGCTCACGCTCCGGCTCCGGGAAGGGGATCCAGTGGTACATGCAGCGACGCTTGAACGCGTCGTGGAGCTCGCGGGTCCGGTTTGAAGTGACTATCACGAGCGGTGGCTTGTCGGCCCGCACTGTGCCGCGCTCGGGGATCGTTATCTGGAACGCGTCCAGGAACTCGAGCAAGAACGCCTCGAACTCGCTGTCGGATCGGTCGACTTCGTCGATGAGGAGCACCGCCCGGTCACCTGACCTGACAGCTCGCAACAACGGGCGTTCGAGCAGGAACTCATCCGCGTAGAGGTCCCCGACCTGGTCGCCCGCCCGAACGTGCAGCAGCTGGCGGGGGTAGTCCCACTCGTAAAGCGCCTGCGCCGCGTCGAGGCCCTCGTAACACTGGAGCCGGACTAGTTCGCGCCCGAGCAACCCCGCCAGCGATCGCGCCAGCTCCGTCTTGCCGACGCCCGGCTCGCCTTCTACGAGGAGGGGCCGCCCGAGCACCAGCGCCAAGTACACCGCAGTGAGGATCCCGTCGTCGGCGAAGTACCTCTGGCGCAGCAACCCTTCTCGCAGCTGCTCCAGGCTCGGGACGTCATCGGCGATTGGACTGGCTATTTGATCACCGCCCCAAGATGCCATCGAGGCTGCCAGCCACACCACGCTCGGCTTGAACAAATGTCACTTAATGCTCCTTCTGCACTTCTGCGCCTTTATGTGCATATCTACGAGTAAACAAAAGGTCACTTCTTCATTTGGTAGTTGGAAGCTTTGCCAGGCACACACAACTTGTTCAGCCTCCGGGGCCAGCTCGAGAAGTGGCGACCTAAGCACGTCGGTCAAGGTGCCGCCTCCTGCTGGGCAGCCCGAACCGTCGCGGGCAGGTTCGCGATCTCCACCTGGCAGCCACTCGAGGCCGCCTCGGTCACCGCCTCGGCCACCTGAGCGGCGCGCAACCCGTCCAGGAACGTGGCTCCGTAGGGCTCCACCGCCGTGCCGTTAGCTACGGCGTCGATGAAATGGGCGAGCATGTTGGCATGCCCGTGCTCCCACCCGAGCACGTGGCCCGACGGCCACCAGGGCCCCGCCAGCGGATGATCCGCCTCGCACGCGATCACCTCGGCGAAACCGGCGGTCCTGCCCGCGTCCCCCCGGTAAACACGCAGAACGTTGGGATCCTCCAGGTTCCAGGCAAGACTGCCCCTGGAGCCGTTCAGTTCCCAGGCCAAGTGGTTGCGTCGACCCGGGGAGACAAGTGAGGCATCGATGGTGGCGACGAGCCCGCTCTCCAGCCGGGCGACAATGGCGACCGCGTCGTCTTGGTCGACAGGGCAGCCCTGGTACAAGCGTGCCGAGGTGGTCACCGGGTTCGATATCACCGCTTGCACAGAGGTGATCTCCCCACAGAGGAAGCGGGCCTGGTCCACGGCGTGGCAGCCGATGATCCCGAGCACACCGGCAGAGCTGGGCAGCGGCGCCGACGGGTCCGTGCGCCACTGTTGGGAGTAACGAAAGCGCGCCTGGTACAGCTCACCCAGCTCTCCGGCGTGGACCAGCTCCCAGGCCAGGCGCACCGCAGGGAAGAACCTGTAGTTGAAGCAGACCAGGTGCTTCACCCCTGCTCGTGTGGCCGCCTCGTAAAGGAGTAGGGCGTCGGCGGCGTTGGAGGCCAGCGGCTTCTCACAGACGACGTGCTTGCCCCGACCGATAGCGGCCAGGGTTGGCTCCACGTGCGCGGCGTCCGTGGCGACGTTGTCAAACACGACCACCCGCTCGTCCTCCACTAGGTCGTGCCAGTCCGTCGTGTAGGAGGCGTACCCGTAACGGGTAGCCGCCTCGGCCACACCGGCTTGGGAGCGGCCAGCGATCGAGACAAGCTCCGGGCGAACATAAGAGGGCCAGAAGATATAAGGGATGGTGTGCAGGGCGTTCGAATGCGCCTTGCCCATGAACCCGTAGCCGAGCAGGCCAAAGCCAAGGGCGCGGCGCTCGTCTCGGGGAGCAGGAATGGTCGGCATCGGCCAGGTCCCTCAGGCGCTCGGCCCGCTGGGGAGCAAAGAACGCAGGTAGTCCAGGCTCCGGGTGACGATCTCCTCCTCCGGCAGCAACGCCCACTGCTCACCGATGAGGTCGACCTCCAGGCTCAAGGACCCGTCGAAACCGCCCTCCTGTAGCGCTTTGACAACGCCGGGCAAGTCGATGACCCCCTCGCCGGCTGGGCAGGCTGGCCACCAGGTGAAGTTCTCGGAGGGGCTGCCACCCTTGCGGCGTGTGGCAATGTCCTTGGTGTGGGTCGAGATGGTATAGGGAGCAAGCCGCGCTGCTGCTTCCACCGGGTCTTCGAACAGGCGAAGGCAGTTGCCAGTGTCGAAGTTGACGCGGAGGTTCTCTGACCCGACCACCTCGATGATCCGCAGCAGCTCTTGCGAGGTGAAGTCGATGTGGTTCTCCAAGGCAAGCACTACGCCCTGGTCCTGCGCAGCCCGGGCGGCCTCGGCGAGCATGGGGATGACCCTCCCGATCAGCTCCTCCCGGGGCGCCTTGGCGTAGTTCATGCTTGCCGCGGTGATACGCATACGGTTCGAGCCCAGCTTCAAGGTCTGAGGGATGTGTCTCTTCAGGCTCTCCAGCTCTTCCGGCCTGGTACCACCCCATAGTCCCTCGGGGTGACCCCAGCCAAGCACCCGGTCGACGCCTGCGTCGTCGAGACGAGCCTTGACCTCAGCGCACAGGCCGTCATCCAAGGCATCGAAAAAACAAGCCTCTAGGGCGATCTCGTCGACGTTTTGGCTTAGGGCAAAATCTAAGAACTCGCCTTCCATCCGCCAGCGGGTGCCCGGGTCAGTCTGCAGGCCCGGGTAGATCTCGCCGAAGTAGCGATGGAAGCAGTAGCTGTCGATCCCAATCTTCATGACAACCTCTTTTCCTCTTGGCCCTGGACTGTCAGATCCGGCCCGGGGCGCGCGGTTACCTACCTCGCTTGTCGCCCACCCTCGGTGGCGCCGATGAACCTCGGAGTCCCAGTGCGATATGAGAAAGCTCGCCGACGATCTCCGGGGTCATCTCCAGGTCAAAGACCTCTTCCATCACGCATGTCCAACCATGCACGAAGTAGCGCCAGCCATCCTCTATGACCAGACCCCGGCTCATTGCCTGGCGCTCTGCCTGGTGGAGGAACCCGAGCTCCCCCCGGTAATTGAGCTCCCAGACCAGGGCGCCCTCGGGGAAGACCCCTTTGTCGGTGATCGGGCTTCCCGGGCTGTCCTTGCCCATGCCCGTACCGTTGACGACCAGCGAGCCCGGAGGCACAGACTCGAGCAGGCGGTCGTTCTCTACCGGGTCGGCGTTGTGGACGTAATCCACCTTGACCCTCGATCCCAGCAGACCGTGGACAGCGCGCATGGACTCGAGCCGAGCCGGGCTGCGGTTGACCACCACGACCCGCTGTGGTCGGTCTTCCGGCGGGCGGCCGGTCATAAGGTGCAAGCTGATGGCGAGGTTGGAACCGCCGGCGCCAAACAGGAGCACCTCTGCATCGCTGGAGGCCCAGTAGCCCTCCTCTACAAACTCGTCGAGGGAGCGGCCCGAGGAGATGGGGTCTTTGGCATGAGCCCGGAAAAGGCCGCCGCGCTTCGACAAAGAAGAGACCTCTCCACAGAGCTCGGCGTAAGGGTCGACGAAGTCGAACATGTCCCTGCAGGCCGTGAAGAGGTCGATCTTGTGGGTGGTGACCAAGCCACCGAGCTCCAGCGGGTCTGAGCGGATGGCTTCCACCACCTCGCGGTAGCGCTCGGGCGGGGCGTGCAACGACAGGTCATGGCCGGAGATGTCGACATCCCCCAAGCCGAGGTGCTCGGCCCAGGCGGGGAACACTCGCCTGATGGCAGACTCGCCGGTAGTGACGCCAATGAACGTGAAGCGCCTAGTCCCGGCGTTGAGGGAGTTCTCCACCACCTCGTGGCCGATCGGGATGCTCGTCGCGACATCGGCACGCCCGAGAATCGGTTCCATGGCTCACACCTCCTTCGCACACAGCTCGGGCAAGAGCTGCGACGCGTTGGCGCTGATCTGCTCCCAGGCGCGCGCCTGGCGCAGCGCCTTAGGCAGGAGCTCCCCGCCCAGCCCGACAGCGAGGGCGCTCATAGGGGGTACCTCGGGGCTCGCCCTGAGAGCACGGCGAGCAGGTCGTCGAGCGCCCTGGCTCCCATCGCCGCGGTTGCCTCCGCTGTATGGGGCCCCATGTGCGGCGTCACCAGCACATCGTCACGCTGCAGGAGCGGATGGTCAGGAGGCGGGGGCTCCTCGACGAGTACGTCGAGGGCCGCAGCCCGAAGGGGGCCCTCCTCCAGCGCCCACAAGAGGCCGGCCTCGTCGATCAGGCCTCCTCGTGCGGTGTTGACAAGGGCGGCGCCAGGCTTCAGGCGCTCCAGCAGCGACCGGCCCACCATCCCTCTGGTCTGGTCGGTGAGCGGAGCATGCAGGGAGACGAAGTCCGACTCGGCAACGAGGGCGTCGAGGTCGATCAGAGTGGCCGCATCGGTCTTGGACACGTTCGGGTCGTAGGCAAGCACCCGCAAGCCCAGCGCGGCCGCCTTTCCGGCAACCAGCGAGCCGATCCGACCCAGGCCGACCAGGCCGAGAGTCCTACCGGCAAGCTCGACACCGCTCAACGCCGGCCACTCACCAGCCCGGGCTCGATCGCGTCCTGCCACCAGCGGGCGGGCCAGCGCGAAGAGAAGGGCAATGGTCAGCTCGGCCACCGCGTTGGCGTTCGCGCCCGGCGTGGTAGTTACGGTCACCGCGTACCGAGCCGCCGCTTCCAGGTCGACCCGGTCTGCGCCCACGCCGTAGCGGGCCACCACCCGCAGGCGAGGCGCACCCGCAAATACCTCTGCGCTCACCTGGTCGAGGCCGCAGAGCAGACCGTCGGCGTCACAGACGGCCTCCGCCAGCTCGGCTGCGGCGAGCGGGCCGGGACGGTAGCGGACCACGCCTACCTCTCGCTCGAGCCGGCGCCGCAAGCCCGGGTCGTGCATGCCGAACGACCGGGGCGTCACGACCACCACGCAGTCGGACAGCGCTCGCGGCTTCAAACCAGCGAGGCGCGCTGGCACGCCGGCCACTGCAGGACCGTCAGCGGGCGCAACGGTCACCGCAGCTCAGCTCCTTCCGGCGTCCGCAGCACCCGCTGGGGGAAGCCGGTCTTCTCGATGGTCCCGTAGTCGTGACCGGCCTGGCCCGGGTAGACCGCAAAGAAGACGAAGGGCTCTTCGCCGGTGTTCACGGTACGGTGGGCCCAGTTGGGGGGCACGTAGGCGACAGTGCCCGGGCCCATTGGGGTCGCCGCCTTGCCGCCCTCCTCTGTCATCAAGAGCAGATAACCGTGACCGCGGAGCCCCAGGTAGACCTCGCCAGTGTCCCGCACCGAGTGGTAATGGCCCTTGGTCATGAAGTACTCGTCGCCAACGGTCCCTGGGTGGAGAACGGTGGTACAGCAGATCAGCTGTCCCACCACTTCGGGGATGTCGTACTGGAGGACCTCGTAGACGAGCGGGTCGCCACCCTCGACGAGATGCTCCAGGGCCGTTGCGTCGGCGTAGGCGCCCCGCATGTCGGAAATATGACGCTCGGTGCGTGAGGTGTGCGGTTCAAGGGCCCCAGAGCGGAAGTCGAGCATCAGGGCGAACGGATCCAAGGGCTTCGAGTTCACAGTTCGACCACCACTTTCTGTCACGGTTCGATCACCACCTTCAGCGCCCGGCCCGAGGCGGCGAGCTCAAAGGCGTCCTCCGCCGAGGCCAGGTCAAATCGCGCGTCAACAAGGGAACCCGCGTCCACCTGACCGTCGACGATCAGGTCGAGCGCGGCATGGCACTCTTCGTTGGTGCTCGCCGTAGTCCCCGTGACAACGAGCTCTTTGTAGTGGATGAGGTTGCTGTCGAGCTCGACCCTGGAGCGTTCCCGGGGAAGCCCGGCGAAGAAGTTGACGCGCCCTCCTGGACCGGCGAGCTCCAACGCCTGGCGTTGGGCAACGGGCACCGGGGCGGCTACCACCACCGCGTCGGCGCCCCGGGTCGCACCGGCGCCCTCGAGCGCTGCCTGCAGCTCATCGAAGCTGGCGTCGTGGGCCGACGTCGCACCCCAGGCGAGGGCTCGTTGGCGCCGGTCGACGTTCGGCTCGCAGACCACCACGGCGCGAGCACCGGCGAGGCGCGCCAACGCGATGTGAAACAGGCCGATGGGGCCCGCGCCGTAGACCACCACGACGTCTCCCTCGCCGATGTGGCAGGCCCGTGAGCCGCGCAGCGCGCACGCGAGGGGCTCCGCCAGCGCCACCGCGCCGGGGTCCACGCCAGGGCCAAACCGGAGCAGGTTGCCCTGGTCCACCAAGTCGCGCTGTAGCAGAAGGTACTCGGCGAAGCCCCCGTCCTCGGTGATGCCGATGGCCCGTGGCTCGTCGCAGAGATTGACCTGGCCCCGGCGGCAGGCACGACAGTGGCCACAACCGTAGTTGGGCGCAACAAAAACGCTGTCACCAATACCGGCGGCCACCCCATCGCCCACCTCGACCACGGTTCCGGCGATCTCGTGACCGGGGATGCGCCCGGACCCCTGAGCGTAGGAGCGGTGGTCCCCTGCGGCGATTCGCAAGTCAGTCCCACAGATCGAGCACGCGTCCACATGGAGTAGGGCTTCGCCCTTTCCCGGGTGTGGTCGGGGCCGCTCCTCCAGCACCAGCGAGCCCCGCCCTCGGTAGACGAGGGCCCTCATCAGTCCGCCCCTCCCTTAGCCACCAGCACCGGGCGCCCTTCCAGCCAGGAGGTGTTGGAAGCACGCACCGCGGCCACCGCGGCGCGGCCGTCCCCAGCACCAACGGCAGGAGCACGGCCGCTCAATGCCGCCCGCACGAACGCGGCCAGCTCCTCGCGGTAGCCCGGCTCGAAGCGTTGGGGCCAGGAGGCGAAGGTCGGGGTCTCCCCAATACCACGGGAGCGGATCTCGAGCAGGGGCATGGCGCGGTTCTCCCCTACGACCAGCAGACCCTCGGTCCCCAGCACCTCGGCTCGGGCGTCGTAGCCGTAGTCAGCAGGGCAGGTGCCGTCGATGGTTCCGATGGCGCCGCTGGCAAAGCGGAGGGAGACCACCACGTTGTCGTAGAAGTCGAGAGCAGTGACACCCCGCTCGCGGCCTTTGAAGTTCGCCGTCTCGGCGTAGACCCGCTCGATCTCCGACCCGACCAGCCAGCGCACGCAGTCGAAGTCGTGGCTGTTCACCTCGGCGAGCATCCCGTTGGAGCGGCGCAGGTCATGCGCCCACGCCGGCGGCAGCCCCGGACCGCGGGTAAGGGACTTGACCACCATTGGCGTGCCGATATCACCAGCTTCGATCCTGTGCTTCGCCTCCAGGAACTCCGGCTGGAAGCGCCGCACGAAACCGACCTGGAACACAACACCGGCCTTCTCCGCGGCAGCGGCCATCAAGTCGCACTCTTCTAAGGTCAGCGCCATGGGCTTCTCGCAGAAGATGTGCTTGCCCGCGCCTGCGGCGAGCACAGCAAGCTCGGCATGAGCGAAGGTGGGAGCGGTGATCACCACCCCGTCGAAAGCTGGCCCGGAGAGCGCCTGCTCTAGGTCGGTGAAGACCGGGACTCCCAGCTCAGCGCCCGCCTTGTTGCCCACCTCGGGGTCGGCGTCCACGATGCAGGCGAGCTCGACCGAAGGAATCGACCCGGTGGCGTTGCGTGCGTGCACCATCCCCACACGCCCGGCACCGAGCACGGCAAGGTGGAACCGGCTTTTCATGCCTGTACCTCCTCGTGCGACGGAACGAGCAGGTCGATGACGGCCCGGTAGTCGCGTTTGCGCTTGTCGTAAAGGGACTGCAGAGAGGGGTCGGGCCCGGTGCGACCTGCCTCAGCGGTGGCGGCCAGGGCCGTCGCAGCCAGGTCGTCGACAGCCCCGACAGCCGCCGCAGCCACCATGGCGGCGCCCCAGCAGCTGAAACTCTCCCGGCCCAGGCGCACGTAGGGCAGGCCCAGAGCGGAGGCCTTGATCAGGTTCCAGAGGGCATTCTCGCCGCCGCCGCCGATCACCCTCACGTCACGGGGTACGACGTCCGGGAAGAGCTCGAGGGCCCTCTCCAAGAAGCCCGCGTACTCGAAAGCGACGCTTTCAAGCACGGCGCGGGTGAGGTCACCGCGGGTTTGGGAAAGGTCGAGGCCGACCCAGGCTCCTCGTGCCTGGGGCGCGGAGGGCAGGATGCGGCCTCCCAGGTGCGGCACAAAAAGCAGCCGTCCCCCCGCGCACGCCGACGCCTCTTCAACGAGCAGCTCCAGCGGGGGGTCGCCCAGTACCTGGGGAAGCCAGCGGAGCAGGTCGCCACCGGCGAGGTAAGCGAGCGAGATCCACTGCCCGGGGACCGCGCCCCGCATCTGCACCAGCGTCCGGGAGAAATCTGGCCTGAACGCAGTGGTAGACATCGCCAGCACCGAGGCAGTGCCCGCGGTGTCCAGCAACTGGCCCGCTTCGACCATCCCGGCACCGAGCGCCCCCGCCGCGGTGTCACCGAGCCCTGCCGCCACAGGGGTGCCCGGCAGGAGCCCGCAGTCCCGGGCCGCCGACACGCTGAGACAGCCCACACGTTCAGTCGGCGTGACAATACGGGGCAGCCTTGCCAGCTCTACGCCGGTCCCCAAGGCGAGCTCGGAAGACCAGGTTGCCCTGGCAACGTCGGCCAGCCCGCTGAAATGAAGATGGGTCGTGTCGACGTAGGCCTCGCTGGCATCCAGGTCACAGAGCCTGCCGGCCACGAATGCGCTCGGGACGACGAACTTGGCCACCGCCCGGTACGCCTCGGTACGCCACCGGCGCCACCATGCGATCTTGGCGGCGTGGGCCACCATCGGCGGGCAGCCGGTCAGCTCCACGAGCCGGTCGCCCAGCCGGTCGGCGATCTCTACCACCTCTGGGCGGCAGCGCGAATCGAGCCAGGAGTCGTAAGGGGTTACCGCCCGGCCGTCGACGCCGATACCGAGGATGCCCGCCATTTGACCGGCCACCGCCACCCCGGCGACGTCGCCGGGGTGGCCCGAGCTGGCAGCACAGGACGCAATCGCAGCCGTCGCCGCCCGGTAAAAGTCCTCCGGTTCCTGCTCGACCTCGTCGGCGGCGCGCCGGTGCAGGGGCAGGTGAACGGCGGCCTCACTCAAACAGGCACCGCTGAGCTCGAACAGGGCCGCCTTGGCGCTCTGGGTGCCCACGTCAACCCCTACGAAGAGAGGCTCGCTCATGGGACGAAACCGTCCTGGGTAACCGAGACCTGCTCGAAACGCGACGCGTTTCCCGCGGGGCTGGACAGATCCACCTCGAACGCACTGCGGTCGCCGCGGTGGAAGGCAATGAAGTACTCGAGGGGCCGACGCCCGGTGGTGTAGCTGGTGCTGCGGAGCACCAGCAGCGGGCCACCACGGTCGACCTTGAGCAGGCGCGCCTCTCGTACGCTGGCGGTCGCCGCCTCCACCCTGCGCAGGCTTGAGATGATCGGCAGGCCGAAGTCCTCACGCAGGACCTGGTAGAGCGAGGCGGAACCGTTCAAGTCGCGCTGGGCCAGCCCCGGCACCATCGACGCTGGGAGATAGGTCATCGTGAGCACATGGGGCTCGCCGTCGAGCCGACGTACCCGCTCCAGCTCCACGACCAGCTCGCCCGGCGTGAGGTTGAGCCTCTTACCCACGCTGTCTGTGACGGGCGCCTCACGGAGCACAAGTACCCTGCTCTGTACCTTTTGCCCACGCAAAGCGGCGTCGTCTGCGAGGCCACCAAGCCCACTGATCAAGCCCTCGGCGGTCTTCGGGGCGGAGACGAAGGTGCCCCGGCCCCGTTGGCGGTGGACCAGGCCCTCGTAGCAGAGCTCGGTGAGCGCTTGGCGGACCACGCCGCGGCTCACGCCGAGCCGCTCACAGAGCTCGAGCTCGTCGGGGAGGCGGGTCCCCGGCGCCAGCTCACCGGAGAAGATGCGGCTGGAGAGCCACTGCTTGAACTGGTAATAGAGCGGGATGGGCGTGGAGTGGTCGAGCACAACCTCCAACATGTCCATATGTATTGACATACTGATTTGATCCTGCCACGCTCGAAGTCGAGATGCAACGACACCGATTGTCCAGATCTGTCCCCGCTCAAGTTCCTGCCCCAGGCAATGGCGGACGGGGTGACCGGCGGCGGTCAGGCGGCTAGCACTTGTGAGCGTCGTACGCACCGTCCAAGGCGACATCGACCCCTCGCAGCTGGGGCCCACCGACTCCCACGAGCACCTCTTCTTTGTGACCCCGCTGCAGCCCGGTGAGGAGTTCGCCGACGTTGACCGGGCCATCGAAGAAGCTCAGACCCTGGTGGACGCTGGCGCCAGGACCATGATCGATTGGACCCCGCTCGACCTGGGCCGCGACCCCCAGGGCCTGCTGCGGGTATCTGAGGCGACTGGGCTACAGGTGGTCGCTGCCACTGGGGTGCACCGTGACGCCCACTACTCAGCGGACCACCCCTTGCGCGCCGAGACGGCCGATGCCCTCGCCCGCCGTTTTGTTGCCGACATCGAGGGGCCCGGCGTGCGCTCCGGGGTGATCAAGATCGGTGCCAGCTACCACCGGCTCCAGACCTTCGAGGAGAAGGCCTTCGCCGCCGCCGTTGACGCCCACCAACGCACCGGGGTCCCCATTTGCGTCCACACCGAGCACGGCACCATGGGTCTCGGCATCGTGGAGCATCTCCGCCGGCTGGGGGTGGTGCCCGGCTCAGTGATCCTCGCCCACCTGGACCGCAACCCCGACCCCGTGGAGCATGGCGAGACCGGGGCGAGCGGTGCCTGGCTCCAGCTGGACGGCCCCGGCCGGGCCAAGTACTGGCCCGACTCGACCGTCCTCCAGCTGATCTCTGACCTCGCCGATCGCGGGCTCTCAAAGCAGCTGCTGCTGGGCGGGGACACCGGGCGCAGCTCCATGATGCGCGCCTACGGGGGCGGCCCCGGCCTCGATTACGTCTTCGCCCGTTTCAAGCCCAGGCTCGAACGCGAGCTGGGAACAGAGCTTTCCCAGCTCATCTTCGTGGAGAACCCTGCTAGAGCCTTCGCCTTTGACCCACGTCCTCGAGCTCACGCGGGGCCCGGGGACGTCCCTATCTCGCGCTTTCGCCAATAGGGTTGCTGCCAAGAATGCCGTTACCAGTTCCATTTGAGTGATGCCGACGTGTCGTGCATCAATGGCGGGCGAGGTCGGCCTCGGCGGCGGCGTTCGACACGGCAACGAGCCGATCGAGAGCGCTTCGGGCATTCCCGTCCTCGATGGCCGCGCTGGCTATCTCGAAGCCGTCGGCAAGATCGTCTGCAAGGCCCGCGACAACAAGGCCCGCGGCAGCGTTCAAGCACACCAGATCGCGCCTCGGACCGCGCTCACCGTCCAGCAGTCGCAGTCCCAATTGCGCGTTCTGGGCCGCGTCCCCGCCAGCCAGATCGCCGAGCGAGGCGAGCTTCAGCCCGAGCGAGGCCGGCTCGATCTCCAGTCGGCGGTGACGGCAGGTCCCGTCCTGTTCGCGCACCGACTCGATCAAAGTTGATGGCGCCGTGGTCGACAGCTCGTCGAGACCGTCGTGACCGAAGACCACCATCGCGTGCACGGAGCCGAATGTTTCGAGCACTTCAAGCATCTTGTCAGCCATCGCGGGGTCAGAGACGCCGACGAGCTGGCGCGTCGCCCCGGCAGGATTCACCAGCGGGCCGACGAAGTTGAAGGTCGTCGTGACACCGAGCTCACGGCGCACCGCCGCCGCGGAGCGCATCGTCGGGTGAAAGCGCGGCGCAAAGCAGAAGCCGATCCCGGCCTCGTCGATGCACCGTCGCACCCCGCCGGGGCCGAGGTCGATGACCACGCCGAGGGCTTCGAGCACGTCGGCCGAGCCTGCAAGCGACGAAGCCGCACGCCCACCGTGCTTGCAGACGACAGCACCTGCACCGGCGACCACGAAGGCGCTGAGCGTGGAGACATTGATCGTGCCGCTACGGTCCCCTCCCGTGCCGCAGGTGTCCACGACCTCGACTCCGACCTCGAAGCTCTCGCCGTGAGCCCGCATCGCTCGCACAAGGCCGGTCATCTCCTCGACCGTCTCGCCCTTGGTTCGCAGGCCAGCGACGAAAGCGGCGATCTGGGCCGCGGTCGCGTTGCCTTCGAGCACGTCGTCGAGAGCTGCGGAAGCCTCGTCCGCGGTGAGATCCTGCCGGCTCAGAACTCTTCCGAGGATCGCCGGCCATCCGCCCATGCTCTCGAGAGTGGCCGTCGCGGCCCCGATCCCCCCAAAGGTCGCCTCAGGCGGCGCGGTCAGCTCTTCGGTGAGGTCGGGGTCCACCCAGGGAGGCTACCGTGACGCTTTCGCAGCTCCGTCTTCGCGGCGAACTGGTGACCGAGACGCGTCAGGCGGACTTGCGGTGCTGGCGGACTATCCGACGACGCTCGCGCTCGGTGAGCCCACCCCACACGCCTTCACGCTCGCGTGCGGCAAGTGAGTACTCGAGACACGCCTGGCGGACCGAACACGACGCGCAGACCGCCTTCGCCTCTTCCGAGCCGTCATCCGACACGGGGTAGAAGATGTCTGCGTCAACTCCTCGGCATGCGGCTCGTTGGCGCCAACTGGCTTTCATCCCGGTTCACTTTCGTCGTCTGTCGATCTTCGACGGCGACCTGCCGCGACAAGATCGAATTGCAGGAGACCGGTCGGCGTCGGCGGCGTTCTTGTCGTTCGCCAGGGGGTCGATCGACCGAAATCTCGATTATGAATGATCGTAACGAAACTGTCAACAACTCGCATTTGCCCGGTCACCCAACTGTGCCCGGTAGCAGTGCCAGTTGTTCTTCCAATCTTCGGCCGTCAAGGCCCTCGCCTTGACAGGCAAATCGGCCTCCAAGCGAAGAATCCCTTGCTCGGCCGCGATCTGGCCTGCTCTTGAACCGTACGGGGACGCCGCTGAGCTAGGCGGACGAGACCCGAGGCGGCCTGGTCTTGTCGTCGGTTTGTGGCAGGCTGTCGAGACGGTGCCGTGATGAAACGACCAGCGACCATGTTCGACCGTGACGTCGCTCTATCCAAGCTGGCAGACGAGAACTTCGACGTCGTCGTCGTGGGCGGAGGGATCACCGGCGCCGGCGTCGCGCTGGACGCGGCCTCGAGGGGGCTGCGAACAGCGCTCGTGGAGCAGGGCGACTTCGCGTCCGGCACCTCCTCCAAGTCCTCCAAGATGGTGCACGGCGGCTTGCGCTACCTCCAACAGCATGATTTCGCCCTCGTCCGTCAGAGCCTCAGCGAGCGCCGTCTCCTGCTGCAGAATGCACCTCATCTCGTAGAACCCCTAACGCTCCTCATTCCCCTTTTCGGCAAGGGGGGAACGGTCGACCGGGCCACGGCAAGGGCGTACTCGACGGCGCTGTGGATGTACGACCTCGCCGGTGGCTGGCGCATTGGCAAGCGCCACCATCGCATCACCGCTCAGGAGCTCGCCTCCCACTTCCCCACCCTGCGCACCGACCGTCTCGTCGCCGGGTTCGTCTACTACGACGCCTGGGCCGACGACGCCCGGCTGACTCTTGCCGTTTTGCGCACCGCCGTGCTCGAGCACGCGGCCGTCGCCGTGAATTACGCCCCGGCCGTGGGCCTCATCCACGATGCGACTTCCCACCTGACCGGTGTACGGGTCGCGCCCGTCGCCGAACCTCGCTCTGGCACCCGGCTGACGGAATCGTCAGGAACCGGCGCATCCGCCGATGTGATCGAGGTCCGGGCGAAAGTCGTCGTGAACGCGACTGGCGTGTGGGCCGATGGGCTGCACCGCCTCGACGACGCTTCCAGCCCGACCTCGATTCGCCCCGCCAAGGGCATCCATCTCACGGTCCCGCGCGTCAAGTTGCCCTGCGACCTCGCGACGGTGCTGCCTGTGCAGGAAGACCACCGCTCGATCACCGTCATACCGTGGAACGAGCACACCTATCTCGGGACCACCGACACCGACTACAGCGGCCCGTTGGACGACCCTCGCGTCGAGCCGAGGGACATCACCTATGTGCTCAATGCCGTGAACGCGGCCGTCTCGTCGCCGCTCAGGCCGGAGGATGTGACCGCGAGCTGGGCGGGCCTACGACCCCTGCTCGCCACCACGGGTGCTCGCGGGCGTGCCCCGAGCTCGCGCACCGCCGACCTCTCCAGACGTCACAAGGTCGAGCGATCGGCGTCCGGGCTCATCACCGTCACCGGGGGCAAGCTGACGACCTACCGCAAGATGGCGGCTGACACTGTCGACGCCGTCCAGCATGAGCTCGGATCGACCGGCGTGGCGTCCCGCACGAAGAGACTGCGCCTTCGCGGATCGGAACCCGTCAACGCCCTCCAAGCCCGCGAGCTCGCCGACAGCCTCGGTCTCGACGCACACGTCCTGGACCACCTCCAGCGTCGTTATGGAGGAGAGACGATGGCCGTGCTCGGCCTGAGCATCGACCGACCGGAGCTTCGTGCGCGCCTCGTCGACGGCCTTGCGCACCTCGAGGCGGAAGTTGTGTACGCGGCTCGGTTCGAAATGGCCACCTGTGTCGATGACGTCCTGTCACGACGTACCCGTGCCCTCCTGCTCGACGCCCGGTCCGCAGCCGCGGCGGCGGTCCGGACCGCTGAGCTGCTCGCAGACGAGCTCGGCTGGGACTCTGCTCGGGTGCGCGAAGAGTGCGCGGCGTTCGCCAGCATCGGCCAGCACGACCTTGCCGCGGCCGTGTCCCTTGCCGGCCAAGGCTTGCCGAGCGCGGGGGCCTGAGCGCTCGTGCAGCACCGAAGGGCGACGCCGGCCCCGATCGAGGTCGATGTCGGGGCCGGCGAGCTTCGAGAGCGGCTCGGCGGCCACCAGGTCGCGCTCGACGACCGATTTCTCGAGCGCCTCTCCGGCGCGTGCGCCGTCATCGACGTTGCTCCCGAGTCGCTCGCCGAGTCCGGGCGAGACTGGTGGCCCATCTCACTCAGATGGGCGCTCTCTGGTGCCGTGCCCGCCCGGCCCGGGGTGATCGCGCGGCCGGCCGGCACCGCCGAAGTCGCCGCCGTGCTCGGTTGCTGCAACGAAGCCGGCATCCCCGTCACCGCCGCCGGTGGGCGAAGCGGCGTCTGCGGCGGTGCCGTCCCGATCTTCGGCGGTGTCAGTCTCGATTGCTGCGGTCTTGAAGGCGTGCAGGAGGCCCACGCTGCGACATCGCTCGTGGATGTCCGGGCCGGTAGCTTCGGGGACGATCTCGAGCAGGAGCTTCGCTCGGTTCATGGGATCACGATCGGCCACTGGCCCCAGTCCGTCGCTCTGGCGACAATCGGAGGATCGATCGCGTGTCGCGGCGCGGGCCAGTACTCCACCCGTTACGGCAAGATCGAGGACATGGTCGCCGGTCTCGAGGTGGTTCTTGCCGACGGGACCGTAGTGCACACCGGCCAGCTGGCGGGACGAGGGGCCGGCCCACGCTCGGCCATGGGCCCGGACTTGACGAGCGTGTTCGTCGGCAGCGAGGGGACGCTCGGCGTCATCACCTCCGCCCGGCTCCGGGCGCACCCGGTCGCCCCCGAAGAACGACGCGCGGCGTGGGCGTTCGCGAGCTTCGCCGACGGCCTCGAGGCGCTTCGCCGAACCCTTCAGCGCGGGGCGACCCCTGCGGTGCTGCGCCTGTACGACGCGACCGAGTCGAAGCGAAGCTTCGACGGTCTCGACACCAACGTCCTCATCGCCCTCGACGAAGGTGACGGGTTCATCGTCGAGGGCGCTATGGCGGTTCTCTCAGAAGAGTGCAGGACCGCCGAACCTCTCGACGTCGGCCTCGTCGAGCACTGGTTCAACCACCGCAACGACGTGTCGGTGCTCGAGCTGGTCGTTCGGGCCGGGATCGTCGTCGACACGATCGAGATCGCCGCGCCTTGGGATGCGCTCCCGGCCATCTACGAGGGCGCGTTGACGGCACTTCAGGACACGCCCGGGACCATCGCCGCCTCAGCCCACCAGTCGCACGCGTACCTCGACGGCGCCTGCCTCTACTTCACGTTCGCGGGCCGGGGTCCTGACCCAGGTGACGACGCCTGGGCGGAAGCCTTCTATCGGCGTTGCTGGCAGGCAGTCCTCGGCGCCACTTTGGTGAACGGTGGCTCGATCAGCCACCACCACGGGATCGGGCTCGTGCGCGGCCCGTACCTGCCAGATGCCCTCGGTGCCGGTTTCGAAGTGCTGAAGAAGCTCAAGGCGGCGCTCGATCCCCGGGGCATCTTGAACCCTGGAAAGCTTGGCCTCCCCTCGCCGTTCGGCGCCTCGCCATGGCCGGCCGGCTGAACGCCAGCCGCTCAAGGGGGCAAGTTGAACGCGAGTGCCCAAAGTGGCAGTACGATCGCTCAGCGTGAGGTGTCATCCATGACGACCGATGACCTTGTTAGGGAGGCCACCGTGAACCCGTCGCTCGACGATGCCCTTGAGCTGGCGGCGTCGCTCCAGGCGAATCTGAACGCCGTGGTCCTCGGCACGCCGGGCGCCGTCGTCGCGGCGACGACTGCAGTGCTGGCAGCGGGACACCTTCTCATCGAGGATGTGCCGGGTGTGGGCAAGACGATGCTGGCCAAGGCGGTCGCGGTCTCCATCGGCACTCGCCTCTCCCGGATCCAAGGCCACCCGGACCTGCTCCCGTCCGACATCACCGGTGTCTCGATCTACTCGGCCTCGTCTGAGACCTGGGAGTTCCGGCCGGGCCCCGTCTTTGCCCACGTGGTGCTCTTCGACGAGCTGAACCGGACCCCACCGAGAAGCCAGGCAGCGCTGCTCGAAGCCATGGAGGAGCGGCAAGTCACAGTCGACGGCGAGTCGTGGCCCTTGCCCGAGCCTCATCTCGTGCTGGCGACCCAGAACCCGATCGACCAGTCGGGCACGTTTCCTTTGGTCGAGAGCCAGATGGACCGCTTCCTTCTCGCCACACGCCTCGGTTACCCGGACGAGACAACCGAGACGAGGCTCGCTCTCTCTCACGGGGCACAGCCATTGCTCTCCTCGCTCCTGCCTGTGTGCACGCCAAGCGGCCTGGCAGCCGCCCAGGCCGCCGTCGCGGCGGTTCCGGTGGCGACCTCGGTCGCGAGGTATGCAGTAGCCGTCGTGCGGGCGAGCCGCGCCGACCCCTTCATCCGCCTCGGTGCGAGCCCACGTGCGGCGATCGGCCTCCTCGCTGCTGCACGTGCACACGCTGTGATCGCCGGCCGGGACTTCGTGCTTCCCGACGACGTGAAGGCGGTGTCTGTCAGCGTGCTCGCCCACCGCTTGGTCACCGATGCCGCTCCAGTCGGAGCCTTCGAAGCCGGGATCGCGGCCGTGGAGGCGATCCTCGAGCGGGTTCCTGCGCCGAGGCCCTGATGAAAGGGCGCTCGCGCCGGCGTGCTCCGGCGGGCGACCGAGCGCGCAACGCGGCGGCCCCGAGACACCGTGTTCGTCACCTGGCACTCCCCGAGCGCGCCTTCGGACCGGTCGCAGGCTCGGTGCTCTTGTTGCTGGTGTGGGCCGGCGTGGCGCACGCGAGCGGTTCCGGCTGGGTGCAAACCGTGGGCGCGGTGGTCGCCGGTCTCCTCCTTCTCGGCTTGGTCGCCCCGGCGTTTGCGACTCCAGGGCTCACGCTCATCTGTGAAAGCTCCCCCACTGACGCGATCGCCGGCTCCGCTGTGGAGCTCGACGTCGTCGGGAATCGATCGATGCGATGCGCCCCGCGATCGATCGGAGGGACGCCCCTGTTGCTCTCAGGGAAGATTCCTGCTCGCCTTGTCGTCGTGCCTCCCCGCCGAGGCGTCGTCTCGACGGTCACGGTCCGCGTCGCCACTGCCGCGCCCTTGGGTCTGCTCTGGTGGTCGCGCGATCAAGTCCTCGAGCTCACCCGCCCGCTGTATGTCGCGCCGCAACCTCGCGAGCGGGGTTCGGAGCTGCGCCAGATGCTCACACCGGAGGAGGGTCAGGGTCCGCCGCGCCCGACGCTGACCGGAGACTTGCGGGGCGTTCGCCCCTACCAGCACGGCGACGGGCGGCGACGCGTGCACTGGCATGCGAGCGCCCACACCGGTGACCTCATGATCCGCGAGTCCGAGAACCGCCAGGACGACCCGATTTGGATGGTCGTCGACCTGCCCCGAGATCTCGACGCCGCCGACCGGCGCGCCGAGGACGCGATGGGAGAGATCGTGGTGCAGCTGAACGCCGGTCGCCGTATCGTGCTCGAGACCACCGAGGACACCGGCAGGGTCATCGCCCCGGTAGCCGACCGCCTTTCAGCCGGGCGGCGTCTCGCCCGCTCAGTGGCCTCTCCGGATGCGCGATAGGCAGGCCGGCGTGCGGAAAGGCTCAGGCTTGGTGAGCCCAGCGGGCCGCCAGGGCGCGACGGGACTTCAGGGCACCGCTGACCGCCCGAGCGCGGCGCGCCGCCCGAGCGAGGCAGGACGCTCGCACATCGGCTTTGTCGAGATGGTCCGGCGCGCGAACGCTCCTCTCCCGCCAGAGCATTCCGTCACATTCCGGATCGCGACCGCAGTCGCTGTCCTGACCGGCGTCCTCGCCTGCGCCGCGGTCGGCGAGATATCAGTCATGAGCGCCGTCCTCGCGTCTGCAGGAGCCGTGGCCGGCATGGCGTTCTCCTACGTGACTCGTATGAGACCGTGGCAGTGGGTGAAGATCCTGCTCGCCCTCGCGGTGCTCGCCATCTTCGCCTCCTTCGTCCTCCAGATGATCAGCGCTGCCCACGTCGGGCAGCTGAGCTCGATCGAGGTCCCACTCACCGGCCTGTTTGTCTGGGTGCAGATCATCCACTCCTTCGACGTACCGGCAAGACGGGACCTGCTCTTCTCACTCGCCGCTGCCGGCGCCCTCCTCACTCTCGGAGCGGCCCAAGCGGTCTCGGTCGGCTTCCTCGCCTACGTCGCAATCTGGCTCGGAGCCTGCCTCGTCGCGCTCGGGTGCTCGTGGCGTTCGATGACGGGAGGTGTCGGTCCCCTCGCGCTGGGCTCCCTGGCCGCCACGGGCCTGGTGATCGTGCTGGCCGGTGCAGGCTTCCTGGTCTTCCTGCCGGCACCTCGAGCCGCTCAGGCGATCACTCTGCCGTCCTCGCTCATCTCATACCTTCCCCTCCGAGATCCCAGTGGCGTCACCGGGACCGGGGCCCAGTCGACCGAGCCTGCCCAGGCCGGCCAGGCGAGCGGGAGAACCGGGGTCGGCGGCTATCTCGGCTTCGCGAGCGAGCTCGACATTGCCACCCGCGGCACGCTCGGCAACGAAGTAATCATGCGGGTGCGAGCAGACCGGCCCGGCTACTTCCTCGGGATGACCTACGACACATGGGACGGCCAGAACTGGAAACGCTCCCCGCCGACGGGCAGGATCGTGCAGCTGACGGCCGGGTCGCCCTTCGAAGTGGGCTCCGCCTTGAGCTCGTTCGCCCAGCTGCAGGTTCAAGCCGGTGGCAGGACGGTCCCGAGCCTTTCCGACGAGGGGCTTGAGTTCGGGCCAGTCAACGTCCAGACGTTCTATGTGGCACAACCCATCGCGAACCTGCTGTTCGCGACCCCCGATCCGACCGAGGTCTACTTCCCCGAGCACTCACTGGTGGTCGGTGCCGACGGCTCGATGCGATCCACGATCGCGATGACCCCGGGCACCGTCTACACGGTCATCTCCACCGACACCGAGCTGGCGCCGGGCGTCCTCGCGAAGATCCAAGATCCCCGGTCCTCTCCGCTCTCGGCCTCCCCGGAACCAGATCTCGAGCTCCCACCGGGGCGCTACGAGCGGGTAGCTGCGCTCGCCCGCCAGATCGTGAGCGCCGCACGTGCGACGACGACCTACGCGAAGGTGACCGCACTCGAGGCTTGGATGGGTGGCCATTTGCGGTACTCGACCGACATCCCGCCGCTGCTCCCCGGCCAAGACGCCGTCAACCAGTTCCTGTTCGGCTCTCGGGTGGGCTACTGCGAGCAGATCTCGACGGCGCTAGCCGTCATGCTTCGCACGCTCGGGGTACCGACCCGCGAGGCGATCGGGTACGTGCCGGGGCCTTTCGACCCCCTGAGCGACCTCTACGAGATCCAAGCCAAGGACGCGCACTCCTGGGTGCAAGTGTGGTTCCCGGGAGTCGGTTGGCAGAGCTTCGACCCGACCGCGCAAGTTCCTCTGGCACCGCCGGACCCCGGTGCTGTGCTGCTCTCCGACCTCGGGCATGCGATCGGCAACCTGCCATGGGCGCCCATCGGCGGCACCCTGTGCGCAGTCGCGGCCGGCGCGTTCGGCGCTCTCGAGGTGCGCCGTCGGCGAAGGCGCCCAACAGGCTGGGTAGGCAAGATCACAGCTGAGCTCGAACGCCGGGGCGCGGCAGCAGGGTTGAGGAGGCGGCCGACCGAGACTCTCGGCGAGTACGCCTCGCGGCTCGGCAACTCTGGCTTGTGGCGGGCGGGTCCAACCGCGACGGCCTCGCTCCCGGCCGCAACCGCGCTTGTCGAGCGCGCCGCTTACGGCTTCCACGAACCGGACGCCGCAACACGCGCCTTCGTCGAGGAGGTTGTCAGCGGGCTGCACCCGGCGCGCGGCTCCCGCCGGAGAGGCTCCAGCCGCCGGCTCACGACGGCGTGAGCGCCACGTCACAACGGTCCTGAGCGGAGTTGGTACTGCTACCTGCCCTCGTCCTCCTGGGCCGAGTCCTGGCCCACCGCCTCGAGCCGCGGCAAGAGCGAGCCGACCCGCTCCCGGGCTCCACGGATCCGGCGATCGAGCTCCTCGACGATCTCGACCGCTCTCCGCAAGCGCACCTCGAGGAGGTCAACGTCAATGACGCCGCCCTCGAGCTCGGCGATGATCGCGTCAAGCTCGTCGGACGCATCGGCGTAGCCGAGATCGCCGACCGGCACGGGGTTGGTGACAGGGTCGGGTGCGCTCATAGGGTTCCTCCGTCGTTCGCCGTTTCGTCGTTGGCAGCCGCAGTTTGGATCGGCGGTCTGATCTCGTCGACGACCGAGCCGGCACTTCCATCCGCGAAGGTCGTGATAAGCCTCTCGCCCAGCCGCAAGGAGGCCAACGATCGCACGACCCTCCCGCTCTCGTCGCGGGTGAGCGACCAACCCCGTTCCAGCTGGTGACGGGGGTTGAGCAGCTGCAGCAGCTCCCGGCGATGGGCGATCTGCTGGGCTTGCACGGCGAGGTGTTGGGACGACGGGCCGGCCAACCTCTGGGCGCGGTTGACCAACCGTCCCTGGCTCCGCTCGATCGCCACCAGCGCGGCGTTGCCGATGCGCGTCTCGGTGGTTCGCAGGTTCTGCGACGAGCGGTCGAGGCCTTGACGAGCCACCCGGCGGGTCGAGGCACAGGAGGTGACGAGCTCCCGTACCGCTTCGTTGAGCCGAGCCTCGACACGCTGCGCGAGACGTCGAGCGCGCCGGTCCACGCCTTCGAGGTAAGCGGCGACCGCGGCCACGACCGCCTCGCCGCACTGCGTCGGAGTCACGAGCGCCTGGTGCGCGACCTCGTCGGCAACCGAGCGGTCACCGGTATGGCCGATACCGGTCCAGACGGGGAACGGCGCCCCCGCGATCGCCCGGGCGACCGGTTCGGAGTCGAAAGCCGCGAGATCGCCTCTTGCCCCGCCTCCGCGGACTAGGACCACGAGCTGAGGCTCGAACGCGCCGAGCCTGGTCAAGGCGCCGACGATCTGTGCGGGCGCCTCGGGTCCCTGAACGATCGACGGCTCGAAACGGACGTCGAACAAGTACCCGGATCGTTCCAACTGACCCGTGAAATCCCGGTAGGCCTCCGAGCCGGGACTCGTGACGAGCCCGATCCGCAGCGGGACCAGAGGCAACGGCAGGCGGCGGTTCGCCTCGAGGAGACCCTCGGACGCGAGCGTGCCCAGCAATCGTCTCCGGGCCGCCGCGATCCCGCCGATCAAAGCCTCGACGTCGAGGGCTGTCATGGAAAAACGCAGCTTGCTTCCGCCTTCCCAGACTGTGACAGTGCCGCGTACCCGCACCACGAGCCCAGGGGTGAGCTCGACTCCGACGGCCTCCAGCTCGTACTGGACGACAGGCCAGTCCCGAGCCCAACACGCGACCTCGAGGGTGGCGTTCACGTTGCGAGGCAGGCCACCGCGAGCTACGGCCAGGCCGTCGGAGCCCGGCCGGTCCAGCCCGTCGAGACGGTCTGCAAGCTCCAGGTAGTGATGGCCACGAGATGTGGTCACCTTGCGGATCTCCCCTGTCACCCAGACCTCACCTGGAAACGTCTCTCGGAGCGCACCTTTCACACGGCTGTAGAAGTCGCTGATCGAGAGCGCGGCGTCGGAGGCAGATCCCGGCTCCACGAGCGGCTCGGAGGCGACGACCGAGAGGGTCGGTGGCTGTCCCGGGGCGGCAAGCGGCCTTTCGGTTGGCCGCGTCGCCGGTGCCGCGAGACCGGGCGAAGGGCTCACCGGGTCTAGCGCCTGATCTCCACTCCCGGTGAAATCGAAGCGAAGCTCCTCGACGTCAGACATTTTCACGTCCTGCCCCCGCTTGGCTCGGGTGCCGGTCATCGCCTCAGGCTACTGCTGGGGCATTACGCAGCCGCCGGATCCTCGTCCGCGTGGATCAGCCCGAGGACCCGAACTGAATCGCCACATGAAGTTCCTGCACCTTCTTCCAGCGGTCGCCGCCGGCCAGCAGCCAGTCTGTGAACGAGGTGCCGTCGACCGCGAGGGCGTCCAAGCGTCCCGCCGGACCGAACACGACGACGGCGGTTCGTGCCGGCGGCGATGGCAAGGTGCGCCAGCTCACCTCCGGTTCGCCCAGGACCGCAAGGATGACACGGTGGGCCGAGCCCGAGATCATGACGAACAGCCCCAGGTCGCCCGCCGGGCCGAAGGAGACCACGTGCTGCGGCCCGGCCAGCGACAACGCCGGCGAGACCCGCCACTTCAACCCGTTGCCGCTCGTGCACGCCGCAACGACCTTGGTGCTGCGCCGGACAGTGACTCCAACGAGCGCGCACAGGCCACGAGTTGTCGTCTGCAGGCCCAGCACTTCGGCGCTCGAGTTGCGCAACGACTGCGGAAGCCTGGGCCCGACGAGACGCCAAGCGCTCCGGCGTGAGGCGAAGATGCCGACGATGCCGTCTCGACTACAGCCTGCCCCGATGAGCCCTTGCCCGGCCGCGTAGCCGACGGCCAGGAGCGAGACGAGGCCGCAGGAGCGGCCGGCCGTCGAGGTCGCCAGCCCGTCTTCGGTGGCAATCTGCCGCCAGCTCGCCAGTCCGCCAGGGCTCGCGAGCACCCGGGTGACCCGGCCATCGCTCACGAGGGCCATCGCCTCGCCTCCGGCGGCGACCGCCAAGGCGTCGGGCTCATCGGCGAGCGCGCCAATCGGGCCCGCGGGCAGCCATGAGCGCGCGTCAGAGGTGACGATGAGCGGCGAGTAGTCGAGATGGTTGGTGGGTCGGATGCCGATGGCGAGCGACCTGCCGCTGTGTGTGGCGACGACCAGGCCCCCGTTCGTGGCGACCGCGAGCGCTGAAGCTCGGTCGGACCAGAGCGCGGCACCGGGAGGCCTGAACAAGAGCTGCCAGAACGTGTTCAGAGGCTGGTCGAGGTGTCCCATCGCGACCGTCGCCCAGGAGCCCGCCGAGGTCTCGATCGAGGTCGCCAACGAGGCACGGATCACCGGAGTGCTCGGCCGCGCGCCCGAGCCGGCGACGGGTGTCGCCCCGCAGCCCGAGACGGCTGACACGCCGAGCGCCGCGAGTGCGAGCACCTCGGCGAGAAAACGCCATGACGGGCCAGATCGCGCTCGCGGGGAATGAGGTCCAGTGGTCATCAAGATCCGAGCACGGCTCGGAGCTCGTTGGCGAGCAGCATCGCAAAGGAGGACTTCGAGGCCTCGGTGCCAGGGCCCGGGTTGCTGTCGAGGATGTAGCGCATGTGTCCCATCGGGTCGATCACAAAGGCAAAATCGCTATGAGCGATCATCGCGCCACCAGGGGCAAAGGCAACCTGGACGCCGAACGAGCTCCAGACCCGGCTCAGCTCGGAACTCGAACCAGTGAGAAAGTGCCAGTTCGAGAGCTGCTGCAGACCCTCCTGACGATCGAAAGCGACCAGATACGCGCCCGCACGGTAGACCGGGTTGGCCACGACGGCCACGAGCGCGACCCGGCGAGCGGTCGATCCGAGCAGGCCGTCGGCCTGGCGGAACTCCTGGGCGATGAGCGGGCAGTCCGAGACGCACACGGGATCGAGGAACGTCACGGCGACCGCCTTGCCACGGAGGCTCTGCAACGACACCGTCGCTCCGTTCTGATCGACGAGGCGGAAGCCCGGCGCCGGGGTGTTGACGACACCCGGCGGGCCGTCGACGGCTTCGGCGATGATCGGGTCGGCGTTTGGGTTCACAGAGGCCGCGGCCATCGGGACGACCCCGATGAGGGTGATCCCGATCGCGGCCAGGGCAGCGATGGAGCGGAAGGCATACGCCGGCCGGCTGGCGAGCCGCGCCCAGAACGACGAGTCGTCGCCGACCGCGGTGGTGATCGGAACCGGCGCGCCGACCACGGCAGGGACGCGTGTCATCGCCAGATAACCGGCAACAACGACAAGAGACATCGGGATCATGCTGTTCGGGTCGGTTCCGACGCCACCGAAAAAACCGAAGTCCTCGACGAGCACCCAGTCTGCGATGCACAGGACGATTCCGGCACAGACGGCGACGCGCGTCACCGAGGCTCGCCTGCTCAAAAAACCGATCCCGATGGCAGCGAGACAGATCACGAGGAACAGGTTCACGGCCCAACCGTGCGCGGCGTCAAAGGCGGCGAAGCCGGCCAGCCAGGAGGAGATGAAAGCGGGCTGGGGCGTCGCCGACATCTCCTGCACCATCCCGGTGAGCGTTCCCGGGACCACGCTGTGGCCCACCTGCCCCTGCCAGAAACCCCGGCCCGGCCAGGCCTGAAGGACTGCCATTCCGACGAAGAAGAGACCCATGACCGAAAGGATCGCCCGGCCGAGTCGCGGGCTCGACCACATTCTCTCCGGCAGGGCGATGAGCAGCCCGGCCAAGCTGTAGAAGACAACCGCCCCAGGGGCCCCGAAGGCCCACGTGAGCGCCGGAGCAAAGACCCCGCCGAAGCTCTCGCCGAAGATCCAGACGATGATTCCCCAGAACCCAGCCGCGAGGCCGGCGAGCCGCGACCAGTAACCCCGGGGCGCGACGATCAACCAGATGCCGAGACCGACCTGGATCCACACGGCCGAGGCCGGCGCGGTGATCGGGTGGTTGCTCCAGATCGTCGCCCCCGCGTTCACGAGGTGCTGCACCCACACAGGCGACGTCGCCGCGGTCGGCCCGATCACCTGGCTCGTCATGCCAAGCGGCATCGAGGGCTGAGCCTGGAGCAGACCATCGAAGATCCAGATGAGGCCGAAGGCGATCCGGAGCAATCGCCGGCCGGCTGCCTCCGGGTGGGGCCAGGCTCCGGCGGGCAGTTCTCCTGCTCTCGCTCGCCGCAATTGGACGGCGCGCAACAGGTTCCAGGCCGACGCGAGCAAGGCGAGGATGACGACGGCGATGAGTGCCTGGTGCCCGAGCAGGGAGCGAAAGGCCGAGACGATCGTGGGATTGTTCGTCGAAAGCCCGGAGCTCATCCCTGGCATTGCAGTTGACACACTCCTGTCATTGGCGAGCCGGCCCCGCCGCCCGGCCCGTTGCCGGCGGCTTCGCATTGTTGTAGGTAGTGCTTCCGGACGATTCCTGCGCCACTCAACCTAGGCCGTGGCCGCGAGCGGACCCTCCCTGACCGGGCCCACCGACTCCGACCAAGTTCGCGTGTCAAGTTCGTATCACCGGCGGCGCGCCAAAGGAGGTCAGGGAGAACTCGACAGCGCGCGAATGGTCCGCGCCGAATGCGCCCCGCTGTCAGGATGCACCGGTCAGCCCATCAGCCCTAGCGCTCCGGAGATGACGTCGAGGGCCTGGATCTCGACCGCAGCGGACTCCTGGACGGGCTTGGACGTGTCCTCGGTGAGGACGACAACGACGAAGGTTTGACCGCGACTGTCGCGAGCCAGGTAGCCGAGCGACAGCACGCCCGGCTCTGAGCCTCCCTTGAACCACACCCTGGGCCAGGTGCTGGCGCCAAGGGCGATCCCGCCGTTGTTGGTCGATAGCACTGTGCCTATCGCGCTCAGTGCGGGCTCGGCCTGGAGCTTGGCCAGTCCGGTGAAGGCGCGGCACAGGTCATCTGCCGAGGCGAACCACTCGATCGAGTTGATATCCCGCGGCATGCTGGCCGACTGCTCTGCGCTGGCCGGCACTTTGTCGACCGTCGTGGCAAGGTATGAGGCCCGCTGCGAGGCGTTGAGCGACAGGTAATGGTTCGCCATCGTCGGGAAATCGTGGTACTTCAGGGCGAACATCTCGTTCACCGTGAGGAACGGGACGTCGAGCGAGGCGTGAGAGGACCAGGCTCGCACCTGATCCTCGACGGCGACCCGCCCGACGAGCTTCAGCAACATGTCGGCGGCGGTGTTGTCACTCACCGAGATCATCTTGATCGCGACCTGCTCAACGGCGAGCTCGGTCCCGTCGGGCGAGTTCTGGAGGGTTCCGCTCCCACCGACCTTGACTGCCGCGGTGATCGTGACCTTCTGGCTCCAGCTGATCCGGTGATCGTGCACCGCATTGGCGATGGCACCGAGGATGAACAGCTTGAACATCGACCCCAGGGGCCGCGGGGTTCCTGCCGACACCGAGTGCAACGGGCTGCAGGTCCCGTCGGAACCCACTTTGGCGGCCAAGAAGCTCACTTCGGGAGCAATTGTGGTCAACTGCTTGTCGACCTCCGACCACGAATGGGGCACGCTGCTTGCAGCGGGCTTGAAGAAGAGGCCGGCAATGAGCCCGGCGCCGTCGACGCCAAGCTGGACTGAGTACCGGCTGGCCCCGATCTGGACGAGTGCCACGAGCGAGCTCGTTTCGACTTTCGACAGGCCGAGCAATATCGTCGCCGACCCGGGCGGACCCAGTGACTCCAGGGCCTGATTCAGCGCGGCCGGGCTCACCTGGGCGAGGAGCGCGGCATCGAAGTGGGCCGAGATCTCCTTGGTGCTGAGCGGGAGCCGAGGCCCGATGCCGAGCAGCCAGTCCAATTGCTTGCCGACTGGCGTGCTCGGCACCTTGACCGCCGGAGCGCCGGCGGCGGTCGCGGCGCTCAGCGTCGTCACCCTTGCCACAGCACCGACAGGAGCCGGGGCCACAGAGAGCACGGTCACAGCAACGGCGGTGACAAGGAACGAGGCTGCCGCCACCGCACCCGCTCGTGCAGCCGTCGCGCGGCGCATCGCCCTCACGCCCGGGCCGCCGCTACCGGCCGTGTTGTCCCGGACACCTCTGCGGACCTCCTGCGAGGTCTTGGGTCTCATCTCAGCTCCCTTGGTTGGATGTTGATGGCCTGGGATCTCTGGGCTGGTCGTGCGCCCGGTCGCGGTCACGGAACCTCCGACATGAGCACGAAGAAGCCGGCGATCCGGGCATCTGGATCGAGCGCGACGCGGCCCTTGCGCTTGCCCTTCTCGTAGGTGACGGGGATGTCGACGACGGTGTAGCCGGATCGGGAAATAACCGAGGGATCCCCGGCCTTCAACACCTGGCCCAGCTCCCCGGTGAGACTCGAGCGCACCGAGTCGAGCAGAGTGACGGGACAGGCCTCGGTCATGCGCTGGTCGAAGTCGGCCCGCAGGGCTTCGAACTCTCCGTCAAGGAATTGGCGCAGCGCTCGCGCGGCCAGTCTTGGCGCATCAGCCAACATCTCGCCTTCCATTCCCACCGCCTCTCCTGTACGGGATCCGAACCGCTGGAACGCCGCTTGCCGGCTGACCTGCAGGGCGTAGCCGATGGCCGCCCATGAATCTCCTTGCGAGCGAGCCTGGCGCACCAGGGCAACGACGACGTCGTCCAGCACCGCCCCGAGGCTGGTGGCCGCGGCGAGGGCTGCGATCGCGGAGCCTTCCTCTGGTGTGGCCCGTTGCTGCAAGCGATCGACGAGCAGCTCTGCATTGGTCCGCAGCATCAGGCGAAGGACATCCCGCTCGACGTCAGCGCCGGAGGCGTCGAGCGACTCGGTCACGATGTCAAGATACCTTTACACGACACCGGATGTCAAGAAACATTTACGCTGTTGGCCGGTTATCGCCAGGAAGCCGAAAGGGCGTCACGCTCAGCGTCGGCCTTGTTGGCGAAGGTTTGGTTGCCCGGACCATCATCGGCTCGTTCCGGGCCGCCTGAACAGGTCGTGAGGGGCAGCACTCGGAGGACAGCCAGACAAAACGCGCGAAGACCTGACTCAGCTCCTCTCCAGTACCTGCGCCAACCACTCGAGCGTCAGCTGGTACCGCTCGCGCGAGCGCCCGCCGTGGCTGCCCGTGTTCTCGGTGGCCTCGTGGGCGATGCCCGCCTCGCGCAGACGGTGGCTCAGCAGCCGGTGGCCCCATTGCAGGTGGTAGTCGTCGTTGCAACCCACGTCCAGCAAGATGCCGGTCAGTTTGCGGAGACTGTCCAGACGGTCACGCCAATTGACGACTGGATCGAAGCTCAGCCAGCGGTCCCAGACCTCCTGGATCAGCTCGCCGCTCGGAAAGGCGACGGGCAGGTCGACGTAGAACGGCGGGTTGTCCAGGTTGGGCGAGTAACACGACGAGTACGCGTAGACGATCTGGGACAGATCGTTGCCTTCGACAGGGCCGCCTGGCGCCTCCGGCCAGATGCTGTCCAGGTAGTCATAGAGAAATGTCTTGTGCGTCATGTCCAAAAACGAGTCGCCCGAAAGCATCGCCATGGCCCCGAACGTGCCCGGATTGCGGGAGGCGAGGTTCCATGCCCCGCAACCTCCCGACGAGAAGCCGAAGACGCCACGGCTCGCTGAGTCCTGGAGTGTCCGGTAGTTGGCATCGACGTACGCGACGACATCGTGCAGCACGTACTGCTCGAAGTTGCCACTGACCGGCGAATCCACCCATTGACTGCAGCCGTATCGCGTCCAGCCGTCGGGGATGACGACGATCATGGGCGCTACAGACATGCGACCGAACACGGGATCGAGGACGTCCTCGATCGGAGGTGCCCATCGCCGCCCGTCGGTGGGGGGGTGCACCAGTTGTTCAGCGTTCTCGCCAAAGGCGTGGAGCAGATACGCCGTGGGATACCGGCGGTCGGAGTCTTCGTAGCCCTGCGGTAGGTACAAGAACAAGTCTCGCTCGCTCGGATCCTGCAACAGGTTGCCCTGAAGGTGGGTACTTTCGATGCGCGAGTGAACAATCATCTTCGCCTCCTGGGCGGCTCATCGCTGTGACTGTGCGGCGCTGTCGGTGGAATCGATCCTTGGTGCGGCCGGGCCGATCTCAGGCTTCGTGGAACGCTACCCGGAACAGGCAACGAGAGCGCGCTGCGAATGTTGGCTGGGAGAGCCGGACAACCGGCCGGCGGTCTCAGAGACCGTATCTTCGAGCATGGAGCCAGCCCCGGAGCTCGTGTCCTTGATGGAGCGGATGTTCAGAAACTGGGACGCGTTGGATGCCAACGGCATGGTCGACGCCTTCTCTCGGCACGCGGGCTCGTTGGCGATCGGCACCGACCCCGACGAGTGGTGGGAGGGCTTCGAAGCCATATCGGCGATGTGGCGAGTGCAATTCCAAGAGATTCAGTCGGTTGGGAAGCTTCGTTGCGACATCGAGAAGATCGTCGCCTGGAAGGAGGGGACGGTTGGATGGATCTCGGGACGGGTCCATATAGCGATCGGGGAGATCGCCCCCGTGCCGGCGAGGCTGACCGTCGTCGTACACGAAGAAGGGGCGTACTGGCGCGTCGTCCAGTGGCACACCTCGATACCGGTGCTGAACGAGGAGTCCCTGGGACTCGAGATGACGACGGCCGTCGACGAGATCTTGATCATGGTCCAAGACGAGCCCCCGCCGGTCGCTGCGCTGGCCGGTGACGGCGCGGTCACGATCGTGTTCACCGACATCGAGGGCTCTGCCGCTCTCATGGAATCGCTCGGCGAGCAGGCTTGGATGGAACTGCTCGACTGGCATGACGGCGTGGTCAAACAGCAGACGACGGTGTTCGGCGGCAGCGTCGTCAAGGGCCAAGGCGACGGTTTCATGCTGGCGTTCCCGGCCACGGGCTCGGCGGCGGCCTGTTCCGTTGCGATCCAACGCGCCCTGCGCCCCGGTCGGGCAGGAGTCCATGTGCCCGTGCGCATAGGAATGCACTGCGGCAACGCAAAGGCCGAAGCCGGGGACTTCTTCGGTCGGACCGTCGTCGTAGCGGCACGGGTGGCGGGCGCGGCCGGCGGCGGCGAGATCCTGGTATCGCAGGCGGTCCAAGAGGGCCTTGGTGGCGCCTTCCCCCTCGACCGAGCGCGATCGCTCTCCCTAAAGGGACTGGCCGGTCACCACGCCGCGTTCCCGATGCTCTGGCAGTAGGAGTCGCCTGGACGAGCAGGCGGTTGGCTCCCCAGATGGTCAGTGGGACCGGTGACAGCGAAGCGCGGCCTGCGATCGTGTGCGCGGCGTAGACGGTGCTGAGCCCGCCCGGCGAGCCGGG
>OBLW0100000498.1_pt1 | contig 33194 bp, 27 predicted proteins | sample 1520161 | NCBI WGS metagenome assembly OBLW01 (sample SAMEA3539309, study PRJEB22396) | soil metagenome | biome: tundra; feature: field; material: soil | place: USA | collected 2010-05 | depth 0.15 m
CATCAACAAAATACTTTTGTTGATGCCCGGAATCTATTCCCGACATACTCCTAGAGCGACGACCCACGCACCATCAGGCAGCCCTGAGTCGCAAGCCAATGCTCCTTGGCTGGTCAAATCTCCCATCGCAGCAGCACAGTTCCCACAGTGAACCCTGCCCCCACCGCGGCCAGAAGTACCAGGTCGCCCTTCTTCATCTTTCCCTCCTCGATGGCCGTCTCCATGGCCAGAGGAATTGTGCCTGCCGACGTGTTCCCATACTTTTCGATATTGATAATCACCCGTTCCGGTGCCATCCCCAGCCGGTCCGCTGTCGCGGTAATAATCCGCTTGTTGGCCTGGTGAGGAATAAAGCATCCCAGATCCGCTCCAGTCACGCCATTGCGTTCCAACAGCTTCGTCGTTGCCTCGGCCATCTTCCGCACCGCGAACTTATACACCGCCGGACCGTCCTGGTAGATGTAGTGCATCTTCTTGTCCACGGTCTCGTGGCTCGATGGATTCAGGCTCCCGCCACCCTTCAGATTCAGGCTCACTCCCCCGGAACCATCGATCTCATTTACATAGTCGATAAACCCGATTTCACCATCTTCGGCCGGCTCAATCAGCACGGCGCCGCTACCGTCGCCGAAAAGCACGCACGTTGTCCGGTCCGTGTAGTCAGTCATGCGCGTATTCGCGTCGGCACCGCACACCATCACCTTCTTGTGAGCCCCGCTCTCCACCATCTTCACGCCCGCCTGCAGTGCATACACAAATCCCGAACATCCACCGGAAACGTCGAATCCCCACGCGCCTTTGGCTCCGATCTTGTTCTGCACCAGACACGCCGTCGAGGGGAACATCATGTCCGGCGTCACTGTGCCCACAATGATCACTTCCACCTCGCTGGCTTCAATCCCCCGCGCCTTGAGGCATTTTTTCGCCGCCTCCGTGCACATATCGCTCACACCCAGACCCTTGGCCAACTTGTGCCGCTCACGGATACCCGTACGCTCCATAATCCACTGGTCGTTGGTATCCACCATCTTTTCGAGGTCTTTGTTGGTAATTATTTCGGGAGGAACGTAGGTCCCGAGCGCCGTAATTTTCGCGCGCCGGCCCACAATAGGACGAACGGTCAGGCTCAATTGAATTCTCCTCGCGGCTCTTTCGGGACGCCATCCCCGGGCTCACCACTTTAAATCGTTAAGATCCGAGAAAACGCAAAAAAGTACCGGGTGACCTACTGCGCCCGTACTAGCCCGTTACCGTTGCTTCCTTCCGGACCTGGCGGGATTGGCGGGATTACGTCGCGTAGGACCCGGCACTAATTGATTTTATCACCGCGACAGCAGACTCATCGCACCGCGCCACCCCCGAACCCCAAGCCCTGCCTCCCCACCTCGAAATCGCTTAACCGGTACAATGAATATGTGACCAAACCATCCCCTCCCGCGGCCCCTTCCGTGGGCTTTATTTCGTTAGGCTGCCCCAAGAACCTCGTCGATTCCGAGGTCATGATGGGCCTGCTCGACCGCGCCGGTGCGCGCCTTACCGCCCGCCCTGAAGAGGCTGAAATCCTCGTCGTCAACACCTGCTCTTTCATCGATACAGCGAAGCAGGAATCCGTCGACACCATCCTCGAGATGGCCCGCTTCAAAACCTCTGGCTCAGCCCGCAAGCTCATCGTCGCCGGCTGCCTCGTCGAGCGCTACCGAGACGAAATCCGCAAAAGTATTCCGGAGGTCGACGCCGTAGTTGGCACCGGCGAACTCGAGTCAATCCTCGAAGCCGCCGGCCTCTCCATGCCCGCTGCCCCAGCTTCCGCATCGCCCTTCAACATCCTCTCCGGAGCCGCCGCCGAAGTCCGCCCCGGAAAAGAGTCCCAGGCCGCCACGCATAAGCACGAAACAACTTCCCGTTCCGAAGGCGATGCACGCGAGCGCCAGGGTCGCTTCGCCCGCGACGACTGGCAAGGCGCTGCCCATCTCCTTCCTACCTATCTCTACGACGAATCCACGCCCCGCTACCTGACCACGCCGAAGTCCTCGGCCTACATCAAAATCGCCGAAGGCTGCGACCACCCCTGCACCTTCTGCGTCATCCCCAATATCCGCGGAAAATTTCGCTCCCGCCGCTTCGAATCCGTAGTTGTAGAAGCACAGCAGCTCGTCGCCCGTGGCGTCCAAGAGCTCACCCTCATCGGTCAGGACACCACCTGCTACGGCGAAGACCTCGGCATCAAGGACGGCCTCGCAACCCTCCTTGACGCACTCGCTCGCATCGACGGCCTCCGCTGGCTCCGCTTCCTCTATGCCTACCCCAACCGCATCACCGGCAAGCTCCTCGATACCATCGCCCGTCACGACAACATCTGCAAATATCTCGACGTCCCTCTCCAGCACGCCTCGCCTGCTGTCCTCAAGACAATGAAGCGCGGCGCCGGCGCAGACATCTTTCTCAAGACCCTGGAAAAGGTCCGCGCCGCCGTCCCCGGAATCGCCCTCCGCACCAGCTTCATCGTTGGTTTCCCAGGAGAATCCTCCGAAGACATCACCATCCTCGAAGACTTTGTGAAGGAAGCGAAGTTCGACTGGCTGGGCGTCTTCAGCTACTCCGATGAAGAAGGTTCCAGTGCATTCTCGCTCGACTCGAAGATCCCCAAGCGCACAATCGAGTCTCGCAAGCGCAGGCTCATGAAGCTGCAGCAGTCCATCAGCAAGCGCGCCAAGCAACAGTGGATCGGCCGCGAGTTAGTCATTCTGGCCGAAGGCGAAAGCGATGAAACCCCACTCCTTTGGGAAGGCCGCACCCAGTTCCACGCCCCCGAAATCGACGGCAAAGTCTACATCAACGACTTCGGCGATTTGGAATCTCCCGAACCCGGCCGCTTCTACAAAGCCGAAATCACCGAAGCCCACGAATATGACGTAGTAGCCCGCATACTCTCCGGTCCGCTATAAACTGAACGCGATCACCGAACACAAAGCTTGAACACCATGCTTGACAAGCCCTTCATCACCCCGCCCACTGAGTTGCCATCTATTGAAGCCCGCACTATCGAGCTCGCCTTCGGTATGGCCTCCGAGCCCCGCACCGGCGCGCTGCTTCAAATCCTCGCTGCCTCCAAACCTGGCGGGCGTTTGCTCGAACTCGGCACGGGAACTGGCATCGCGACCTCCTGGCTGCTCTCCGGCATGGATGCCGCCGCGACCCTCACCAGCGTCGACATCGACCCAAGCGTCCAGGCTGTAGCCCGCGAGTTCCTCGGCCACGACCCGCGCCTCACCTTGATCACTGAAGACGGCGCAACCTTTCTCCGGCGTCAACTTGCGCTCACTCCCCCACTACAATTTGATTTGATCTTTGCTGACGCCATCCCTGGAAAATACGAGTGCGCCGACGAAGCCCTCGTACTCGTCGCCCCCGGCGGTTTTTATGTAATTGACGACATGCTCCCTCAGCCCAACTGGCCCGAGGGCCACGCCGGAAAAGTCCCTATCCTCCTCTACCGCCTGTCGGCCAATCCCCAGTTCCACATGCTCCCCTTGGTCTGGTCCACCGGCGTCGCCGTCCTTGTGAGAAGGCCGCCAGCCTCCAGAGTTGGAAGTTCATCCCAACTCTGATTTCCGGGCGATAAAAAACATTGCTGCGGTCTTAGCCAATGCCTGATAAACTGCGCCCATGAAAAACCGGCTTCCCCAGACTTCCCTCGCTTCGGCCTGCCTTTTCACCATGATCGCAGGGCTTTCGTTTGCCGCGCCTTCCGCCGCTGCCCAGGACTGGGCCAAGCAAATACTCGTGAAATCGCCGCGCCATCAGGAATGGGTCAAGGTCACTTACGGCAGCCGCACAGTTGACACTTTTGTCGTCTATCCGGAAGTGAGCCACAAGGCGCCGGTGGTTCTGCTCATCCACGAAATCTTTGGGCTATCTGACTGGGCGCGCAGCATGGCCGATGACCTGGCGGCGGCCGGATACATCGTCGTCGCGCCCGACCTGCTCTCCGGCTTCGGCCCTAATGGCGGCGACACCAGCGCCTTCCCCGACATGCCATCCATAACAAAAGCAGTGTCAGGGCTGGCCGCGGAAACTGTAACCGCCGATCTAAATGCAGTTGCCGATTATGCAAAGAAGCTGCCCGCGGCCAACGGCAAGCTGGCCGTCACTGGTTTCTGTTGGGGCGGCGGAAAGTCCTTTCAATTTGCCACGCAGCGCAAGGACCTGAGCGCCGCATTCGTCTTTTATGGCCCTCCGCCGCAGACAGCAGACCTCGCAGGCATCACCGCGCCGGTGTATGGTTTCTACGCCGAAAACGACGCGCGCATAACTGCTACGGTCCCAGCCACAAAGGACGCAATGCAAGCCGCCGGCAAGAAATACGACCCGGTCATTTACGACGGTGCGGGGCATGGATTCATGCGCGCCGGCGAAGATTCGGGCAATACCAATCCTGCCAATGTCACAGCGCGCCAAAAGGGTCTGGCGCGGCTGGAAACGCTCCTGAAGACCATGTAACCGGGTGCGCCGGGCCTCGCCTTTGAGGCCCGCGAATTACTCATCGCTCCCCAATTGCCCTCCGCGGGTTCGCATCCACAAGCATCCGCGCACTCTCCTCTCCAAGTCCCAGCTTCTCCGTCAGATTCCTGAAACTCTCCTTCATGGTGGTTGTCGAGCCAACCAGGTGTGATCCATCAGGAGAACGCGCAATCCCATCTTCGCCAATCTTCAAATCCCATCGCCCCAATCGATAACTCCCCGGCCCCAGTCCTGCGGCGGAGATAGCGTCTGTAACTACAATCGATTTATCTGTTCCAACTAAATCCAAGTAATTCTTCAGCGCAAAAAACGGAATATGCGCCCCATCCGCGATGAAGCAAACCCATAGCCGCTCACGGAGACTCAATACTCGACTCAGGATATTGTCGTGACGAGGAAGGTTCAGCGGGCATCCATTTCCAAAATGCGTAAACATCGTTAGTCCGGAATCAATGGCTGCACTCAACTCATCGAGCGACGCATTGGTGTGCCCGGCTGATACCACAATGTTACTTTTTGCAAGCATCCGAGTAATTCCAAGCCCTGGGTCCTGCTCCGGTGCCAGTGTAACCAGCCGCGTCAACCCGTTCGCCGCATCAAGCAGTCGTTGCATTGCCGGCTTATCTGCCTTGATCACTGCATCTGCTGGATGTGCGCCCCGAAAACCCTCCGCGGGGTCGATAAACGGCCCCTCGATGTGAAATCCGCGCATGATCTGCCGCAACGAATGCACCCTCTCGCGCAGTTTCACCACTGCCTGCAGCCGCGCCTCCATCGCCGCCAGCCGATCCGTAATGATCGTCACCAGAATCCCATCAACGCCCTCGCTCGCCAGCCGCGCGCACACCTCATCCACTCGCTCCGCATCGAGTCCGTCGCCGTTGAAGTCCACCCCGGCGTACCCATTCACCTGCAAATCAAGAAATCTCATCGAACCTAAGTTCCCTCGGGAATTCAAGAGAAAAAACAGAAGCCTCGAAAGGATGCGGCTTTTGTCCAAGAAGGAATTATCGCTCCTCAGCCGGCAGTCGAATCGTCCCTCACTGGCGCCGAGTAATGACGGTGGAATTAGAAACCGATGCCTAAAGAACCGGAATTCATCTACTTGCACCAAGGGCCGTTAACCACAAAAGTGTTATTTCTCCCGGTGCGGTTTCGATCTAGCATGGGGGTCAGAAGTATGCTCCTGTTTCCTTACCCAACAAGTTGAATTTCTGCTTGATTGAGAGGACTTTGGCATGTATTGCTCGGGTAAGGCGGAGGAACATCCACTCGAACTAATGGATTTGACGATGCCTCATCAATCCGTCGAATTATGCCGCGGGTGCTTGGGCACTTGATCCTTACCTAACCGACATCGCTCCCTCGACCTTATGTGATCTGATTGATGAAATGGTCCATCGCTTCATCGGGCGCATAGAAAATGGAGTCCTCCTGAATGTGCGGCATTCTCGCTATCCTCAAACTCGATCCTGCCCTCACCAATTACGCGGATCTGCGTAACCAAGCTCTGGCTCTGGCCAAGAAGGTTCGCCACCGCGGTCCCGACTGGAGCGGAATTTACGGCGATGATCAGGCCATTATCGCGCACGAGCGGCTGAGCATCGTTGATGTGGAGCATGGCGCACAGCCGTTGATTGATCGTCAAAACGGCAATGTCCTGGCAGTGAACGGCGAAATCTACAACCACAGGGAATTGCGTCAGGAACTGAAGCGGCCCCACGATTTCCAGACCTCGTCGGATTGCGAAGTCCTCCTCTACCTTTATGATGAAAGCTCTCCCCGGGAATTTCTTAATCGCTTGAACGGGATTTTTGCGTTCGTGCTCTACGACCCAAAGCGGAAGACCTTCCTCGTTGCCCGCGACCCCATCGGGGTAAATCCTCTTTATGTCGGTTGGGACCGCCAGGAAAATTTCTACGTCGCTTCAGAGATGAAAGCCCTTGTCGGCGTCTGCGAGCGCATTCGAGAATTTCCTCCGGGACACTACTTCCTGGGGCATGAAGCAGAAAAGGGATTTCAGAAATATTACGAGCCTGCTTGGGCAGAACCTGGCTTCTACCCATCAGAGCCGTATGATTCGTCGCGGTTACGATCGGCTCTGGAAGCCGCCGTTCACCGGCAGCTTATGTGCGATGTTCCCTACGGCGTGCTCATTTCCGGCGGTGTCGATTCTTCCGTTGTGGCCGCGGTCGCAGCCAAATTCAGCGCCAAGCGTGTGGATGAGGATGATCGCGTGGCAGCCTGGTGGCCCCGGTTGCATTCTTTCGCCATTGGCCTGGAAGGTGCGCCCGATCTGCTGGCGGCCCGTGGCGTGGCCAAGTACATAGGGTCCGTTCATCATGAGATCCTCTTCACGGTGCAGGAAGGGCTCGATGCCTTGTCGGACGTCATCTATCACCTGGAGTCGTTCGACGTCACCAGCATTCGTGCCTCAACGCCCATGTACCTCCTTATGCGGAAGATCCGTGCCATGGGCATCAAGATGATTCTTTCCGGTGAGGGAGCTGACGAAATTTTCGGCGGTTATCTCTACTTCCACAAGGCCCCGAACGGTCGCGAACTGCACGAGGAAACCGTCCGCAAACTCCAGAAACTCCACCTTTATGACTGCGCTCGCGCCAATAAAACTTCCGCGGCCTGGGGAGTCGAGGCACGCGTCCCCTTCTTGGATCGCGAATTCCTGGACGTGGCTATGATGCTCGATCCGGAGGTCAAACTTCCGCGTAACGCAGCCCATGTGCGCCCCATAGAAAAATGGCCTCTGCGCAAAGCCTTCGAAGGGTATATTCCCGAAAATGTGTTGTGGCGGCAGAAGGAACAATTCTCCGACGGTGTTGGGTATAACTGGATTAATCAGCTCAAAGCCACGGCCGAGAGCATGATCTCCGATGCAATGATGTCTGGCGCCCCAGAACGTTTCCCGGTCAAGACTCCCGCGACCAAGGAAGCCTATTTCTACCGCCAGCTTTTCGAGCAGCATTTCCCAAGCGCAACGGCGATCAACTGTGTGCCTTGGGAGCGCAGTGTTGCTTGCAGTACAGAGACCGCGCTCAAGTGGGATGCAGCTTTCCAAAACATGGTTGACCCTTCGGGAAGAGCTGTGATGGACGTGCATGCCGAGGCTTATAAACTGGCTTAAGCTTTGATCCGAAGGCTGGGAATGGTAAACAGCCGGTCGTGCCCTGCTCGAACAAATTCGTCGCAGGTCCGAAGGGCTACTTCCGGTGAATGGACCGTGCCTATCAGGGAAGTGAAACCAGGCAACTTTTGCTTGACCAGGGTATGATCCCGGCAGTTCCGCCCAAGTCGAACAGACATACTCCGTGAAAGTGCGTGCGCTTTACATGAAGCGCTATGAATTCGAGCGGCACTTCCGCAGACTTTAAGGGATCTGCCGCATTTTCTCCTGCTCCGAACTGCTTGATTTTGTCTTCCTTACCTTCCTCCACTTCGCGCTGATTGTTGGAGCCTCGGGGTTTATTGCGAATTAGCCCTGGATCATCCTGCCAACTTGACCGTCAGTTCCAGGCACTCTGACTCAATGTCCCAACCGTAGCGCAGAGCCTAGTACCATAATGAGTGAGGGGTGGCTCTCAAACCCCGCAATAACTCCCATGCCTGCCAAGAAAAAATCCGTCAAGCTCCTGCGCTGCCCCACTTGCGGCATGCTCGTCCGCATGACTGACGAAGACTTCCCTTTCTGTTCCGACCGCTGCCGCAAGATCGATCTCGGCAAGTGGGCCATGGGCGTCTACAAAATCAGTTCCCCTATCCTCGACCCCGAAGTCCTCGAAGATCTAGGCGAATTCGGCGGCAGCCGGCGCGGGGACTCCGATGACGAATAATCACTCCCCCAATACATCCCACCAAAACAAGAAAAAGACCCTTTGGGCCTTCGCTATAGCCACCTTCTTCGGCGCCGGCTACGGCAAGCCCGGTCCCGGCACCTGGGGCTCGGTGGCTGCGGTCCTCCTCTGGGGCGCCTACGCTTGGGGTCTCCGTCCCACGGCGGGCACACTCTTCCTCATCCTCCTCGCCGGCATCGCTCTCTCAATCTTGGTCGGTGTGCCCGCCGCCACCATCGTCGCTCGAGAATCAGGCTGTAAAGACCCTCAGTTCGTCGTCATCGATGAGGTTGCCGGTCAGTGGATTGCCTTGCTCGGTTGTCCTTTCGATCTTCGCCACGCGGCAATCGCCCTCGTCCTCTTCCGCCTCTTCGACATCACCAAGCCCTTCCCGGCCCGTCAGCTTGAAAGCTTGCCCGGTGGCTGGGGCATCGTCTTCGATGATGTGGCCGCGGGGCTGTATGCTTGGGGTATAGCAGCTTTGCTGCGCATCTGGTTCTAAGCCGCAAATCTGGAATTGATATGCCCAGAACACCTGGCCAACCCGCCCCCACAGCCCTCCTCGAGCCCCGCATCGACGACGTTGTCCCTGCCGCTTCGCTTCCGCTCGGCGAAGTCGAACTGATCGGTGCTCGGCTCGGTCCAGTCGGCTATGACGCTCCCGCGGTACTTGTCGACGGAGTGTCGGCCCAGGTACTCATGAGCCGGCCCACGCGGCTCGCCTTCTCTGTCCCAGCCGAGGCTGCTACCGGCCTCATCGAAGTCCGCAACCCTTCAGGCGCCAGCAACCCCGTGCCCCTGCGCATCGCGAACCAGCTTTCTGACGGACTTCATCCCGTCACCAGCCCCACAGTCAGCCGCTCGGGAATGATCTACGCCACAATCTCGGGTCCACGCGGCAAGCAGACTCCGGTTTCCGTCGTGCGGGTCAGCCCTGGCGGTCGCGGCACCCCTTTTGTGACTGGGATCCTCAACGCCACCGGCTTGGCCTTTTCGCCCGAAGGCGACCTCTTCGTAACTTCACGCGCCGAAGGCAACGTCTACCGCGTCGACGCCGCAGGCGAGTCCACCGTCTATGCCGAGGGCATGGGAGTAGCCACTGGTGCAGCCTTCGATTCCCAAGGGAACCTCTTCGTCGGCGACCGCAGCGGCACCATCTTCAAAATCAATCCTGAGCGTCAGATCTTCGTTCACGCCACGCTCGAAGCCAGCCCCGCTGCCTACCACCTCGCCGTCAACGCCGCAGGAACTGTTTTCGTCACCGCGCCCTCGCTCTCATCCAACGATGCCATTTGGGCCATTGAGCCCAATGGCGACACCCGCGCATGGTATCGCGGCCTCGGCCGTCCCCAGGGTCTCGCGCTCTCAAAAGACGGCGACGTCTACCTCGCAGCCTGCCTTCACGGGCGTCGCGGACTGGTCCGCGTCACTCCTCAAGGCGAGGCCTCGCTCGTTCTCGCTGGAGTCAACCTCGTCGGCGTTGCCTTCTCCCCCCTCGGCAACACCATTCTCGCCACCAATGAGGCCGTTTATGATGTGGACTTGGGAGTAGAGGGCCTCAATTTGTTCTAAGCTTTAAGAACTGAACTCAGTCATCCGATCCCTGCCCTTATGAAATCCGAAATCATCGCCGTCGGTTCCGAAATGCTTACCCCCTGGCGCCAGGACACCAACTCCCTTTATCTCACCGAGAAACTCAATGAGATCGGCGTCACCGTCGCCTTCAAAACCATTGTCGGAGACCGCCTGAAGGACCTTGTCAACGCCATCCGTACCGCCCTCGGCCGTACCGATATTCTGGTAATCATGGGCGGCCTCGGCCCCACAGAGGACGACCTCACCCGCGAGGCGGTTGCCGAGGCGCTCTCTCTCGCTCTTCGCCGCGACGGTGCTCAGGTCGCAGCTCTCCATGCGCGAGCCGCAACCTGGCGCATCACTATGCCTCAGAACAATCTCAAGCAGGCCGACGTGCTCGAAGGCGCAACTGTCCTCCCCAACCCCAACGGCAGCGCTCCTGGCCAATGGCTCGACACCACTTTTGAAAGTTATCGCAAGCTCATCCTGCTCGTCCCCGGTCCGCCGAATGAGTGCCGCCCTTTATTCGATGATGCGTGCCTGCCCCGCCTTCGCGCCACTGTGCCTCCACGCCATATCGCCAAGCGCACACTCCGCGCAGCCATGATTCCCGAGTCTCAGGCTGACAAAATCCTGGCGCCCATCTATACCACCTATACCGATGTCGAAACCACCATCCTGGCCCACGCAGGCGACATTCAGCTCACCTTGCTCTGCTCCAAATCATCGCTCGAACTGGCCCGCCAGCGTGTCGATGAACTCGCTTCCCGCCTCGAAGAGGCGCTTGAAGACTGGCTCTACTCCTCTGAAGGCGAATCACTCGAGCAGATCGTTCTCTATTACCTCGGCCTTCGCCAGGCTACCCTCGCCGTCGCCGAAAGCTGCACCGGCGGCATGATCGCCCAGCGCATCACCTCCGTTCCCGGCAGCTCGCGCTCCTTCGTCGGCGGAGCCATCGTCTACGCCGACCCGCTCAAGACCGCCTTCGCAGGAGTCTCACCAGAACTCATCGCCCAAAAAGGGGCCGTCTCAGCAGAAGTTGCCGAAGCGATGGCCAACGGCATTCGCATCCGCACCGGTGCAACAATTGGATTAGGAATCACTGGTATCGCTGGCCCCACAGGCGGCACAGAAACCAAGCCTGTAGGTCTCGTCTACATCGCCGTCTCCGACCCTCAGCGAACCGAAGTCATGGACCGCACCTTCCGCGGCGACCGCGCTCGCGTTAGAGAATGGGCAACTCAGCAAGCACTCGACCTCATTCGACGCCGGCTCATGTAAGCTGCAATCGCATTGTGGTGACAACGATCAAATGTGATCACTGCTCGAACGACAACTCACGTAGACTGCATTCAATCAGAACAGGAGGTTCACTCTATGCCCCTTCCTCAAGATGAGCGGGTAGTTGCGCTGGCGCGGGAATTTGTTGAGCAATTTCACAAAATGTTTGGGCTGCATCCGGGGTTTCGGCCGGCGCACGCTAAAGGGCTTTTGCTTACCGGGAAGTTCAAACCGGCGGCCAACGCGCAGACTTTAACCAAGGCTCCGCATATTGCGCGGGAGTCTACGCCGGTGACTGCGCGGTTCTCAAACTCGACCGGGATTCCTTTCATTTCCGACAACGTTCCTGAAGCAAATCCGCGCGGACTTGCGATTCGATTCAACATGGCGGAGCATGTGCACACGGATATCGTTGCTCATTCAACTGACGGTTTTCCGACGCGCGACGGGAAGGAATTTCTTGAATTTCTGAAGGCTGCCGCAGCAAGCGGACCGGACGTGGCTTCGCCGAAACCGATCGAGAAATTTCTTGCTGCGCATCCGGCGGCAATGGCGTTTGTGCAGACGCCAAAACCGTTTGCTTCGAGCCTTTCACGGAATACTTATTTCGGCGTGACTGCGTTCAAGTTCAATAACGGCGCGGGTCAAACCAAGTTCGGGCGCTATCGCATCGTGCCTGAGCTGGGGAATGATTTCCTGACAGATGCGCAGGTCAAGGGCCTCTCCGAAAACTACCACTTCGATGAGATTGTTGAGCGCGTGGTTAAAGGGCCAATCCGTTTCAAGCTGCAGGTGCAGATCGCCGCTCCAGAGGACAAGAGCGACGACGCCACGATTCACTGGCCGGAGACGCGCGAGCTCTTTGAGCTGGGAACAATCGAGCTGACTGGAGTGATGCCGGACAATTCGGCCGAGCAGCAGCACATCATCTTCGACCCCATTCCGCGGGTGGAAGGAATTGAGCCATCAGACGATCCGCTGTTGGAATTGCGGGCGGCCGTCTACCTGATCAGCGGCAGAGAAAGGCGCGCCGCGAAGAGTGAAGCGCCAGCGGAATAATCGGAGAAAATGCCTGCTTTGCAGGGCCGAAAGGTTGGTCCAGATGGTGAGTCTAACCCACCAGATGGTCGCTTAAGTGGTGCGTCATTCGTACCAAACGTTCGCTCAAAAGGTTGCACTTTTTTGAGGGGTTAACCTCACAGGCCACCCAATTTGGCGAGTTCGCTGCAAAGAAGCAGCCTGCTGTGGGCGAAGGGTTGTTCAGAACTACCCTAAAAGGCAGAAAATGGGCTCTAATTCGCGCTAATTCGACCAAATAACGGCTAAATTGGGTCTCTTTTCTGTGTTTTTGTGGACTGTGAGGGGCGGGAGTGGGATCAGGAGTCAGCGATCAGTGATCAGGGGTCAGGGATCAGGGGTCAGAAAAGCCCCTTGGTTGAGGGTCGTGGTATCCCACCCATTCCGCAAAATGCGCGTAATGGATGTGGCACCCGGCTTGGTACGGACTCAGCAAGCTAGCGGGTTAAGGGGTCGGCGGGCGGCGGTTGATTTCGGTTTGCTGTTCACCAAATTCAGTTCGGGTAGAACCTTCACCTCAAACTCGCAGGTTGCGAACGAATTCCGCTGATTCTTTTATCGCCGTTCGGCCTCGTTCCAAAATGCCGAGCATCGCGGCGAAGCCGTGAATCATTCCCGGATACCGAATCGCGGTTACCTCTGTCCCAGCTTGCCTGAGCCGCTCTGCATAGGCTTCGCCCTCGTCGCGCAAGGGATCAAACTCTGCCGTGACGACCAGCGCCAGCGGCAGACCGCCCGGGTCGCTGGCGAGCAACGGCGAGGCTTCTGGATTGCGCGCATCGTCGGCGGTGCCCAGATAGTGACCGGCGAACCATTGCATTGCAGAGCGCCTGAGGCTGTAATCTTCGGCGAACTCCAGATACGAAGCAGTGTCAAAGGTACTGAGGTCGGCGATGGGGTACAACAGAATCTGCGCTGCCAACTCGGGTCCGCCCGCATCGCGGCAGCGCATGGCCACGACCGTTGCCAGGGTGCCCCCGGCGCTGTCGCCGCCCACGGCGATCTTCCTGGCGTTGATGCCCAGCTTCTGAGCATTCTCCGCAATCCAAACTGTGGCCGCATGCGCGTCTTCAACCGCCGCTGGAAACTTGTTTTCCGGAGCCAGTCGGTAACCCACCGCAATGACCACCGCATCCGAGTACTTTGCAATCGCGCGGCACAGTGAATCGTGCGTGTCCAGATCGCCGATGACATAGCCGCCGCCGTGAAAGTACACCAGACCGGTGCGCAATCCGCCCAATTTGTTCGCGTAAACGCGCGCCGGAATGGGGCCGGCCGGCCCTGGGATGAGCAACTCTTCTACGCGCCCCAGCACGGCAGGCGGGCCGCCCTGCTTTTTGAATCCTTCCGCGCGGATGCTGCGAGCCTCGGCAACGCTCAGGCTTTCAATCGGCGGCGGCGCCAGCGCGTCGTTGATCTCAAGCAAGATGCGCACTTTGGGGTCCAGCCGCTCACTCCGCCTGACTGCTTCAGACAAGGAAATCCTCCATTACATTTTGAGATTCGAAAATCATCCGGTACTGTCTTGCAAGCGGCACGGGCTTACCCACAAAGTATCGCACCGACTTACTTTTCGGATGTGCATTCGCTTGCGCAACTGACATAGATGAATAAGCAGTTTCCCCGTTTCCCGTTTCCCGTTTCCCGTTTCCTGTTTTCAGTTTTCAGTTTTCAGGTGTTGGGAATGATGGGTTAATGATGGCCTGAGATCGGGAAACGAATGATTGAGGTCAGTCGCCTCCCACCCAGCTTCTTTGGGGTGGGAAGGATTGAAAAGCAACCGCAGGTCTTTCGACTCCGCTACGCTACGCTCACGATGACAGCTCTAACGTGAAGGCATTCAAGGGCAGAGCGTCGTCCTTGGTCCTTGTCGACTATTCGCTGTTCCCTGCTTTCCACGTTCCGGAGTACAATTGGCCAAGTCCCGAGGACCGAAGCTGGATGAGGGCCTCGGCGCTTCCCTTCTGCTGTTCCGTCAAACCTGAGAGGTGGGCCTTACCATGAAGATGAGTTGCTCCCGTAGAGATTTTCTTGGCGCCATGGGAATGGCTGCCGGCGCGTACATTGCGAAACCATCGTTGCTCTCAGCCGAGCGCGCTCCGGCAAGCCCTGTGGCCATCGGAATTTGCCCGGAATATAACCGCCAGGTGGTGGATGTACTTTCCACCATGTTCGACCAGCTTGGCGGGCTGCAAAAGCTGGTGGGCGGAAAGACCGTTGCCATCAAGCTGAACATGACCAGTGTGCCCAAGGACAAGCTGAACGACATGCCGAACGAGATGACGCATTGGGTTCATCCGCAGGTGATCGGCGCACTGGTTTCTCTGCTGGGCAAAGCCGGTGCTACGCGCGTTCGCATCCTTGAAAGTGCGCCATGGGGCACCAAGCCGCTGGAGGACTTTATGATGGCCGCCGGCTGGCAGCCAAAAGACTTCGCCAGCGCGGCTACGCGGGTGGAGTTTGAGAACACAAACTTCCTGGGAAGCGGCAAAGCCTATTCGCGTTTCATGGTGCCAGGCGGCGGGCTGATGTATGCCGGCTACGACCTGAATCACTCCTACATGGATACCGATGTTTTTGTTTCGCTAGCCAAGCTCAAGGAGCATCGCACCGCGGGCGTCACGTTGAGCATGAAGAACTGCTTCGGCATCACGCCCTGCACCATCTACAGCGAAAACGCACCAGTGGACGAGCCTAGCATCGTCCCGAATGGCTTCCGCGGGCCCATGCACTCGGGTTCACGCGTACCGCCCAAGAGCGCTCCTCCGTTGGTGGACACAACGAACTCGAAAGACCCTGGCTATCGAGTGCCAAGAATCACGGCCGATCTGGTTGCGGCACGCCCTATCCACCTCGCGGTGATCGACGGCATTTACAGCATGACGGGCGGAGAGCTGCCCAATCAGAACAAGAGCTGGATACACAAGCCGATTCATCCTGGCTTGCTGATTGCGGGAATGAACTGCGTCTCGACCGATTCAGTTGCCACGGCCGTGATGGGATTCGACCCGATGGCGGATCGCGGCACTCCTCCGTTTGAGACTTGCGACAGTACGTTGCGCCTGGCCGAACATCTCGGCGTCGGCAGCCGCGACCTGAGCCGCATTGAGGTTCTGGGCACGCCTATTGCGAAAGCGCGTTACAAGTTTCCGCCGCTCTCTGACCTGGTGAGCTGAACGAACGCAATGCAGGAAAGGGCTCCTGGACTTAAAGTCCAGGAGCCCTTTTTTGTTTGGCCTGGATGCGCCATGGATGGAACACTCGGGGATTCGCAAGGGCTTCCGCAGGGGCTAAAGCCCATGTCAATTCTGGATCTCTTACGGCACGACTGAAGTCGTGCCCTGACACTTCTTGCCGCATGGAGTGAGTTTCTCCAAAGGCTTTGTAGTTGTGCGCTGACACTTGATGGCGCTTGAGGGGTACATCAGATGGAAAGCGCTCCACACTCAGCATGCACCGCAAGCCGAAGATGGAGCGCTTCAGATTTCTGTTCTGACAAATTAAGGTTTCACGTTCAAACGGCTTAGGCTGGGGCCTTAGCGGGGGTTTCCGCCGCCGTGGGAGCCGCCACTGGCGCCACCGCTGGGTGCAGCACCGCCGCCGCCACCGCCACCGCCAGAGTATCCGCCTCCGCCTCCGCCGCGTGAACCACCGCCGCCGCCACCACCGCTGGGTGCAGCACCACCACCCCCACCGCCGCCGCGCGAGGCACCGCCGCCCCCGCCGCCTCCACCGGAGTAGCTGCCACCACTGCTGCCACCAGATGGCCGAGCGTTGGACGCGCCACCGCCTCCCCCTGAATACCCACCACCACCGCCAGACGGCCGGTTGAGCGACCCTCCGGAATTACCCTGGCTGGGGGGGGTGTAACTGCGATTGGGCTGATTGTTATTGCCCTGGTTGGGAGGCGTATAAACGCGACCCGGTTGCGTCGTATCCCTTGTGGACCTCTCAAAACCCTGGCCAGTGGAGTTGCCGGGCGGGGGCGCGTAGCCTTGGCGGTTGCCATTGCCATTCACGGACCGTACGTTGCTATCCCCTGCGCTTGACGACCTCGATCCCTGGTAGCCCTGCGTGGGGCGATATACGAATCCCCCTGGCGAGGCCTGATACCGCCCCTGATTTGGCAATGAATGCAGAGGCTGTACCGTATGACCGGCGATCTCTACCGGCGTATTTCTGGTGCGGACGGGCAGTGCGCCCATGCCACCGGAGAAGCCGCGGTTGACGTCGATTACCCTGCGAGGATTTCGCCCGCTTCCCAAGCTCGAATTAGGTCGCTGGAGGGGATGATAATTCCTGGGAGCGAAGCCGATGTTGATGCCGCTATAGCCGCCTCCACCACCATAGAGGCCGCAACCGCCGCCCATACCCATTCCCGAACCCATTCCCATTCCCATGCCCATGCCCATGCCCATGCCGGGCGCCCAGCCCCAGCCAAAGCCGTCGTAGAAGTTCCACGAACCGCACTGGTAAGGCAGATAACCCCAGGTATTGCACGAAACCCAGACGTAACCGAAGCGCGGAGTCATCACCCAATGGCCGCAACCGTACGGGTCCCATCCCGCGGACGAGGCCTCATATGGCGACCAGATATATCCCTGGCCTGGCACGTTGTACCAGTTTCCGTTTGCATCCAGGGCGTTCCACGCCGGATTTGGATTGTCGGTGTTGACGAAGTTCTTGGCTGCGCCGGTCTGATCCGCTGCCTCGGCGTTCAAAGCCTGGTCGCGGTCAGAGTTCCACGCATCCCAGGAGTCCGGTTCGATTGATTCGGACAGGTTGTAGCGGCTGGGATCGGTTCCGTTGAGCGCGACGCTCTCCCCGCCGTGGAGATCAACCGCGAGGGAATTTCCGCGCTCAAGGTGCGCATTGCCAGAGAACACGGCAAGCTCACCGGGAGGATTGTCTATCCTGACGCGCATTACGGTGAATCCTGTGCCAGTGGCTATGCTGTCGCCGAAGGTGACGCGCATTTGGCCGCCCTGGCCGCCGCCCTGCAGTTCGAAGTAGCCGAGGCCGGCCACCAGCGCAACGTCAGTGTTGCCGGGTCCGCCCTGGACGCTCAGGGATGTGAGCGCGAGCGTACTGTCCGGGGAAAGGCGGACCACGCTTCCGTCTTCAAACTGAATTTCTGCTTTGCCGTCGTTTCCGGTGTCCACCTGGGTGCCCGCAAACAACGGCGAATTCACCAGGGCAGGGTCGGAAATGACCTGGCCACCCTGCGAGATTCGGACTTGCCCTTCGACACTGCTTAACCGGGCCGCCCCTGCCGCTGCTGCCTGCCCCGTGTCGTCGCCTCTGGCGACCCACGACAGCATCAAGGTTCCAATCACCACGGATGCTAATCCCAGCCCTAAGGTTCCGGGACGAATTCCAAACAGTCCCGTGCCACACTTGACGCGATTTACCATCTGTTTCATGGTCCCCCGCCTTCCTGGTCGTGCTGTTTCCCGCGGCACAAATCTGCGCTCGTCAGGAACCCCACTACTATACGACACCTTGAGGCACTGAAATGTCGCGCAAAATCTGTGCTTCCCGAAGAAATAATTTTCTTGGGGGACTCTCTGGATGGAGGGATTTACGTTCCTGGATGGGTCAATAGAGCATGCGCGCGCTTCCGCACCCGCTCGAGGACTTCCTGATCGCCTTCCAGGCGCTCCAGAATCTCCCTGATGGTGCAAGTCTGGCGCATCCGGCCATCCTTGGTGGCTTCGGTCAGGTACTCCATCTCCTTATCGAGGCCCAGCCTGTCGTGTTGGAGAAGGATCTCGAGGCGCGCACCCTCGCGCAGCGTTTCGGCTACTCCGATGAGGGAATCTCCCAACGCCTGGATGTCCTTGTCTTTTGAGTAGTTGAAGGTGCAGGACCCCTGTCCCTCGGGCCCGCTGTAGCTGAGCTTCTTCCATCCCTGGAAAGCGACCTTCAGATGGCTCTCACAATCCTGGTTGAACCAGTTGTGCTGCTGTGCGGCCTGGAAGACTCGCTCTGCAAACTCATCGTTGAGCTGGATTTCGCGATCTACATTGGGCGCATCGATCTCCGCGAGATGTTCGCCCTCCGGCAGCTTGCCGCGGTCAGACTGGAAATGGCCGCTGCCGTCGCGATGGAAAGAGAGCGTCCAGTGGGATGGAGTGACGCCGGGGTTTGAGAATTCAACAACGACAACCGGGATTGTGGCGGGGACGTTTTGGGCGCGGATGCCGAGCGGCAATGCAGATGCGGTCAATATCGACATGACAAGCCAGGCCATCCTCATCGCGCCACTCACTGTGGTGGACCTTGCATGGCCAAGGTCTGCGCGGTGTGGATGTGGCAGATGGCGATCGCCAGGGCGTCGGCTGCATCGGCGGGCTGCGGCAACTCGGCAAGGTTGAGAAGCCGGGCAACCATGAACTGGACCTGCTCCTTTTTGGCGAGGCCGTAACCGACTACGCTGGACTTGATTTTGAGCGGAGCATACTCGGCAACGGGCATGCGCTGGCAGGCTGCCGCCAGCAGCGCCACGCCACGTACCTGGCCCAACTTGAGCGCAGACTTTGCGTTCACTGAGTAAAAAACCTCCTCGATGGCTACTGCGTCGGGCTGCCAGCGCTCAATCTCCGCGGTCAGCTCACGAAATACTTGTTCAAGACGTTCGGGTGTGGTTTTGGTTTTCTTTAGCTTGATGGCGCCCATCGCCTTGCAAACCAGGCGCGGCTCGCGTCCAGTGTCGTCCGACTCAACGACGCCAAATCCGGTTACTTCGGTGCCGCAATCGATCCCAAACACCCGCATCGGGTCCAAGTGTATCGCAGTTGACGCTGAATCAAACGGGGGGTGCCGCCAGAGCAACGGCTGTCTGTTTTATTCCCAAAACAAGACCGGCTTCGGGTTCGCCATCCAGCTTTGGAGCGTTGACTAAAGTTTCATCAACGATCACACGAAAGATCCATCGGAAATCCAATCATTGCATCCTATCGTATAGATAGTTATGTACTGAGAATTGTGAGAGGAATGATGCGAATCTTTCCCGACCCGATCAAGCGCAACGCGGTTGTCTGGCTCCAGCAGGGCATTTCGCCCCGGAGACTGGCGCTCACGCTTGCGCTGGGATTCGCAATTGGCTGCATTCCAGTGATCGGGATTCCCACTCTTCTCTGCGCAGGATTGGCGCTGGCGCTGCGTCTCAACCAGCCCGCGATCCAGGCCGCAAATTACATTGCAATGCCTCTGCAACTGATCCTGATTGTGCCGTTCGTGCGCATGGGGGGATGGCTTTTCGCGGCTGAGGATTCACGGCAAGCATTGACGGCAAGCGCGCTGCTGCACCTTTCGCCCTGGGGCATCTTCTCCCAAGTGGGCGGCCTTGCAGGGCACGCAATGCTGGCGTGGCTGGTTGTCGCCGCACCAGCGGTCGCGCTGATGACGCTGATGCTTACCCTGATGCTGCGCCGGATTCCCGCGCTCACGCCCGTCGAAGCCGCCGACTGAAACTCAGCTATTTTCCGGCATATGGATCGTGTACAGGTTTGGCGCTTTCCAGCCAGGCGGTGTAGATCATGTCGCGCAACATGCTTGCGCCGGCCGCCAAACGCTCGGCGGTAAACTGTCTGGATTCGACCGTACCGGCGCCCACAAATCCACCTGCCTTTTCAAGCTGGTATACCTTCTCGATGTGTGTGGCCGTCTGCCGGAGGTAGGCTACGTAACTGTCGAACAGAACGCCGTCGATGGCTTTCGCAGGAGTCATCATTGCCTGCACTTCCGGCGCGTGGATGTTCGCACCCACAAAGGATCCCTCGAACTGCCCGTGGATCTGGTGGGCGGTCGTGTAGCCATTGGGATTCGGCCCCGTCCAGCCGTTGTACTGGATGGTTGTGTGCAGGGGCTGCGAACCGTCACCCACGTAGTGGCCGAGCCAGCCAGCATAGAAGAGGATTGCCTGTTCCACAGGCTTCGTGTCCCCGTGGTTTGCCGACAACTCTCGATACTGGCGCATCGCAGCCTTCAGGCGCTCCCACACTTCGGTGGTTTGCCAAGGCTGCAGGCCGATTTTCTCCGGCCGCTCGCCCGCGGCAAATACTTTGGCCTCAAAGTCCCGCCGCTTGTATGGCAACGGGCCCAGCGCGTCCGCAGGTTCCAGGTCGATGAAGTGCTCCGGAGCCTGAACAGCGCTCAGTTCCGGCTCGGCGGGCGACCGCCAGCGATCCGGTTCCGGGCCCAGATATTCGATTTCGTTGACTGCCGCCTCAGAACGCAGAAAGGCCGGCACATCGGACGGAAGTGTGCCGGCCGCCAGCCGATTGATCATGCGATGCCCTTCATTGCCCCAGGCGTGCGCGGCCGGCGGATGAATTGCGAGGTAAAGGAGAGAAAGAGGGACCAAGGCCGGAAGAATAGAGCGGAAGAAGATGTGTCTACGGAGCATGGGAACAAGTATACGGTTTGAAGGGATCAAGTTTAAGGGGGCGATGCGTCAAACCGATCCGGGATGGTGGAATGCACACGGATGCCCGGAGCCGCTCGTCCCATTCGAGGTGTCTGGCGCAGTGAATGGGACGAGCGAGACCGGTTACTTTGAAACGACGCAACCGATGTATTGAGTTTTGATGGTGGAGCTGTCCTTGAACAGAGCCACGAACGCGTCCCAAGCTGCGTCGTGAGGAAGACTCTGGGTGCGAGCCGGCATGACGTGCGTGGTGATGGCCTGCGTGTCGGAGAGAGCCCACGCTTTAGTGTCGGGATTTTGTTCCATGACGCGCATGACTGAGATCTCGTCCGGCGTGCCGGCGTTTTTGTACCATGCTTGCTGAGCTGCGACCGCGCCCAGAAACTTGTCCATCATTCCCGCTTTGACCTCAGAGATTCGAACGATGTTGACGTTGCCGGCACAGCCAGACGACATTGCGGGAGCAGCGGACTGTTGCGCCGCGGCCTGTTGGGGGGCGAATGCCGGGTTGAGTGGAATTGCAAGCGTGGAGATAGCGACTATCCAACGTGCCAAGTGCATTTCGATTCCTCCTGGGGATTTTTTGTTTTGGAGCCGGGGGAGAGTCAGACTATAACACGGGTTCACTTCGCATGCCACGAACTTTGTAGCCGCTCATTTGCGGGAACCGGGCCGCAATTGGAGGGGGTTTCAGAAGCAGCGGGCGACGCGCTTTTCAGGCGGTCACCACGGGGCGGCATGCATTGAATCAGAGACTTACCGGCTCCAGGGAAACCCGGCGGACGCAGACGCAGAATAGGAACGGGACGTTCCATCCTCATGGAACACCTCTGCGATTTACCTAGAGGAACTGCGATCAAATGCATATACTACCTGCACACAGTGCAATTGGGCGGAGGCCTTTTGTATCTTTGATACTTAAGCTCTGTTTGAGCACCGGGGGAACCATGGGGGAGCCATCAGAGGAGATTGCGGCAGTCAATAATTCGCACCTTGTACCAGCGGTCCCGAACGGAGGGTTCATCCTCTGGTCGGTTCTCGCGGCTCTGGCTCTTATTCTGGCAGTTGGCGCGGTTGTGGTGCGCGTTCTGGCTGGGCCTCGCTTTGACGGATTTCTGATTCTTGCCGCCTGCGGTGCCGCTGTCCTCCTGGCTCTTCGCATGCCCAAACGCAATTCCGATGCTTCCCAGTCTGCGCCCGCCGCCGAACCTCTGAAGGAGGTGCTCGATGCGGCTGGTCCCGCGATCCTCTCCGTCGGGCTGGATGGCCGCCTGATCTACGTGAACCCTTCAGCCGAGCGCATGCTTGGCTCGGATGCGGTGGAGTTGATGAGCGAGCGCAGCATTACTGACATTCTGGCTCGGGGCCAGGGCGCGCGCATTGTTGCGGAGATGGAAAAGCTCTGCAATATACAACGACCTCCCGAAGCCACCCCTGCCGGCCGCCTGGCCGCTTTTCTCAATTGCGTTCGCGCTCTGCCGCCCAGCATGGTCCCCAGCTTCGAAGCGCAGTTACGCCGCAAGAATGGCGATGTGTTCCCCGCCACTCTGCACATCTCCGCACTCCGCGATGGCTCCGGCACAATCTCCGGCCTGGTAGCCGTTGCTTCGGACCAGAGCGCGACCCTCCGCCATGAACAGGCCCTGCGCGAGTCTCAGGAGCGTTATCTCGATCTCTTTGAGAACTCCAGCGAAATGATCGCCACGCTGAGCCCGGCGGGACGGTTCCTATATGCCAATCCCGCGTGGAAGCGGTGCTTTGATCTCGACCAGGCCGCACTGCTGGCACTTGAATCGTTTGAGGATCTCTTCGGAACCGGTTGCCGTGCCGAGGTGGCAGCACACTTTCGCCGCGCACTCGACGGCGAACTGGTGGATCGCGCGCCGCTGCGCCATCACACTCCTGACGGCCGCGTTCTGGAATTCGAGCTAAGCCTGAGCCAGCGCCAGAAGGCCGGCAATCCCCTCGCAGTCCGCTGCCTTCTGCGCGACGTGACGCAGCAGAAACAGCGCGAACACCGCCTGGCGCTGCAACTCGTGGTGAGCCAGATTGTTGGGGAAAACGCTTCTCCCGATGTGGCATCAATGCGCATCCTCGAAGCCCTTTGCATCTCCCAGGGATGGGACCTGGCGATCAAATGGAAAGTTGACACTAATGAGGACCAGCTCGAATTCTTGACGGCGTGGGGCGCTCCAGGCCGTCGTGCCGAAACCTTAATCCAGGAGAGCATGAGACTGACCTTCGCCGGCGGCGCCGAATTGCCGGGACGCGTCTGGAAAGACGGCCGGCCGGTTTGGATCGCGGACTTGAACTCCGTTCCCACGAGCCCTCGCATCCAGTCAGCGTTGATGCAGCAGATGGTCTCCGGCTGGGCAGTCCCTGTGCGCGTAGGCAACAAAGTTCTAGCGGTGCTCGAGTTCTATAGCCAGTTCTTTCTCCGCGAAGACCGCGAGGCCATGGCGGCGATTGAGACCGCGGCCTCCTCGCTGGGCCAGATGCTGGCCCGCTCGCAGGAGCAGGGCCGAGCCGAAGAGCTCTACCGCCAGCAGGAGATACTGCTCAACTCGGTGGCCGACGGCATTTGTGGAGTAGACCGCAGTGGGTTCGTGAGCTTTGCCAACCCTGCCGCTGCTCGCTTTTTGGGCGCACCCGCCTCATCGCTGACGGGCCAGGTGGTGCATGAACTTTTGCATGGTTTCGCGCCTGCCAACCAGCGCTGCACTGAGGATTGCCAGCTGCGGCGCGCTGAAAGCCGCCATGCAGCCTCGGCTGGAGAAGACAACATCTTCCGCGCTGACGGCAGCTCATTTCCCGCCGAATACGCTCTCACTCCTATCCTCGATCAGGGCCACTTCTCCGGTTCCGTCCTCAGCTTCCGCGACAATAGCCAGCGCAACGCTCTCGACCGCCTCAAGGACGAGTTCATCTCCACCGTGAGCCACGAGTTGCGCACCCCGCTCACCTCCATACGCGGCGCGCTGGGCCTGCTCTCGTCTGGCATGTTGGGCGAGGTAAACGAAAAAGCGGCGAACCTGCTCCGCATCGCGCTCACCAACTCCGACCGCCTGGTACGCCTCATCAACGACATTCTCGACCTGGAACGCATACAGAGCGGCCGCGAGCCACTTGCCTTCCATCCCGTGCAGCTATCCGGCATTGTGCGCCAGGCTATTGGAGACATGCAGCCCGTGGCCGAGGCAGCGGGAGTCCGTCTTATTCACGACACCACACAGACGGAGGTCGACGCCGACCCCGATCGTCTGCTGCAGGTGCTCACCAATCTGCTTTCAAATGCCGTGAAGTTCTCTCCACCCAACTCGACAATCTCGATCATGCTGCGGCCCGGCGTCAGCGGCGTCACGCTTTCAGTGATCGACCATGGGCGCGGCATTCCCGCCGACAAGCTTGAAGCTGTCTTCGGGCGGTTCCAGCAGGTAGACGCCTCGGACTCGCGCCAGAAAGGCGGCAGCGGGCTTGGACTCGCAATCTGCCGCACCATTGTTCTGCAACATTCCGGGCGCATTTGGGCCGAGCGCAATCCGGTGCGGGGTTCCACGTTCCGCGTTTTTCTGCCCTACCATCCCGCTCCTCTGGAGTCGCCCGCTGGTCTGCTGGATAATGAACCGGGACAGGGGACGGTGTTGCTGGCGGGGGCCAATGCGGATGCCCGCTTCCGTATTGCCTCGCAGTTGGCCCGTCACGGCTACCGCGTCGTCGAATCCGCCACTGTGGAGCAAACTGTAAGCGCAGCTCACAACGGTGTTGAGGCGATCCTGCTCGACACCGCCTTGGACGGCATGAACGGTTGGGAGATTTTGCCCCTGCTACGCCGCCTGGATCCAGAAGCGCGTACACCGATTGTGCTGCTGAGCGTTGACAATCCGCATGGCCCCGGTGACCTGCCCGATGGACCACCGCTAGGAGGCGACGGATGGGTTGCCAAGCCGCTGAGTGAAGACGCCATTCTTGCTGAACTGGCGCGCGTTCTTTGCGGGCCCGGCGAGAAGGCACGCATCCTTGTTGTTGAAGACGATCGCGACCTTGCAGCCGTAATCGGCGGAGTATTTGCGCGCGAAAGCATAGCGGTGCAGTTGGCATATACGCTCGACCAGGCCTTGGACGCGTGTTTCAAATTTCGGCCACACCTGCTGGTTCTCGACATCGGTCTGCCCGACGGAGATGGTTTCAACGTGGTTGATTGGCTGCGCCAACACGAATCACTGGCCCTGTTGCCGCTGGTTGTTTACTCCGGCCGCGATCTGACGCCCGCCGAGCGGCGTCATCTCACGCTAGGGCCCACTCACTTTTTGGCCAAGGCGCGCGTTCAACCGCAACAGCTTGAAGCGCTGGTGCTCACAATGCTGCGCAGCTCGCGCCAGATGGAAGAAGCGCCTGCTCAGCAATAGCGCTTGACAACGTGGCTTCCGCATCCATCGTACGGCGGATCGTTGGTTCACCGTCACGCTTCTGCGTTGCTCAACTCGCTACCCGATTCCCCAGGCAATCCAGTTGCCCATCGACAACCGGGGCCCGAAGCTCCAAAATGGTTCATGAGGTATTTCTCAAGTGCCGCATAAAGTGCTAATCATTGACGATGAAGACGACATACGCGAAGTGGCGGCTCTCAGCCTTGAGAGCATCGCGGGCTGGGATGTCGTAATGGCGAGTTCCGGCGCACAGGGATTGGCCCGCGCCATCGAGCATCAGCCAGACGCCATTCTTCTGGACGTCATGATGCCAGGCATGGATGGACCCAGCACTTTCCGCGAACTGCGCGCCAATCCAGCCACTGCTCAAATTCCTGTTCTGCTGCTCACAGCCAAGGTGCAAAGCTCCGACCAGCGGCGTTTTGCCGATCTCGGCGTTGAAGCAGTTCTCTTCAAGCCGTTTGACCCTCTGACCCTCTCCGACCAGATTGCAGATGTACTGGGCTGGAAGTAAACTCATTGTTCACTATGGAACCCGTCGCGCAGCCCGATCGCAATATCCACTCCAATCCTGCTGCGGCTCCCGACCTCGCTTCGGCTCTTGACATGCTCTGGACACGGTTTCAGCCGGAGATTCGGAATCGGGTCGAACTGCTTGCGACCGCGGCCGCGGCCTGTGCGGCAAACGATCTCTCGGCAGCGCAACGTGACGCTGCCCACGACGCGGCGCACAAGCTTGCCGGAACACTCGGCACATTCAATCTGGCACATGGCACCGAGCTCGCTCGCGAGTTCGAGCTGCTTTCTGAAAGCGAAAACACTCCTGACTCCGCTACCGGGGACCGAATGGTCTCGATCGCTGCGGAACTCCGCACCATTGTCGATGACCGAAAATAAGTCGATGCGGCTTAACTGACCAAATCGCGGCCGCGTCTCTCGGGGCCGAATCCACAGATGAGAAACAGCGCGGCTATCGTACAAAGTTCAAACGCCGTGAGCGCCCATGGATAGCCCAGACTCTTCCGAAGTGCAAACTCGATGCCGACGGAAGGTGCGCCGAACAACATGCCGAGTTGGTAGACCACGCCCGGAAATAGACTGCGCACACGGTCCGGTGAAAGCTCATTCAGGTGCGCAGGGATTACTCCGAACACACCTTGAACGCCGAATTGCATAAGGAAGGATCCAAGCGCCAACACAGACAGCGATGTGCCAAAGGCCCACGCGGGGATGGCGATGAGCGAGATGGTTAAGGCCAGCATAATGCTGTAACGGCGTCCAAACTTTTCTGAGAAATGGCCAACGATGAGGCAGCCACAAATTGCGCCTATGTTATAAAGGACGGTAAGATTCGAAATAACAGCGGTCGATAAGTTATGCATCGACTTGAGAAAGTCAGGGTATAAGTCCTGGGTGCCGTGCGACAGGCAGGTAATAACTGTCATTAGTAGGACGAGATAGGCGAAATCTTTCTTGTAATGCAAGGGCGTGCGCAGAATTTCTCCGAAGCTCGCCTTCTGATTTCTCTTCCCTTCTGAAGGTTCCGGCGAAAGCACGGTGAGGAGCGCGACAAGGCCCGCGATGAAAAGGCTGGAGAGAAACATCCATTTCCAGCCGAAGCGCGGCTCGATGGTCCTTACCGCAACCGCGGCCAAAAGATATCCGAGCGAGTAGCCTGCCTGCATGATTCCGGAGAACAGACCGCGCAACCGCGAGGGCGAACTCTCCATTACGAGCGATGCGCCGATTCCCCAATAGCCTCCCATGCCGATGCCGTAGAGCGCGCGATAGAGGATGAACACCGTGTAATTTGGTGCAAACGGCGTAAGCGCCGTGAAGACAGAAAAGAACAGCACGCAGACGATCAGAGGACGGCGCCGCCCAAACCTGTCTGCCATTGAACCGAGAATCAGTGCGCCGATGGGCCGGGTGGCCAGCGTGATGGTGATGCTCCAGACAATGGCGGCCTTGGCTACATGAAAGTTGGCGGCCAGCGCATCCACGACAAAAATGAGAATGAAGAATGTGAACGCATCGAGTATCCAGCCGAGGATTCCTGAAGAAACCGCAAACCCCCATCGCGATTGCAGCGGAGGAGGAGTGCCCGCAGCGGGGGGATTGTTTATGGCAGCACCGGTCTGTTCCGCGATCCGAGGTGACTTATCCATGCGCTCCTTCCGGGGTGTTCGGGTCGCGCTACAGCCTCGGTAATGTAAGTCCGCCGTCCACATTTAACACGGAGCCGGTTGCATAAGGCAGTTCACCTTTGGCCAGAAGACTGACGGCGCTGCCCACGTCCGCGGGAGTTCCCCACCGCTTTTCGAGCAGCAGCCCCGCTTCAATCAGCGCGTCGTACTTGTCTTTAACACCGGCCGTCATGTCGGTCTCGATGATGCCGGGACGCACTTCGTAGACGCCGATGCCGTATTCCGCGAGACGCACCGCCCAAAGACGAGTTGCCATGGCGATGCCCGCCTTGGAGATGCAATAGTCGCCCCTGTTTACGCTGGCGACCGTGGCCGAGATGGAACTGATGTTGATGATGGCTCGATGAATTTGAGGGTCGGTCGCATGTTGGCGAATCATCCATGCCGCAACGGACTGCGTGAGGAAATACGGTCCCTTGAGATTGGTTGCGATCAACTCGTCAAAGCTCTCTTCGCGGGCGTCGAGAATGTCGGCGCGCACGCGCGGGGCGATGCCTGCGTTGTTCACGAGGACGTCGAGCCTACCGAGGCTTTCTTCCGCTGCAAGCAGGAGGCGGGCGCGGTCAGAGCCGTCCGATACGTCCGCCTGAATATAGATGGAGGCGCCGCTACGCTTTTTGATTCCATTGAGAGTGGGTTGGACTTCTTCGAACGGGCGGCGACCCGAGATTACAAGAGTGAAGCCTGCGTCCGCCAACTTGAGCGCGATGCCGAGGCCAATGCCGCGTGCACCGCCGGTCACCAGAGCTACTTTTCCTTGATGGGGCATCGTCAGTCCTTTCTTGCAGGGAAACTTCGCGCGCTAAGGCCGTTCTCCTGACGGTATAGAGGCAGAAACATCCCTCAGGGGCTAAAGCCCGATTAAAACCTTGGCATTTTCGGCACGGCTAAAGCCGTGCCCTTTCAAAGCCCCTCTACACCAATTGGAAAACTGCCCTAAAAGAAGGTGTAGTAACTTGAATCGGCCAGCCTCGCAACCAGAAGCAGTGACTCCAGCAGGTGATAGTCTCCCCACATGCTTGACTCGCCGCATGGTATCTTCGCCGTGGGCGGGATGAAGTCCCATCCATTGGGGCGATGGTAGACATTGTGCAACAGGATTCCTTCGTGATTGGGGTCCGTTGAAAGATAGGGTTCCTGAATCAGGCGCTGAACGACTGTGAGGCCGGCCTGCGTGTAGCCCGCATCGCCGAGCACATGGCCGAGTCGGATCAGGCCCTGTGCGGCGATGGCGCTAGCCGATGAATCAACAGGCTCGTATGCGTTATACGGGTCGGCAACTTTCGATTTCCAATCGCCTAGCAGATGCAACTGTGGCGCCCCTGTATCCCAATAACAGATTCCGTCGAGAGCGCTTGCCTGGTGGATGTAGAAGTCGCAGGTGGCACGAGCGGCTCGCTCCAGCATTGCGCATGTCTCTGACTTGCCGGGAACGCACTGGGTGTGGAATTCGCTTTCGGGCAGAGATTGGATGAATTCAAGTTGCTCGGCGAAGCCCAGCATGGCCCAGGCCAGGCCGCGCGTCCAGGTTGTGAAGGGCGAATAGCCCTGCTGCGAAGATGGGCAGCGAAAGGCGCCACTGGCGGGATTGAAGATGGCTTCATGCGCCGTGCGTCCGCGAAGATCGGGCACATCATAGTAGTCGCGTCCTTCGCCGTAGTAGATGTTGTGTTCCGCAGAAGTCTTCGCGTGCGCCAGCAGTCTGCCCAGCAGATTGATGCGCTTGTCCTGCTCGCCTACGAGAGCGTGACCGAGCAGGTGCGCCACTCCGCAGATGCGAAGTGTGCGGATAGTATCGATGAACAGTGAGTGGCTGCCATTGAAGGAGTGGATGTAGCCGCGGTCACCTCCAAGGCTTGTCCAGCGGGCGGCTTGTACGGCTCCACTCACCTTCAATGCGAGCTCGTAAAAATTCAGCTCCCACTCATTTGATGCGATGCGACCGTTCAACATGAGGCGGCGCAGATGGCCGTAGGTGGAGATGTTGTTGAAGCCGTGGTCGTGAACGCCGGTGTGCGACAGGTGCTCGGCCATGTCGGCAACGACGTGTTTGCGGGCTGTCGAAAGCAGGTTCTGCTCATCGGTCAGATCGAAGCAAAGGAGCGCGTTGCCATACTGAAAGCCCTGCGTCCACTGCGTCCAACTGCGGGCCGTGTACTTTCCGCCGATAGTAAATACAGGCGCGCCGTCTGCGGTGTTCCAGCGCCGCTCGATCTGCATGGTTTTCGCGGATGCAAGTTCCAGGGCGCGATTGATCGCCGGCATGAGAGCTTGCGGAGTTAGTTTGTCGTTCGATTCCACTTGCGCCCTTTCCCGCTACATCATCTTACAAGAATGATTCGACTAAGTTGTGCTTTCATCCCTCAGGGGCTAAAGCCCAGTTCTCTCGGCTCTTTTCGGCACGACTGAAGTCGTGCCCTGACACAAAGCAGCTGATTCATGCGCGTTCCAGAAGTTCGTTTCACAATTCTCAGCCTATGATTTCGAGCCACTATTCCCAAATGCAGGTCCTTCGACTCCCTTCGTTTCACTATGGTCGCTCAGGATGACAGCATTCATAAATGGAACATCTGAGACAAAACACTAGACGAACCTTTCAAATCGTTCAATGACCTGCTTCAAGACGTCTTCTGGATCGGAATCCCACAGCGCGCGATTAAAGATTTCTACTTCGATGGGTCCGGTGTAGCCGGCTTGCTCCACAAGGAGGCGCAGCTTGCGATTATCGATCACGCCGTCTCCCATGAGGCCGCGGCCGAGCAGGATATCGGGCAAGGGCACGAGCCAGTCAGAAACGTGAAAGCCGTAGATGCGGCCGGCCGATTGCGCGATCAGTTCGGCGACCTGCGGATCCCACCAGATATGAAATGTGTCGAGGATGACTCCCACTTGCTGCGGGCTGTAGGCTGACGCCAGCTTGAGCGCCTGACCGATTGTGTTCAGCACGGAACGCTCAGCGGCATACATGGGATGAAGCGGCTCAAGGCCGATGCGGACGCCTCGCTCGCGTGCGTACGGAACCAGAGCTGCGATGCCCTCGGCGACCATCTTGCGGGCTTCTTCAAGACCGACACCGGCACAGCCTCCGACTACCAAGACCAGGGAATCTGCGTTGAGGGCTGCGGCTTCATCCGTAGCGCGGAAGTTGTCTTCAATGTTTTTTTGCCGCTCCTGCTCTGTGGGCGCTGGGAACATTCCGCCGCGGCACACGCTGGAGACGTGCATGCCTGCGTCCTGCACGTGACGCACACAGGAGGCAAGGCCTGCCTCCTGAATTTTGTGCCGCCAGAGAGCGATCGACGGAACGCCGTGGCGCGCGCAGGCTTCCACTGCCTCGCCGACGCTCCAGTTAGCTGTCGTGATCTGGTTCAGCGAGAGCCTTGACTTATCTGCCATGCGTTTCAATCCCCGGTAATGTCTGAATGGAAGAGTTTCTGCTAAGTGCCGAGGGTGATTTCGGGAACATCGACCCAGCGGCGTTCTCGCCACGAAGTGTGCGCCAACTCTGCCAATTGCACGCCGCGAGCGCCGTCGATGAATGTGTGGGGGAATGGCGCGTCTGCAAAGACATGACGGAGAAACATCTCCCACTGCACCTTGAATGCGTTGTCGAACTCGGCGTTGTCAGGCACTTCGGCCCACTGATCGCGGAACTTGAATGGGTTTGGCAGGTCGGGATTCCACACGGGGCGCGGCGTATTGACGCGATGCTGAACCTTGCATTCGCGCAATCCTGCAACGGCGCTGCCTTCGGTTCCATCGACGTGAAGGTTGAAGAGTTCGTCGCGGTAGACGCGCGTTACCCAGGAGGAGTTGATCTGCGCGAAGATGCCGCCCTTCAGCTCGAACATGCCGTAGGCCGCGTCATCCGCGGTGCACTTGTAGGTATTGCCTGCTTCATCAACGCGCTGCGGAATGTGCGTCGCGCCTGTGCAGCTTACCGACTGAACTTCGCCAAAGGTGTGGTCGAGAACGTAGCGCCAGTGGCAGAACATGTCGAGGATGATTCCGCCGTCGTCTTCTTTTCTGTAGTTCCACGAGGGACGCTGCGCGGTTTGCCAATCGCCTTCGAAGACCCAGTAACCGAATTCTCCCCGCACTGTGAGAATGCGGCCGAAGAATCCGGAATCGATGAGGCGGCGAAGCTTGCGGATTCCGGGCAGGAAAAGCTTGTCTTGCACTACGCCATGCTTTACGCCGGCATTGTCCGCGGCTTTGGCGAGCTTGATTGCGCTATGCATCGTGGTCGAGAGGGGCTTCTCGCAGTAGACGTGCTTCCCTGCCGCGATGGCCTGCAGCACATTTTGCTCGCGTATCCCGGTTGAGCCGGAGTCGAAGTAGATGGTGTCTTCTTTGTTGTCGAGGCAGCGCGCGAGATCGGTGCTCCAGCGGGAGAGGCCATGCGCGGCGGCAATAGCTTTCAAATTTTCTTCATTCCGGCCTACGAGAATCGGATCGGGAATGAGGACAGTGCCGTCGCCGAGGGAGAGGCCGCCTTGTGCGCGGATGGCGAGTATGGACCGGATCAGGTGCTGATTGAGCCCCATGCGTCCGGTGACGCCGTTCATGATGATTCCGGCCTTGCGCTCCCGCATTCTCGCTCCTGAACAATATGCTGACGTATCGACGGAATCGTATCACACCGCTCGCATGTGCATGAATGGCAGGCGGACGGCGGTCATTGAGCGGGCGTGGGCCTAAACCGGAGTGACCCAGAGCAGCGGCTGGCGGACAGGAAAGTTGCGGATGATCTCGGCAGTTTTTGGATCGGGCGGCAGCGTGCGCCAAAGAGCGATGTACTTTGGCTCGTGATAAGCCAGGCCGGCAAACAGCAGGCTGGGTTGGCGATTGGGAAGGTCGCTGAAATACTCCACGTCGTGCGCGTAGGGCCACTTGGCTTTGTCTTGAATGAAGGGATACATGAAGTCAACGGCCTTCTTGAGGCCGATGCCACTGGGCAGCGAATATCTCCAGAGATCGTCCGCTGAGTTGCCACCGGGGGAAACAATTTGACAGATGATTGCGAGCACGTCGAGGTCGAAGAGCGAATAGCTGTATGGCTTGGTGCGCGCCAGCTCCAGCGGGAAGCTGCCATTGGATGCGAGTTGATCGGGCAGAAGATTCTTTTTGAAGCGTTCGCGGCAGAGTGCCGTCACTCCCGTGTTGCCTGTAAGGGCGGCAAAAGAGGCTGCCTGCGCGACCCAGCAGGCGCCATGGTTGTTTTTCGCGACCTCTTCCTCCTTGCCATTCTTTGAAGTGCCCATCCAGTTGAGGTACTGTGCGAACCAATCGCACAGCGCCCTGAATTCGGCGGAAGTCAGGACACCGGCTCGCTCCAGATGCTGCGCGGCGCGGCTCACTTCAACCAGGTGGAGCGTATCGATGACTCCGGTGCCGCGGCCAGGCGAGATGCCGAAGATGGCCTGTGCAAAGTCGAGCGACGGATTCATCCTCGTCTCAGGATTGAGGAACCATGCGCGCAGATGCACGGCAGCGTGTTGTGCATAGCGTTTATCTCGCGTGATCATCGATGCCGCTACCAGAGCGGGCACGTGCAGGCTGAGGCGGATGAGGGCTTCGCGATGATCGTTGAAGTTGCCGGGATTGGAGTAGCCGTCGCGGCGGATATAAGGCCCGCCAGGGTTGTTCGGATCGGGCCACCAGTAATCGCCCTCGGAAAAATAATCGTGCTTGCCGCCATGGCTTCGCGGCGAGTTGGATGCGGTGATGGTGATTGGGGGCTGGGGAAGATATTCATTGGCGGCGCGGAGAATTCGCTCACGGTCGATGCGAGCGACTTCGCGTGCGGAAATCAGCGACTTGTGGG
>OBLW0100000499.1_pt1 | contig 33190 bp, 18 predicted proteins | sample 1520161 | NCBI WGS metagenome assembly OBLW01 (sample SAMEA3539309, study PRJEB22396) | soil metagenome | biome: tundra; feature: field; material: soil | place: USA | collected 2010-05 | depth 0.15 m
CTAGCTTCCACCGGCTGCAGCGTCAACCGCGCCGTAAGCACCACCAGCGCCACCCACAGCACATCGGCTCCCAGCAGGTGGGCCACCTGCAGCCACAGCGGCGCCAGCATAAACACATCCATCACGCCCAATACATACTGCGCTGCCAGCAGAACCAACACCAGCGCCGACAATCCCCGATTATCCCAATGCGCCGAGCGCCGCGCCGCGCGCACCAGAATCCAGATCAGGAAGATGCTCGAAAGGAATGCAACCGTAGGATGCGTCCAACGCCAGCGCACCAGCCAGCCGCTGGTTGCGGAAAAATCCTGCGCCAACGCCTGCCCCAGCGAACTTGCCGGGAAGAGCGTGTCGCCCAGCGCAGCCAGTGAACCCGTTACGCCCACAATCATCACCACGGCGACGGCGGCAACCGCCCCAAAGGGCGCAACCAGCGTGATGCTGCCGCGCAGATAACCCTTGCGCCTGCTCAGCAGATGAGCAGCGAGCGTAAGCGCTGCCAGCAACAGCAGAGTGTTGGTCAGGTGCAGCGCCAGGTAAGCAGGCCGTAGCGGTGACTGGCTCTGCGCTGTGAGCCCAAGCTTCACCAGCAGCGCACCCAGGATCGCCTCCACCACTGTGAAACCAACTGAGGCCACGGCCGCTGCGCGCGCAAGGTGGCCGCGCACCGTCCCTTTGTAGGTCCACACCAGCAGTCCCAATACCGAGAAGAGCGAAAGGCCGCTAGTCAGCCGATGCGTAAATTCGATCAGCGTTTCCACGCTCGCCGAGTGCTGCATTACCGTGCCGTTGCAGAGCGGCCAGTGATTTCCGCATCCCGCGCCAGAGCCCGTAGCGCGCACCAGCGTACCCCACAGGATGACCGCGATGAAGTAGGCCAGCACTCCCCACGCAAAGCGCCGCAGGGCGGGCGAAGGAAGGCGTTTTGCATCGACAGGAACTGCGGCAACACTCATCGAGAATCACTCTCCACGCAACCTATCAGTGTAGAACAAATACACTCCTCGGTCCGCGCGCATATCCCGTAGGGGGAATACGAGAATAGCCCATGGTGGAGTCCGACGCAACGGACGGAACCCTGGGTGATGAGCTGCGCAATGCCACGAATTGAATGCTCATCTTGGACCGCAGCTTTGAAAGAGCGCTCCCGTCTCTTACTCCGCCAGCAACCGCACCACATGGTTGACGATGATCAGATCCTCGGCGGGCGGAATTACGCGCACCGTCACCGGCGAATTCTCCGCGGAAATAACTGCCTCGCCGCGGACGTTGTTGCGAACCGCGTCAATGACTATACCCAGCGCGCCCAGCCCCGCGCAGATCTCCGCGCGCGAGGCGATGTCGTTCTCGCCGATGCCGCCCGTGAAGACCAGCATGTCAAGCCCGCCCAGCTCGGCCACATAACTGCCGATCCACTTGGCGATAGTCCAGGTGAACTTGTCCACAGCCAGGCGCGCCTTCGCGTCGCCTTCCTTGATCGCGTCGCGCAAATCGCGCATATCATTCGACAGCGCGCTCACGCCCAGTAGTCCTGCCTTCTTGCTGGCCACCACTTCCAGTTGATCCGCGGCCGCTGTTGCGCTTTCAGCCTTCTCAGCAATCTTGCGCAAAATAAACAGCAGCACGCCCGGATCGATATCGCCAGTCCGCGAGCCGCTGATGATGCCGCCGGTCGGCGTGAGGCCCATCGACGTGTCAAGACACTCGCCGTTGCGAATCGCGGATATGGATGCGCCGTTGCCGAGGTGCGCCACGATCAGCTTCTCCGGAACGTTCGGCTGCAACTGGTAAATAATCGATTCGTAGGAAATGCCGTGGTACCCGTACCGTCGCACGCCCATTGCCGAATACTCCTCCGGAATCGGCATGTGCGTCACCACTTCCGGCATGGTGCGATGGAAGTAGGTATCAAGAATTGCAAAGTTGGGAACACCGGGAAACAGCCGCAGCGCCTCACGCATAATGTAAACCGCAATGGGCGTATGCAGCGGCGCAAAATCCGTGTAGCGTTCAATCTCATCAATCAGCTCAGGAGTGATGCGCTGGTTGTTCTGCACCGTCGGGCCGCCGCAGACAACGCGATGGCCAATGGCTGCCGGGGCAGGGAAGTCGCCGGAGTGAAGCGCGTCCGCAACCAGCTTGAATGCAACCGAGCGATTAGGCAGTGCCGGTGTTTGATCCACCAGCTTTTTGCCCTCTGCATCCTTGATCCAGAACTTGCCCAGATCCGTGCCGATGCCATCCACGGCGCCTTCGTGCAACTTGCGCCGTTCGCCGTTGCCGGCCTCATAAACTGAAAACTTGATTGAAGAAGAACCGCTGTTCAAAACCAGTACAGGCAAAGACGACATTGATAATTACCTTTCAAAGTGATTGCCGAAAACCGGCGAGTTATTAAGTCGAATTGATCGCAAGAAAAACTAACTTGATACCCGGTCACAACACTCCAGCTTGCAAAAGAACTCTTGTTGCAGCACCGTCTTTCGAACCCATAGCTTCACAGCTCGCTGAAAACCCTTATCGAGGGGCTGCTTTGAAAGGGCACGGCTTTAGCCGTGCCATAAATGCGGCAAGATGAACTCGGGCTTTAGCCCCTGAGGGATGTTTTTCACCCATCTCCCAACGATCCCAATTTCTTCTGCTCGCTGTTTAGCCGTGCAGAAAACAGCTTCAATCAACCAAAGCCTTCCCCCAAAAAATTTCAAAACGTCTCAGCCCCTTCAACAACCAGCGCGCTCCTTCGGCCAGCGCCAATTCTTGATCTCCGGCAGATCATCGCCGTTTTCCGCCACGTACAGCCGATGCCGCTGTATCGCTTCGGAGTACCACTGCTCCGCCTCATTGACCTTTGGCGCCAGACGCGATACGCGCTTGATCGCATCCAGCGCCAGTTGGAACCGATCGATGTTATTGAGCACGCACATATCGAAGGGAGTCGTAGTCGTTCCTTCCTCCTTGTATCCGCGCACGTGAATGTTGTCGTGATTGTGCCGCCTGTAAGTGAGCCGGTGAATCAGCCACGGATAACCGTGGAATGCAAACACAACCGGCGTTGAGGGCGGAAATATCTGATCGTACTCCTCATCCGGCAGCCCATGCGGATGCTCGGAAGTCGGCTGCAACGTCATCAAGTCCACCACGTTCACCACGCGAATGCGCAGGTCGGGCACCTTCTCACGCAGCAGGCAAACAGCGGCCAGTGCCTCAAGCGTAGGCACATCCCCGCAGCAAGCCATCACGATCTCCGGATCGCCGTCGCCATTCGAAGCCCACGGCCACAAACCGAGCCCCGTAGTGCAGTGAGCGACAGCTTCGTCCGTCGTAAGCCATTGCGGCGCAGGCTGCTTTCCCGCGACAATCAAATTGATGTAGTGCCGGCTGCGCAAACAATGATCCGCCACCGAGAGCAGCGTGTTCGCATCCGGCGGCAGATAGATGCGTACCACATCTGCCTTCTTGTTCAGCAGATGATCGATGAAGCCAGGGTCCTGGTGCGAGAATCCGTTGTGATCCTGCCGCCATACCAGCGAGCTCAGCAAATAGTTGAGCGAAGCAATCGGTTTGCGCCATGGAATCTCTCGCGTCGTCTTCAGCCACTTTGCGTGCTGGTTCACCATCGAGTCAATGATGTGAATGAACGCCTCATAGCAGGAGAAGAACCCATGCCGCCCGGTCAGCAGGTAGCCCTCGAGCCAGCCCTGACACATATGCTCGCTCAGTATCTCCATCACGCGGCCAGTCTCTGACAGCTCCTCATCCACCGGAAGCGTTTCCGCCATCCATGCCTTGCCGGTCCCGGTAATCACGTCCTGAAGTCGATTGGAGGCAGTCTCATCCGGCCCGAATACGCGGAAGTTTTTCTCCGCCTTGTTCGCTTGCATCACCGCATGCAACAAACGGCCCAGAACCCGCGTCGATTCCACATCCTTCTGTCCGCGCTCCTCAAGCTTCACCGCAAAATCGCGGAAGTTGGGCACCTTCAGCGGTTTCAGCAGCAGGCCGCCGTTCGCATGCGGATTCATTCCCATGCGCAGCCGCCCCTTCGGCGCAATCTCCGCCAGCTCGGCACGGAAATGTCCCTTTTCGTCGAACAGCTCCTCCGGCTTGTAGCTCCGCATCCACTCGTCAAGCATCCGCAGATGATCGGGCTTCTCGAAGATCTCCGACAGCGGAACCTGGTGAGCCCGCCACGTGTTCTCCACCGGTTTGCCGTCGACAAACTTCGGCCCGGTCCATCCCTTCGGCGTGCGCATAATCAGCATCGGCCACGCTGGCCGTTCCGTTTCGCCGCCTTCCCGCGCCGCCTTCTGAATCGCGGCAATGCGGTCCAGCATCGTATCGAAAACCACCGCAGCCTGCTGATGCATCACAGCCGGATCGTCGCCTTCCAGCGTGAACGGCTCATAGCCGTAGCCGCGCATCAAATTCTCCAGCTCAGCATGGGGAATACGTGCCAGGATCGTCGGGTTCGCAATCTTGTAGCCGTTCAAATGCAGAATCGGCAACACCGCGCCATCGGTCGCGGGATTGAGAAACTTGTTTGAGTGCCAGCTCGTCGCCAGCGGCCCTGTCTCCGCTTCGCCATCGCCCACCACGCAGGCCACAACCAGGTCCGGATTGTCGAACGCCGCGCCGTAAGCATGCACCAGCGAGTAGCCAAGCTCGCCGCCCTCGTGAATCGACCCCGGCGTCTCCGGCGCCACGTGACTCGGAATCCCATACGGCCAACTGAACTGCCGGAACAGCCGCTTGATGCCGTCCTTGTTCTGCTCGATGTGCGGATAAATCTCCGAGTACGAGCCCTCAAGATAAGTGTTGGCCACCAGCCCCGGCCCGCCGTGCCCCGGCCCGATGACATACAGCATGTTCAGCCCGCGCTCGCGGATCAGCCGGTTCCAGTGCACATAAAGGAAGTTGAGCCCCGGCGTCGTGCCCCAGTGGCCCAGCAGCCGCGGCTTCACGTCGTCCAGCGTCAGTGGGCGTTCCAGCAGCGGGTTGTCTTTCAGATAAATCTGTCCGACAGACAGGTAGTTGGCAGCTCGCCAGTAGGCGTTCATCTTTGCCAACAGTTCCGGGCTAAGGGGACCCTTGCTCGCTGATTCGCTCCCTGTGCTTTCGATCATGGCGCACCTCTCGAGGGATGATTGCGTGCTACTAAAAGCCTAGCAGTCACAGCTTCGCGCCGTGGGTGACTGATGTCACAACACGATGAGACGAAGAACCATTCTGTGAGACTGGAAGGCTCGCCCCATTCTCGGCGAAAACCTTTAAGCAGCGATGTATCGAAACGATCTTGACATCAAGCTGGTGTCCGAGTTTCAATCGGTTGCACTACAAATCAAGGCCGCCTGCAGCAGGCGTCGCGGCGAAAGACAAGGGGAGCAATGAACGGCCTGGCTTGGATCGCCCAGATTATTTTGGCGGCCTGTTTCCTGGTAACCGGAGCCGGCAAACTGTTCGCCTACAGGCGGCTGATCGGCGTTGTGGAGACGCACTACAAGGGCCGCCCCGCGGGAGTCTCGCAGAGCCTGGCAACTTTTATCGGCATTGCAGAGATCGCGGGAGCGCTGGCAGTGGTCATGCCCCCTGCCTTGACGCCCGCTGAGCTGGCCGCCGGACATCTGCTGGTGCGACTTGGAGCCGCCGGGTTGGCGCTCATCATGGTGCTGGCCGGCATCTATCACCTTCGCCGCAACGAGGAGGCCGCGCCCGCCGTGACCCTGTTTCTGCTCGCCCTCTTCGTGATTCTTGAGCGCTGGCCGCGGTAGCCTCGTCAATTGGCGGTTACATTCACCGGAACCTCAAGCGACACTCAATTTACTCGATAAATCGAAGACGCCGGGTGCCCCATCCATGCAGCGGTTTTATCGCTGCATGGGTGGGATACCACGATGCCCAGTTCACAAGGAAAACTGCAGCGCTTTAGAAATATTTCTTCAGCTTCAGAATCTGCGACTCAAACCCATACCAGAGCGCGGCCGCGGCCAGCGTGGATGCGCCCAGGCGAAAGGCCACAACGGCAAGATTGCCGGGGATGCCATAGGGATCCATGCGCAGGTCGAACCAGCCGAAGTAAATGAACACCGCGATGTGAATCATGTAGAGGCCGTAGCTGATGCGGCCATAAAACGCCAACGGCCCGCGCCGCAAAATTGCGTTGATTGGGTTGCGCGAGCCGGTTGAAGCAATCAGCGCCAGCACCCCGCCCACAAAGCCAACCGCCAGCGCGGAATCCAGATACGCGGTGCCGCCCGCGATGGTGGCGGCGGCCCAGATTCCGGCGACCAATCCGCCCAGCCCCATCCACAGCCACGTGCGCCGGCTCAGCGGAAGCGTGTGCGTCCCCAGCGCCACCAGACTTCCCAAAGCAATGCCGTCCAGGTGAATGAGTGTGTGCGTTGGCGTGAGCCAGGCGTAATTGCTGTGGCGCAGCCACGGCGAACCCAACAGCGCACAAAGCAGCACGGTAGCCAGCATCCACGGCCGCCGCAGCCACTTCACCAGCGGCGCCCAGAAAAAATAGTACTGTTCCTCGATGCACAGCGCCCACGTCGGCCCAATCGCCGGAGGCAGCGTCAGATGAAAGAGATTCTGCACCAGGAAGAGGTACGCCAGCCACGGCGCGGTCTTGATCGCATCCATCACGCTGGGGCCGATGAACCACGGCGCATTCAGGTAAACCGCCACCAGCAGCAGGATGTAGACCGGCCAGATGCGCAGCGCCCTGCGCGCATGAAAGTTGTGGAAGTAGCGCGGCTTGTCCCGCGTAGTCAGCAAAATGGAAGTGATTAAGAAACCGGAGAGAGCGAAGAACAGAATGACCCCTGCCCATCCCCAAATTGAGACGTAATGGATCCACGTGCCCTCAAGCCGCGGATTGCAGTGATAGAGCACCACCCACAGAATCGCAAGCCCTCGCACGCCGTCGAGTTCCGGCACGTAAGAGGGAAGCCAATTTGGTCGCTGGATGGGCAAGACAGAAGGTTATCAGGTCAACGCCCCGCCGAAAAAACCGGCTCGAGCCCGCTTTGGCAATCGGGTGCCCCAGGGTCTCGACTCTGAGACCTGGGATTCCACATCCCTGAACCCATCACGAAATAACTGATCCCTGACCCCTGACCCCTGATCCCTGTCTTTCACCCCGCCGCCAACTGCCTAGCTCTCTCCGTAGCCCGCATCACCGCCTTGATCAGCGTAACCCGCAGCCCGCCTTCTTCCAATTCCAGAATTCCGTCGATCGTACACCCGGCCGGCGTGGTCACAGCGTCCTTCAGCAGCGCCGGATGATACCCGGTCTCAAGCACCATCTTCGCCGCCCCGTAAGCAGTCTGCGCCGCCAGTTGCGTAGCCGTATCGCGCGGCAGTCCCACCTTCACGCCCGCCTCGGCCAGCGCCTCAATGATGATGTAGATATACGCTGGCCCCGACCCCGAAAGCCCCGTGACCGCGTCCATGTGCTTCTCGTCCACAATCACCGTGCGCCCCACGGTCTCAAAGATCCGCTGCGCCAGCTCCATCTTTTCGTTGGAGACGAATCGTCCGCGGCAGAGCGCCGCCGCGCCAGCGCCCAGAGCCGACGGAGTATTCGGCATGGCGCGGATGACTGCAAGCTCCACCCCTGCTGCTTCCTCAATTGCGCTTGTCTTCACCGATGCCGCGAACGAGACCACTGTCTTGGCCGGCGTAAGCGCGGGCCGAATCTCCGCAATCAGGCTTGCAACCTGAAACGGCTTCACGCCAATCAGAATCAGGTCAGCCTGTTGCACCGCCTTCAGGTTATCCGTCCCCACGTCCACGCCCCACTGCGTGCTCAGAGCAAGCGCCCGTTCGGCATGCTGCACGGTGCCGTGAATCAGATCCGGAGAAAACAGGTTCTCCTTCAGGAATGCCTGCAGCAGGATGCCGCCCATCTTGCCGGCGCCAAGAACGGCCACGCGGACCGTTGGCAACTGCGCGGGTACTTCGGTGGCCTCAACGGCGATCTCTGCCATTTTCTTTCTTCTCCTTGTCACAATGATTGTTTCGGTGAGTGTTGTGGGTCAGAACTCCGGGGTACCCACATCCATAAGGATACGCGCTCGCATGCCTGCCACTGGGGACTCGCTGACGCAATCCAGATAAACAAGCCCGCCGCGGGTCTGGCCAGCGGCGGGCTCTTGTCGTGCTATGCCGTCAGTCCGGGCGCAGCTTACCTGCTCAAAGCCGCTTCGTTGGCAAGATAGGTCTTGAGCGCATCGTCCATGACGGTTGTCCGATCCGCCACCGGCCACGCGGAATTCCACAGCAGAACACCTCCGGGCATCGTCAGAAACTTCTGGCCGCTGCCCACAGCGGCTGCCGCAGTCATGCTCCAGGCGTTGTATTCCAATACGAACAGAGGTGCATCCTCGTTTCCAGGCAGCGGCGCGCGCAGATCCGAAATGTGCTGCCCCATGTGAACGATGGCCCGCAACTGTGCCTCGCCTTCCAGGCGGTTCATGTTGAAGGTCACGTTGTAGAGGATGCCGTCAGGGGAGTCCTTGGCGCCCTGTGCTTCATCCTTGGCGGCGGCCTCATTGGTGGCTCCGTAAAGAATGGCAGCGCCATTGTGGTCGCTGGGCTTGCCGAAGACCGCAACATCCTTCTCGGCCTGAACTCCTGCGGGGCTCCCTGTGAGGCCGGCAACTGACTTCTGCGCTTCTGCAACCGGATCGTAGAGTCCGCCATTGCTTGTAGACGTAGGTGTTGTGCCCTTGGTAACTTCGTCAGACTTAGAATAGTCGACTTCCTTCGGCGTAATATCGGCGACCGATTGCAGCACCAGGCGCGCCGGGTAGCTGTTCGCGTTTCCAAAGCCGCCGAATCCCACAATCTTGCCTGCCTTGTCGTGCTGCAGCGTGGCATCGGCCACGCCATCCAGCCGGCCCACCAGCGTGGCGGTCACCGTGTAGCGTGTGCATCCCAGGCACATTCCCGCGCCCTTGTTGTGAGCTTGCGAAAGCAGGCTATCGAACGTCTTGAAGTCCTTGCTCTTGTCCAGCGTCACCGCGGTCCGTGTCGGAGCGGTATACGTTCCCGCATAGTTGTGTGCCGGCTGAATCTGCAACACACCCGCCGGTCCGGCCTTGCCCTTTGTTCCCTGCGGATAGGAAAGCCAGATGCCGTCCACCTGAAAGCCGCAAGGCGAGCTGTCTTTCACAATGAACTGATCGAACCCGGCCACAACCGTGCCCTTGATCTTGACGATCTTTCCATTGAACGACGCGGGGCTCTTCAGAACCGCGCAGACAGTTGTGTCAACAGCCTGGGCAAAAACTCCGCAGGCGCACGTGCAAACAAACAAGGCCAGCACAAGTACACGCTTCATAGAAATCTCTCCAGCCGGAGCAGGTCCTGCACCGACAACGAAAATATGGTGGTAATGGGACCACCCCTGAAAGGAACTGGTAAGAATATCACGCAGCAGCCGGTCTTTTCCCCGCCGCCGGTCACTGAGCCGCCGTCTTCTGGCTCGCAATCCACGCATCGATCCGAGCCTCCAGCAGGTCCAGCGGCAGAGCCCCGGTATCCAGCACCTGGTCGTGGAAAGCGCGGATGTCGAATTTCTCCCCCTGGGCCTTCTTCGCCCGCTCCCGCAGCTCCAGAATCTTCAGTTGGCCCACCTTGTACGCCAGCGCCTGCCCCGGCCACGCTATGTAGCGGTCCACCTCCGATTGGATTGTGGTTTCGTCTATGGCCGAGTGGTCGTGGAAGTACTGAACCATCTGTTCGCGGTTCCAGTGCTGCGAGTGGACGCCCGTGTCCACCACCAGCCGTATCGCGCGCCAAATGTCCGCTTCCAGCCGCCCGTAATCGGAGTAGGGGTCCTGGTAGAACCCCACATCCTTGCCCAGCCGCTCGGAGTAGAGCCCCCAGCCCTCCACAAACGCCGTATACCCGCCAAAATTGCGGAAGGCCGGAACGTCCGTGAGCTCCTGCGCAATGGAAATCTGCAAGTGATGCCCGGGAATCCCCTCGTGGTACGCAATCGCCTCCACAGCGTACAGATTCCGATCGGCCGCGTTGTAGGTGTCAATCAGCAGGCGTCCCGGCCGGCTGCCATCCGGCGTGCCGGCCTGGTAATAGGCGGGCGGAGCGGTCTTTGCCAGGTAGTCCGGCATCGGCACCACCTCAAATGGCGCCTTCGGCAAACGTCCAAAGAGCGTGGGCAACTTGGCCTGCATCGGCGTCAAATATCCGCGATAAGCCTCCAGCAGCGCCGCGCTCGAGGCGCCCCTCAGCTTGGGATTCGCCCTCATCCCCGCGCGAAAACTTGCCAGGTCCTTGAAGCCGAGCTTCTGCGCAATCGCCAGCATCTCGGCCTCGTCGCGCTTCACCTCGTCCAGGCCAATCTGGTGAATCTGCTCGGCCGTCAGCCCAGTCGTGGTTGTCCGGCGAATCAGGAATTTGTAATACTTGGCCCCGTCCGGCAGTGCGGAGATGCCCGGCTCCCCGCGCCCCGCAGGAACATAAGTCACCTTGAGAAACCGCGCAAAACGCGCATACGCGGGCAGCACTCCTTTCTCGATCGCGTCCAGCATCTCCGTCTTGATTCGCGTCTGCTCGGCTGCGGAGACGGCCGCGGGAAACTTCTTCAGCGGCATGGCCAGCGGCGAGTCCTCCGCCTTTTGCCCAGCCAGCATCTCCACCTGCTCCTGCGCCTTTGCCAGCAGATACTTAGGTGGCACCCGCCCATCCTCCATGCCGATGGACATATTGGCCGACACCTGCTCAAACGCCGCCGGAATCGCATGCAGCCTCGCAATCCAGTCGTCGTAATCCTTCACCGTGGTAAAGCTGAGCTGCGACACCAACTGCGGCCAATCGGCATAGATACCGCCCATCTGGTCGACGGGCATCTCCCACTCCTTGAATTCAGCGGCCTCCTGATCGTCAGCAAGCTTGCGCAGCAGCAGTTCGCGGCTGGCCTCCTCCTGGGCGGTAAATCCGGCGGGGTCAATCGCCGCCAGCCGCAGCAGAAAATTCTGCTCGCGCTCCAGTTTGTCGTTCACCGCCTTCACGGAATAGTCTGCAATCTTGTCGTTGTACCGTTTGTCGCCGATAGCCGAGGCAAACTCCGGCTCGTGCTGCAAAACGTCTTCCCAGTAGTCATGGAAGACGCCATTCAGAGCCTTGCGCCGGTCCTCCACCGAGGCCCCCGGAGCAGACGCGGCATGCAAGGTTTGTGCTCTCGCGGCAGGCACAAAAGCAAGCAGCAGAAATGCAGTGGCAGCAACGGCCTGGCGGGCAAATACTCTCAACGGAGCAGGTCCTTGAAGTGAAATCATTCTCTGTTGAGTTTAGAGCAAAGGACGAGCGGAAGGGCAGCGGTAGCCAGTATCCCGCCATGAAATCCACAGCGCGCACAGCTTATCCTCTGGTTTTTGTTAGTGATTGAGCAATAGTGAACAGACGATGCCATTTAAGCGCATAACTCAGCAGCCAACCTCCCGCGTATAAGTCATGAGGCGTCCTGGTTACATGCCCCCGCTGCGGCCGGCCAACCTGGCTCACAAACTATAGCGCATCGGTAGCCTCTCTGCATCCATTAATTCCACAGGCAGGCCACCTCTCAAGTAGGCACCTATTTTGTGGTTGGGAATTGAGATATGGGCCATCCGGCGTGTTGCCCACCCTTAACCCCGCCGCAGCACTGAGGGTGCCCCATCCTTACGCCTTTTCACTGGCGCAAGGGTGGGAGACCACAGCCCTCAATCCTCCGTTCCCCGTTTGCGCATCGGCCACCGCGATTCCAATTCAAAACACCCCCCGGCCACCAATAACTCGCCCACCCCGATCTTCCGGTGCTATTCTCTCCGGGTAACTTCCCCGGTCCCCACATCTCAGTCTCGGAGCGAACCATGTCACGATTCCGCGTGCTGTTCCTCAGTGTCTCTCTGTTTGCCGCTGCCGCCACGTCCTGCTCCGCTGCCGACCGCATTCTCTTCGACCGTCTCGGCCCCTCCCAAGCCTCGCTCTTCATCTCCAATGCCGATGGCTCCGCGGAACGCCCGCTCACCCAATCCGCCTCGCTTGACTACAATCCCTCCTGGTCGCCCCTCGGAGATTGGATCGTCTTCACCTCCGAGCGCGCTGGCTCGGCTGATCTCTTCCGCATCCATCCCGATGGAACCGGCCTCGATCGCCTCACCGACAACCCCGCCTACGACGATCAGGCCGCCTTCTCGCCAGACGGCAAGCAGGTAGTCTTCGTATCCACACGCGCTGCCGGCAAAGCCAACATCTGGCTCCTCGACGTCGCAAACCGCAAGGCCACTCCGCTCACCTCCGGAGATGGCGGCGACTTCCGCCCCTCCTGGTCGCCCGACGGAAAGTGGATCGCCTTCTCGTCCGATCGCGACAGCGACCTTCGCCCCGCCAAGGGCCGCTGGGAGCGCCTGCACATGGTTGACGTGTATCTGATCCACCCCGACGGCAGCGGCCTCAAGCGTATCTCCCAGCATGGCGGATTCTGCGGCAGTCCCAAGTGGACACCCGACAGCAGGAGTGTTGTCGCCTACTGCATGTCGGCTGAGGAGACTTGGACTTTCCGCTCTGGATGGGAAGATGGCGAGACCACGCTGACCAGGATCGACATTGCGAGCGGTCAAGCGTCGGCTGTGGAGGCTGGGCCGGGCGTAAAGATGGTGCCGGCAGTATTGCCTTCGGGCGAGATTGCGTATTTGCGTCACGACAAGACGGTAACGGGAGTCTTTTACGGGAAGGGCACGCCAGGACCGGCGGGAGCGAATCTGCGCTTTCCCTCGTGGTCGCCGGACGGGGCGCACGTTGTGTACGCCCGCTTTACTTCGAACGACAATCCTGAACCCATGAAGCAATGGAGCCGCAATCCCAAGTTCGATCTGTACAGCACGTCGTGGCTGCCAGACTACGATCCGACCGGTGAGCATCTTGCGGTAACGAAGATGAAGGCGGATATGTTAACCAGCCTCCTGATCGTGGACGAAGGCAAACCCGGCCGCTCCATCCTCGATCAGAAAGGTTTGATCCTGGCCCCGTCGTGGTCGCCCGATGGCAAACAAATTGTGGTTGGCGTGGGCCTATTCAGCGCGTTTCTCGATTTTGAAATTGGCAACAAAAAACCTGTCGATCCAGTGAATGGCGGGGCGCAGGTGGCAATGCTCAACGCCGATGGCTCTGGCTTTCACACCATCACTTCAGGGCCCAACAACAATGCCTTCGCCTCATTCGCGCCCGACGGCAAGCACATCGTCTATCGCACCGCGGGGCCCGATGGCTCCGGCCTGCGCATCATGAATTTTGAAGATCACTCGGTCAAAGTGCTCACCGACGACTACGACAATTTTCCCGTCTGGTCGCCGCGCGGAGATCTCATCGCCTTCATGCGCCGCATCGACGGCAACTTCGAGATCGTCACCATCCACCCCGACGGTACAGGGCTCAGCGTGCTCACGCATACAAAAGGAAACGAAGCGCACATGGCCTGGTCGCCCGATGGCGAGCGCCTGCTGTTTACAAGTTCGCGCATGGGCTTCAAAGACGAAGCTCTGCTGATCGGCGCCCCGCAGCCCTATGGCGAAGTTTTTGTCATGCGCTACGACGGTTCCGAGGTAGAGCAACTCACCGACGACCAGTGGGAAGAAGGCGTGCCGGCCTGGCAGCCTCGCAAGCCGGCGTCGGCTGCCCTCACCGTTCCGTCGCATTAGTCCCGGCAAGTGGCCCACTCATCAACCTCGAAGAATCGTCATTCACCTCTTGAAAAGCTGTGCCCCGTCTGGGCACCCTCTGGGTCGGCGGCCTTATCGCGATGAGCGGGTCTTCGGATCAAATCACGCCGCCGCTAGGATAGGGCCATGCCGTACGGTCTGAAACGGTTCCAGATGTTGGCACCACAAAGGGGCGACCACCATGCCTTATTATGACCAACCGACGTTCGAACCTCCTTCTCCGCCCATTTGCAGAAAATTGCGCCCCCTTCCGCTACGCTTGAAACATACCTGACGAAATAAAACATGAGCAGTACGGAAGGTCGTGAGCACCTTCCGCATCTTAATCGGCCCATCTCCGCGGCACGTGTACGCAGAGGAGAAGAAAGGCACCGCTATTTTTTAGTGCATTCATGCTGGAAGCAACGATCGTAACTTCCGGCAATCCGTTATCCGGCAATCCCGCAAGGGCTTGCCCGAGGCTTCCCCTCCGCGGGCGCAAATCACCGTGGAGCAGTGGCCGCGAATGGCGGAGTAATGGGCAATTCAAAGCAGAACCAGACGAAACGCAAAAAAACGAGCAGCAAAACCCGCGACGGTGGAGAGCAACTGCGAACTGCCGTCGAAAAACTCGTAGCCGAGCAAAGCGAGAAAATCGCGCAGGCGCTTGTCAACAAAACCATCGAGGGCAATATGTCCGGCGCCCGGCTGCTGGTCGACCTCTCCGGAGCCAATAGTCCGCAAACCAAGCCGCCGAAGAAGCGGCGCGGGCCGACCACGGCTCAGCGTTTGGCGATGGACAAGCCATGGGAAGGACCGGAGGATGGCGACGAGGACACGAGCCCCCGTCCCCACGAAACGGCTGCCTGATTCAATCCACATGAAAACCGCAGGCGCCCACTATCAGCGCGTAATGTAGTCGCACGGAGGGCAACTCACCCGCAATCGCAAGGGCGGCCTCGACCAACGAGGCCGCCCGCTGACTCGCTAACCCGCCGACTCGCCGACCTCCTTGTTCCCTTGTCCGCTCGTTCCCTTGTTCCCTGTCTTCCTCCCCGTATACCGCTTCCTCCACAACTCCTGTTCCACAAGTTCCATCGCCCGATCCTCGAGCGAACGGTGCCACGGCGCCAACCCGTACACCAGATCGCATTCCAGCGCCCGCGCCATCCTTCCAAGCTGTTCCAGGCTGATCGTCCGTCTCTGTTCGGACCGCTCCGTCTGAAACACCATTTTTGTCGTAAACTTCATCGCCTCCGCAATTCTCTCCGCCGGAATTCCTGCCGCCAGCCGCATCGCCCTCAGCCATCCCTCCGGCGGCCGCGGATCCCTCCTCGCCCTTCTGTATGGCCGCAGTTGCCGTTCCAACTCCAGCCGAGCCCTCTCCCGCAATAGCTTCACTCTCGTTCCCATCCCTTTCGCGAGCGCACCCCTACTGTCACGAAAAGCGCAGAAAAGCACGCCAATTTCGCCGTATTTCGCCCTAATATGCCTTGAATATGTCCATTTTGACCCATAACCGGGTAATTCTCTGCAACCCTTTGTCTCTTTTCGACCCCTTCCGAGCAGCCCGACCAAAGACTTAGGAGGCCTGAGAGGTTAAGTACTCAAAGAAGTGCAACCCTATAAGCGAACCTTCGCCCTGAAACGCAACCTTATAAGCAAACCTTTAACGTTTGCGACGCACCACGCAAGCGAACGTTTAAGCCCCTGTTTTCTACAGCCTGTAACCTGAATTAAATATTCCCGCAACCAGATTTAAACATTCGATTGCTACGGTAAGCCATCGGTCCTGATTCAGCGCGAGCCGCTTCTCCCCAGAGGTTCGTCAAGGTCTCGTAAGAAACCCAGCTCATTCCACCTTCGGAGGTTTACCGTGATTCTCTCTATCCCCAAAGCGCATAAGCGTCTCTTCGCACTAGCCTTATCCGCTCTTGTGCTCTGCCTCTCTTCAACGCTGCACGCCCAGTCGGCGGCCTCGATCGAAGGCACAATCGTCGATGCGCAAGGTAAGGCGGTCGCGAACGCCCAGGTCAGCATAAAAAACGAAGCCACCGGCGCAGTTGCCATTATCAAAACCAACGACAATGGCACTTACACCACCAACACTCTCCCGGCCGGTAAGTACACCGTAGAAGTTACCGCCGCAGGCTTCGCCACTAACTCAAAGACCGGTGTCGAAGTTATAGATGGACAAACTCAACAAGTCGGCATGACGCTCGGAATCAACACACTAACCACGCAAGTTACAGTCAACGCAGGCATCGATTCCATCGCCGCGGAAACCGCGCCCAGCGGCGGCTTTGTTGAGGAGCGATCCGCGCAGTCGCTCATCTCAAACACTTATGTAGAGAACTTCACCTCTCCTGTCGCCGACTACGGCGAAATTGTCCAGATCGTTCCCGGCACGTTTACAACCAGCAGCGACGGCGTCGGACTCGGGCAGAGCAAGACTTACTTTCGCGGCTTCCCCGACGGCGATTACGACATCGACTTTGACGGCATTCCGTTTTACGATACGAACTCGCCATCGCATCACTCCTGGGCCTTCTTCCCGTCGCAGTGGATTGGCGGCGTTGATTTCGACCGCAGCCCCGGATCAGCCTCCACCATTGGGCCTACGCCGTTTGGCGGCTCTATTCACTTACTCTCCAAGCCGCTCGGAAATGTAATGGACGGCCGCGGCACATTCTCTTACGGAACCTGGAATACGAAACTCTACGACGGCGCTTTCAGCACGGGCAGCTTCGGATTGTTCGGAGGACCGGCGAATTCGAATCTCTTTGTCGATGTGCATCACATGACCTCAGACGGCTACCAGACCTTCAACTTCAACACGCGGGACGCAGGCTCACTGCTTTACCAGTACACCTTCTCGCCTAAGACAGTACTTACGGGCTTCGCCGGGGTTGTTCACCTCAAAGCCAACACTTACGGCCTGAACCCGACGCGTTGCCAGACGCTGGGGGCCGGCACATGGGGTTGCACTGGCGCTAACTCGGCATTTGTTGGAGCGGGAATCAACTTCATGATGACTAGTAACTCCGACCCTGTGAACTGGCTTGATTATCAATACAACAGTTACAACGTTCCGACGGACTTTGAGTATGTGGGCTTGAAAACCGAATTCGGACACGGCTGGTATATGGAAGTGAAGCCGTACACCTATGACTACGACAATGCGGAACTGTTTACCAACGCCACTCCAATCACTGAGGCCGCCACGGTGAACGGCTCGAAGACCTACAATGGAGTTACCGTCGCTCCGTGCAATGTTCAGGTCGTCAAGAAGGGCGTAGCGGCGATCCCCTGCGCTGTGGACAAGTACAACAGCTATCGGAAATATGGCGAGACGTCGGTACTGACGCAAACTTCGCGCTTTGGAATCTTTCGCGGCGGCGTTTGGTATGAGTGGGCACGCACCGACCGGCACCAGTACCCGAGCGATCCATTGAACGGCTGGGCCGATCAGCCTTTGTCCAACTTTGCCGAGCAGTTCTGGACCAACTCCTTTCAGCCGTATGCGGAGTACGAGTTCCATGCAACATCAAAGCTGAACATCACTGCGGGAACAAAGTTCGCAGCCTACACGTTCAACATTCTGCATCACGCAGACAACGGCAAGACTGTAGGCAACCTTTGCGCCCTCGGACAAACGACTGGCTGCCCGACGACTGCGACAGATACCGGCACCTTTGCCACGTGGCTTCCTTCAATCGATGCCAACTATCGCCTCAAGCCCAACTGGTCGGTGTATGCGCAGGCCTCGACAGGGAGCATCGTGCCTCCCAGTAATGTCTACGACTTCAACCACACACCTTCCGCCACCGTCCCAAAGCCCGGACTACTGACTCCGCCCAAGCAGCAGAAGTCCACCACTTACCAGGGTGGCACGGTGCTGAAGTTACAGAGGGCAACGCTGGATGCGGATTACTATCACATCCGATTCCAGAACAGTTACTCGGGCGTAATCGACCCCACAACCACTGAAACGGTCTACTTCCTGCAACCCAGTTCCATCAGCCAGGGTTTCGAGGCGGAGAGTAATATCGTTATTCTTCGCGGACTCAACGCCTACCTGAATGCGACTAAGGGCAGAGCATATTATTCCGGTTCATTGAATGCAGGCACCGCCGCCAGCCCTTACGCCCAAAATGCTCCCTCCGGTCTGTGGGTGTCGCAGACGCCCTCGGACACCGAAGCAATAGGAGTTACTTACCAGGCGAAGGGCCTCGACTTTGGCTTCTTCGACAAACGGATAGGCTCAGAAAGAATGGACAATGGGGCCTATCATAACCAGGCAATCGTCGATCCGTTCAGTACCACCAACGCTTACATCAATTACACGGTACGCGGCCATTCGATCTTCGATCAGACCAAGATCCGCCTGATCTCAAACAACCTGCTCAACCAGCACAACCTGCAATCGGTCGGGTTGACGGCAGCTCCACTGACGCAATTGATTCCAGGCACAACTTACACCGATCTCTTCAACACGACAGGGCCAACACCGCTGGCGGGGAGCGATACGCCGAGCTTCATGGCGGGACGTAGCTTTTCGATCTCCGTTACCTTCGGCATCGCGGCAAGGGAACGTAAATAGGTCAAAACTAAGTGCTTATAACTTCGGCCGCGCCTGTTGAGACAATCCACAGGCGCGGCCAAATGTTTATTTAGTGTGTCAAAAATGATTCGTTGCCGAGAATGCGATAGAGAGTCGATCGGCTGATCGAGAGTTGACGGGCAGCCCGAAGCTTGTTACCACGGTTAAGATCGAGCACATGCTGGACATGATGGCGAATGACGGCATCGAGTGAGAGGCCTTCAGGATGGGCGGCGGGTAACTGGTTCGGTAGTGTCTCCGCTTCGGAGGACAAAGCGAGATTGCCGGCCAGGATGACGCCGTTGTCAGCTTCAAGCAAAGCGGTTTCAAGCACGCTGGCCAGTTCGCGCACATTGCCCGGCCAGTTGTGCTGAAGCAGGCGGGCAAGCGCGCCAGGTCCAAGCAGCACAGGCCGCTGCTGGTAGCGGGTGCAGATACGGTCGAGCAGGGACTGCGCTAGCGGAGTTATGTCTTCCCGGCGCTGCCGCAGCGGCGGAATCCCAAATCGAATCGCGGTGAGCCGAAACGCAAGGTCGGGAAGCAGCAGCCCCTGTCCGGCCATCTGACGAAGCGAAGTCTGCGATGAGGCCAGCAGAACGGCGCGGCCCGGCGGACGATCCTGGAGCGCTCTCAGCACACCTAGCAGCAACCCCTGTCCCGGAGGGGCAAGCAGATCGACGCGGTCGAGATAGATAAAGCCGGCAAGCGTGGAAGGGTCACCATCGGTGGCTAGCCATTCCCGCGCATCGCGACGCTGAAAAAGCGATCCAGACAATGGAGAGCGAGAGAAGAGATAGCGAGCAAGTGTGTTCTTGCCCGTGCCGTGCTCGCCTTCGATAGCGGCCACCTGCAAGTGTGGTGCGGCCATTTCTGCCTGCATCAGCAATTTTCGCCAGGCAGCGCTTACGCCCACTAATTGGATGACGGGTGGAGAGTCTGCTTCAACAAGAGAGAGCCCGGAGACGGACGGCTGGGGCTGGTAGTGAGCGGCGCTTTGCATCGTTCTCAATGTGCCTCACTTCCGTCGGCCCCAGAGGATGTATCGGGCCAACAGTCGTTTCATCGGCGATGCTCAAGAAAACATGAACGGAAGCGAGAACGGATGTTTTGTTGGACAGCGGAAATCCAGGGCAGTCGCATCTGCATCTGTCTTTCCCGTGCGGCTACGGCCAATGTCACTTAGGCGCAAATCATTTGATGATTTGGGGAAAAGTTTAAACCACGATATACTTGGTACATTCCCACCGAGGCGTTATACATCCCAGCTTAGCTAGATCTCAAAGAATGCTGGGACACATTTCTTTTGTCGCCTCATTCAATCAGCATTGCCCGGGAGAAGTGGCCATTGACTAACAAGACCAGGAGTTGGTGCTACGGCGGCTGGTTGGTTTTGATCGTCGTGTTTGCGGTGTTGCATGCGCTGCATCTGAGAGCCGATTTTCCTAACCATTCGCCGTGGATTTTTGATTGGGCCAAGTACACCGACGAGGGCTGGTACGGGAACGCGGCGATTCGCGCACACCTGTTCGGAAACTGGTATGTGAAGGGTGACTTCAATCCCGCGGTCGCGCTTCCTGTGCTGCCGTTTCTGGAGTGGATGCTTTTCTTCGTAACAGGAGTAACTCCAGAGGCCGCGCGGGGACTGGCCGTCGCATTCTTCTTTGCCAATCTGCTGTTGAGCTACCTGCTGCTAAGGGCTAAGGGACCGCACTGGGCTGGACTGTTGGCAGTGACGTTGATGGTGACCAGCCCTTTCCTGTACGGCTTTAGCAGGCTGGCGATTCTAGAACCGATGCTGACCGCATTTACGCTTGGCGCAATGAACCTGGCGGTGCGGCTGCCGCATATGCGCCGGCCAACGCTCGCTTCAATCTGTATTGGCCTGCTGTCTACGTTGATGATGCTTACCAAGACGACAGCGGTTTTTTTGCTGCCGGCGTTGGGGTGGGCGCTTCTGATGGAACTCCGGCAAATGCGCGCGCTGGCATTGCGTTGTGCATTGACAGCGCTGGGCGCCTTCGCGATCACGTATGGGATATGGATGGCGGTGGTGGTGCGGCTTGGCCTGTTCGGCGACTACAGCTACTTGTTCTTTGTGAATAATTACCCCAAACCACGCGAGATCTACTGGCCGTTGGTTAGCGCCATATGGTCGGTCCACGGCGGACTTTGGGCGGATCGTATTCTGATTCCGCTGGCGGGAATAATGGTTCTCGGTGCGGTGGTGACGTGGTGGCACGCCGGGGGTCGCGAGTTGTTGCTGGACCCGGTGTTTGGGGCGTCAATTTGGGCCGTAGCCGGCTACATCCTGTTCATGACACTCCAGGACCATCCTCAACCACGGTACTTTGCGGTGGTGGCGTTCTTCTGCTTCATTCTGGTGGCGCGCGGGGCAGAGGCGCTAGCCAGTCATCTGGCGGGGGAACCCTTCACGCGCTTACCCGCTGCACATGCTGTTGGCGGTGCAATGATCGTGCTTGCGGCGCTGGCAGCCATTACGAATGGCGCCCGGACCATGCACTACGCGTTCCACCCGGAATACTCATTTGTGAATGCAGCGGAGCAACTCACGCAATATATCGATGCACACCCCAACGGCAATCGGCTGCTGCTATCGATAAGCGGAGACGAGATATCTTTGGTGAGTCACGTCCCGGCGCTGTGCGACGACTTCGTATCTCCGAGCGAGGCAATTCCCGACTTGCCTAGGAAGCTTGCTACCTATCAGCCGGGCTGGTACGCGGCGTGGAACGATCTGGATCCGGGTACCCTTGAAGACTTGCATATTCATTACTCACTGGAGCAGGTGGCGAGCTTCAAAGCATTCGACGATCCGGACCGAAACCTGCTGGTGCTCTTCAAACTGCATCCGTTGCCGGGAGGCCAAGTGCGCGACCCGAACAAACAAGATTTACAGGATCAGCTACCCGACGACAAATTCGACATCCCAGTGGAATAGATATGCGCTCCTCCCTCATCTACTTATACGGATTGCAAACTGCACCACTCGCGGATCGGTGAGTTGCACAAAATTGCGGGTGTTGCGTGGCATGGCGACGACGAGGGGATGGGAGATGTTGGTCCCGATATCGCTGGTCGCCGATTGGAGCAGAGGAAGGAGTCCACTGATTCTTCCCGATCCGGAATGGGACTGGGCGGGCCGGGCGGAACCGGGCAGGAATTCGTTTAGGGCTTCGACGGGGACGCGGTGGTGGCCTCCGGGCGTTTTGACGGTGCGGATGCGGCCGGCGAGGCTCCAGTGCTTGAATGCAGGGTAGCTGATGCCGATTTTGTCCGCGGCCTGGCGGGGCGTGAGCAGGGTGGAAGAGGTCAGGAGCTATCGAAGTACCCCCTCGCCAGTACTTTACACGCTCTCATTACAGGACCGGTCCCGGATTGGGGATTTGCGGGAAAACCCTGTGATTGCAGTCACTCGACAGTGGCCAATACGGATGATAGCCTTCCGGTGGCATTCCCCTAAGTGGTTCAAGGGGCGCGTAATTCGGGGCCGTCTGTAATTCGGCTTCAAAACCTAAAAGTTCGGGAGGAATTGTGACTGCAACGTATTTGGTGTGTTTTTTACTGGGCATCTGCGCAGTATCGGTTCTGATGGCCCCTGCCATCAGGGCAGGCGCTAAGGCATTTCTGAAGCGTCAATACAAGCTCGTGGCGGCCGTGGTGGGCCTGCTGCTTCCGACATTTGCCTACGGGCAAGGGGAACACACGGGCGGGGGCGAAGCCAGCCTGAAACTGCCGGATTTGTCGGTCGTGAATCATTTCGGCTTGAGCGGACCTGCTTTGTTGATGATCGGGTTGCTGTTCTGCGTGGGTGGCCTGTTGTTCGGCCTGACGATCTTCGTGCAGTTGAAGAACATGCCGGTTCATCGCTCGATGCGGGAAATGTCCGAATTGATCTATGAGACGTGCAAAACGTATCTGATCACGCAGGGCAAGTTCATTCTTCTGCTCTGGATTTTCATCGCGGTCATTATCTCGCTGTACTTTGGCGTTCTGGCGCCGGTGGGAAATGTAGCGGTTACCCTGCCCATTATCCTGCTGTTCAGCCTGGTCGGTATCGCGGGCAGCTACGGCGTGGCGTGGTTCGGGATTCGCGTGAACACCTTTGCGAACTCCCGCGTGGCATTCGCTGGATTGAAGGGCAAGCCGTATCCGCTGTTTGCGATTCCGCTGAAGGCCGGCATGAGCGTCGGCATGATGCTGATCTCGGTCGAACTGCTGATCATGCTCATCATCCTCTTGTTCGTCCCGAAGGAATATGCCGGCCCCTGCTTCATCGGCTTCGCGATTGGCGAATCCCTTGGCGCCGCTGCCCTGCGTATTGCCGGCGGCATCTTCACCAAGATCGCCGACATCGGCTCCGATCTGATGAAGATTGTCTTCAAGATCAAGGAAGACGACGCGCGCAACCCTGGCGTGATTGCCGACTGCACGGGCGACAACGCGGGCGACTCAGTTGGACCCAGCGCCGACGGCTTTGAAACCTATGGCGTCACCGGCGTGGCCCTGATCACCTTCATTCTGCTGGCCGTCAAGAGCCCAGCGACGCAGGCGGAACTTCTGGTCTGGATCTTCGTGATGCGCGTGGCCATGCTGATCTCCAGCTCGGCCGCCTACTTCCTGAATGGCATTATCGCCAAGGCGAAGTATGCGAACTCCGACGAGATGGACTTTGAGGCGCCGTTGACCTCGCTGGTCTGGATCACCTCCATCGTTTCCATCGCCCTGACGTATCTCGTCTCCTTCCTGATGATCCCGACTCTCGCTGGTGACCCAACGCTGTGGTGGAAGCTGGCTTCCATCATCTCTTGCGGAACCCTGGCTGGCGCGCTCATTCCCGAATTGGTGAAGGTTTTTACTTCAACCAACTCGAGCCACGTGCAAGAAGTCGTCACCTCCGCGAAGGAAGGCGGCGCTTCGCTGGGAATCCTATCGGGCCTGGTGGCCGGCAACATGTCGGCCTACTGGCTGGGATTGAGCATGGTCGCTCTCATGGGACTGGGCTATTTCTTCAGCATGATGGGCGGGTCGATGGATATCATTATGCTCGCTCCGGCCGTCTTCGCGTTCGGCCTGGTCGCCTTCGGCTTCCTGGGCATGGGCCCGGTCACGATTGCAGTCGACTCGTACGGTCCGGTTACCGACAATGCTCAATCCGTTTATGAGCTGTCGCTGATCGAAACAATTCCCGGCATCGAAGCGGAGTTGAAGAAGGACTATGGCATCGACGCGAAGTTCGAGCGCGCGAAGTACTTGCTGGAAGCTAATGATGGAGCCGGCAATACCTTCAAGGCGACGGCAAAGCCAGTGCTGATCGGCACGGCCGTGGTGGGCGCAACCACCATGACCTTCTCGATCATCATGACCCTGACCCACGGACTGACGACTAACGTGGATAAGCTCTCGCTGCTGCACGCACCGTTCATGCTTGGGTTAATCTGCGGTGGCGCGGTGATTTTCTGGTTCGCCGGCGCTTCCATGCAGGCGGTTACCACGGGCGCTTACCGCGCGGTCGAGTTCATCAAGGCGAACATCAAACTGGAAGGCGCGGAGAAGGCGTCGGTCACGGACAGCAAGAAGGTGGTGGAGATCTGCACGAAGTATGCGCAGAAGGGAATGTTCAACATCTTTCTCGCCGTCTTCTTCTCTACACTCGCGTTCGCATTCATGGAGCCGTTCTTATTTGTCGGCTACCTGTTCTCGATTGCGATCTTCGGCCTGTACGAGGCGATCTTTATGGCGAATGCCGGCGGCGCCTGGGACAATGCGAAGAAGGTTGTCGAGGTCGACCTGAAACAGAAAGGGACACCTCTGCACGACGCAACCGTGATCGGAGACACCGTCGGCGATCCGTTCAAAGACACCTCGTCGGTGGCAATGAACCCGATTATCAAGTTCACGACGTTGTTCGGATTGCTTGCCGTGGAGCTTGCCGTGACGCTCAGTTCGACGAATCCGATGCTGACACACATACTGGCAGTCGCGTTCTTCCTGGTGTCGGTGTTCTTTGTGCACAGATCGTTCTATGGCATGAGGATTGAGACCAAGGAAAGCAACTGATTCGTTTCCTGTAAATCGCAGAAGACATCGCCTGGAAACGGGCGACGTTTTCTACGCACAAGAGGGTGGCATCCGCTCATCAAGCTGATCTGCAAATGTCACTTTTGCGATTGTGCCTTTGTTTCTGTAGGGCTTAAACCCTGACCATCCCTGCAACTGCGGTGATGGTGGGGTTCGCAACCAAGTTCTATCCCGACTGGCGGACAAGGAAACCGACATGCGGTCCCGTGCGAAGTGCACGGGGCCGCATTTGTGTCATTGGGGAGAGGGAGGAGGCCCCGAAACAGCCTCCCGGGCACGATTTGTACCTTGCCTGACGGAGCCTCCGGGTAAATGGTCCAAATCTCCACACTTCGCACAGGGGCGCGAGGAAAGTGCACCGATTTTGCGTCTTGCGAGGGGTGGAGGGTGGGGCTAGGCTTAATTTGGGAGCAGGGATGGGAACCGGAGCGGACGGAGCCGGCGAGCCGGGAATTGCTGGATTCGCATCAAACACAGGGTGGAATATTTGGCTGAAGTCCGCGTGGTGCGATGTTCTTTTGAGCTTTCCACAGGCAACTGGCCGTATTTAGCAGGCTGGTGCGGGAAATGCAAAGAAAATACAAGATATAGTGGTTTCTTGTTGACACGTACCACAGACAGCGGTATTTTTTCATCTGCGGCTGTAGAAAGATTGTAACGATACTTCGACGCGACAACCCGCAGAGAAGCCGCTGAGAGACGAGAGTTCACGGTACATTCCAAATCCCCCGTTTCCCGTTTGTTTGAGAAGTAGTACCAGGGCCCACTTCCAGGCTTTATGACGTCTGGTTTGAGGGGTAGTTTCACCAATTTTGCCAGTCGAGAGGATCCCCATGAACGAGGCTTATCTACAGACGTCCGCAACCGCTCTCCAGACCCCTTACACGCAGAAGGGGCTGACTTTTGCCCGCCGTTTTTCAAAGGATGGCGTGTCGCCATATGACGAGGTGCAATGGGAGCGGCGAACCGCGTCTATTACCGACACCAAAGGCAACACGATCTTCGAGCAGAAGGACGTTGAAGTGCCGGCCGACTGGTCAATGACGGCTACGAATATTGTGGCCTCGAAGTACCTGCACGGGCAGATGGGCACGCCGGAGCGGGAGACCGGGGTACGGCAACTGGTGGGACGGGTGGTGGAGACGGTCCGGGACTGGGGCCTGGCCGGCGGTTACTTTGCCTCTGTCGAAGATGCACGTGTGTTCCACGACGAACTGGTACACATGCTGCTGACGCAGAAGGCGGCGTTCAACTCGCCGGTGTGGTTTAACGTAGGCTGCGACCGGCTGGAGCCGGAGTCTGACGGGCAGAACTGGCACTGGGATCCGTCGACGGGTGGGGCGAAGTACTCGGCGACCGGCTATCGTAATCCGCAATGCTCGGCGTGCTTCATCAACGCGGTGGACGACTCGCTCGACTCGATTCTGACTTTGGCCAAGACCGAGGGAATGCTGTTCAAGTGGGGCTCGGGGACGGGAACGAACCTGTCGTCGATCCGAGGGTCGATGGAGCAATTGTCGGGCGGCGGGCAGGCATCGGGCCCCCTGAGCTTCATGCGCGGGTTTGACGCGTTTGCCGGGGTCATCAAGTCGGGCGGAAAGACGCGCCGTGCGGCCAAGATGGTGATTCTGAACGTGGACCATCCGGACATCATGGACTTTATCGATTGCAAGGCCAAGGAAGAGGCCAAGGCCTTTACGCTAATCAAGGCCGGCTATGACGGCTCGGGCCCGGATTCAGAGGCTTATTCGTCAATTTTCTTCCAGAATGCGAACAACTCGGTGCGGGTCAGTGACGAGTTCATGCGCGCCTACGAGAACGACGGCGAGTTCACCACCTATACGGTGAACGGACACGAGCCGGTCGCGACCCACAAGGCGCGCGACATCATGAAGAAGATTGCCGAGGCCACCTGGCTTTGCGGCGATCCCGGCATGCAATTCGATACGACGATCAACCGCTGGCACACGAGCAAGAACACGGCCCGGATCAATGCGTCGAATCCGTGCTCGGAATACATGTTCCTGGACAACTCGGCCTGCAATCTGTCCAGCTTCAATTTGTTGAAGTTCGTGAATGCAGCAGGAGTCTTCGAGATCGAGGCGTACCGGCACGCCATCTCGACGATGGTTACGGCGATGGAGATATTGGTGGATAACTCCGGCTATCCGACCGAGGCGATCTCACGGAACTCACACGATTACCGTCCGCTCGGACTGGGCTATGCCAACCTGGGAGCGCTGCTGATGGCTTTCGGACTGCCTTACGATTCGGCTGCCGGACGTGACCTGGCTGCGAGCCTGACGGCCATCATGTGCGGCCAGGCTTATCTGCAGTCGGCTGTGATTGCCGCTAACTGCCCGCCGCTGGCCTCGGCAACCGCGCTGACTACTTCTGTCGAGCGTCAAGGCGGTGCCTGCCCCGGCTACTATGTGAACCGCGAGCCGTTCCTTGACGTGATTCGGATGCATCGCGCCGAGGTGAACAACATCGGCAAGTCGCGCCAGAGCGGAGAGCCCTTCAATGTACCGCAGCTCGATGCACTGATCGATGCCAGCCGCGAGAGCTGGGACATGGCACTGATGTACGGCGAGAAATATGGCTATCGCAACTCGCAGACTACGGTGCTGGCTCCCACTGGGACGATCGGCTTCATGATGGACTGCGACACAACGGGCATTGAGCCCGATCTGGCTCTTGTGAAGTACAAGAAGCTTGTGGGCGGCGGCATGATCAAGATCGTGAATAACACGGTGCCGACGGCTCTGTTCAAGCTGGGCTACGACGACGAAGAAGTGAACGCGATCGTCAGCTACATCGACGCGACGGGCACCATTGAAGGCGCGCCGGGCATCAAGCCGGAGCATCTTGCGGTGTTCGATTGCAGCTTCAAGCCGGCCAAGGGCACGCGTTCGATTCAATACATGGGGCACATCAAGATGATGGCAGCGGCGCAGCCGTTCCTTTCCGGAGCCATCTCGAAGACTGTGAACCTGCCTCATGAGGCGAGCGTGGACGACGTTGCCGAAGCCTATGCGGAGAGCTGGCGCCAGGGCATCAAGGCCGTGGCAATCTATCGCGACGGCTCGAAGGGAACGCAGCCGCTGAATACCAGCATGGATGCCAAGAAAGAGCCTTCGACGCTGGACGTTGTGGGTAGCCGCGTACTGGCCCAACTGGCTGCTTCGCAGCCGGCAGTCGAGGCTGACCTGAAGGCGCTAGAGGCCGGAAACGGTGCCAAGCTGGAAGTGAGTGCCAGGCAGATGCTTGAAGCCGCTGCGGCCTTCCAGAAGACGTTGGATGACTATGCCAAGACAGCCGCAATAGCGGTACTGACTACGGTGCCTCCGGTCAGCACGACGACCGAACCAGTCAAGGAAGTCCAGGACACCAATGGTCCGCCCCGTGCCGTGCGCCACCGTTTGCAGGACGAGCGTGCGTCAATCACGCACAAGTTCTCCATCGCCGGCCATGAGGGCTACATCACTGTGGGCCTCTATCCGAGCGGCCAGCCGGGAGAAATCTTCATCAAGATGGCCAAGGAGGGCTCGACTGTCTCCGGGCTGATGGATGCTTTCGCCACTTCGATTTCGCTTGCTCTGCAACATGGGGTTCCGCTCAAAGTTCTGTGCGAAAAGTTTGCGCACACCCGCTTTGAGCCTTCGGGCTGGACGGGCAACGAACAAATTGGCTACGCCAAAAGCTTGATGGACTATATCTTCCGCTGGCTCAATCTGCGCTTTCTTTCCGGTGAGCAGTTGACGCTGTTCGCGGGGTTGGCTCCGCAGGCGCCGCAACTGCCGGCCTCGCCGACGATTCTTTCCGAGACCGATACGGAGCAGAACGAGTTTGGATCGCAGAACCAACTGGCCAAGCTGGCAGAGGAAGTGGCGAAGCGGCTGAACCAGGTGAGCGGCCACGGCGGTGGCCCCGTGGCGGGTGGCGGCATTGCGCCAGAGGCACAAGCTTGGACTGCGCAGAGCGGTTCAGCGCAGATGCCCAACATGAAAGACCGCGGGATTTACCATGCAGCCGATGCGATGCGCGAGATGTATGAGATGGGCGACGCACCGAGCTGCTCAACCTGTGGCGCCATCATGGTCCGCAACGGCAGTTGCTATCGCTGCATGAGCTGCGGTTCGACTAGTGGGTGCAGCTAAGAAACAGTGATCAGTTTTGACAGTTGTCCTTCGCCAAAATTCCATCCAGACAGAACTCGCTGTGTTTTCTTTAAGATAGCTACTAGGCCTTCAGGGCCCTAAACCACGCGTACCCGAATTGCCTTAACTGTTAAGAGGAAGTCCCGTCAGTGACGGACGGAATTTTGGCGAGCCACACGTCGCCAAAACTCTATCCGACCGAGAAATCACAACGGCCTAACGGTTAAGAGCGAGCTGGTCCCCGAGACAAGTGTCATGTCGTAAAGCGATGAAAATGAGGGCCGACTGCATTTTGGCGAGGGACAGGATGATCACACGCCTGAAGCAGATGCCCATTCATGTCAATCACTCTGTTGCATTGATCAGGTGCCTCGGTGCTTTCAGCAGCGCACTTGTCGTACTGTCGGGCCAGCGCCGCATGCTCAGTCCAGAGTTTTAGCCGGGTCTCAATATCGCACTCAGCCGTCGGCCCCGCCCCGTCTGGCATCGATTGGCTCATGCTGGAGCAAAGATTGGACGCTTCTTCATGAAAGGCTGGGCAACCACTCTTCTCTTCGACTGTGCATCCTGGATATTGCTTGGCAAGATGAAAAGCCCGATTGACCTTGCTGCAAGAGCCTCAAGAAAGGCAGCGTTCGGGTGCTCAGCCTGCATGGATTCGGTGCAATAGGCACTGCGTCATCCGGTACGCGCGTTCGAAAGCTTGCGCTCCCTCTCACTGCCTCGCAGCGAGCCTCGATGTCAAGCAGTCTATTTGTTGCAAGGATTTCGCTCTTGCCAAATATTCCGCTGCCAACACACTCATAAATCGCCGAAAACATCGCGTCGGTTTTAGGTAAGCACAAGCAGATTTCCAATTCTTGAGGTAAAGCCAAGCTAACGTCAATAGTGCTGGATTACTCCCAGAACGTCCCGCTCTCCAGTTTAAGCCCGGTCAGCGAGGTTTGACGCTTGAGATACCTGGAGCGCAGTCTCTTCAAACTGGCGGTAAAGGTCGGTCCGCTGAAGTTCCCGGTGGCGAAGGGTGCGTTCCAGATGCACCGTTCCCTCCCCCGCCACCACGGCTTGCGCATACTCGCGGAGATCGGCGGCCTGCGCCAGGTAGAGAGCAATCAGCTCATCAATCAGGCCTTCGATACGTGCAGAACGGGAGGCATGGCTCATTGGAACTCCTTTGCAAGGGATGAGAACTATCGGGTTTGAGGCTGAAGAGTGAAAATTCAAGTATAGGCTCTATACGACAAATATCGAAGGCCCGCTACGGCTTCTGCGGAGGTCACTGCGGAAGTCGAGCTTGCGCTGCCTTCTACTCCGGGTTATCAAACGCAATGTAGTTCAGTTGCCCGTCGCGCTCGATGCTGAAGACTACCGGATCCCGGGGCTTCAGCCCGGCCAGCAATTTGCGCAGGGTTTCCAGCGAATCGAGCGGCGTGCGATTCAGGAAATGCAGCACGTCGCCGGGCTGCAGGCCGAAGAGCGAGGCGTTGCCTCCAGCGGTCAGCGCAGTGACCAGGATGCCTCCCGGACTGCGCGTAGGCGGAATTAACTGCGCCACTGAATCCGTGATCGAAATGCCGACGATACCCAGTTTGGGGATAATGTTGGCTTCCGACTGTGTGGGATCGAGAATGCTTTCCGGATCGCGCTTGCGCTCAGTGACAGGGACATTCAGGTTCAAGACCTCTGAGCCTCGCTGGATTCTGAAAGCGGTGATATCGTCGACTTTTTTCTGGAAGAGCCACGCTGAGAGGGCTTGTGGATCTTGAAATGGCTTGCCATCGACGGCGAGCAAAATGTCTCCTGAGTGCAAGCCTGAGCGATCGGCAGAAGAGTTTGGCAACACGTCTTCGAGGATGATTCCGGACTGCCTCCCGAGGACGAGTCCGTTCGAAAGCGTTGGCGTGATTTCACGCGCGACAATGCCTATGGCTCCACGGCGCACGTGTCCCCGCTTGCGCAGTTGCTCATAGACAAAGCTAATCATATTCGAGGGAATCGAAAAGCCTACTCCCTCGCTGCCGCCGGACTGCGAGACAATCATGGTGTTCATGCCGATGACATCGCCACTTATGTCGATCAGCGGTCCACCGGAGTTGCCGGGATTGATGGCGGCGTCGGTCTGCAGATAGACCACGGGAGTGGCGCTGTTGAGTTGGCGCTGTGTCGAACTGATCACGCCCAGAGTCACTGTGTTCTCAAGGCCGAGCGGGCTACCAAATGCAAGTGCAAGCTGACCGACATGCACCTGGTCGGAGTTCGCCAGTCGGAGGGCCGGCAGATCGGTGGCTTCCACCTTGAGCAGAGCAATATCGGTCAACGCGTCGCGCCCAAGAACCTTGGCTGCAAAGCGCTGAGCATCTCCAATGCCGCCAGCCTGCCTGTTGCGATGGCGAAATAGCAGAACCCAGACGGAAGTCGCATGCTCGACAACATGCGCATTGGTCAGAATATATCCCGAGGGATCGACGACAATGCCGGAACCGACTCCCTGCTCTCTTGCGATATAGGTCGTCTGCTGCGTGTTGGGATCCTGCACAGTGGTCAGGCCGGTGACCTCGATAGTCACCACCGCCGGTCCAACGCGTTCGGCTAGCGCCTGCAGATCTTCATCGAGCTCGATAAGGCCATGCCGTGCAGGACTCGGAGCGGCCTTTTCTGCCGGAGCGGAAACCTGCGCGGCTGCAAACGCCACACCTAAAACAACCAGACCAAGAACCGGAAAAACAGCGGCAGTGCCACGGCGCACGGGAACCCCTTTCTCCAACTCACGATAAATCGTGCGAACTTTGATTATCATTGATCCTCTTCTACAACGGTCAGAGCCGCGATCTCCCTTCAAAGAACTCCAATTGGAACGGCGTGGGGACCTCGTAATCTTCAAAACAGAGGTCGATTCTCTGGCGGCCCACCAACATTCGGGGTGCAAGCTTTGATGGTTTGAAGCAATCGCCTTTTAAGCGATAGTGAGGGATTCGAGTTCCCTGCACCCCACCATGACCTCGTAGCTCAACACATAGAGCCATCGGCTTCTACCCGAAAGATGAGGGTTGAAATCCCTCCGAGGTCTCCAGTTCTGCCGCTCTAGCTCAATTGCAAAGAGCCCTTCGGTCCTAACGAAGCAGGTCCCGGTTGAAGTCCGGGGAGCGGTTCCAAAGTTGTGCGGGTGAAGCTCAAGTGGATTGAACGCAAGGTTCCGAACCTTGAGGCTATGAGTTCGAGTCTCACCACTCGCTCCATGCGGACGTAGATCAGTGGCCAGATCGGCTGCCCTACAAGCAGGTCGTCGCAGGTTCGAGTCCTGCCGTCCGCACCAAATTTGTTGTGTACCCGGCCGATTGGGGTGAAATCGCTTCAGTTTCTCTTTTCTCCCTCGGCAAATCCATAAGCCATTTTAAATGATTGGCGACGGCGAGGGCCATCAACGATGTCTGGAAAAGGGCGAAGCAGCCGACGATGCCCCCTGGATGGGTTAGCGTGTACCGCTGGAAGACTCGCTTCCTCCAGTCAAAGAGCGACATCCGTGCCCTGGTCGACAATGCATCCAGCAAGGGCAACAGAACAAGCCGCTACTCGTCGGTCGTCACGAGCCTATGCCAGGAGGCCATCTCGGCCAAGTATCTGAAACGGGAGCGCAACACAATTCAGGAGACCTTTGAGGACGCATCGCTGAGGGTCATGAAAGAGAATGAACTTCGTCCGGACTCCGACAAATTGCCGATGGCGACCCGGCGACTCATTACTCGCCTGATCGCGGGCATTCCCCAGTTTGAAAAGTATTCGGCCCGCTACGGCCATGACGCGGCTCTCAAAAAGTTCCGCTTCGTAAAGGGCCATCGTGTCACTACCGCACCGCTTGAGCGGGCAGAGATTGACCACACTCACCTCGATCTCTTCGTGGTAGACGACAGAACCTCCCTGCCATTGGGCAGGCCGTATGTCACGGCCTGCATCGACAGCTACACCCGGTGCATTCTGGGCATCTACGTAGGATTCGATCCGCCAAGTTACCAGTCTGTTGCCGCCTGCCTGCAAGACTTGTGCCTCGCCAAAATTCGATCCAGGCCCGAAAGGAACCAGATTCTTAACCTTGGGATAGCTCCGAAGCTGAATTTCTGGTGCGAGAATGCTGTTGTGCCTCGCGGAAATTCCGCCCGGGAGAAAAACGGGATTGAGCCTCGGACCTGGTGATCGTTTTGGCAGTCGTTTTCTGTTGGGAACGGTTCGTTGTGTGACCGCAGAGCGCACAAAGCGGGCTTTCAGGCACACCTCACTCGCAATTCATCTTCAACTTCGACGAGAGATTCTTGCGACAACAACTCAGGCTGCCAGATCGTAGCGATGATGCAGCCCGCCCAACCTTGGCATCGATAGAACCCTGCCTCCAACTTCGGGGCTCTTCTCCGCCTCACGGCCTGCAGGCGTTCCCTTCCCCAGCGCAAGATGTGTTCGATCCTCGTGGTAGTAGCGGATGTACTCTTTCATAAGACCTTTCAAGTGCCGTTCGTTGAGCACGATCACATGGTCGAGCAGATCCCGGCGGCAGTTGCCGACAAAGCGTTCTGCAACCCCGTTCTGCCAAGGACTACGGAAGCTGGTTCGTTTCGGCTGGGTGCCGAAGTTTT
>OBLW0100000500.1_pt1 | contig 33150 bp, 32 predicted proteins | sample 1520161 | NCBI WGS metagenome assembly OBLW01 (sample SAMEA3539309, study PRJEB22396) | soil metagenome | biome: tundra; feature: field; material: soil | place: USA | collected 2010-05 | depth 0.15 m
TCTTCTATCCGTGGATTGAAGAGGAGTGCATCGTGCGCTGGATGTGCTCGTTCGACACGACCGAAGAAGATGTGAAGGAGTTTGCGAAGGTGGTGGCGGAGGCGGTGAAAGGCTGACGCGCGGCCGGTTCTGGGCTATTGCTTTTTGCCCCGGCATTGACTAAATTGGCCCATTCCCCCGCCGAGGTGGCACACCCGGCCGCTCGTCCCAGGAGCTATCAAATGACCCGGAAGTGGTTCGGCAAGTGGATCGGCATCTTGGCTTTGGTTGGCGCGGGCATTTGGTTACTGAGCCTGTCCAGTTGCGCCCGCAGTACAAAGCTGACCGGGATCACGATTCAGCCCCCGAGCGGTACATTTGGCGCGGTTGACCCTACCATTTTTTTTCAATTCAAAGCTCTTGGCACATACATCCATCCGCCCAAGACCGTGGATATCACCAATCAGGTGACCTGGCAGTCTGATAATCCACAGGTCATTCAGATCACCAGTGTGGGAGTCGCTTCCCCCAATCTCAACTGCGGTGTGGCGCAAGTTTTCGCGGAGATGCACGACAGCGGGAGCGATATTGTGAGCAATTCGGCCTCGCTCACCGTGAATGGTCCCGCTAGCCTGGGTTGCACTCCCGCTGGCCCTCAGCCGATTCTTACCATCAGCTTTGCCGGCAACGGCACTGGCACCGTTACGGGATCGGGGATCAGTTGCTCAACGCCGTCGTCTTGCAGCAACCAGTTCACGACGGGAACCACGCTCGTGCTGACGGCCGCTGCCACGGGCACATCCTCTTTCGCCGGCTGGAGTGGCTGCAGTTCCACCGGCGGTACCAATGGCGCGGTTTGCACCGTGCTTCTCGAAAACAATCTCACAGTAACGGCGACGTTTAACTAGACAGACCGCAGCGGTGCGAGGTCTTCTGCTTGAGCTGCGTTTCTACTCCGGCTGCAGCAGCTTGCTCAGGGTAGGTTTGTGCTTTTCCGGCTTTTTCTTTTTCTCGACCACAATCTGTCCTGCGGGGGGCGCGCCGACGCGCTCGCGGGCTAATTCCTTGACCGCGGTCACGGCGCGAAAGCGTTTTGCTTTTTTCTTTCTGGCCATGCGGATCTCCCGGACACTGGCAGCCTATCGGCTTAGCGAGTGTAACCTGAGCGCTGCGGGAGTAGCGTTTCGCAGTCGGATACCCCGCGAAATGTGCAATAATCCTAGCCAGATGGGGTCTGAACGACCCGTCCCTGATTCGAAAACTTATGGAAGAGCGCGATTTTTTCGACGAGAAGCAAGAGAAGAAACCGGCTTCGCTGAATTGTCCTCACTGCCGCGAGGCGGCCGAGTACGAGATTACATGGATTGTTCGTACCAAGAAGCGCCAGCTCGGGGGGCGAGCCGACGAGCGCGACCGCGCGCGCTTCGCGAAATTCCGGTCCTACATGGTACGCAAGGACGACGTGATGGCGTGCAAGAACATGCGCTGCCGCAAACGCTTTGAACTCTCCGGCCAGTCGACCGTCATCACGGATTAGCGGACGCAGATCGCTGAAAGCATGATCGATCACGCGAGACAATTCATGAAAGTCATCTTCACGATCGCACTTCTGTTGGGTTGCTCCCTATCCGTAGTTGCCCAGGCGACAGCCTTCCAGTGCACTCCTTTTCCGGAGGTGTCGAATTACCGGGCATGGCTTGATTCAACGGATCTGTCCAAGAACGTCCCCTATCGTATTGACTCTGCTCGGGAGAGCACGGTGCGTGCCGCATATGCCAACATCGAGATAGGAATGTCGCGCTCTGCGGTCGAGAAGGTCATGGGCAAGCCCGAATTCGAGAACGTGATGACTGGAGGTCCGAAGGGTAAGCTGGCGACCAGTTGTATTGATCAATGGGTCTATGTGTTCCGCAAGAACAACGCAATCCCCATTGACCCTGAGGACGCAGCAATCTACCTAACGTTCGGGGCGGACGGGCAGCTGTATTGGGCGTCGCCGCAGAACATTCCTCTGAAGCCGAAAGGCTCGGCTGTTCGCAAGTGACACAACTTGCTTCCTCATACTTAAGGGATGACCTTCTGATCGCGGGCGTACTCTGGCTCCAGTATCCCTGGTAGTCCTTCCAGTCCCGCTTTTCTGGCTTCGCGTTCGGCGAAGGCGATCATTTCTTTCTCGTGATCGAATGGGAGCACATGGCGCTCGTAAGACGCGACCAGTTCTTCCACGCGCGTGTGTGCGCGTTCCAGGATGCCCGGATCAGCACCGTCCATACGGGGAAGACCGCGATCGACGATCGCGGAAGGGAAGTGCTGCTCTTTGCGGAAGAGTGAACGCGTCTCTTTCAGCTTTAGGAAGTCTCCGTGCAACCCCGTCTGCGCGAACATGGCCACGGCCAGCGAATCGGTGCGGGCAGCGATGCCTTCAATGAGACGCTGCGCTGAAGCGATGGCTTCGGCATCGATCACCAGCTTTTCGATGCTGTGACAGGCCAGGAAATCGAGCATGCCGGCGCCGGAAATCATGTTGATGCCGGCCAGCGCGCCGAGCACGGTGGACATGCCACTTTCCATTTCGACTTGGGCGTCGATGACGCGGCCGTCGCCGGTGACCATGTAAGCGTGGGTCGGCAGGCCGAGAAATTTCCCGACTTCCGCGCAGGCTACGTCGAGCATGGCGGTTTCGATCGCCCCCATGGGAGTTTTTCCGGTGCGCATGTCAAAGATGGCGGGCGCGCCTCCCCAGACGATGGGAGCCCCCGGCTGGGCGAGTTGATGAATGGTGATGCCGCTGATGCATTCGGCGGCGTGCTGCGTGACGGAGCCGGCCAAAGTCACCGGAGCGGTGGCGCCGGCCAGCGGCATGCTGACGATCTCCGCCGGCACTCCGGCGCGGGCCAGGTCGACGAGATTCTGCGAGGCAAACTCCGACCAGTTCAGAGGAGGCGACGGGCATACATCGAAGACAGCGCGAGGATGCTTGCGCAGCGCTTCACGGCCTCCACTTTCGATGGCGAGCAAGTCGATCAGGGTGTGCAGACTCGAGGCGGAAAAGGCTCCGGTAACGACGGGCTTCTCCGAGTACCACAGCACGAGCAGCAGACGGTACCAGTCGCCGATTTCCGGCGGGACGTCGTTGCACACCATGGCCGTGGATTGCGCGGCGAACTGCGGCAGCATCTCGGCGACCTGCACCAGCCGGACGAGATCGGCTGACATTGCCGGGCGCGCCTGCTGGGTTTCAGGATCGAGAATGTTCAGGCATGACGAGCCGGGATCGAAATGGACATCATCGCCTCCATAACACACCGCGGGCTTGCCGCAGCGATCGTAGAGACAGAATCCGCGCGGGACGAGATCTAGCAAGCGGCGCGCCAGAGCTTCTGGGATATGCGCCACGCCATCCTTCACGGTGATGCCCGCAGCGCGGAGCAGGTCGACCACGTACGGCGCGACGCGGACGCCGGGATCTTCGATGAGTTGGAAGGCTTCGTCGAGGATGCGTTCGATGAGCGGCTTGTCGAGCAGTTGGAGTTTCGGTCTCATAAGCGGCCCTCAGCGGCTAAAGCCCGCATTTGTTGCGGCGGCAAACGGCCCGGCTCAAAGCCGGGCCCTTCCCAAAAACTGTGCTCGACTCTGGATCCTTGCCCGACTGTGGATCCGCGCCCGACTGTGGATCCGCGCCTGACTCCGATTCTCGTTCGAATCCAGGTCCCCGCTCGACTCTGTGTCTCATACCGGCTCCACGGCTGCGAACTGGCTCTTCTGGGTCATCAACTCGCGGGCCAGAGCGACGGCGCTCATGGCATCTTTGGCGTAGCCGTCGGCGCCGATCTCATCCGCCCAGCGACGCGTCACGGGCGCGCCTCCTACCATGATCTTCACTTGGGAGCGCAGGCCGGCTTTCTCCAGCGCTTCGACGACGCCTTTCTGGTTGCGCATGGTCGTGGTCAGGAGCGCCGACACGCCGACGATGTCGGCCTTGAGTTCCTGTGCCTTGGCGGCGAACTTCTCGCCTGCGACGTCGACGCCTAGATCGTGAACGCGGAAACCATGCGCCGTCAGCAGGGTTCCGACGAGGATCTTGCCAATTTCGTGGATGTCGCCCTTGGTCGTGCCCAGCACAACGACTCCGGCCATGGGCCGCTCTGTGCCCAGTTTCTTGAGTTCGGGATCAAGCACGGCCATCGCTGCGCGCATCGCTTCGGCGGAGGCCATCATGTCGGGGAGATACATCTGTCCGCGGGCGAATTGCTCGCCGACTTCGTGCATGCCGGGTACGTAGCCGTTATTGATGGCGTCGATGGGAGCGACTCCGGAGGCAAGGGCCTGCTGCGCTAGGCTGGAAGCGGTGTCGGGCGCGCCGTCAATGATGCTTTGGCGCATGGCGGAAAAGTTGTCGTTTGGCATAAGGTCTCTGGGTATGCTGACGTAGGGAGCGGCGGGAGTCTGTGATTGGGATCACAAGTTGGGGCAGCGAGAGGCACATTTCCACCCGCGCCGGGTGGTCATTTATACTGACAGGTTTTCCCGTGGCATCGCGAAAGCCATAGGGGCAAGGAGTTTTAACTCTTGAAAATCCTGGTCTGCATGAAGCAGGTGCCGCAGAAAGATGCACCGCTGAAGCTCAACGAAAGCGGGGCATGGATCCGCGAAGATGTGTCGTATGAGGTCAATGAGCCCGACGCTTTCGCGCTGGAAGAGGCGCTGCGGCAACGGGAGAAGCACAAGGGCGAAGTCGTAGTCATTACGAGCGGCCCGGCGCGGGCGCAGCAAGTGCTGCGGGAAGCCTTGGCCAAGGGCGCGGATCGGGCGATTCATCTCGAAGACGACAAGTTCGTGGGGTTGGACGCGTTCAACACCGCCAAGGCCTTCGCGGCGGCGATCAAGGACGAACAGTTTGACCTGATCTTCACCGGGCTGCAATCTGACGACTATGGTTACGCACAAACTGGCGTGATCCTGGCCGAGTTGCTGGGGCTGCCGCACGCGACCATCATCATGCAGATCGAGAAGACCGACGGCGGCATTCGGGTGAAGCGCGAGCTTGAAGCCGGATTCTTCCAGTTTGTCGATATGCCGACACCCGCGGTGCTGACGATTCAGTCGGGCATCAACAAGTTGCGCTACGCGACGCTGATCGGCATCAAGCAGGCGAAGAACAAGCCGCTGCGGAAAGTGGCGCTGGCGGAGGTGCAGTCGGCGATTGGGGAGAATCTGCAGAAAATCGAGCGGCTGTACGTGCCGCAGAAGACGAAGAAGACGGAGCACATTGAAGGGTCGGCGGGCGAGATTGCGAAGAAGCTGGTGGACAAGCTGCGGAACGAACTGCGGGTGCTGTAAGCATTTGCTGTTGAAAAGATTTATGTGGGGACAGCCGCCCTCGGCTGTCCGCCGAGCGAAGCTCGGCAAGGTTTCACTAGAAGCTAGGAGCTAGCAGCTAAGAGCTGACTTTATGCCAGATACGATCCTCGTAATCGTCGAACAGCGCGAAGGGAAACTGAATCGCGTCTCGTGGGAAACCATCACTGCCGGACAGGCAATCGCGGCGGCAACCGGCTGGACTCTGGAGGCCGCCGTTGTTGGCGGCAGTGCTGCGTCTCTTGCCGCTGAAATTGCGGCGAAGAAAGTCGCGAAAGTCTATGCGGTCGAGTCGCCGAAACTGGAGCCTTACACTCCGGACGCGTTTGCCGCGGCGCTGAAGCAATTCCTCACCGCGAACGGGCCCAAGCTCGTGCTGATGCCGCATACGTATCAGGTGCGCGACTTTGTGCCCAAGCTCGCCACGGCGATGGGACGCACCGTGATCAGCGACTGCATCGGCTTCAAGTACGAAGGCGGCAAGCTGGTTTTCACCCGGCAGATGTTCCAGGGCAAGCTGGCGGCCGACGTCAGTTTTACCAGCGACGCTCCGTGGTTTGCGACGTTTCAGAATGGCGCGTTCCGCGGAGATAAGGCCGAAGCTGGAGCGAGTGCGGCTCCGGTTGAGACTGTGAACGTTGAGATTGCCGACGGCGTCATTCGCAACAAGCCACAGGAAGTTTTCAAGGAAGCCAAGCAGGCGGTCGATCTCACCCAGGCGGAGATCATTGTGGCCGTCGGTCGCGGAATCAAAGAGCAGAAGAACATCGAGATCGCTAAGCAACTCGCCGAAGCGCTCGGCGGAGACCTCGCCGCATCGCGTCCCATCTGCGATTCGGGCTGGTTGCCGATGGACCGGCAGATCGGGTCTTCGGGACAAACGGTTGCACCCAAGTTGTATCTGGCGCTCGGCATCAGCGGCGCGATTCAGCACATCGTCGGTATGAAAGGCTCGCGAACGATCATCGCAGTGAATAAAGATTCAGAGGCGCCGATATTTGAAATCGCCGACTATGCGATTGTCGGAAATTTGTTCGAGATCGTGCCGCCGCTGATTGAGGAAGTGAAGAAGGCGAAAGCGGGGGCCTAGTCTCATATTGACTAGTATTATGACTATGGGTAAAATAATAGTCATGGACGATATTTCCATCTCTGAGTTTAAGGCCAAGTGCCTCGGCTTGATTGAGCAGGTCCACAAGACCCGCCAGCCCTTGCGCATCACCCGCCACGGCCGTCCGGTCGCGGAGGTCATTCCCGCAGGGCCCGATCGCAACCGAAAGTTCCTGGGAGATATGATCGGAACCGCCGAAATCGTTGGCGATATCGTTTCGCCGATTATCGATCTGGACGACATTGAGGCCTACCGCGATTGAACCTGCTTCTGGATACGCATATTTGGATTTGGAGTAAGTCTGATCCGAAACGCCTGGGGAAGCGTGTGGCAGCAGAGCTGTCGAAGGGCAGCAACGAACTCTGGCTATCTCCGGTGAGTGTGTGGGAAGCTCTAGTGTTGATGCAGAAAGGCAGGGTTCGAGTGGAGAACCCCTTCGCGTGGGTTCAACGGGCCGCCGAACAGTTGAGGGAAGCACCGCTGACGAACGAGATTGTGAGGATTGGCCTGGCGTTGCCCTTGCCCCACGCGGATCCGGCCGACCGTTTCCTGGCCGCCACAGCGCAAGTCTTGAAGCTGACTTTGGTCACGGCCGATCAAAGGCTTCTTGGCTTGGGTGAGATTGCCAGTCTGGCCAACCGCTAATGTTGATCTTTCGTAAACCTATCGAAGGCGTTGAACGGCCGCAGATGCCGGCCGATGTGGTGATCGTTGGCGGCGGTCCTGCTGGCATGGCTTGTGCTTTGCGTCTTGCTCAACTGATTGACGCGCACAACGCTGCGCATCCCGACTCGCAACTCAGCAAAGAGAATATCTATGTGCTTGAGAAGGCACGCGAGATCGGACAGCACTGCCTCTCCGGCGCACTGCTCGACCCGCGCTCGATGCGCGAACTGCTGCCGGGATTTGAAAAAGAAGCTCCGCTCGATGCGGAGGTTACGAAAGAGGCGGTTTACTTCCTCACCGAGAAGGGAAAGTTCAAGCTGCCGATCACTCCTCCCTTTCTGCGGGACCACGGCAACTACGTAATTTCGCTCAACCGGTTTGTGAAGTGGCTAGGCAGCAAGGTGGAAGAGACCGGGATCACGGTCTTCACCGGGTTTGCGGGATCAGAATTGCTTTTCGACGGCGACCGCGTCACCGGCGTTCGCACCGACGACAAGGGCGTCGACAAAGAGGGCCATCAGAAATCGAACTTCGAGCCCGGGTACGATCTGCAGGCCAAAGTCGTCATTCTCGCCGAAGGGCCGCGCGGATCGCTCACCAAGCAGCTCATCTCGAAGTTCGATCTCGCCAAGAACGCCAACCCTCAAACCTACGGAGTCGGAGTGAAGGAACTCTGGGAAGTGCCGGCCGGGCGCATCGCGGCGGGCGAAGTGATCTACACCATGGGCTGGCCGCTCACCACGAAAGAGTACGGCGGGGCTTGGATCTACGGTTCGAAAGACAACGTCGTCTCGCTCGGCTTCGTGACGGGGCTCGACTATGCCGATCCGCGGCTCGATCCGCAACGCGTGTTGCAGGAGTTCAAGCGGCATCCGTTTGTCGCGAAGCTGCTCGAAGGCGGCAAGATGATCCGCTACGGAGCGAAGTCGATGCCTTACGGCGGATGGTGGGCAATTCCACCCGTTGCCGGCAATGGGTGGATGATCCTCGGCGACTCCGCGGGCTTTCTCAATTCGGCGCGGCTCAAGGGAATTCATCTGGCGATCAAGAGCGGGATGCTCGCCGCCGAGACCGCGTTCGAAGCGCTGACCAAAGATGATTCGTCGGCGGCAACCCTGGGCGGATTCCAGAAGAAAGTGGAATCGAGCTGGATCAAAGAAGAGCTGTGGAAGGTGCGCAACCTGCATCAGGGATTCGAGCACGGAATGTTTGCCGGCATGTTCCACACCGGGCTGCAGATGATGACCGGTGGACGCGGCCTGCGCAACCGTTATCCCGCGAAAGCCGGGTACGAGCAGATGCGCAAGCTCGCCGATCTTCCCGCCGATGGCGGCCCCGAGGCGCACATGCTTGGCCCCGCCAAGGGCGACGGCAAACTCACGTTCAACAAGCTGACGGATCTCTATCACTCAGGCACGAAGCATGAAGAAGACCAGCCGGCGCACCTGGTGATCGACGATACGAACATCTGCAACACGCGCTGCGTGAAGGAATTCGGCAGCCCGTGCCAGAATTTCTGTCCCGCGAACGTCTACGAAATGGTCGACGATGCGAGCCAGCCCCATGGCAAGCGCATCAGCCTGAATCCGTCGAACTGCGTCCACTGCAAGACCTGCGACATCGCCGACCCCTACCAGATCATCACCTGGGTTCCACCGGAAGGTGGCGGCGGACCGAATTACGACGGAATGTAACCTCCGCTACTCGGGTGGGGACGGGCGCCTTCGCCCGTCCAGCCTAGCAAAGCGAGGCGCAGCCGGGGGCACGTGCTAAATATTGACACCCTTAATCGCGGCCACTATGCTCACCGTCTGAGTAAAGAAGGAATATGCCGGGGATGCGTTCGTGAACTTGAGTTTGCATTACACTCTGACGCAAGACGAATATCTGAAGGCCCAGGACCTCTTTGCGAAGAACAGCGGTTTCATCAGTCGCACTTCTGTCTATGGTCTTCCCGCCATTGGTATTCTGTTGATCGCCGCGACAATTCTCAATCTCTGGAATACGCCTCGAAGTTGGCCTGCGTCAGCTTTCGGCGTTTTTTGGGGGATGTTCCTCCTTTTTTGGCGAAGGTTTTCCTTGGCTCGTTCTTTCACCAAAGAAAAAAGGCTACAACAGCAGATCGACGTGGAAATCAACGATCAGTGCGTTGAACTCAGCAATTCAAATGGGAAAACCGTCAGTCTGTGGCCAGCGTTCGACAAGTTCGCCGAGTCTGAAGACTTTTTCCTACTTTTTTCCGGCCAGCGTACATTTCATGCCATCCCAAAGCGTGCTTTCGCCGCTGAGGAGGCAGGCCGATTCCGTGAGCTCCTGCGTCAGAAGCTTCCATCCAACCAATCACGAGTTTGTCAGGAAAGGACTTCATGAGATTCAATTGTCGAGTTCCCGAGCAAGCGGTCCTTCTATTTGTCCTTAGTATCTCGGTCTTCGGGCAGCAATCTGCGCCGGCTCCGTCGATTCCCTCTACCGGGTTCCCTGGCCTCGACCAGTACCGGGCCTCACGCATTGCGATGTTCACCGATGATTACGGCCAGCTGGCGCGCTATCGCGCCGCCAATGCCGCCCTCAAAGAGCCGGCGCGCGGGGAGAGCCGCGTTGTATTTTTCGGCGACTCGATCACCGACATCTGGCATCTCGAGGATTATTTTCCGGGCAAGCCTTACGTGAACCGCGGCATCGGTGGGCAGACCACGCCGCAGATGCTGGTGCGATTCCGGCAGGACGTCATCAACCTGGAGCCCAAAGTCGTGATCATCCTCGCGGGAACCAACGACATTGCCGGCAATACCGGGCCGATGCGGATTGAAGACATCGAAGCCGATCTGGCTTCGCTCGCCGACCTGGCACGCACCAACAACATCAAGCTGATCTATTCTTCGGTGCTGCCGGTGCACAACTATACCGAGAGGTCGAAGGACTTCTTCGCCCAGCGTTCGCCGGAGAAGATTCTCCTGATGAACAACTGGTTGCGGAGTTATTGCGCGGTTGCAATCCACGGGTGCACCTATTTGGACTATTTCAGCGCAATGGTCGACGACAAGGGACTCATGAAGAAGGATCTCGCCGACGATGGGCTGCATCCGAACGCGGCGGGGTACAAGATCATGGTGCCGTTGGCCGAGGCGGCGATTGAGAAGGCGCTGGCGAGCCTGAAACCTTGAATCCTCTTTCCCGGTCGCACGTCTTATAATGTGAAAGTACGTTTCCGACCGCCTTGGCCTTCGGGCATACCCAGGCTGCGGCGGCGAGGGGAAGGTTTTCACGGACGGAACTTGCCTGAGCTTGTCGAAGGGTGTTCCGTTCCATACTTTTCCCGAGGGTGACGGTGGAAACGCCGTTGCCTCCCGCGCTCCGTGAGGAGCGCATTGGAAAGGAGACAGCCGCCGGGATGGTCCCGCCTGTTTGTTTTCTTTCCTTGAATCGCTCTTGGCTTTTGGCTCTTAGCTTTTGGCTCAACCCAAACTGAGACGCCGATGCAGGTGAGCTAGGAGCTAAAGGCTCAGAGCCACGACTTTGCTTCTCCACGACAAATTCGGACGTGCGATCACCGATCTGCGGATCTCCATCACCGACCGTTGCAACTACAAGTGTGTCTACTGCCGCACGGGGAACGAAGGGGCGCTCTATGGAGACCTGGCTTTCGAAGACTATTTGCGCATGGCGCGGGTGCTGGTGGGGATGGGGATCAACAAGGTCCGGCTGACTGGCGGAGAGCCGCTGTTGCGCAAGGGCGTTGTGGAATTCGTGCGGGAGTTGGCAAAGCTGCGCCCTCAGGGGCTAGAGCCCACATCTTCTTCTGATGCTAACTGCACCGCTGAAGCCATGCCCTTCCCAGTTGTGCCCGCTTCCTTCCCGGATCAGAAGATGGAGCAGCAGAGGCGCGACTTCTCCGAGCCACTGGATATTGCTCTTACCACCAACGGGCACATGCTTGCCGACCTCGCACAGCCGCTGAAGGATGCGGGCTTGACGCGCGTCACGGTCTCGATGGATGCGGTGGATCCGGTCCGCTTCGCGCGCATCACGCGCGTGCCGAATGGATACGATCACGTCCTGGCTGGCATCCGCGCGGCGCGGCGGGCCGGGCTATGGCCGCTCAAAGTGAACTGCGTGCTGATGCGCGGCTTCAACGAAGATCAGATCATTCCTTTCGGCATGTTCGCCCGCGAAGAGGGCGTGACGGTGCGGTTCATCGAATTCATGCCGCTCGAAGAAGGACGAACCTGGGCGCCTTCGACCGTGGTCCCGCTCGACGAAATTCTGGCGCGCATGGGGGAGTACCGTCCGCTGGTCGAAATTCCGCACGCGCGTTCGGAGACGGCGCGGCGCTACCGGTTTGAAGACGGCGTGGGCGAGATCGGCATCATCGCGCCCGTGTCGCATCCGTTCTGCGGACATTGCAGCCGCATCCGCATCACCAGCGACGGCAAGATTCGCACCTGCCTGTTTTCAGCTTGGGATCACGACCTGCACGCGCAAATGCGCCGCGGGGCCACCGATGAAGAGTTGGCGGAATTTATTCAGGGCGTGGTGCAGAAGAAAGAAGAACGGCACCACATTGGCGAGGCGGACTTCGTGCCGGCATCGCGGACCATGGTGCACATCGGGGGGTAGGGTCGTCCTTGCCTTCGCAATTTGCGGAGATCAGTTTCCCGAGTCGCCCTTGAGTTTCGCGATTGAGGCATCGACGATGCCCAGGTAAGCGCTGGCGCGTTCGTCGGAGTCCTTCAGTTGTTTGGCCCACGTCAGAGCATCCTCCGCATGGCCGGCCTCCACTTCACGTTGCGCGATGAAGCCGAGCGCACGACCCCGGAAATAGTGGTCGTTAATCTTCGACGCTATTTTGTGCGCTCTGTCGAACTGCCCAAGATAGGCAAATGTATCGGCCAGCAACGCCCAGCCGTCAACCTGGTCTTGCCCGAATGCGGGTTTTTCGTTTTCTTGCAGCGCCAGCTCAAGCGTGTGCTCAGCGCCGATTCGATCTCTGGCCTCCATCTGAGCCCAGGCCAAGTCATGCAGAAGCAGGACCGGGCGCTCATTGGCCCGATTCGCAGCTTCGATCGCGAGTCGAAGAGTTGTAGTTGCGGCGTTGTTGTCGCCTGCCTCTGACTGCTTGTTTGCGATATCCCGAAGGACTGTTGTTTTCACCCCGGGATCGTCAATCTTCATCGCCGTTCGCACCACAGCGTCAGCGCCGGCCTGCTGTGCTTGCGCAACTGCCATGCGCGTCTGCAGATCTGCACGCTCTTCAACGCCTTCCACCTTCTGCATCCAGCGGGCTGCCGAGGTTAAGTCTCCGACCTCGATTGCGGCCCGGGTCAAGTTTGACCAGTCGAAAGTGTCCGCTTTCGCTTGGGCTTCGACGGCTTTTTCCGCTTCCGCGAGGACTCGTTGCGCTCCCTCCGGATACCCTCCACCCGCGAGCGCGGCGGCAAGCATAGTGAGTTGGCGATCAGGGGGGCTGATAATTAGAGGCAAGCCGGTTCCCGGCTGAAAACACGCGTGGATCGCACCTGTAACTGCCTCATCAGCCGCCGAATCATCACCCTTGCCGTGTTGCGCGAGGGCAATGTCGATAAACGCCGTACTCCGAGATCCCGGCAAACGGATCGTTCGTGCGGTGTTTACAGCATCTTCAATAAATCCACGCTCGATTTCCTGACTGACTATTGTTTGCAGTTCCTTATCGTGCTCGAAAATGTCCGTCACACGATTTGCTTTTGAAACGCGAGAGGCGAAATCCTGAAGCGTGGCAGAAGGCTCCAAAACAGAACGAATCTCATCGGCGTATACCTTTTTCAAGTGGCGCTGCAAATGCCGGACATCCTCACGATCGCCGACGTAGAGAAGGGACTCCACCAGTTGACTCACGCGTTGCGAGATCGATCCGTTCGAGCTGCTGTCATCTTCGGCGGCCAGCCGGATCACCGCGTCCCGAGCCTGCCGCAGAGCTCCCTGAAGTTCATTCTGTACTGCCTGATCTCCGCGTTTTGAGGCTTCTTGCGCCGAAAGTCCACAGGCAGGGAAGAGGCAGAGGAACAAGAGCGGCCACGCACGTGATGCCGAAAAGGACTGAGCAAAGCACATCGTAAAGTCTCGCTCGGTTTATGCTAACAGCATGCAACGGAGTTGCCAGTTACCCCAGTTTGCGTCCAGCGGTGTCGTCAAGGGCCTACGAAAACCTACGTTCGTGCTGGTCGCTTGTCTGTCGGCGAGCCTCACTCTGGCGCAAGCCCCCGCCTACCTGGGTTTCGACCGCAACGACTACCCCGGCGATGCCAATCTCAAGACTCTCCACCAGACTTTTTCTTACACCGGATACTGGCTCAATCCTCCTCCGGGAGCGTCGTCGAATGGCTGGGCTGGTCATCGGGCTGTGGTCGAGTCTGCGGGATTTGGTTTTCTCGTGTTGTTCAACGGCAGGCTTTACGCCCAGTTGAAAACGGTGGCGAATGCTACCCGCTTGGGACAATCGGACGCGAAGGCCGCAGTTGCGGCAGCGAGGCGCGAGGGGTTTCCGCGCGCGTCCATTATTTTTCTCGACCAGGAACAGGGTGGCCGCATGCTGCCGGAGCAAAAGGCATACATCTATGCCTGGGTCGACGGCGTGACCTCGGGGGGATTTCGCGCGGGCATCTATTGTTCCGGCATCGCCGCGCGCGACGACGGCAATGTCGTCACTGCCGAAGATATTCAGCAGAGTGCTGGCGCCCGTGCGATTGTCTACTGGGCCATCAACGATGCTTGCCCGCCCGCGCCGGGATGCGCGTTTCCGCAGCGCCCGCCGGGCCCGGGGCAGAGCGGAGTTCCATTCGCCGAAGTCTGGCAATTCGCGCAGTCGCCGCAGCGCAAGGACGTGGCTGGCCGCTGCACGAACTACAGTCATGATGGGAATTGCTATCTGCCTGGAACCGGCGCCCGACCGGGACTTCACCTCGACTTGAATACAGCCACGTTGCCCGATCCTTCGCACGGTCGAACCCGCTGAGGTGCGAAATTTCCTGCCCGCGATTCTTGTCTGGACCAAAGGCGCGATCGGCGGCAACCGCATGGTGGGCGCCGCGGCACAACGGCCGTACCGGATGCATTAGAATGGAAGTATGTCTGACCGTACATTCACTCTCGAGGAAGCTCAGTCCCTGCTATCCGTGCTCGAGTCGCTGCTGCGCACTGCGATTGCCGGCAAGAAGGTGATGGAGGAAGTCGAAGCCGAGCAGCAGGCGCTCGCCCACAGGATTTTTCTGAATGGGGGCACGTTCGTCGATGTGGTGCCGCTGGCCCGGCGCAAAGCGGAGCGGGTCAAGGCGGAGCAGCGCGCGAAGGATGCGCTGGCGGAAATCGATTCCATCGGCGTGCAAGTGAAAGACATCGACACTGGTCTGCTCGATTTTCCCTGCGAGGTCGAAGGTCAGATTGTTCTGCTGTGCTGGAAGATGGGAGAAAAATCCATCACCCACTGGCACGGAACGCAGGAAGGATTCGCCTCGCGCAAGCCCATCGACGAGCGCATCTCCCGCGCGCGCAAGGCAAATTAACCCAACCTGTTTGACGAGCCTTGTTTGACGAGCCTTGAGGGAAGCCAGCCCTCCGGTGTGCTGTCGCAGGCTCCGAATCCACGGCCGGTTTCTCGCCGCGACTGGCTCATCTTCGCGCCAGTGCTTTGGTCTGCCCCTTGCGTGACCGGTCCATCGCGCTCCCAACTTCCACATTCCAAATAGTTTCTGGATCGAGCAACATACTCCAAAGTTCAGTGTTTGTAAGGGAGGAACGTAACCGGCCAGGCGCGGTGTTTTGCGGCACAATGGCGTTGCGCGCTGGAACGGGTGAATGTGGGAACGAAATTAGGGGGACGGGCAATGCGTACGAACCGAGCCGCTGTACGGTGGCTGTTATTGGCAATCGTGGTTTTATCTTTTTCCGCTGCGTCATTTTCGCAGATCGCGGTTGGCATTTCCGTTCGCGTGGGGCCGCCTGCGTTGCCAATTTACGCGCAGCCGATCTGTCCGGGGCCCGGATTCTTCTGGACGCCCGGCTATTGGGGCTGGAACGATGACGCCGGCTATTACTGGGTGCCCGGCACGTGGGTGGTGGCGCCGGTCGGCATGCTGTGGACGCCCGGATATTGGGGATGGGGCGGGGGATTCTATGCGTGGCACGGCGGATACTGGGGCCCGCACATTGGTTTCTATGGGGGCATTAACTATGGATTCGGCTATGGCGGCGTAGGGTTTGCTGGCGGCGAGTGGCGCGGGGGAGCGTTCTACTACAACCGCTCCGTGACCAACGTCAGCGTCACCAACGTGACGAATGTCTATAACCGGACCGTCGTGGTCAACAACACCAGGACCACGAGCTTCAACGGCGGCGAGGGCGGAGTCGAGGCGCGTCCAACGCCGCAGGAAGAGGCGGCCGTGCACGAACAGCACACCGCTCCACTCGCGGAACAGACTCAGCACGAACACCTGGCCAGCCAGAATCGCCAGAACTTCGCATCTGAAAATCATGGACGTCCGGCAGTCGTAGCTACCGCCAAGGCAGGCGATTTCAGCAGCCGCTCTGCGGTTCCAGCACGCAACGCGGGTGGGGAATATCACGCGCCGGCCATGTCGCCGAAAGAGGCGCGCGTGGCCTCGACGCCGGCGAACAAAGGTAATGCAAACGAGGGATTCCGTCCGTTTACGAAACCGAATGCGAATGGCTCGCAGAGCAAAAATGCGGGGACGAATCCTACAAACCAGGAGCACGGCAAGAGTGGGACCAACCCGATGTACGGGTCCCACGACAAAGCCGCGCCCCGGGCGCCCCAGTCGAGTCCGCCGCGGCAGAATGCGTCCAGGCCGGCTCCGGCACCGCAGCAGCACAAGTCGAGTCCGCCTCCGCCCCAGCACAAGCAGAGCGCTCCGAAAGAAGAGCGCCACAAGGGCCGGTAGGGAACTGAGCAGTTGAGTTGTGAATGGCCAGCGGCTGGTTCCAGCGCTGGCCATTTGTTTTTGGAGCAGTACATGTGGGGACAGCCGCCCCCGGCTGTCCGGCGGAGCGAAGCTCCGCTGGTTTTGGCCTGGAGAACACTGGTTCTTACTGCCTGCTATCAAGCACAGCGAGCCGAGCTTTCCCCGGCTGGACAGCCGGGGGCGGCTGTCCCCACATGAGACTCCTGGGGCTGTGCTTTTTCTGCAAGGCAGCCTGGGAGCGGCGTTCTAACCGGGAAGCAGAGCGCGCGGTTGGATTGGAACGCACGATTGGCAGGGATGGTTCCGCGCCCGCAGTTCAGGTACCGGAGTGTGCGCCGGGAGAAATCATCTCTGCTACAATTTTTGCAGGTCAGTGGCAGAAAAACACCACAGGAACTGAGCGGCGCGCCCAAGGAGTCTCAATCAATATGTCATCCACGAAGCAGAGAATCCGACTGATGGGCGCCTTTGCCGCGCTGGCAACCTTGGCTTTGGCGGTGAGCTGCCGCGGATTTTTTGTCAAGCCAACTCTCACGGCGATCGCAGTCGGGCCGGTCTCGCCGACGATCTACACCGGGAACGTCCTTAACACCGTTCAGATGTTTGCAGTGGGCACTTTCAACGACGGTAGTAACTCGAGTACGCCGGTGACGTGGAGCGTTTCAGGCACCGGCACTAACGGTCAGAACATCGCGACGATCAGCGCGGGTGGGCTGGTTACAGCGCAAAATGTCGGCACGGGAACCGTAACGGCGGCGTCGAATATACTTCCGTCGATCACCGGGACCCAGCCCATCACCGTTTCAGTTGCCTGCACTACTGCGCCCGTAATCAGTCCCACAAGCGGTGCCCTGAACGCGAACCAAGCGACCATATCTTTCACCGCTTCCTGCGACGGTGGGCAAGACGTCACCTCCGTCGCAACATGGTTTTCGAGCAACACAACGATCGCGACGGTTTCTGCAGGTGTTGTGACCGCAGTGGCCACGGTGGGTGCCGACGGTACTTTTTACATCACCGCGACCTCCAATGGCCTTACCAGTACCCATGTCTCGATCACGGCAACCGGCTTCTGATTAGGACAATTCTTAGATATGTAGGCGTGCCTCGCTGACTACGGCGGGTGGCGCGTTTTCCACATGCCAAATCTTAGCCTCGAAATTTAGTGCAGGTGCCCCATTTCTCGCGTTCTTTGCGAGAAGTGGGGCTTTTGACTTTCACGCCGCTGAGTTCAACGATTGGTGTGTCGAAGTGGATTTCGATCGTATTCCCTGAGAGGTGAGGTCGACGTGAGGAAAATCCCCACTGCTCCCAAAGAACGGGAGAAATGGGGCACCCAAGCGAGAGCTCTGGTTCCTCTCAGGGTATGGCCACGCGTAACGTTGTTTTCGTACCGTGCGGGCTCGTATGATCATGGGTTCTCAAAACGGACTCCCCATGTCTGACATACGCTGCATCGGCATTGCTACTGGAGGCGGGGATGCTCCCGGCCTCAACGCTGTCATTCGCGCCGCCACCAAAGCTGCCATCCTCAAACATCAGTGGAAGGTCATCGGGATTCCCGATGGCTTCGACGGTCTCATCTGGCCGGAGAAATCTTTTGAGCTCACGCTCGACCGGGTCAGCGGAATCCTGCCGCGCGGGGGGACGGTTCTGGGCACGACCAACCGTGGCAATCCTTTTAGCTACAAGACCGAAGAAAACGGGCAGGAGGTAGTGCGCGACATTTCGGACCAGGTCATCGCCAATTCGAAGCAACTGGGCATCGACGCCATCATCACCATCGGCGGGGACGGCTCTCAGAAGATCGGGTACGAACTTTTTCAGAAAGGCGTGAAGATCGTGGGCGTGCCCAAGACGATCGACAACGATCTGTCGGCCACCGAACTCACGTTCGGGTTCGACACCGCCCTGCACACGGTGACCGATGCGATCGACAAGATCCACACCACGGCGGCGTCGCACCATCGCGTGATGGTGGTTGAGGTGATGGGACGCGACTGCGGGTGGATCGCTCTGGCCGGTGGTATCGCGGGCGGCGCGCACATCATTCTGATTCCTGAAACCCCATTCGCTATGAAGAGCATTTGCGACTTCATTGCCCAGCGGGAAAGTCGCGGCAGTCGCTTCACGATCGTCGTGGTGGCTGAGGGCATCAAGCTGCCGCCCGAGTTGAAGCAGATGGCCCGCGGCTGGCCGGTGGGCAATACCATTGGCGACGCGATTGGATTGTTTGCCCACAAGGAAGTGCGGGTCAGCGTGTTGGGACACATTCAGCGTGGTGGATCACCCTCGCCTTACGACCGGGTGCTGGTCACGCGCTTCGGCGTGGCCGCGGTCGACCTGATTGCCAAGGGCGAATTCGGAAAGATGGTGGCCTTGCGCGCCAGTTCAATCGTTGCCGTCGATGTGGCCCAGGCCATCGGGCGGTTGAAGTCGGTACATCCGGAAGGAGAGTTGGTAAAGACGGCTCGCGCCATTGGGATCGGGTTTGGTGATTAGGCCACTTTCATCCATCGTAGAGTCGTAGTTGCTACGTCTCTGCGTGCGGCATTCCGAAGGATGGCAAGAGAGACGTTGCAAGCTGTCTCTACGCCGTGATTTCAATCACATTCCGCTTCCGTCCCTTCGTGGGACGATGATCCGGCACTGGGGCAAGTCTATGACGGATCCTTTCTCAGCACCGTCCCCCAATTCGGTCGCCGCTTCCCGCGACCAGGCAGAACTGCGCGCGGCGCGATTTGCCATGCGCCTGTCGCTGGCAGTCGGGGTGCTGATGCTCGCGGGCAAGGCCACGGCTTATTTGATGACTGGGTCGGCGGCGATTCTGTCGGACTTTGCCGAGTCGGTAGTCCATGTGATTGCGGTGGCGTTTGCCGCGTTCAGTCTGCGGCTGAGCACGAAGCCCGCGGGTCCCACATTTCTTTACGGATACGAGCGCATTGCGTTTTTCTCCGCCGGATTTGAAGGCGCCATGATCGTGGTCGCTGCCATCTGGATTCTGGTGGAAGCGATTGCAAAATGGATGGCGGGACTGCAGTTGGACCATTTGGGAGCCGGCGCTTTGCTGTTATTGGCTGCCGGTATGCTCAATGCCTGGCTGGGCTGGTATCTGCTGCGCGTGGGGAAGCGCAGCCACTCGCTGATTCTCGAGGCCGACGGCAAGCACGTGCTCACCGACTGCTTCACCAGCTTTGGCGTGGTCGCTGGACTTGGCCTCGTCCTGCTGACGGGATGGAAGCCGTTTGATCCGCTGGTGGCGATTGCAATCGCCATCAATATTCTGTGGTCCGGAGGGCGGCTGGCTTGGCGGTCAGCAGTGGGTCTGCTTGACTACTCCGATCCGCAGAGCGGCAAACAGATCCGCGAGAAACTGGACACGATCTGCAACGAATTGGGCGTGAACTACCACGGCGTGCGCTACCGCACGACTGGATACCGGCAAATCATTGAAGTGCACTTGCTGTTTCCGCACGCCACGGAGGTGGGAGAAGCGCACCGCCTGGCGACGGCCCTGGAAGAGCGATTGCCGGTGGAACTCGGCAAGCCCGCGGAAGTGATCACCCACCTGGAATCGCTGGAAGACCACGAACACGTGCACTCGACCGGACACTACACCGGGCGCCCGGAATAGCAATTGCTGGACATTCGTTTCTTAATGTTGAATGAAAGGGCCCGGCCTCTTCGTCACATAGCGGGTGGATGAGGCAAGTCCGGTCTGGCCTCGATGGATGCCCTCAGCGCTTTCGTTACTTCGCCGGCAATGTCGTCCTGAACCATCAAGATGTCGTCCAATGGCCGGTCGTAGGTTTCAGACCAGACGACATAGCCGTTGTCCGCACGAATCAACCGCGCAGCGACGCGCAGCCGAGCGCCTGACTTGCGCACGCTCCCATCGAGTACATACGCGACACCCAGCGCCTTGGCGATATCGGCGATGGTGATCTGTTTGCCCTTGAAATAGAACGAGGACGTGGGAGGCGGTACTTGAAGGCCCGGGATCTTGCTGAGTCTGTCAATCAATTCCTCGGTCATGCCGTCGGCGAATTCCTCCTGTTTCATTCCCTCAGTCAGGTCGAGAAACGGGAGCACGGCGATGGAATTCTGTGGCTGCAGAGCAATGGCGGACGAGGTTGAGTGATCGTTGCTTGCGACCTTGCCGCGAAACTGGACGACAATAAGAACGACGAGCGCGAGGCTGACCACCGCGCCGGCAGCCAGCTTGAAGCCGGCGCGGCCGGGATTTGTCAGTGCCATGGAATGATCGGGTCGTTGATCGACCCGCTGATCGACCCAGGGAGCGACCGTCGCCACCATCCGATACCCTAGTCGCGGCACGGTCGCGATGTACGTGGGCCGCTTGGGGTCGTCGCCGAGCAGGCGGCGGAGTGATGCCACAGCCTGATAGACCGAGTCTTGAGTGACGGTGACATCAGACCAGACCTGGTTGAGCAGGTCATCGATGCTGACGACCTCGCCGGCGTGCTCGGCAAGGCACAGCAGCAGTCGCATTGTCCGCGCCTCGACCCGAGCGGTCTCTCCCTCTCGTGAAATCTGGCCGGACGCCGGATTGACGCACCAGTCGCCGATGCGAAGCATTGTCGCGGTTGGGCGTTCCATGCAGGATCGGTTCTTGCCCTCTATTTCCAAATAGAAAAGCGGCCCTCGCGGATTATACCGACACCGCAGGGGCGCCGGCCGCACTCCGATCTGGTCTCAGATCGCGGGCAAGAGTGCCCGCTCAACAAGCAGCGTCATTTCAGAACTATTCAGGGTATTTCAGACTACGCTCAGGACTTCCCGGGGCCCACCTGGGTATCGTGAACTCCATTGCGGATTGCAAACAAGTCAGAGGTGAAAGAAGAGGATATCGGATGATTGGACATTCTTGGCCGTTGGGGAGAAGAAACGCTCTATTGGCAATCGCAGTGGGCGGCGGGGTTGCCGGAGCTTTGGACCTCACACAAGCTTGCATCCTCTTTGGATGGGATATTCCTCTCTCGATTGCCGGCGGCCTGCTGGGCCGACAGGCGATTCATGGAGGTGTCGGCACCTACGTTCTTGGAGTCTTCCTGCACTTCTTTATCGCTTGCTCGGCTGCGGCTGTTTACTACGCGGCAAGCCGCAGATTGGTTTTCTTGAAGGAGCACCCGCTGGTGTGCGGCTTGTTCTTTGGCGCCGCGGTCGAAGAGGTAATGAATCTTGTCGTTTTGCCGCTCTCTGCGCTTCACGCCAGGGGCCCGCACGAACTTCATGACCTGATTCTGGGGCTGCTTGTTCACATGGTCGTGATCGGGCTGCCGATTTCCTTCAGCGTTCGGAGGTTCGCGTGAGAGACGCGCACAACACACTTCACTGGATGAATTTGTTTCTCTTACTCCTTCATCACCGCATCGATGGTCGAGTAGAGCTGGCTATTGTCCTTCACTTCCACGTACGGTTTGCCGGCGTTGCGGCTGCTGACGATGTAGACCGTGGGTGTATGGTCGAGCTTAATGGCTTTGCCCAGGTCGCGGTCGGCGTTGACTTCCGCGGCAAGTTTCCCGCCGGGATCAAGCACGAAGGGCAAGTCGACTTTGTGCGCGGTGCCGAATTTCTCGGCATAGGCGCGCAGGTTCTGGGGATTGACCTCGAGCTGGTTCTCGAAAATGTAATCGCGGAACTCGTTGCCCAGAGCCTTGGAATGAGTATCGAAGTAGCGCGCCATCACGGCCGCCTGATATGACCAGTTGTGCATGGGCAGCGGGAAATCGTGACGCACGACCGGGATCTTGTAGGTTTTCGAAGCTTGCTCGGCGAGCGGCGCCGTGCGCCGGCACATGGGACATTGCAAATCCTCGAAAACAATAATGGCGAACTGCGATCCTTTGGGCGGACGCAGCACCGAATCGACGGTGTCCTGCGCCGAGGCGCAAACTGCGCCGGCCACCATGAGGAGAGAGACGAAAGACAAAACAACGAGACGCTTGCGGAATGTGTTTTTCATCAGTGTTTGGATATGGTACGAGAAATAATCCCCATCATTTTAGACGCAGGAAACGGCGCCCAGGCAACCTGCAAGGTCAAATTTTCCCCAGGCGGAAATCCTGTCTCCATGGTAACTGAGGCGGGCTGACCGTGTCTTGCTCGGTCCAACAGTGTAGGTGCATGAAGCGTCAACCTTTGCGAGGGAACTCCCCGGGGCAACGCGCTATAGTAGAAAGTTCCTGTATTCGCTCGTATTCCATCGTGAGACGGTTGGGCTCATTCCGGGTTGGCCGGCTGGTTCCGGCTGCACTGATTGCGGTCACGCTCTTGCTTCCCGCGTGCGGTCGCGGGCGCCATCGCGTGCTGGAGGTGGCGTATGTCTCGGCGCCACAAGCGGCGTTGCGCGACCAGGTGGCGGCTATCTTTAACCGCGTCGGCAATGTGAAGAATGGCGAGCGCCTCGAAGTGCTGGAGCGCGAGAAGCGTTTCGCCCGGGTTCGCACCTCCAGCGGCGTCGAAGGCTGGATTGAGCAGCGGTTCCTGGTCGATCAAAAGACGTTTGACTCCTTACAGAAACTTACCGCCGACAATCAGAACGATCCCATACAGGCCCCGGGCGTTTTGCGGAATGAGACCAATCTGCACGTTACGCCCGGGCGGGATACCGAACATCTCTACCAGCTTGCCTCCGGCGCCAAGGTCGCAATCCTCAAGCGGGCAACTGCCGACAAGCAGCCGGGATCGGCCCCTGCCGCCAAAGTGCAGGCGAAGCCCGGGGCGAAAGCCGCGCCGGGACCGGTACTCGAAGACTGGTGGCTGGTGCGCGACGATCAGGCTCGCGTGGGATGGGTGTTGGCGCGCATGGTCGACGTCGATGTCCCGCTTGAAATCGCTCAATACGCCGAGGGCCAGCGTTTCGTCGCTTTTTTCCTGTTGAACGAAGTGCCCGACAGCGACAAAGGCGTCCAGAAGCAGATCCCGCAATACCTGTGTGTGCTGACCGGCCCCCACGACGGCCTGCCCTACGATTTCGATCAGGTCCGCGTTTTCACCTGGAACACGCGGAAGCATCGTTATGAAACGGCGTACCGCGAACACGGACTTGCCGGGGTTTTGCCCGTCACCATCACGAAAGAGGCCTTCGACAAGGAAGGCACCCTGCCGGTTTTCATCCTGCGAGTAAAAGAGGATGCGGGCAACGTCAGCGAGCGGAAGTACAAGCTGAACACCCCGATCGTGCGACGAGTACTAGCCCCCGGGGAAGTGCCCACGAGGGTTACGAAGAGGCGGCGGGGACAAACGGGGAAGTGAGCGCCACCTTGACTGGCATATTCCAAATGTCATATTATCCGCTCCGGGCTTATACCAGTTTCAGGATTGCTTTGAAAGCTCATGACACTAACTTGTTGAAAACAAAATGTTTGTTGATATCCACTGTTTGGATCATGAGTTGCATTGGATAAGGGGTTCCAGTGTGTTATCGTGCATCGTTTATGTAGGACAGTTAAAACAAAACCCGCGATAGACGGGTGGGGTAGACAGCAAATTCTTGAAGTCCCAGCTCAACAGCTATTTCTACAGAGGGTCAGCAGGTTGCAATTCATCGGATCGCGCGATTGTTTCCAGGGAAACCGGCCAAGGCGCTTGCATCCGATTCTGAGTCATTAAAATTTCCAAGGAGGACAGGAAATGCGATTTACAACGTTAAGGCTATTGGCGGTGTTCGCCGTGGTAGCCCTGTTAGTGCCCAGCATTCTGTTGGCGCAGAACTCGACCACCGGCGCGATCTCCGGCACCGTGACCGATCCGACAAATGCCGTGGTTGGAAGCGCCGCGATCACTCTGACGAACACCGAGACCGGAGTCTCATCTAATGCGACGACCAGCTCCGTCGGAGCGTTCACCTTTCCGCTGCTGCAACCCGGATCTTACAAGGTTACTGTCAAGCAGCAGGGTTTCCGCACAACCGAAAAATCGGCGCCCGTAGCGGTCGGGCAAACCACCACGGTCAATATCCAATTGGTTCTCGGAGCAAGTGCTGAAATTGTGGAGGTCACTGGCGGGGCTCCTCTTATCCAAACGGAAGATGCCAACATCACCACTTCGTTTAACGCGAAGCAGGTCGATCTGCTTCCGAATGGCGGAAACGATCTGACCGCCGTTGCCAACACCGCGCCCGGAGTGCAGATCAATACCTCCAGCGGCGGAGGCTATGGCAACTTTACGGCTTTCGGTTTGCCGGCGACGTCGAATTTGTTCACGGTGAACGGTAACGATGAGAATGATCCGTACCTGAACCTGAACAACTCGGGAGCTACCAACCTGTTGTTGGGTAAGAACGAAATCCAGGAAACGTCGGTCGTCAGCAATGGCTATACCGGTCAGTATGGCCGCATGGCAGGCGCCCAGGTGGATTACGCCACCAAGTCCGGCACCAACGCATGGCACGGCAATCTGATGTACTACTTCAACAGCGGCGGCATGAACGCGAACGATTGGTTCAACAACGAGACAGCTACGCCGCTTCCACAAGAAAACAATAACCAATGGGCTGCGTCCATTGGCGGACCGATCAAGAAGGACAAGCTGTTCGTTTTCTTCGACACCGAAGGGCTGCGTTATATTTTAGGAACGGCGCAGCAGACGACCGTGCCGACCGCAGCCTTCGCGACCGCGGTTGAAGGCAGCCTTCCAGCAAACGGTTTTCCCAACTCCGTACCGTTCTACACCAACATGTTTAACCAGTTCTTGAATGCCCCCGGGCTGAACCGAGCGGTGCCAGTGGACAACAGTTTTGACTCCACCGGAAACTTGGGTTGCGGTGATTTGAATATCTCGGCATTCGGGGGACCGTTACTCGGACCGCAACTCGCGGCATTCGGCGGCAACGGCACAGCCAATAGCGCTTACGGCGGCACCAACCAAGGCGGTGGTCTGCCTTGCGCCCAACAGTTCCACTCCAACGCTGGCGCGTTGAGTCACGAGTACATCATCGCAACCAGGGTGGACTGGAACCTATCTAACAAAGACAAACTGAACTTCCGCTTCCGCGCAGATCGGGGTCTCCAGGCTACTTATACCGACGCGGTCAGCCCGATTTTCAACGCGAACAGTGGCCAGCCCCAGGACGAAGGGCAGATGAACTGGACGCACGCTTTCAGTCCCAATGTGCTGAACTCGTTCATCATGTCGGGTCTTTATTACAGTGCCTTCTTTAAGTCCGTCAACCAGTCAGCGGCGACGGCAGCTTTTCCGTATGCCATGCTGAATTTTGATACGTCGTCGTGGTCGACGCTGGGTGGAGAGAACTATGCTTTCCCGCAGGGGCGTAACGTCACCCAAGCTCAGTTCGTCGATGACCTATCCATCACTCGCGGCGCCCATGAAATAAAGACCGGAATCAACTTTAAGCGCCTCGACATCACCGACGGAATTTTCGGTGCTCGCGCGGTTACGCCTCTGACCGAAGTATTTTCCATCACCGATCTGTCGGCAGGCTTTATCGATGTGTTCGCCCAGAGGTTCCCGACTAGACTGGAGCAGCCGATGGCGATGTACAGCTTCGGCGTGTACGTGCAGGATCAGTGGCGGGTAAATCGGCAGCTCAAACTGACCATGACCCTGCGCGCCGACCGCAATTCAAACATGGTTTGCCAGACGAACTGTTTCTCCAGGCTGACATCCCCGTTTAATCTAGTTGCTCACGATCCCACTACTCCCTACAACCAGCTCATTCTGTCGAATCAGCACACGGCGTTCCCGAACATTGAGAAAGTTGTGATGCAGCCCAGATTCGGGTTTGCGTGGACCCCGAACGGCAACCAGAAGACAGTGTTGCGTGGCGGTGTCGGCCTGTTCTCTGACCTGTATCCCGGCACCATCGTAGACACCTTTGCCCGCAACACTCCGGGGCTCAATAGTTTCGTCCTAGGAGGCTTGCCGTTCTCGCCGGACGAGGGAGCGGCGAGTGCAGAGTCCACGGCTGTGGCCACAAACTCCGCATTCATCGCCAACTTCCAAAGCGGCGGCACGGCCGCAACCTTACCTGCAGGAGCCTCCCGCCCCACCTACAACTCGGTCGCGAGCACCCTGAAGAACCCGAAGTATGTGGAGTGGAACTTCGAAGTCCAGCAAGCGATCGGCAGCAAGACGTCGTTCGATTTGAACTACGTTGGGAACAAGGGGTACGACGAGTTCATCGGCAATGCGGCTGAAAACTCATACGGTTCACCAGCTTTTGGCTCGCTGGCGACGTCGAGGCCCGATGACCACTTCGGGATTGTGACCCTGCTCAATAACACCGGTATCTCCAACTACAACGGCCTTACGGCCAGTCTCACCCAGCGCTTCACCGCTGGTTTCCAGGGTACCTTGAACTACACTTGGTCGCATGCTCTGGACGACGTTTCCAACGGCGGGGTTCTGCCCTATAGCCTCGGGGACAGTTTCCTGAACCAGATCAACCCCGCTAGCTTAAGTAGCCTCAACTACAGCAACGCAGACTACGACGTGCGGCATAACATCAGCGCGAACTACGTTTGGGAGCTTCCGTTCAAGGTGAACGGCATGATGAACAAGGTGGTGAGCGGCTGGGTACTTTCCGGCACGTTCTTCTGGCGCAGCGGATATCCCTACACGGTATTCGACGGATCCGCCCCGCTTGGCGGCGTTTCGGGGCTGCATAACGCTAGTAGTCTCACGATTACACCTAACTTCCTGGGTGGATCTACGCCGAACTGCCTAGTACCCGGGACGCTTGCCAGCCCGACTCAATGCCTCCAGACTACCCAGTTCACTAATCTTGGAGCTGAAACGGGCTTCGGCAATATCCCGCGGAATTCGTTCCGCGGTGCTCACTACTTCAACTCCGATTTCAGCATCCTAAAGAATTTTAGGATCACGGAGCATATGAGCTTCGGTCTGGGTGCGAATGCCTATAACATATTCAACCACCCGAACTTCGCCAATCCGGTTTCGGATATCAGCAGTGGTCAATTCGGAACGATTCGATCCACGGTCGTTCCGCCCACTAGCCCCTACGGTGCCTTCGTCGGCTCCGCCGTCTCCGGAAGGGAACTTCAAGTGCAAGCCCGGCTGACCTTCTAGCCGAGTCGCACGTTGTGTTTTCAGGCGGTCTCGAAAGAGGCCGCCTTCTTTTTTGTCGAAATCGACGCGGAGGCTGGTGCGAAAGGCGCGAGCGAACGGCAATTTGATGCGCTAGAGGAAGGGAACCACGCATCGCAGGGCGTATCTGTGGAGCGTCAGTCCAGGCCGCGATGCTGCTTCATCGGCAGGGCCACGTATATTATGTCGGGTGATTTTCTTCGCGAGAGGAATGGAGTCTCGTCTCTAGCGATTCATCGTCCGCGCCGCCGCTCCCGCTCGCAGCTCGATTTTTCTGGCAAAGCAGGGTCTCAGCGATTCCTTCGAAGACCCAAACAGCCTCCCGCGGGCTCTGACAAGATGCCGCGAGCGAAAGAAACTGCTGGCACAGAAGAGTTCAGAGTGAGAGTTGTTTCTCACTCACAGAGACAATCACCCAATCATTGCCGTTCTTGTGAAGTTTAACCCAAACTTTGTCGGTCTTCTTCACGGCCTTAGTCGTCAGACTGGGCGGCGGAGTCTGAGCCGGGGACCTGTTCATGATCAGGTCACCGCCCGTCGGGGTGGCCTCGGACTTTGAGAAATGCTGCGTGCGCTCACACCGGACGATCGCGTCGTCCTTCAAGGTCTGCGTCTCCAGAGGATGCAGACTCACGTGCTCATTGGAAATGTTGGGGTCGTCGAAATGCTGCTTGATTTTTCCGAATTCCTTCTTCTGGTTCTGCAAATCAGGCCAAACGGTCACAAGGTCTTGCATACTATGGCGCTCATAGGCTGCGACATACTTCTTGAGCGCAACCTCTATTTCGGCAGGCATCTGGGCTTGCGCGCTGGTTGCTGGGGCGGTCGGAGACTGGGCAGCGGTAGCGCCCTGCGCCACGGCTGAAGCGAAAACAAGCAGACAAAATACACTTACCGATAGGGTTTTCATTTGAACAAATTGTTTCTCCAAGGGCGCTCAGCTGTCAAGTTGTCCGCCACCTTTCAACGGGGGAGGGCATGCCCTCCCTACTTCCCAAAGATCACCGTGCTGGAAAAGTGCGAACTCGCCGCCATATAGAAAAGCAGCGGCACAGAAAGGAAGAAGTTGGTGCGTGAGGCCAGAAACGCCTGGCGCGCCATAACCGCTGCGTTGGCGGGAGGAGTGCCCGCGAGCGTTCCTCGGATGATCTTCTTATTGTTCGGCCAGATGATGCCCCAAACATTGAACAGCATCACGATTCCCATTCCGCCGCCAATGCCGATGGAAAGGACATGGTTGTCATCTCCGCCGACTGGTGTGTAGTTCACGAACACCCAGCCTGCCGCGTAGACCAGAATCGCGGTGATCGCTCCCAGCACGTATCCGCTGGGTGTCACCTTCTTGATCAGGAAAAACAAGATTGCCCAGACTGCGATCCATACCAGAAAGAAGAGACCGAACGTGCTGCCTTGGCCAACGCCCTGGCGTTGCGCATCGGGTGCGACGAGAAATTGTCCCCAGTACCACATGCCGAAGAAGATGGTGGCCAATGAGCTCCAGCGGAACCAGTTCAAGGCGGGAAGAGTCAGGTTCTCAAAAATCTTGGGTTTCGCCGCCGCGTCCACCTGCTTCATGAAGGGGACGTTGATCAGGTTGAAGAAATACAGCAAGCCGATCCAGGTGATCCCGGCGATGAAATGAAACCAGCGCAGGATCAGCTGGGTGGCTTCCTTGCCGGTGATGGTGGGCATGACCAGAGATGCTGCCACTGCGACGACATGCTGCATGTAGGATTTCCTCCGCCAACTGGTTCGCAAAATCGGCAGTTCAAATCATGGGTCCCCGAAGGTTCTGAGACGTCGGGTCATTCTTCCCGCGGCTGCCTTGAGTCGAGGAAAGTCTGCACTTTGCGGCCTGCGCTGTCAACCCGTCGCTGGCCAGTGGCAAGTTCCAGTTGAAAAGCGGCGGAGATCGCCGTATGGTACTCACATCTGCCCGCGGCGGGCGCTTCCTGCGAATCGGGAAGCACAGGCCCGGCGGGGCTGTCCCCCCTTGTTCCTGGGGCAGCGGGAAGGCTTCCGGGAACATGCTGTTGTATGGACCCGCTCATGGGGCGAAGTCCGTGAGCTGGTGTTTGGCACGTTCGCAGTTTACCTATCAAGGAGATCGGCTATGGACAGCAATAAGCCGGCGCAGAACATTCAGGATTCCTTCCTCAACACGGCTCGCAAGGAGAGACTCAGCATCACCATCTATCTGCTGAGTGGAGTGAAGTTAACGGGCCGCATCCGCTCTTTCGACAAGTACTCCGTGGTGCTGGAGGCGAACGGTCAGGAGCAACTCATCTTCAAGCACGCCATTTCCACCATCGTGATGGGACGAGTGGCGGCGACGCATGTCGCCCACGTGGCGCAACCCCCGGAGAAAGCGGTCAGCGCCGGAGCGGCGGCAGCGCCGGCTGCGGCTGCCAGCGCTTCGGGCACCGAAGGATAAGGCGTTTTCGGTTTGGGAAGTTCTCAACGCAAGAAATCCCGCGGCACGGCGCGTGCCAGCAGACGTGCGCCCCTTGGCACCGAGGCCGCACGCCCGGAACCGCAGCGCGAGCGCGCGTTCCTGGTGGGCATCGAAGTTCGTACGCGCGGACGCAGCGGCGCGAAGGGAGCGGTCACGGCGCAGGCCTCCGCCGCGCGCGATGCCGCTGGCCTGCAGCCGTCGAAGGCTGGAGTTGCAGCTGGGGGTCCGGGTAAGTCCAACGGCAAGCCTAGAATTCCCGAGTTCGATGCCGACGAATCTCTGGCAGAGTTGCGCACGCTGGCCGAGAGTGCCGGCGCTGAGGTCGTGGGCGAGATTCTGCAACGGCGCGATAGGCCCGACCCGGCGACCTTGATCGGCGCGGGCAAGCTCGAAGAGATCGCTGGCGCGGCGGCTTCGGCGAATGCAGACGTGCTTCTGTTCGATCACGATCTCAGCCCTTCGCAGCAGCGCAATATTGAAAAGATCATCCAGCGGCGGGTGATTGACCGTACGCAGCTCATCCTCGATATTTTTGCGCGGCACGCGCGCACCCGGGAAGGCCAGTTGCAGGTGGAACTGGCGCAATTGAAGTACATGCTGCCGCGGCTGGCCGGACACGGCATTGAGATGTCGCAATTGGGTGGTGGAATCGGAACGCGCGGTCCGGGTGAAACCAAGCTGGAAACCGACCGGCGAAAAATTGCGCGGCGCGTCCGCAACGTGGAGCAGCAAATTGAGAACGTGCGGCGCATTCGCACGCAGCAGCGCCAGCGGCGCGAGTCGGCTCCGGTGGCGACCATCGCGTTGGTGGGCTACACGAATGCCGGGAAGTCGACGCTGTTCAACGCGCTGACCAAGGCGAAAGTGCTGGAGTCGTCGCGCATGTTCGCGACTTTGGACCCGACGATTCGCGGTGTGGTGCTGCCTTCGAAGCGCAAAGTGCTGCTGTCCGATACTGTGGGATTCATTCGCAGCCTGCCGCACACGCTGGTGTCGGCGTTTCGCGCGACATTGGAGGAAGTGCAGCGGGCGTCGCTGATTCTGCATGTGTCCGATGCCAGCAGCAAGCTCTCGGCCGAGCAGGATGCGCAGGTGGAGATCGTCCTGAAGGAACTGGAAGTGGAGAAGAAGCCGCGTCTGCGCGTGATGAACAAGATCGATCTGCTGGATGACGAAGTCGCCCAGTCATTGTTGGCCGACTCGTTACGCGAAGATTCGAATTCGGTCTACGTTTCCGCCGCGGAAGGCACGGGATTGGACCAACTCCTGAAGCGCATTGACTCGATAATTGAGGAAGACCGCGTCAGCCGCGTGCGTCTGCGGGTGCCGCAGAAAGAAGGGAAGACCTTGGCGATGCTCGAAGCGAAGGCGCGAATTTATTCGCGGCAGTATAAAGACGGGGCGGTGGAGTTGGAAGTCGAAGCGCCCGCCTCGGTGGTGCGGAGGGTGAGGGACTGGGTGGTGCGGTAGTTGCCCTTGCTGTTAGTCTGACCAACCGATTAGAAATCTTCTCCCACTTGGTCCAGTTCTTCAATTCCCATGATCTGGTTGTACAACACACGGTTCGGATTCTGACTTTGGGGCAATCCGTAGTAGAGGATGCCAATGTCTTTTGTGACGACCTTCCGCAGCCGCGTACCCAGTACATCCCGCCCCAACGACTGCCCGATATCCGGCAGGCTCAGGCGAGCGGTTGATACGACTGCCGTGCGCGACTCGGGGATTTTCCAGCCAATACAAGACAAGCCTGGCCGTTAGAACGTGGCCGATCCCTGTCCGATCCAGACTGCGGCCCCGGAAGGAGCGGATAAATTACCGTAGAACGTTTTCGAATTCGCTCCCGGGTTTAGCAGCGGTACAGTCACAGTCTGCTCGGTCATCCCCGGAGAGAAGGTTACTGTTTGCGAAGTCGAGACGTAATCCGTGCCCGCAATCGCGGTGCCGTCGGTCGTCGCGAAATTGACTGAGAGCGATGTCGCGTTGGAGGGGCTGAGGGTCACGGTGAATATCGCCGATGATCCGTTGATGACCGCATCGGTCACCGAGAATTGCTGCAGCTTCGTTTTGTAGCGCAGCCAGCCGAACAGGCCCGGAACCGCGCCTTCGCAGTGCTGTTCGAAGTTGGCGGAAAGACTCTGAAGGACGCTGCTGGTGTTGTAGCCAGCGTGCAGTACCTGGAAGTTTCCTGTGAGAGTGTTGCACCCCGCCCAGCCCCGTAAACGCTCAGTCCGGGTGTGCCCACGGGCTGAAACGGATAGCGTTGGGCATTCTGGTAGTCGCCCTGCCCCAGTCGCGCGGTCGTGGGGCCGGCAAAATCAGTCGTCCAGTCATCTCCATTGTTGATGAAGAACGTCACCACATTGGCGGAGTTGGTGGGAGTGAAGGTGCCGTCGGACAGAGTAATCAGGTATTGCAGTCCTTGTCCGATGTAATCGCCCGGCTGACTGCTCATCGCCAGCGCGGTCAGCGCCACATTGGGATCACGGATAAGGATGTTTGCGCTGGCGACTCCAATCGGAGCCCCGCTTGGTGCGCTCAGCTTCACTTTGAAAGTCTTGTTGCCGCGCGCGAGGAAGTCTCCGATGACGGGGATTGTGATCGTTTGCGAAGTGATTCCAGGCTGGAACGTCGCCGTGCCTGTGGTATTCACGTAGTCAGTTCCCTGCACCGCACTGCCGTCGGCTGTCGCGTAGGTGACCTGGACGATTGTCGTGCTGGGGAGGCAAAGCGACAGAGTGACAAGAGCGTCGCTAGTGCCGGTATTTCCTTTGAGAGTGTAGTTGCTCGCGACCGCCAGGCGCGGCACGGCTGCTACCGAAGAATTGTAGCGAAGGGATCCGTAGAGTGCTGGCGTAGCGCCTTCGCAATGTTGCTCGAAGTCGATCGCGAGTCGGGCGATTGTGCCGTCCGTGTTGAGGGCAAAGTCCGAGACCAGAAAACGCCCGGTGTCGGTATTGCACCCTCGACCATCTCCGGATACGTCGATACCCGGCCGTGTAGGCGAACGGAAAGCAGTGCGCTGTGCACCATCGTATTCGCCCCAGCCGAACTTCATAGTGCTCGCAGAACCGAAGTCCAGATACCAGAACTGACTGAAGGTCGAAGTATTGAATGAGATTGATACCGTGTCGGTGGTGTTCGAGACAGAGAAGGTTCCGTCCGTGGCCGTAAAGGTCTGAGTAATCCCTTGGCCAATGTAGTCCCCGGGCTGACTGTCTAGGGTAAGGAAGGTTTGTGGCGTTGCGCAGGAGGCAACTGCGGAGAACAAGAAGACGAAAGCGAAGGAGGAGAAGAGGACCAGAGTGATACGCAACCTCATGGGAATGCTCCTGAAGGCAGAAATTTAAGAGGGGAGAGCCAACGGGACTACGCAAGCAGCGAAATACTACCACCGGTCCGGTGCCCGCTCAATGGCAGAGATCACACACCTTGACTGAAAAATGATGGGTCGTCGGCCTGCGGGGCAATTTAAATGGGCCGACAACCAAGAAGCGGTGACATTCCTTGGCTATCGGCCCATTCGATCCTGAATTGGA
>OBLW0100000501.1_pt1 | contig 33141 bp, 28 predicted proteins | sample 1520161 | NCBI WGS metagenome assembly OBLW01 (sample SAMEA3539309, study PRJEB22396) | soil metagenome | biome: tundra; feature: field; material: soil | place: USA | collected 2010-05 | depth 0.15 m
CCACGCCGACCTTGCCTAAGCCGCCATCGCAGGCCATCATCCTCGACACCGACGTTGCCTCGCGCTCGTTCAAAGGTCGGCTCCAGCCAGAACTCGCAGCACGGCTGGCCGGGGCGCAGCCGCTGTTAACCTTCGTGACGGTCGGCGAACTGACCCAGTGGACGAGGCTGCGGGACTGGGGGCCACGGAACCGGGCAATGCTCGACTCGTGGCTGTCCGACAAACCGGTGATCCCCGGCGGGAAGACCATCGCATCCGTCTGGGGGGAGCTGTCCGCAGCAGCCACCCAGCGCGGCCGGCCCCGTCCGGTCAACGACACCTGGATCGCCGCGTGCTGCGTCGCCTACGGCCTGCCACTCGCGACGCTGAACATCAAGGACTTCGCCGACTTCGCCGAGCACGACCAGCTTGTCCTGATCAGGACGTAACACGGCGGGCGGACTTCCTCGCCGGCCTCAAGGACCGCGGCTTGCCCTCTCCGCTGCTGGTTATCAGCGACGGCGCCCCCGGCCTGATCGCCGCGATCGAGCAGGCCTTCCCCAGGGCACTGCGCCAGCGGTGTCTCATCCACCGGGCGAGAAATGTCCTGGCCAAGGTCCCCACCGGGATGCATGCCGAGATCAAGGACGCCTACTGGAAGCTCTTCGACACCGAAGACCTGAAGACCCAGCCTGGACCCCGGCTCGTCGAGCTGGTCGGTCACCGGATCACCGAGATGGCCGGCCGGTACTCGGCGACCTACCCGGCGGCGATGAAGTGCCTGCTGGCCGACCGCGAGGGCCTGACCGCCTACCTGCCGTTCCCCGCTGAGCACCACCACCGGATCCGGCATTCGAACTTCATCGAGCGGACCTTCGGCGAGACCCGCCGCCGTGTCAAGGTCATTGGCCGGCTCCCCGGCGAGACCTCCTGCCTCACCCTGGTCTGGGCCGTCCTCGACAGGGCCTCCCGCGGCTGGCGCGGCCTGACCATGACCGCGGACGGCCTGCGGCTGCTGCAGGACCTGCGCCGCTCGCTCCTCGAACCGCCCCGCCAGCTCCGGCCACGCGCCGCAGCCGCCAGCCAGGACAGGGGCGCGCGTCAATTTGCAGGTGAGCAAGATCGTTTTAGCCGGTTCGGCTAGTCAGGCGGCTGCTGTCTGGTTGCACGGTGGATACCAGGCTGGTCTGCGGGCCTGCTGGCTTGCTGGTAGCGGGGCACGGTGATGGCCCTGGCGCCGCGGTAGCCGGCCGCCAGGAGCAGCGCCCCGGGCAGAACGCCCCCGACGGTGGCGATCACGGCGCTGGACGCGCCAAGGCCCGCGGCGGCCAGGCCGGCCAGGCCGCACAGGGCGATGGCCGCGCCCAGCCACCGGAACAGTGACACCCGCCAGACCGCGGCCAGAGCGGCAAAGTGCATCCCGACCACGACGGAGACCCAGGCCACCACGGCGCGGGGCCGGTCGAGCGGGCCGTTGAGCAGGGCACTGCCGGCCGCGATGGCGGCCACCTCGGCCGCCACCACCAGCCAGTACCGTGGCCCGAAGCCGCCGCGCGCCGCCGCGGCGGCCGGAGCGCCCGAACCCCTATTGACCGCGAGCAGCGCCAGCAGCCCGGCGAACGCCACCGCTCCCGCGATCCTCAGCGCTGTCGCGGCCGGCGCGGCCAGGACGCCGGCGTTGACCTCCACGTAGATCAGCCCGAACACGCCGCCGATGAACGAGCCGAGCCGCTGCCCGGGCTGGGCGCCCGCACCGGGCTGTGCCACCACATTCTCCATGTGGTGGAGTGTACTATATTCGACAGAGTTCACTAAGATGAATCACGGCCATACGAGGTGAGAGGGCCTGGTGCGGAGCGACATCGGGGGTGAGCGGCGAGGAGGCTACCGGTCGCCGCTGCGGAAGGAGCGCGCCGCCGACACCCGCCGCCGGATCGGAACGGCGGCCCTGGGACTGTTCACCGAACACGGGTTCGGCGGCACCACAGTCGCGGCCATCGCCGAGCGCGCCGGGGTATCGGCGCAGACCGTGTACGCCACCTTCGGCTCCAAGGCAGCGATCCTGCGGGCGATGCTGGCCCAGATGGAGGAGAACGCCGACGCGGCCGGCTGGCGGGAGCGCATCGCCGCCGAACCCGGTCCCCGGGGCAAACTGACGGCGTTCGCGCAGTGGAGCGCGGGCCTGTTCGCCAGCAGCAAGGCGGTCATCGCTGCGGCGCAGGGCGCCGCAAGCGATCCGGCCCTGCTCGAACTGCGGGCCGAGGCCGACGGTCACCGCCGGGCGGCGCTGGACGCGCTCGTGGGCACCCTGGAGGTGAGCAGCGCGTTGCGCGCCGGGCTGAGCCGCAGCCAGGCCGTCGACCGGGCCTGGATCCTGACCGGGGTGGAGCTGTACCTCGGAGCCACCGACGGCTGCGGCTGGTCCGACACCGCCTATGCCGAGTGGCTGGCCGAGCTGCTGATCAGCCAGTTGCTCGCGCCCGGGCGATGAGTCCGGGCGGCAGCGGGGGCACGAAGGCCGGAACGCCGGCCAGGACAGCGACACTCCGCAGAATGTCAGCGCCATCGCCTAACATCATCATGAACCGGAACCGCGCCCGTCCCTTTTACACCGGATTCCGGACGCCACCCTGCTCGACCACGAGAGCGAGGTCCGAGTAGGGGATGTTCTGACCAAACGGCGGGTCAACGAACACGTAGTCGACGCTCGCCTCAGGGATTGGAAGAGAGGTCGAGGAGCCAGTCGTGATCGCCACACTGCCCGGACGCCACATCCCCTCGGACCAGAGTTTCACAAGGGATTCACGTTTCCCGCGTGATGGCTGGGAACCGACGAGATTGTACCGAATCGAGCACTCAGCATGGAGAGCGGGAACGTAGTACACCCCACTCATCTGCTGGTTGACCTGAGACCCGCCGAGCTTTCCGAAGGAAAAGCCCTTGAAGCGATTCATCCAGGACAAACCCCAGAATGCCTGCTCGATCCAGAATCGCAAGGCAAGTGCGGTCGCTGGGTGCGACTCCTCTTTGGCCCACGACCACAGGACCGCGAGGCTTACGAGAGCACGGTCCGGCCAGAGATGGTGTGCCCGCTTAAACCCCTTCGGTCCGAGCCTCGTGCCATGGACCATATCGCCGAGCGGCAACTCCGCCGAAGGAAAACCCGAGACAACCTGACGCCCAACCTTCTGTAGCACCGCCTGATCGTGCTCATCAACCAGCTTTTGACCCGTACTCGATCCAGCACGCCAGGCGATACGCACCGGCCGAAACTCGATCCGCTCGATGAAGTCACCAGCGAACGTGCGCTGACTTGTTGTCCGTCGTTCAAGGCGATCCTTTGCCAGTTGCGCGCCGCAGGCCGGGCAGGAAAACTCCTCGCGTACCCTTCCCGTGTCCCGGGTTGAAGGCGGCCTCATAGAACACGACCTCGCCACCGCAGTGCGGGCAGGTGAAAACCTCGGACCAGATCGTGTAGTCGATCTCAGCCTCAAAAGGCTTGCCATTATCCGACGTAACTGTCTGGTGCCCCGTCCAAGCTCATCGCCCTCGCCGATCCACTCGGTTAACTGAACCGCTTTGCCAGGAACCGTCAGTGGCCAAGCGATCCATAACGATACGGCCAGCCGGCCCGCCTGGAAAGCGGATTGGGTGCCAATTCCTTACCGGATCAAACCGAAGATCATCCGCCGGACGGCAGACCTGGGGCAGACCCCTGGCGATGTGATATGCAGGGGGCATGACTGAGCCCATCCCGCGCGAGATTCTGTTCGGCAACCCGGAGCGCGCCAGGCCCAGCATCTCCCCCGATGGCAGCCGGCTCGGCTGGATCGCGCCGAAGGACGGGGTGCTGAACGTCTGGGTGGCGCCGGCCGGCGCGGAGGGCGTGTCCTGGGACGACGCGGTCGTCGTGACCGACGACACGGACCAGGGCATCCGGATGTTCGCGTGGGCACGAGACGGGCGGCACCTGCTGTACCTGCAGGACACCGGCGGCGACGAAAACTCGCGCCTGTATGACGTCGACCTGGAGACGATGGCCCGGCGCGACCACACGCCGTTCGACAAGATCCAGGCGCAGATCGTCGCGGCCAGGAAGAGCCATCCCGACGAGCTCCTGGTCGGGCTGAACAGGGACAACCCTGCGCTGCACGACGTCTACCGGCTGACCTTGTCCACCGGCGAGCTGGTCAAGGAGATCGACAACCCGGGCTACGCTGGCTGGCTGGCGGATGAGGACATGGTGGTCAGGGGAGCGCTGGCCCCGCTGCCCGACGGCGGGTTCAACCTGCTGGTCAAGGACACGCCCGACGCGGACTGGCGGCTGCTGCTCACGATCGGGGCCGATGACGTGCCGGCTTTCGACCCGCTGTCGTTCAGCGGCGACGGGCAGTCGCTGCTGCTGATCAGCGCGGAAGGCTCGGACACCGGGCGGCTGGTGCGGACCGACATCGCCACCGGCGCCAGCACCGTGCTGCTCGCCGACCCGGAGGCCGACGTGACCGACGCGATGCTGCACCCGGACACGCGCGAGCCGCGGATCGTGGAGCTGGTCAAGGCCCGGGCCGAGTACCACGTGCTCGACCCCTCGGTCCAGGCCGACTTCGAGGCGATCAGGGAGCTTGACGCCGGCGACCCGCAGTTCATCGGCCGGGACGACGCGGACGCGACCTGGCTGGTGTCGTTCAACAACGACAACGAGCCGGCCAAGTACTACTGGTACGACCGGGCGTCGCGGACCGGCAGCTTCCTGTTCACCAGCCGGCCCGAGCTCGGGCGGTACAAGCTGGCCAGGACCGAGCCGTTCTCGTTCGCGACCAGGGACGGGCTGACCGTGCACGGGTACGCCACGTTCCCGCCCGGCGCGCCGCGGGAGAACCTGCCCGCCGTGCTCATCGTGCACGGCGGCCCGCAGGAAAGGGACGTGTGGGGGTGGTACCCCGGGGCGCAGTGGATGGCCAACTGCGGCTACCTGTGCGTCCAGGTGAACTACCGCGGCTCCACCGGGTACGGCAAGGCGTTCGTGGCCGCCGGCGACCGCGAGTGGGGCGCGAAGATGCACGACGACCTGCTCGACGCCGTCGGCTACGTCACCGCGCAGGGCTGGGCGGACAAGGACCGGATCGCCATCTACGGCGCCTCGTACGGCGGCTACGCGGCGCTGGTCGGGGCCGCGTTCACGCCCGACGTGTTCGCCTGCGCGGTGGACATCGTCGGGCCGTCGAACCTCAAGACGCTGCTGGAGTCCATCCCGCCGTACTGGGCGCCGATGAAGGCGCAGCTCTACAAGCGGGTCGGCAACCCGGAAACCGACGAGGAGTTCCTCTGGTCCAGGTCACCGCTGTCACGGGTGAGCGACATCCGCATCCCGCTGCTGATCGCGCAGGGCGCCAACGACCCGAGGGTCAAGCAGGCCGAGTCCGAGCAGATCGTCGCCGCGCTCGAGGCGGCGGGCATCGACCACGAGTACCTGCTCTTCCCCGACGAAGGCCACGGCTTCTACAAGCCGGAGAACCGGCTCACGTTCTTCGCCGCCGCGGAGAAGTTCCTCGCCAAGCACCTAGGCGGCCGCGCCGAGGACTAGCCGCAGCTCACACCAGCATCGATGGGAACTGGCGACCCATTTATCGCGCCCGTCTTATCGCCGCGGGCAGCAGCGCGCGGCCGAAGTTCGTGGTGGCCCAGCGGGACGTGGCGCACAAGACCAACGAAATCCCAGAGGTCAGGGAACGGCTAAGGCCGCTGGAGCTGGGCGGTGACGCTGGACGCCATGCACTGCCAGAAGCAGACCGCACGGTTCCTGGTGGAGGACAAGAAGGCGGCGTACGTGTTCACCGCGGCCAAGGACAACCAGCCGGGGCCTGGTCGCCAAGCTGGACGCGCTGCCCTGGCAGACCGTGCCGGTCGGCCACGTCATGTCCGGCCGCGGCCACGGCCGCGCCGAACGGCGCACCATCCAGGTACTGCCCGCCCCCGAAGGGATCTGGCCCTATGCCAGGCAGGTATTCCTGGTCGAACGCTACGTCTACGACCTGAGCGGAACCCTGACCTCGGCGGTAGCCGCCCTCGGGCTGACCGCGCTGACCGCCGCCCAGGCCGGCCCGCAACGGCTGAACTGGCTGGTCCGGGACCACCGGGGCATCGAGGCTATGCACTGGCTCCGCGATATGGACTTCGACGAAGACCGCTCCCGGCTCTGCCGGGGCTCAGCACCGCAGATCATGGCCGGCATCAGGAACCTCGCCATAGGGCTGATCCACGCCAGCGGCCGCACCAAGGTCGCTCCGACACTGCGCTGGGTAGCATGCAAACCCACCCGCGCCCTGATATTCCTCTGTCAATCCACCTGACTAGCAGCCACGACTTTGCGCATCACCGTGGCTCAAGACTAGGCTGAAGGCGAGCGGAAGCCTTTCTCTCCAGAAGCAGCGCGGCTTTAGAGATCGCTATCGGTTGCAAGGCGGCCGCTGCTACGGTTACCAGGCCGAGAATGACCCATCCCGTCGCACCGTACTTCAGAACCAGCCACCCGACGACACCAGGCCCGAGAACGCTCTGCGCGGCCCTGCTCATGCCGAACACGCCCGCGTAATCGGCGATCGCGGCGGGAGGTACCAGAGCGTACAAGATGCCGGTCGCCCCTGCGGTCTGGAACAGCTCCGCGCCGGTGAACGAGGCACATGCGGCAACAAGCAGCGGGACGGCCAGATCGGTCGCGATCCGGCCAGACAACGCGACCGCCACGCAGCCGGGCAGCATCACCAGCGCCGCGAGCTGCACCTTCTGCACGCTGGTGCGTAGCGATTCCGTTCCTCTGGCAGCCCGGACCTGGAATAGTACGCAGCTGATGGTGTTGCACACGATGAGAACGCAGATAAGCGCCTTGGGTGCCGACGTGCGGACCACAATCCACAACGGCACGATGATCAGGGTCAGCGTCTCGTGCAACTGCAGTACGGCGTTGAGTGCCGTTGCCGCCAGGAATGGCAGGTTGCGCTTGGCTGGCAAGGTCGGAACAGGGTGCTGCTCATCGCCGCGGCCGGGCCGGCCGGTCGCCCGTAGCGGTATCACCAGCACGACGAGGATGAAGAAAGATACCGCATCACCTATCGGGAGCAGGTAGTAGGCCGCGGTCGTGCCGATGGCTAGTACTGCTGCCGCCAGGCACGCTCCCGCGCCGAACCCTGCATTCAGCAGCGAACGTCCCTGGGCGCGCAGCCTGACCCTTTCCCCGCCGTCCGCGATGGCGGCAACATACGCTGCGATAGCGATGATGGTGACCATGTTTAAAGCTGTATCGAGGCAGGTTAGCAGCAGGAACATCGGGAAGGAATGGATGAAACAGTACCCTACGCACGCCACGCCGCTCACCGAGTTGGTGATGAGCATCGTCCGCTTCGGGGTCAGGTAATCTACCAGCCTCCCCGCGGTTCCCGATACCAGGATGCCAACCAGGCCGGCGATCGAGAAGCCAAGAGTGATATGCTGCGGGTCCAGCCGGACTATCCTGATAGCGAAAACCACGACGCCGCTTACGAATAGGCCGTTCCCGATGGCATCTATCATCGTGATGATGACATACCGGCGTCCATCCCGTTCGGCTGGTATCAGCGAACGCGGAATCCGGGCCAAATCGACTACCTTCATGTAAAACTCCTTGCCTTTCCCGAAATGTTGACAGAAAGGCAGGCGGTGCCGGAGACGATCGGCTTCTCCGGCACCGCCACGCGATACTAGCTACGGTCAGAGGTCCTTGCCGTTAGCGGCAGTAAAGGACTTCGCGATCGAGTTGGGGAAGCTGTGCTCCAGCGCGGTGGACGCTGCAAGAGCCTCGTCGGTGGTGCTGGACAGAAGCGCCTGAATGTCCTGCATGAGGATTCCTCCATTCATTCTCAGACCTGGAATCTCCAGGTCTCGTGTACTTACCATTTTATCTTTTATCTGGTATCTATACCAGACTTCCAGGGAATTATCCGATCTATTTACGCGGCGCTAGCGGATATTTCCGCTAGCTCATTGATCTCGGTGCGGGCAGCCTCTAGGGCGTCCAGGCGCTTGCGATCCCACAAATGGATGCGCTCGGGCCGGAGATTGTCGGTGAGGGCGTCGGCTGCTGCCGGGTTATGTGCCCGCCGGGCCGCATTGACCAGCGAACCCGGCGTGCGCGCGCGGTAATTCAAGGCAGCGGCGGTGGCGAACGCGGCATCGGCGCCTGCCATGTCCAGTGTGCCATCGGCGACGAACTGGTCGACGAGCCATCTGATGTTGACCAGCGGAATTGTCACGGGCTCCAGTGTCTCTGGATCGAAGAGAAGCGCGACCTCATCGTCAGCGTCGATGGTGCCGTCGGCGTAACGAGCAGCTACCCACCCGTGCGCGCGCATTCCGAGTGTGCGGCATTCGACCGCACGCAGAGCACCCATCGATGAGGCACCGGCGACGTACCGCCCGGCTCGCAGATAAGTCCGGATCTCGGTGACCGATACAGCGAGATTCTGCCCGAATTCCCCGTCGACGATCAGCACCCTGGTGCCGGGCGCCTTGTCATCAAGCAGTTTGAGCAGGTCGTGCCTGGCGACTGGCGGATGGAGGACGAGGCTTACCGAGCGGTTCGCCGCGTACTCGCGCAGATCATCAAGATCGGCCGTCCGCAGTGACGGGCCGTTGTACATCACGAGCTTCATGAGTGGCCTCCCGCGCGCGTGCCCTCGATCGCTTGCTGCGCTCTGCGCAGCCTGGTCCCCGCCCGGCTGGAGTCGATGTGGGTGATCTCCGCGCCGGGGACGACGGCTTGCACCACCGAGAAGGGCAGGTCCGGGGGAGCGAGCTCGGCGTCGAGAACCAGATCCAGGCCGTCGGTGCTGAGCGCGTCCAGCACGCGGCTGAGATCGCCCTCAAGGGTTCCGGTCGTCTGGACTGCGAAGTCGTCGAACGAGCACCATGGCCTGCCTTCGCTCCACCGGTGCAGCTTGTCCCTCAGGTCCGCATAGGACGCGTTCCTGCGATGCTCTTGGCGGTCCATGTCCTCGCGGGCCCCAGCGATCACGCTGAGCCTTGATTGAGCTGCCTCGGTAAGCGCCCTGAGCACGCCGATGGCCGGGTCCAGGTGACATCCCATTCCCCCGTTGAACAGCATGGCGTCGAGAGCGTGCTTGTCCTCGGTCATGGCGAAGAACGTGGGGATGCCGATTCCGTTGATGCTCGCATGCACAGTCACCTCAACGGAGGCACGTTCGTACCGCTCCATGAGCTCTCGCGCCGGATCGGGTAGCGTTTCAGGGCGAATGCGGTAGCCGATGTTCAGCACCTCTGCAAACGCCTGGCAGTCGTACTCAATGACCTCGTAGAGAGCGTGCAGCAGGGCCTCGTCCCGGTTGTTGCCGCTTGCCAGGCCGGCGGTATTGGAACCCATCAGGTTGGCTTCTGCCGGGAATGGCGTGAAGACCGCGACCGCGGGCAGCCATACCTCGACGTTCTGGCGCACGGCACGGGCGGGCCACCAGGTCATCATCGACATAGGGGTCCACGCGTGATTCCGCCGGGGGATCAGCCGCAACGGGTCGAGCGTAAGACGCTCGAGCCGCATCTCCGCGTAAGAGTTGATCACGGTGGGACGCCCGGCTGGCTCGCCGCAGGACCGCTCGATGGCCTCCATCATCGCCGAGACCCGGCATGCTTGGGAAGTTTGGCCCTTTCCGCTGGTCACCGTGTTCAGTCCGGGCGCCGCTCCGGGACGAACCGAGTGCCACACCGGAATCCCGATCACATCCAGGCCGGTGACATCGGCTACCCGCGTGACACCGAACCTTTCGAGCTGAGCCTCGGCCAGCGCCGCCACCTCGCTCAGTTCCCGCGCACGCGTGGACAGCACCCTGTCGGCACTCTGCCCAGCCTCGCTCTGCATGCTGATAGTCATCTATTCACCTTCTCCATTGGTTTCCTCATCGCGACGGCCGCACTGGCCGCTACGTAGAAGGGCCGGGCCCAGGCCAGGAAGTCTTCGATGTCACGAAACCCGCGATCAAGCAATGCGGTCGCCAGGTCCGCGGTGCGCCACAGTTCGCTGAACGCGGACTTGACCATCCGGGCCGGGACGTCCGATGGATGAAAGCTCGGGTTAGCGCTCATGGCCTGCCTGGTGAGCGCGAGCATGCGGGAGCATTGCGCGGTGAGGTCGGGCAGTTCGGCGACCAGCTCGGCGGGGAGGTCGTGGTATACCAGCTTGCCTGACGTGAGCCGGAAGGACCGGACGAGTACCCGCAGGTTCCGCTCTGACAGTGACATAGCGCTGGGCTCGTCCGCATTCAGCAGGCCGCGGCGCACCAGTTCCGCCGATGACAGCCTGGTGAGCCAGCGCGGGTAATGCCTGTCCTCGGTCAGGGACGGGTACTCCGGAGCAAGGTGCGCGAGGACATAGCGTGTGTGCCGCTCCGGGAAGTCCGGGAGGAAAAGCTGTGCGTAGGCCAGTACCTCGCGCTTGGTCGGGGCGTCAGCCTCGTCCGCCGCTGGCGAATGCCGGAGCTTCCATTCGCGCCCCAGAGAAGTGTCGGGAATCCCGGCGATCTCCCGGTCGCGCAGCGGCGCCGGGCCGGCCTCGATGAGACCGCGGATAGCGGCCGCGGCGTCGCGGCGCTTGATGTCGTTGCCCACGTCAGATAGCGCCGTCACCACCGTGTGCATGGCGCTCTCCTGCCCTTGCTTCCTGGCAGCGACCAGCAGCGCCGTAGACGACCGCTCGGTAAAGTGAACCGACCTCGCGATCTCCGTCACCGCCGCGGCGGCATGCGCATCCAGCCGCTCGGTGCGCTGCAATTCCTCGCAGAGGTCCAGGATGCTGACCATCGCATGGGTGAACGCGCGGAAACCGACGTCCGCATCGCCATGCACCACCGCCACGTCGGCGTCGGAGTTCAGCCGTCCGTGCCGGTACCAGCTGAATACCGTGCCCAGTCCGGACATGCCGAGGCCGTGCAGTTCGCTCGCGCGCAGCGCGCCTATGCTCGCTGCCCCGTAGACCCGCACACCACTGGTGCACAGCGACAGTATTTCCTTGTGCCGGACCGGCGCCTCGTGCTGGTAGAGGCCGTCGACAATGAGAACCGTGTCACCCGGCTCCAGTCGCAGCCGGTAGAGGTCACCGTGCGTTACCGGCGGATGCGGGCATACTTCCGGCATTTCCAGCAATGCCGAGCCGACGGTAGACGGGCCGCTGAATACGTGCACTGTCATGCTGGCGCCTCATCGGGTTCGCGGGATAGCTCGGTATACGCGTCGAATTCAAGGCGGGGGGCGATCACCCGGCATACCGAGAACGGCTCGCCAGGAGGGGTCAGGTCGACCCGCAGCACCGGCCGGCTGGAGATCGCGGACACCTTGGTCGTGAGCCAGGCGACCAGGCTCTCGCACGAAATGTCCGGTGCGACCGCGGGCGGCGGCACGTCCTGCCAGCTGCGGTTCGGGGTGACTGCTTGCGGGCGGGCGGGGCGGCGCGCACCGCTGTAAACGAAGTCCTCCAGGTCGTCGCGCATGCCGCTGATCACCGTCATCCGGCTCTGCACGGCCTCGGTCAGGGCACGGTACAACGCCATCTCGGGCAGAATGTGACTGCCAGCCCCCGCGTACATGCTGGGCATGTCCTGACGCCAGATGTATATGGCGAACGTGAAAATGCCGGCGACGGCGGTGCAGTCGACGAGCTCTATCCAGAAATCCTTCGCTTGCATGTCCTCGATGAGGCTGCGGCACCAGCCCTCCGGCAGCGTGTTCAGGTCTATTACCTTGCGCTGGCCGATTGGAATGCCGGCCAGGGCTGCTGTGGCGTGCCTTTCGAGGACCTCGAGCAGCGCCTGCACGGTAGCCTCGGCCAGGGCATTGCCGGCCGCGAGACCGTTGGTCGAGCGCAGCACCCCGCGGGGTCTCCAGCTGCTATCGGCAACACCGTCAAACTGCGCTGAGTACAGCGGGACGAGAGTGTGAGTCCCGTCTGCCAGCGATTCCGCCGGCACCCACGGGAGAGGCAGGAAGTCCGACAGCACCGACCGCTCAGTGGAACTGACCTCTTCGACGCGATAGGGGAGGCACAGTTCTGCGGCTGGCGCGTACAGCGGTGCGGGCGGGCAGAACCGTTCGGCCGCCCACCACTCGATTGCTTCCATCGCCGCGCCCACCTGGGCGCTTAGATGCGTCATCCCCTTTCCCTGGCTTACCGAGAGCGTAGTGCCGAGCGGGCGTACGCCCATGTAGACCGGGACTCCGATGACGTCAAGGTCGGTCACGTCGGCAATCCGGGTGATGCCGTAACGCGCCAGCCTAGGCTGGATCACCGACCATGTCTCGTCAAGACTGCGGATACGCCATGTCGAGTCAGGAGCCCGTACGGAGCTTGTCGTCACGACTCAGCCGCCTGTCTCTCGATTCGCCGTCTGCTACCGATCATGCGCGGACTAAACGGCCCGCCACAACAAGCGGGGTTGATTATCTGACATGCGTAACGCCGGAAATGACGGATGTTATATTGGCATGACATATTGCGCGCCTGGGAACCATTACTGTTCGAGGCAGAACTCGTTGATGGGGTAGCCGACGTGGCGATCCGCGGTCGGCAGGTAGCCGAGCACGCGGTCGCCAGGGCGCAGTTCGGTGCTGTTCAGCACGGTCCCGCCCGGCCCGAGCACCCGGACGTGCCAGTCGTCCTGGAGGATGAGGTTCACCGTCTGGCCACCAGGCGCCACCGCGTCGATCGAGATCAGCGGACGGGTCTCGATCTTCACCCGGCCGACGCTGACTGTCCGGGTGCGGCCCTTGATGTCCACCGCGAGCACTTTGCCGCCCGACCGCAGTTCGCTGAGGTACCGGGTCCTGCCGTGCCCGGCCAGGGTGTAGGAGTGGATCGCCCCGGCGTTCACCCGGAACGGCCGGGTCGGCATGTACGGCAGCGGGTGGGTCTCGCTGACGCACAGCATCATGCCCTTGGAGTGCGAGCCGACCAGGATGCCCTCGTCCTGCCGGAGGTAGGTGCACGTGTCGACGCAGGCGCGCTCGCCCATGCCGATGTGCGCGGTGCCGGTGACTTCCAGTTCGGTCAGGGTCAGCTCGCCGCCGGGCGCCAGCGCCGCCTGGCCCAGCGCGGTCGCGTCGCCGACTGCGCGGGCCGGCATCAGCACGCCGTCGGAACCGAGCTCGAGCACGCCGAAGATGATCTCGGCTTCCTCGACGCTGGCGGCGGTCGTCATGATCGTGCCGTCCGCGCCGGCCGCGGCCGCGAGCACGATCTCCAGCGGGATCTTGGTCGGATCGCGGAACTCAAGAACGCACCAGGTTTCCGTCCGGGCTGCCAGGCACGCCTCTGCCAGGCTGTCCGCGTCCGCCACCTCGACGAACCGGCCGAACACGACGCCGGGATGCGCCCGCGCCAGCTCGGTCCGGTGCGCGGCCGGGCCGGGCAGGATCACGATGTCGGCCGCGCCGAAGTCCGCGCTGGCCGGCTCGGCGCGGTACAGCAGGATCCTGCTCACCGTCGGGGGCAGGTCCGCCAGCGCCGCCGGGTCGTCGCTGACGATGCCGCTGACGCGCTGATGCACCGCCTCCTCGATGATCGCGCCGACTGCCGGGCCGGCCGTCCTGATGTCAAGCCAGCACAGCTTGTCGCCGGTCATCTTGCTGTCCTCCGATCAGGTCTTCGAGGCGGTCGCCGGGGAACTGGTGCACTAGCCGGGCGACCTTCCCGGCGAGGCGTTCCGGGTCGGCTGACGCGAAGATGTTGCGGCCCATCGCGACACCGGCGGCGCCGCCGTCCAGCGCGTTCCTGACGAAGCCGAGCACGCCGGCCTCGCTGCCGTGCGGCGGGCCGCCCGCGACAAGGACGGGGACCGGGCTGGCGGCCGTGATGTCGAGCATCGCCGCCGCCGAGCCGGCGAACACGGTCTTGACCAGGTCGGCGCCGAGGTCGGCCGCGATCGTCACCGCGTGCGCGACGAGGGCCGGGTCGCGCGGATCGGCGATCCCGGGCCCGCGCGGGTACATCATCGCCATCAGCGGCAGGTTCCACCGGTCGCAGTCGTCGGCGATCCGGCCGAGGTCGGCGATCTGCCGGCGCTCGTCCGCCGACCCGAGGTTGACGTGCATGCTGACCGCGTCCGCGCCGAGCCTGACCGCGTCCTCGACGCCGGTGACCAGGTACTTGGCGTCCGGGTCTGGCGCCTGCGCCGTGCTGGCGCTGAGGTGCACGATCAGCGACATCGCGGCGAACCGTTCGACGTCGATGTGGCGCAGGCTGCCCTTGTGCAGGACGACCGCGTCCACGCCGGCGACCGCCAGCTGGCCGGCCAGCTGGTCGATCGAGCTTCCCCTCGGCACGATCGGCCCGTCGCTGATGGAGTGGTCAAGCGGCGTCACCATCAGGCCCGCCGCGCTGTGATGGTAGAGGCGCCGCAGGCGCAGCGAACGGGCGAAGTGGCTGTTTACGTTCATGGCGTGCCCTCTCTGGACTGGATCGCGGCGTGATCCGGTTTGCCTGTGCTGAGGAGGGGGAGCTGGTCCCACACCGTGACCCGCGACGGGACGTGGATCTGCGACAGCGTCGCGGCGACGTGGGCGGCGAGCGCGCTGGTGTCGCAGCGCACGCCGGGCCGCGGTTCCACCGCGGCGTGCACGTGCTCGACGTAGTCGTGGTCGCGGACGCCGTACACCACCGCGTTGTGCACCGCGGGGTGGGCGAGCAGGACCCGCTCGATCGCGGCGGGGTCGAGCTTGAGGCCGCCGCTCTTGATGACGTTGCCGACCCGGCCGGCCAGCCGCAGGTAGCCGTACCTGTCCCAGCGGGCGAGGTCGCCGGTACGCAGCCAGCCGTCCCGCAGCACCTCGATGCCGCCGCTGTCCGCGCCCAGGTAGCCGGCCATCACGGTCGGCGACCGCACCCACACCTCACCGGTCTCGCCGCGCGGGACCTCGGCGCCAGAACCCGGGTCGCGGAGGGCGATCCGCACCCACGGGAACGGCCGCCCGACCGAGCCGAGCAGCTCGGGTTCCCGGTGGTCGAGGGGGGTCAGGCTGGTGATCAAGCCCGCCTCGGTGGTCCCGTACACCTGGACCAGCCGATCACCGAAGATCTCGACGGCCGCGGCGATCCGATCCGGCGCCGCCGGGGTGGCGCTGTAGGTCAGCTGGCGCAACGACGACAGGTCCGCGGCGGCGATGCCCGGGTGGTCAAGCAACCGGTACAGGTGCGGCACGCCCATGTAGACGTTGGTGACACGCAGCTCAGCAACGGCTCGCAGCACGCTGCCGGGGTCGAAGCCCTCGTGCAGCACGACCGTGCCGCCTTCCGCCAGGGTCGCGTCCACCAGCGGGGCGCCGGCGTGGCTGAGCGGGGTCACGGACAGCAGCGTGGCCGGCCGTTCGCCGCGGAGGCTGGCCGTGAGCAGGTCGAAGAGCGTGTCCCGGGTACCGAAAAGCTGGCGTGCCATCTTCGGCCGGCCCGTACTGCCGCTGGTGAAGTCGATCAGCGCGAGATCATCAGGGCGGTAGGGAGCGGACGCCGGGATAGGATCGCCGCGCCGGCCCAGACCGGTCCGGTCGTCGAGGACCTTCACCCCGGGCACCGCGCCGGCCAGCAGCCGTCCCCGGCCGGCGTTGTCCGCGTCCGTGACGAGCACCACGGCGCTCGTCGCGCGAAGCACCTCCGCCTGGAGGTCGGCCGGCAGGGACTCCGCCTCCGACCTCGGGTTCATCGAACGGACGTGGACGACGGCGGCGCCGAGCAGGTGTGCCGCGTACCGCGTGGTCAGCATCATCGGATGGCTCGGCTCGGTCAAGATGGCCACCATGTCGCCGGCCGCGACGCCGGCCCGGCGCAGCGACGCCGCGGCGTCCGCGACGGAACTGGCGAACTCGGCAGCGGTGACGGCCCTGTCCCGCCAGTGCAGCACCACCCGGTCGGTCTGGTCCGCCATCGCGTGCAAGACCCTGTGCGCGTAGTGGTCATGCCGCGCCGTCCCCGGGCGATCCGCGCTAGAAGGCTCAGCGGACATGCTCACCCCCATCCTGCTCGTGCGACGGTAATAACTCTGTGGCACGGGATTTGCCCCGGCCAAGGGCGTTCCGCTCCGGACTGACAATCATCACGAGATAGAGCACAACGGTCATCACCGCGCGGGCGCGGTCTGGCGTGGCCGCGCGGTCAGGCGAAGAGTGGTGCGATGCAGACGCGATCGCGCCAGGGCGCCTGCGTCGTCTTCCGCGAGGGCGTCCGGGTGGAGTTCGACGGCGACCTGGCCAGCCTGACCGGTCAGGCCAGCTCGCTCCGCCTCCGGCCGGTGCGGGACGGCCTGCGCGCCGTGCTCACCCGGCTCGCCGCCGGTCCCGTCCCGCTCGCCGACTTGCTCGGCCCGCTCCCGCCTGCGGAGCGGGCACAGGTGGCCTCGCTGCTGCGCCGGGCCGGGCACCTGCTGGCGTGGTGCGTCACCGCAGGCGGCCGCGAGCTCGCGCGCATCGAGCCGACCGCGCGCGGTGCGGACCACCAGGCTGCCGACGTGCCCGACGACGTGCCGGTCAGGCTGTCCCGCTTCGCGTTCTGCCGCTCACGCGGGAACGTGCTGGTGCTTGAGTCACCGCTGGCCGGGTTCCGTGCCGTGCTGTCGCACCGGATCGCGCGCGAGCTGGTCGCCGCGCTGGGCGGTGCGCGCACCGTCAGTGATCTGGCCGAGGACGGGCACCCGCTCGCGGAGGTCACCGAGCTCCTCGGCCACCTAGCCGGCGTCGGCCTGGTAGAAGTGGGCACGCCGGACGGCAGGTTCCGTTCCGACGAGGACCCGACGCTGCGCCAGTGGGACTTCCACGACCTGCTGTTCCACTCCCGGAGCCGACCGGGCCGCTACGACGACCTGTTCGGCGCCGCCTATCCGTACGCCGGGCAGATCGAGCCGCTGCCGGCGGTGAAGCCCCCGCCGGACGGCCCGGCCGTGCCGCTGCACCGGCCGTCGATGGACGAGCTGCTGGCCCGCGACCCGGCGCTCACGGTCGCCATCGAGGGCCGCCGGTCGGTCCGCGACTACGACGAGCAGCCGATGACCGCAGAGCAGCTCGGCGAGTTCCTGTACCGGGTGGCGCGGGTGCGCGCGCAGCGTGTGCCGGGCGCGGACGGCGGGGACGAGATAGCGGCGCGGCCGTATCCCAGCGGTGGCTCGGCTTACGACCTGGAGCTGTACCTGTCGGTCCGCAGGTGCGCCGGCCTGACCGAGGGCATCTATTACTACGACCCGGTCGCGCACCGGCTGGTGCTTGTCAACGAGGACCCGGCCGGCCGGGAAGCTATGCTCGCCGTCGCCTCGACCGCGACCGGCCTGCCGACCCAGCCGGACGTGCTTATCACCATCACCTCGCGGTTCCAGCGGCTGTCCTGGAAGTACCGGTCGATCGCGTACGCGCTCACGCTGCTGCACACCGGGGTGCTGTACCAGACGATGTACCTGGTCGCCACCGCGATGGGGCTGGCGCCGTGCGGACTCGGCCTGGGCGACGCCGACCTGGCCGCCCGCGTGCTAAAGCTGGATTATCTCCGCGAGACGTCGGTCGGCGACTTCATGCTCGGCAGCCTCCCCGCAGCCGACGACGGCATCGGGCCGCCAAGCGCGCCGTGGCGGATGGTCAACAGCCCGGAATGGAAGCTGCGGGCCAGCCTGCTGCTGCGGTAACCCCTTAACCGGGAGCCGTCACCACGCCGGCCCGGTAGTCGTACAGCCAGGCCCGTTCGTCGAGGCCGGACGCCAAGCGCAGCGCGCGGTCGCGGTCCCGCTGCTCGGTACCGTCCGCCCGGTGCAATGCGGCGGCGTGGTCACGTGCCTGCCGCTGGATCGCCGCGGTACGCGGGGCGCGCAGCGCGGCGTACCTGGTCAGCGCGGCCGGTACGTCACCGTCGCACATGACCAGGCAGGCGGCCAGGTCCATGGCGTCCTCGACCGCCTGGTTCGCGCCCTGCGCGAGGAACGGCAGCATCGGGTGGGCGGCGTCGCCGAGTACGGTGATCCGGTCGGTGGCCCACCTCTGCAGTGGCTCCCGGTCGTACAGCGCCCAGATCCGCACCTGGTCGGCCGCGTCGATGAGGCGGGGCACCAGGCCGCCCCAGCCCTCGAACGCCGCGCGCAGCCCGGCCGGGTCGGCGGCGGAGCCGGAGGGCGGGGCGGCGAGCGGGACAGTCGCGGCGAAGCTGACCAGCTCACCGCCGGCCACCGGGTAGCACACCAGGTGCTTGCCAGGCCCCAGCCACACGCGGACGATCCGCTCCCTTGCGACGGCCGGCAGCCGGCCCGCCTGCACCAGCCCGCGGAACGTGGCGAGCCCGGAGTACACCAGCGTGTCGCTGGCCAGCACGGCCCGGGCCACCGAGCGGATCCCATCCGCCCCCACCACGAGGTCGGCGTCCTGGGTCAGGCCATCCGCGAACACCACCCGTGCCCCGGCACCCCGCTCCTCGACGCCGGTCACCTGGCGCCCGAACCGTAGCGGGGCCTGGCCGGCCGCCAGGCACAACGCCTCGTGCAGGTGAGCCCGGTGCACCGCGTAGTACGGCGCGGCGAACCTGCGCTCGCAGTCGTCGCCGAGCGTGGTGCGGGTGATCGGAAAGTCCTGCCAGCTCCGCACCTCCATCGCCGCGATCCGGACCGCGTGGCGGCTCAGCGCCGGCCCGATGCCGAGCCGGACCAGGGGGCGGATCGCGTTGGGGGAGAGCTGCACGCCCGCCCCGGCCCCGGTGAGCGACCCTGCCTGCTCGAAGACCAGGCACGGCACGCCCATCCTGGTCAGCACCGCCGCCAGGGTCACGCCGCCGACGCCCGCGCCGACCACTACGACCCGTGGCCGTGACTTCATGGCCGGGACACCCCGTCCAGCCAGGCGTAGGTGCGCAGCTCCTCCAGCAGGCCGAGGCCGAGCCGGTTGTGGAACATGTGCACGTGGGAGGACACGACCCGCGCGGGGTGGTCACGACCGTCCCGCCGTAGCTCCCCGGCGAGCCTCACGATCGCCACATGCCACGGGCCGAACGACCCGTGGTCTCCCGGATCCACATCCGAGCCGGCGCCTGCCGCGCCGGCCTGGCGGCATAGCAGCTCGATCCGCTCGCCTGGCAGGCCGTAGCCGGCCGCTATGCCGCGCCACATGGCCAGGCCGCGAGCGTAGAAGGCGGCCTGCTCAGTGGCATCGCCCAGCGCGGCCGCGGCGGACAGCGTGGCGCGCAACGCCGCCGCCGCGCGTGTGCCCGCGGCGGACAGGTGCGGCAGCAGGGCTACCACGAGCTCGCTGGACAGCTGGAACAGCCGCTCGGTCCGCGCCATGAGGCCGGGCCCGCCGTACCGGTCGTACTCGGGTTCGTAGCGCCCGCGGTGCACACCCGGAGGGAGCATGTCCTTGACCACCCGGTCCGTTCCGCGCTCACCGGCCGCGAACCGCTCGGCGCTGGCCCGGTATCCGGCCTGGCTTACCGGCTCCTCGTCCGCGGCGAGCCGGCCGGCTGCCGCGAGGCGTTCCCGCAGCGACTGTTCCGCGGACGCGGACGACTGCTCGTCCAGGTCGCCGATCCGCAACCGCAGGTGCGGTCCCGCCTGCCAGTACCTGATGAAGAACCACGGCCGGCCGCCGAGGTCCCCGACCACCGGCGCGATCACGTCAGTCACCACGCGATCCTGCAGCGACCTCGCGTCGGACGCCAGGTGCAGGTGCCATGGATGCCACACAGTACGCTCCTGTCTCATGGCGTCACTCACAGCCGGAGGTCGAGCAGGGCGCCGCCGGAGGTCCGCGGTGTTCCGGCCATCACCGCGAGGACGATCATGTCGTCCGGCGCCAGGCCGAGGATGCGCTGCGTGCCGATTTCATGGAACGCGCGGACCGGGCGGGCGAACAGGCCGGCGGCCGCCGCGGCCAGGCACAGCCCGTGCGTCGCCCAGCCGGATACGTACTGAGCGGCGGTCCAGCCGCCGTCACCGAAGCGGGCGGCCAGTTCCCGCGGCCGGACCGACAGGAACCAGATCATCGACGCGTGCCGGACCGCGCAGCCGACCCCGGGCGACAGCGGGTGCCCGTACTCGAACTCGAACCGCGCTGCGGCCGTGGCGTCATCGGCCACCAAGACCGCGGCGCCGTCCCTGACCTGGTAGATGCCGTCGGCGTACCCGGCTACGTCCTGGAGCACCACGGTCGCTGTGACGGCCGAGGACACTGCGGCGAGCGCGCCGGGTGGCGGGACGGCCAGCCAGCGCAGCGCGTCGGTCAGTGCGGCGGCAGGGACCCGCCGGCGGCGGCCGGCCATGCCGTGCAGGCCGCGGGGCATCCGTCCCGAGTTCCGCCGCCACAGCAGCTCGGCCCAGGACGGCGCGCCGGGCGGGCAGGCGGCCAGTTCCGGTAGGCCCGGTCCCAGTTCTGCGGCTGGCCCGGCGAACTCCTGTGCGCGGTTGACCTGCACCAGGTCAGCGAGCGCGGCATGGGCCGCGTTTCCGGCGCCGGGCGTCATTCTCCGGTCGGCGGCAACGCCGGCGCAGTCGCCGGGCCCGCCGTCCGGTCCGATGCTGACCGTCAGGGGAAGCGACCACTCCCCGGCCGGCCGCAGGCCAAGTTCTTCCAGCAGGCCGGCGGAGCGGCTGTCCGGCAGCCGCAGCCACCCGGGCAGGCCGAACAGGCCGAGTCCGACGGCCAGCGCGCGCAGCATGATGCCGACTTCGAGGTTGACCAGCGACCCGCGCAGCCACTTGTAGCTAGGGGGAATGGCGGTGTACCGCCCGGCCAGCACGATGCTGGCAGGCCCGGCAGTCGGGCGGGCGCCGGCGAGCGTGACCCTCGCGTGCCGCTCGACGTCGAGCATCTGCCAGCGGCCGCGGTCACCGGCGAATACCGCCACCGGGAACAGGCAGCGCGGCGAGGCGTAGCCGCGATGGTCGTTGTACGGGTTGTCAGGCTCACGCCGCTGTGTGCCGAACGAGGCGATGAGCGCGTACCATAGCCGATCTTCCTCGGCGGGCACGCTTGCGATCCGGCCGTTCGGATAACGGATCTGAGTCAGCAGGTCCACCGTGCCGAGCGGGAGCGCCGCCCGCGTCCCGTCGCGGACTGACGCGGGAAGCGGCGGCGGGACATGCGCCTCCGGCGGCGGTTCCTCGGTCCAGGTCCAGGGCGGCGGTTCCGGTGCGTCGTCGCCGGCGCCGAACGCGTGCCACAGCGGCTCCCGCGCGACGGTGCTGTCGCCTTCTGGCCCCGGTATGTCGACCGGGGCGCGGCGCTGGAATGTCGTCATGGCTCCCTCACGGGAATGGGTGCGGGTCGTAGGGGATGTCCCGGTCGGCCTGGGGCGTGCCGGCCAGCGCCGCGGCCAGCCTCGGCAGGCCGGCCAGCCGTTGCTGCGCCTGGCCGAAGCACATCGGCGCGATGCCAGGCACCACCGCCTTCACCACGGCGATGCCGTTGTCGGTGTGTTCCCTGCTGGCCTGGTCGACCAGGACGATCCTGGTCAGCCCGGCGTCGGAGAACAGGCCGGCCACGTACTCGAGCGCGGCGCGCACGTCGCCGGCCGCGGCCTCGCTCAGCGTCGCTGGCCAGCCGGGGAACGAGTCCTCGATCCTGGTCAGCGGACCGCCGAGCGCGGCGGTCGCCCTCGGCAGGGCCTCCGGCAGCGAGTACAGGTGAACGTGGTCGTCGAGCTCCTCCACCAGCCACGGGTCGGCGAGCAGCGGCTCGACGGCCGAGCGTTCCCAGTCGACCTGGTTGGTGACCAGGTGGGCCACCTCCTGGAGGGCGCCCCTGATCGCGGCGTCCGGTTCCGCGCCGGATCCGGCGGCGGAGAACGAGGCCGGGAAGCCGCCAGCCCGGTTGACGACGAGTACCCACACCACCGGCAGCGGGATGTCCTGGGTCGCGACCAGCAGGTGAACGTCGTACCCGCGCGCCTCGATGAAGTCGATCATGGCGCGGTTCGCCGGGTCGGTGACGGACGCGGTGGTGATCGCGGGCAGCGGCGACGCGCGATGCCAGGCGGTGAGGAACGCGTCCCGCTCGGCCAGCTCGAACAGCGCGTGCAGCGCCGCCTCCTCGAAGCTGGATCCCACCGCGCAACCGCTCGACGACTCGTGGAAGTAGTGCCTGTGGGTGCGGTCGCCCGCGGCTTGCGCGGCGCGCCGCGCCATCCTGAAGCGGTATTCGTACTGGTAGAACCCGATATCGGCGGGCACGAGCACCGGTTCGCCGGTGGCCAGTTCGTGCCCCCACACCCAGTCCATCGGGGTGGTCTCGGTGAACGGCATGACGCGGCAGGTCGGATGGGCGAGCTGCTCGGGCGTGTACCGGCCGAGCGTGGCCGGGTCGACCGCATGGTCAGCGATCTCGGCGAACGTGAGGTCGGTGAGCACCGGGGTGTCGAAGGGAAAGCCGCCGAGCCGCTCGTACGCCTCCAGGATCGCCACCGGCTGGGTCTCGGCGAACGTGAGCGCCCGGCCGTGGCCTATCGCCGAGAGGCCGGGCACGACCGCCATGCTGTTCGCGAACGGGGTGCGCGATCCCCGCATGACCACCCGCACCGGACCGTATCTGGGGTCAACGAGGCGATCCCGCAGCCAGTCCCGCGCGACCAGGCGCACGCCGTCCGCGCTCCGGGTCGGATTGCCTGGTGCGGTGGGGTGGTGGCGCAGTACCAGGGGCGCCGGCCGCGGTGCCGGGTCCGGGCCGGCTGCCCTCCTGCCGCACAGCGGGCAGTGGACGCTGCGGGGTACCCGGTGCCGGCGGGTAGCACGCCCGCCGGCCGCGTACAGCTCACCGGGCCGCAGCGGCTGGTCCGCCAGGTGCGTGACGGCGGCGGTGAACAGTTCCATCAGCAACGGCTGGTGCGTGCGCGGCACCGCGCACGGCCGGCCGAGGTCTTCCGCCAGCGGGTGGTCAAGGATGACCCGGCCGCGCACCTCGGCGCAGCCCGCGCAGCCGGCGTCGCTCCCGGATACCCAGCGCGGTCCGATGACGACCTCGTCGTGCTGGAGCCTGATCGACAGGTGCTCGCGGCCCTCGGCCGCGCTGCGGTCCCACGCCGCGCGTTCCCACGCCAGGTCCCAGCCGCGGTTCAGCGTCACCACGGCGCCTGGCGGCACCTGGATCCGCGACAGTGCCCGTGTCCACTCCGCGCCGTCGGCGGCGATCGCCGGGCCGATCAGCGGCGGTGCCAGCTCAGTGCGCATCGGCAGGTTCCTGTTCCACCGGGCCGAACCAGAGCGGGACGTCACCGAGGACCGGGTCGGCCGCGGCCCGGCAGCCGCGGTACCGGGCCCGGCCGACGGCCCGCAGCACGCGTGCCCGCGTTCGCAGCGCGATGATCTCCTCGTCGGCGACGAAGCAGAGCGCGTCGGTGTTCAGCAGCGGGACGCTTTCCCCGGCACCGGTCACCGCCCGCAGCTGGGCCCTGGCCAGCGCGGTGCCGAGCGAGCGCTGGACCGCGGTGTCCTCATCCGGGCCCCAGGCCAGGCCGAGCGTCTCCCCGGTGCGCGCCGACTCGACCCGGCCGAGCAGCCAGCCGAGGCCTGGTACGTGCCGCACCTCGATGGCGTACTGTCCGGGCTCGGCCCGCTGGATCTCCCGCCAGAACCGCATCGCCTCCGGGTCCAGGCCGTCCACCGGCACCGCGTGCAACGGCAGCGTGCGGCCGGCGAGCAGGCGGAGCGCACCGTCGAGCAGCCAGGCATCCTCGGTGAGCCCGGCCGCGTCGGTAACGTTCCGGCTGCCTCGGCCCGGGCTGCCTCGGCCCGGGTCGCCTCGGTCCGGGTCGCCTCTGTCCAGCGGGGCACCGGCGGACTGGCGCAGTGCCGCAAGGGCGACGGCGACGGTGGCGGACTCCTGGTCCACGCCCCACGCCACCACCGAACCGGGCCGCGCGCCCCGGTACCTGGCCTCGCGCAGGGCGAGCGGCAGCTGCGGCAGCGAGTCGCCTGGCGCCAGCGCCACGAGCCCGGTCCACTGCGCGGTAACGGTGCCCGCGAGGTCGACCGCCTCCGCAACGCCGGGCATCGGCGCGGGTTCGCTGTCGCCAGGCCGCCGCCAGACCTGCAGTTGTGCGTCGGCTCGGCGCACCGCGACCCGCTCGGCGGCCAGGTCGGCGCCGTGCACGACGTGAGCGTCGCCTTCGCCCGCAACGCCGGTCAGCGTCTCGAACAGCAGCTGCGCGGCAAGCGCGCCGGCCAGCGCGTCCGCTACCGGGCGGGGCGGGCCGGCGGCCGGGTCCGCCCAGGCCAGCGCCCGCGCCCGTAGCGCGGACCACGTCCGGAGGCTGGTGCCGTCACGGATGACAGGTCCGGCGAGCAGCAGCCGGTCGTCGAGCACGACGGGCACGATCATGACCGGCCGCCCGTCCGGTTCCGGCGGCGCGGGTTCGTCGCCGGCGCCGACGCACACCAGCATCGCGTCGGCGTCCTCCGGCATGTCCTCGCCGGGCGTGCCCGCCACGACGACCCGGCCGGCCCCGGCCCGGATCAGCCCCCTGGCCGCGGGACCGGTCGCCTCCGGCGGTCCGGCCAGCACCACGGTGGCCGCCCGCAGCGCGGCGAAGGCAGCATACGGGTCGGCGCAGACGGATTCGAGCAGGGCGAGCGCCTCCGCGTGCTGTTCCCGCACGGTGGCCGGCGGCTCGGGTACGGTCAGCCGGCCGGGTTCCAGCAGCAGGCCGTGGGTGCGAAGGCCCTCGGTGAGGTGACGCACCGCGGGGCGGGCGTGTTCGGACCCCAGCGCGGCCACGAGGTCGTCCTCAGTGGCACCGTCCTCCAGCAGCGGCACGCACACGTCCGCCACCGTGAACAGCAGGTCCCAGCCCCGCATCATGAACTGCGTGCTGGTGCCGGCGAAGTAGACACCGCCAGGCACCGGGGCGTAGTGCAGTCCGGGCCGTGCCTTCATCCTCATGCGAGCTCGCCTCCGTAAGTGAACAGGCCACCGGGACGCCGGCCGATCTCGACTACCCACTCGGTCGCGTGCGTGCCGTCGGCCACCGACGGCAGCGCTTCCTCCAGGTGCTCTGAGCCGCCATCCCCGGTCCGGCGCTCGAGCATCCTGGGCAGTACGCGGACGCTGAGCGCGCTGGTCAGGTCGGCGTACTGCGGCTTGTGCCGCGTCCGGTGCGCACTGACCTCGGGCGCGCCGGCCGATGGCGGCCGTTCCGGCGCTTGCGTGGTCTTGATGACGACCTCTTCCGGCACGTCGTGCCGGTGCCGCCAGGCGGTCAGCGCGAGCAGCCGGTCATGCTCCGCCGGGCCGGCCGCGACAGCCTCGGCGAACTCGGCGCCGCCGTGCCAGCGGCGCCGTGCGATAACCGCGTCGCCGACCGACATCCGGGGGGACATCCGGGTGGACTGCCCGTCCCACGGTACGGACTCGTGCCACAGCCTCGGCAGCGCGTTGTGTAGCCGTCCGCTGGTCACCAGCCTGGACGCGACGGACAGCGGCGGCGGGAGCAGGAGCGGGTGGCCGGTGCCGAGCGGCAGCACCCGGAGGAGGCGGCCGTCGGCGTCCTCGACGTGGAGCGTGTCGGTACTTGTGTCGTGCGCGAGGCGCAGCGAGAACCAGTCGTCGGGCCGCAGCCCGTCCGGCAGGATCGGCGGATGGGCGTTGAGGTTAAGCCGGTGCAGCCCGAGGTCCTCGACGACCCGGCTGCCGTCCCGGCCGTAGCGCGCGGCCAGCCAGCTGGCCAGGTAGGGCAGCGCCGAGCCGCCAAGGCGCCGGTCCGCGTCGAGGAACCGCGTGTACAGCATGCCGTGGCCGGGCAGGCCGTCGTTGAAGACCAGGCGGCCGCCCGCATGCTGGACGAGCACGCCGTAGCTGAGCGTGTCGCGCCGGAAGCGCTCGGGCAGCCCTGCGGTGAGTTCCACCGCGTCCGCCGCGGACAGCGCCCACTCCGGCTGGCCGGCCGCGGCCGCCTCGGCCAGGCCGGCGCTGGCCGTCTTGATCGCGGCCCAGCGCAGCTCGTACAGCAGTGCCAGACAGCCATCGTCAGGGCCGATGCCCGCCAGCGCACCGGGCTCCGCGCCGGAGCGGTACACCCGGTCCATAAGGGCAACCCGCCGCCCCGCCTCGCCGGTGAGGTACTCGGCGTGCTCGACGAGCGGCACGTTGGCGCCCGGCCCGAACCGGCTCACGAACACGGCAGCCAGCATCGCGCGTACATCATGCTGCCAGTCGAAAAGCGACAGCAGCTCCACGCCTGCCGCCAGGTCGTCCAGCTGCCGGCGCCAGGGCCAGGTGGCGACCCGCGCCGGCGCGATGACGTAATCTTCCTCCACCATGATCCGGGCGGGCCGCCCGGCCAGGTGACTGGCGGCGGACAGGGCGTCGTTGATCGCGGTCAGCTCGCGGCCGCGCTCGGCGGCCGGTGCGGTCGCGAGCCGCGGCAGCCGTGCCCGCACGTCCGCGAGCAGCCCGGCGGCAGGGGTACCCGGCTGGTCGAGCATGTTCTCAAGGTCGGCGTCGCCGTCCTCGGGCTCATGGAAGGCGCACAACAGGCCCTGGTGCACCGCGGCCAGCACCACCATGGTCGCGTCCTCGAGCGGGCAGCCCAGTTCACCGGCGATCTGCGGCGCCACGGATCGGACGTGCCGGGGCCCCATGACGACCGCGTCCACCAGCAGCCGCACCGGTCCGGTGACCGGTGCGGCGAGCCGCTTGAATCCGGACTCGGTCCTGCGCAGGAAGTACAGCTTGCCGTCCTCCACCAGCGAGGTGGGCGGCAGGCCGACCCACACGTCGTCCGGCACGTCGCCGTCCGGTACGTCGCCGTGGAGGCCGCCGATCACATAGGCGAGCATGGCGCGGTCGAGGCCCGGGAACGCGACTGCGCCGGAGAACGACATGCGATCCGGGGGGAGGCCTTCCGGGTCCGGCACGGCGATGCCGACCGCGGTGAACCGGGACAGCGGGCTGGTCCGCACCAGCGCCCTGGTCACATACTGCAGCAGCCCGCGTTCTGATTTCCTGGCATCGGCGGGCACCGGCTGGCCGCCCCCGGCCAGCGCGCGGTAGCGCTCAGACTCGGCAAGGACCTCGGGGGCGGCCAGCGCCAGCGCGCAGCGCAGGTTCTCGTCGCCGAGCAGGGTCGCCAGCGTGGCCCGCTCCCGTTCGGCCGCGCCTGGGTAGCTGCGCGCGATCTCGTCACGGCAGCGCTGCCGCTGATCTCGCGCGGCCAGCCACCGGGCGACCGACGGGACGGGCACGTCCTGCGTTTTCTGTGACCGGTCGTTGTGGATGGTCCGGCGCAGCGCCACCAGCCGCCGGCGGGCGTCCGGGTCGGCGGTGGCGCCGATCAGTTCATAGAGCTCGTCGGAGCAGCGGCTCGCCGACGAGCGCACGGCCCGCTCGGCGTCGGCGAGGCTGGCCAGCAGCGCACGCAACGCGGGGTCGCTCAGCCTGGACCGGCGCAGGGTGTTCACGCGCAGGTACCACAGTGGTTCCGGGACGGCGGCAACGTCTGCTCGCGCCGCCGTCCCGGTGCTCTCGTCCAGGGCCGTCATCAGGCTGCTCCGGCGGTTTCCCGCATCCGCTCCAGCCGGTCCTGCCACGATTCGCCGAGCACGTCGTCAACCAGCTTGGCGATCGCGTAACACATGTAGTAGCGCTGCAGCGGGAACACGGCGAGCAGCGGGAGCTGCTGGTAGAACAGGTTGACCAGCAGCCGGTAGGAGGCGAACCACTGCGTGAGGCCGGTGGTCAGGCCGGCCTCGTCAACCGCCCGGTGAAAGGCGGTGTCCGGGATGTCGCCGGCGGGGACGGTGTCGGGAGCGCCGGGCGGTCCCATCGTGGAACGGTCTGCCTGCGCGGTTACCGAGTCCAGCAACTCCAGGGTGAGCGTCCCGTTCGCCACTGCGTTGTCCAGTGCGCCGGCACAGTAAGCGAACGCGGTCCGCCATGCCGCCGCGGCCGGGCTCGGCTGGCCGGCGATCCGCTGCTCCACCACCGGTCGCAGCCGGGCTTCCTCGGCGGCCAGGCGCCTCGCGAAGGCCGGCCGCGCGTCAGCGCTCGGCGCCGTCCAGGCCAGGAACCCCTCGGCGTGCGAGCGCAGCGAGAAGACGCCGTGTGCCGGGCCGAGGGGGTGGGTGTCGGTCAACGCGATGAACGCCTCGGCCAGCCGGACCGCCGCGTCCGCCCGGCCGTCGGCCAGCTCGCTGATCATGCTCATCAGGGGACTGGCCATGACGTTGTATGAGATCTCGCGGAGCTGGTCAAGGCGCGGCTCGGTCGACACCAGGTCGTCCGGGCCGAGGAACTCCACTGCGCCGTGCTCCCGCAGCGGCAGGTAGGGCGGCGGCACCGCCTCCATCCGGCCGAACTCGCGGGCCTGCGCGAGGTACGCCTCGTCGGTGAGCGCGGTAGCCGGGTCCAGCTCGCCGGCGTCCAGCGACTGCGCGATCCGCGGCCACGCGGGGCCGTCATGGCGGGCACCGCGCGCGACGATGTCGACGTGCGGGCCGTGCAGCCAGCCCCGGCGCAGGTACACGATCGCGAAACCCTCGTCCCGCAGCCTCCTGGCTGGCGGCACCACGGCCCTGGCGAGCCACGGCACGGTGACCGGCGCCCTGCTGTGCAGCCGGACGCCCGCCACGTGGGCGGGCTCAGTTACCCCCATGTCAGCACCACCTTTCCGGAAGAGTCGATTTATCGTGCACTGGAATCCCTGCCTCGCAGAACCGGCGGAGCCGTGGGGGCTGACAATTGTCACGACAATCGTGACAAGCCGGATGCGATCTCAATTGCGCCGGTCATTGTTGACACATATCACGACCTCGATTACGCGGGTCATTGCGCAGCGGCATAACGGTAACCGACGGGACAGCGCCAAGACAGAATAACCAGGGACAGCAAGACAGAATAACCACGAACAGCTAGATAATGGCCCGGCCATTGGCCTGTCGAAACGAACTGGTTACCGGGAGCGAGACATGACCGCGCACCGGATTGTGGTCCGGCGTTATGGGCCGGCGGCACTGCACACCGTGCCGCTGATCCGGCGGGCGGCGCTGGACGCTACCCGTGACGTGGTGCGCGGCGACAAGATCCTCATGCTCTCGGTCGGCGCGAGCTCCTTTGTCGCCGGGCCGTTGCGGCTGGCCACGGAGCTGACCACTCGGCCCTCCGCGCGGCAACGGGCACACATCCTGGGCGCCGCGGACCAGATCACCGCGGCCCTGCTGGCCATGGCCCTGCACGAACTCGGGGTGCCCGCAGTCAGCCTCACCTGGGAGCAGACGGGGCTGACCCCGCGGTCCGTGACCGAGGGGGCCCGATCCGGGCAGCTGAACTGCGATCGTGTCCGGGCAGCCATCGAGCAGCATCCCGCTGTCGTGCTCGCCAGTGTCTGCGCCGCCACCGGTGACGGAGACATCTGCGCGCTTGACGACGCGGTCGTCGGGCTGGCCGCGATCGCGCTCGGCAGGGCGCTGGACGCCCGCTACGCCGTCACCGATACCCGCACCTACAGTCCCAACCCGGATCGGCTCGAAAGGACGCTCTCATGAGCACAGCCACATCTCCTCCCACACACACGTCGGTAGCCGTGATCGGCGGCGGCCCGGCTGGCTCGACCGCAGCCGCGCTCCTGGCCCGCGCCGGGATCGATGTCGTGCTGCTGGAGCGCGAGAAGTTCCCCCGCTACCACATCGGAGAATCACTGCTGGCCTCCTGCCCGCTTGTGCTGGAGCTGAGCGGGGCCAAGCCGAAGGTCGACGCGGCAGGCTTTATCGACAAGCGCGGCGGCCTGTTCCGCTGGGGGTCCGAAGAAGACTGGGTAGTCAACTGGATGGAGGTCTACGGCGAGGAGCGGCGCTCCTGGCTAGTCGACAGGGCCACGTTCGACAAGATCCTGCTTGACAACGCACGTGAGCAGGGCGCGGTGGTGATCGAGCAGGCCACTGTCCAGGATGTCGAGTTCGACGGCGACCGGCCCGTCGCCGTGCTGTGGAAGGGCCAGGACGGCATGCAGCGGCGGCTGGCCTACGACTGGGTGATCGACGCCTCCGGCCGGGCCGGTGTCCTGGCGGTGCAGAAGCTCCGCGACCGCGAACACCACAAGGTCTTCCAGAACGTCGCGGCCTGGGGCTACTGGAAGGGCGGAAAGACCTTGCCTGGCACGCCCCCTGGCGGCCTCAACTCCATCTCCTCGGCCGAGGGCTGGTACTGGCTCATCCCGCGCGGTGACGGCCTGCTGAGCTGCGGCTACGTCACCCACCGCGATGTGTTCAGGCGCCGCCGCGCCGAGTTCTCCTCGCTCGAGGAGATGGTCAAGACCCTCGTGACCGAATCCGAGCACGTAGGGCCGCTGGTGGGGGGCTGCGAGTTCGTGGGCCCCGCTCGTGCCGAGCAGGACTTCTCCTACGCCGCCTCGAAGTTCTGCGGCCCCGGGTACATGCTGTCCGGAGACGCCGCATGCTTCCTTGACCCGCTGCTGTCCACGGGGGTCCACCTTGCGCTGTACAGCGCGACAGTGGCTGCGGCCGGCATCGTGGCGATGCACGACGGCACCGCTACCGAGGCGGAGGCGCTCGCCTTCTACGAGTACTGCTACCGACGCTCTTATGCCCGGCTGCTCACCCTGGTAGGGGGGATGTACGAGCAGTATCGCGGCAAGGAGACGTACTTCTGGTCCGCGCACCAGCTCAGCCACCAGGTCTCAGAGCTGGACAAGGACAGCGTCACCCAACGCGACTTCGTCGACCTCAGCGCCGGGATCAGCGACTTCATCGAGGCCCAGAGGCCAGACGGGGACGGCTACCGGCGAGTACTGACCGACCAGCTCGTCCGCCGCTCCTACCAGGCACAGTACGAAGCAGTCGCCCTGGGCACGGTCCCCGCGGAGCGGGGCCCCCTCGACTTCAGCTACCTGGACGAAAACGACCACTACCGGCCCGGCCCTGACGACCAAGCGGCCGGGTTCATGCTCGTGACCGAGCCCCGCCTCGGCCTGGCCAGGATCGGCCAGCAGGTCGGCCGCCCTGCGGAGAGCGGTCCCCTGAGCGACGACGTCGGCCCCGGCAGCTCGGCACTGCTCAGCTACTGGCGGATGGCGGGAGCAACCAAGAGCTAGCAAGCTTGGGTGATCGCGGGCCATGTCGCCGCGGCGCACGCGATGGCGGGCCGGCTCCGCCTGGCGGGCATGCTTGGCCCGGCCGGGCGGCAGCGGGACCTGGCGGTGGCGCTGGTCGCCTCCCGGGTGGTCGCGGTGCGGGTCTTCGATGGGAACACCGGCGACCCGGCCGCGTTCACCCAGATCGTGCACGTGGTGCGGGACAGGTTCGGGCTGGAGCAGAGGATCATGGCTGGCGACCGGGGATGATCACCTCCGCCCGGCCTGCTCACCCATCTGGCCACCTTGACCCGTAACTTCGGGCTAACCCATCATCGCTACCTGCAAACACCAGAACTTGACTCACGGTTGAAGACCGCGATCACCCAAGCTTGCTTGGCCGCCGCCCGAATTCCCGGAGCGACGGGAGCTGCCTACGCTCCCGTCGTTCCGCTGGCCTGGCCGTGCGGCTGCTGGGTTAGATCACCCGGCCGGGGGGACGGCGCCCGATCGGTCGTCGTGCGCGGTCGGATGAGATGCAGCACCGGTGCGGTCATCACCGTGCTCAGCACCGCCATCAGCACGAGGATGCTGAACAGCTGCTGGCCGATCAGGTGGGCGCTGAACCCGATGTTCAGCGCAATGAGCTCGGTGAGCCCCCTGGTATTCACGAGCACCGCCACGGTGGCGGAGTCCTTGCGGTCAAGCCCGCCGAGGCGGGACGCGGCATAGCCAGGCCCGGCCTTGCCGATCGTCGCGATCGCGACGAACGCGGCGAGCATGACGAACGCATTGCCGCGAAGCGCGCCGACGTCCACCGACAGGCCGGTGACGACGAAAAACAGAGGAAGGAACACCGCGCTGACGTCTTCCATCGAGCGCAGGACATCCGGATCTGGTGTCTTGTCCTTACCCTGCATGGCGAGGCCCGCCAGCAGCCCGCCGAAGACCGGATGCAGGCCCAGTGCCGCGGTAATCCAGGCACTGCCGAGCGTCAGTGCCAGCGCTATCGGCAGCTGGTTCGCGAACATCCCTCGCGGACGGCGGATCCACCAGCCAAGCGCCGGACGCACCACCAGCAGCATGAACAACGCGAAGCCGCTGATCAGCGCGAGGGTCAACGGCCATGGCCGGCCCGATCCGCTGCTAGTACCGATAAGCGCGGCGGCCAGGACGATCCAGGCAGCCACGTCCATGATGCCGGCAGCGGTGGTCGCGATGACGCCCGCGGCGGTCCCGGCGATATCGCGTTCGCGCACGATCGACGCGAGGACCGGAAGCGCGGTGATGGCAGTAGCAACCCCCATGAACAGCACGAAGGAGCGCCCGAAGTGAGCCTGGCCAAGCCTGGCCAGTTCCGGCTTGAACAGCAGGGCTGATCCCGACCCTAGGGCGAGCGGGATGATCAGCGCCCCGGCGGCCACCAGCACCGCCGGGCGGCAGTTCTTGCGGGAGAACTGCGGGCCAAGTTCGTAGCCGACCACGAACATGAAGATCGCGACGGCTATCTGTGAAATGACCGTGAGGAACGGCAGCACCTGGTGCGGGAACAGCCGGCCAGTGAGATGACCAGGCAGCCGGCCCAGGCAGCTGGGGCCTAGCAAGATGCCGGCCAGAATCTGGCCGATGACCGCGGGCTGTCCGAATCTGCGCGCAACCGCGGCAAACAGCGACGAGACAACGAGGACCAGCGCAGTAGCGCCGATAACCTCGGCAATGATCGTGTCCATTGACGCCCCTTCTCCGGCGTGCCGAAGGCTGCTGTGAAAGCAACGAGGGGTTGCCGCCCGGGACGGCAACCCCTCCGCATAATGGTCAAGCCTGCCGGGTCAGCAGCAGCTCGAGCTGGAGGATGAGGAGCAGCCGACAAAGATGCCGTTCGAGGCGCCCATTTCCGGCAGCGCGGTGCCCGCCGAAACCTCAAGCACTTCCAGCTCCGCGATGTCGAACGACGCGAAGGTCGCCGCGAAATCCTTGGTGTTAATGCTCATTGTGGATCCTTTCGGAGTGATGACACGGCTGGTTTTCCGTGAAATGATTCTGTGCATCCCGCAGCCCGCGCTGCCAGTTCTCGCGGCCGCCGCTTGACACACCTCACTATGTTG
>OBLW0100000503.1_pt1 | contig 33112 bp, 22 predicted proteins | sample 1520161 | NCBI WGS metagenome assembly OBLW01 (sample SAMEA3539309, study PRJEB22396) | soil metagenome | biome: tundra; feature: field; material: soil | place: USA | collected 2010-05 | depth 0.15 m
TTCCGATCTGGGTCTATCATCCCAGCCAGCAAAACACCCAGACCGGCAAAGTCACGCTCGCCATGTACGCCAAAGTCCTTCGCCGTATCCGGCGATTCCTGGCGACCGAGGAACACGGTTCGCGGTCCTCGCCATGAAAGTGTCGGGATTGGCTTCTAAGTGCTGCCAACCACCGACACGGTGGGGCCTGCCCGGCTTCCTCCAGCCCTGCAAGAGACCACCAAACCACTGAATTCATTGCGTTTATGTACTGCAGAAAACGCGCGACGGTGGCGGACAGAATGCTTCGATCAAAAGCCGTACCCTTGGCGAACTACCTGAAGGAGAGTCATGCTTGGTCATAAGATCAAATCGTTCGGACGAAGCTCCGCAATAGCCGCCGTCGCATTGGCTTGCGCGTTTGCGCTGACTGCGCAAGAGCGGCCACAACCGCAAGAACCTGCCCCAACTGCCGATCAGAATCAACCGATGACCCAATCGCAAGATCGCGTTATCGCAAAAGCGGCCGACGGCCGCCGCAACGCTGACCTGCCCGTCGAGGCCTACGCGGTGGTTCCGGGAACGAAATTTTTGGTTCGCCTTGAAGAAGAACTCCAAACCGGCGAAACGCGGCAGAATAGCGAATTCAAGGTACGCACCTTGGAACCATTGGAAGCGGGCAGCGGTATTTACCTGCCGGCCGGCGCTGAAATCGTCGGTCACATTAGCCGGGTGCAATCCGCAGGCATCGCCGGGCGCGCTCGCATCTGGCTCACCTTTGACGATATCCACACCAGGTTTGGGAAACTGCCAATCGTAGCTGAGGTTGTTGGCGTGCCAGGCGATCACAGCGTAAAAGCGGGACCAACACAGGAGGGCCTGATTGAAGGCCGCACCAGTACCCAGGAAGCCGCAGCAGAAGCCGCGGCAGCCGCGGCAGCGATCGGCGCCGTGAAAGGTGTGAAAGACAAAGACAAGAAGGAAGCCGCCGAGGGGGCAGCGGCAGCAGCCGTTGCCGCCTACCTGATGGAATCCGGCCGCGGCCATGAAGTGGATTTGCCAAAAGGCGCGAAGTTGGAAGTGGAACTCGAGCGCGCCCTGTATCTCGTTAAAGAATAACTCTAATTTTTTCCGTAAAGTGCTGGGGCATCGCGAAGTCGAACCAATTCCCGGGGGGAAAACCCAAAGCCGGAAACATCCCGTCAGTCCCCACACTTCACATATCCGTTTCGCCTCGACACAGAGAGCCCTTCCAGCTAGGCGTTGGTGCCGCCGTCGACGGTAAGGTTCGCACCGGTGATATACGACGCCTCAGGACCAGCCACGAACGCGACCAACGCGGCAACCTCGTCGACATGCCCGTAGCGGTCGAGCGCTGTGTTGGCCTTTTGGGGTGCCGCCCAATCGCCCGCAGCGGGATTTAAATCCGTGTCGATCGGACCGGGCTGGACGTTGTTGACCGTGATGCCCCGGCTTCCCACCTCTCTTGACAACCCCTGAGTGAACATCTTGACGGCCCCCTTCGTGGCCGAGTAGGGCACCAAGCCCGGCGTCAGGACACGCTCGCCCACGCACGATCCAATCATGATGATGCGACCGCCGCTCTTCATGTGCTTCAGTGCTGCCTGCGTCGCGACCAGTGTGCCGCGGACATTGATGTTAATCAGGCGGTCCAGCTCCTCCAGGGTGGTCTCCTCGAATCTCTTCGGAATGGCCGTGCCGGCATTGTTCACCAGCACGTCGATCCCACCGAATGCAGTTACCGTCTTTTCGACCGCGCCCTTAACTGCCTCTGCATTGGCGGCGTCCGCTTGAATCGCGGTCGCCTTTCCGCCGGCGTCTTCAATCGCTTTGACGACCGACGAGGCCGCTTCGGCATCTTTCGCGTACGTGATCGCCACACGTGCTCCACCCGCGGCCAGGCGTTTTGCAATCGCGGCGCCAATACCCCGCGAGCCGCCGGTGACGAGTGCCACTTTGTTGGCTAATTGAGACACAGGCTGTCCCTTCGTTTTCTGCAAACTGCGTTTATCGCCACTGAACTCACTCAGCCAACCGCTCCTTGCTCGGAAGCTCTGTTCTAACCTCCGGGGAACACGATACGAGCACGCGTTGATGTGCCAGGTCCAGAAACCGATCTAATTTTATTCACTCAGACGGCGGCCGGCGCAGAAACGGGGAAACCTTGGAACAACCGGGACGTTCACGTTAGTGGGCTCCAGCAGAAAACCCAAAGCCGGAAACGACCGGTCTGCCCGCACACTTCCGTCCCCACACTTCTCAATTGGATGCGCTCGATACGTTGCAAAGGTGACAAGAAGGAACCACGGCTTAGAGGCCAGCACACGCGAAGAAAAAGCCTTACTCCGAAACGTCAGGAGAGTTTTTGCCCTCTTGGACAAAGACCTATCTTGGGAGTCGGATAACCGGAAACGCCTGCGATTCCACCGGCTTGGCAAGCGGGTCTTGGCTTGTTAGAGTCGAATGTCCGGTTTGCGCAAAGTTTGCAATTTGCACACCAATGACCTGGGGAGAGGCTGAGCCGCATGGGCGAAGAAACAAAGACGGCGGTGCGCGCGGTCGATACCGGAGAGCGCAAAGACCGCGTCCTGATCGTTGAAGACGAAGACAACGCGCGGAAGGGTTACGAGCAACTGCTGCAAAAGTGGGGCTATGAAGTTCTCGGCGTGGCGACTGCCGAGGATGCCCTAGCGAAATTTGGAAATTTCCAACCCGATTCGCTGATTGCCGATGTCGAACTACCGGGCATGAACGGCCTCGATCTGCTGAAACAATTGGGCGCGGATCTCAGTAATGTCCCGGCTATTATCGTCACCGGCAAGGGCAGCGATGAACGAGCGGTGGCAGCCATTGAGGCTGGGGCGTTCTGGTACATCGAGAAACCGATGAAAGCGCCCGTGCTGCGGGCGTTGCTAGATCGTTGCCTGGAGAAGGCGCGTGACACTCGCCAACTGGCGGTTTTACAAAGGCAATTGCGCGAAACTGGACGGCTGGGCGACCTGGTCGGCGCGTCCAAGGGCATGCAGGAAGTGATGCGCATTGTCGAAATGGCTGCGCCAAGCTCCGCCTCCGTGCTAATCACCGGCGAAACTGGATCTGGGAAGGAGATCGTAGCTCGCAGTATTCACAAGTTGTCGCCGCGCGCTTCAGGGCCGTTTGTAGCCATCAATTGTTCGGCAATCCCAGAAACTCTCATGGAGAGCGAGATTTTCGGACACGAGCGCGGGGCCTTTACGGGCGCAGCCGAGCGGCGCATCGGATGTTTCGAACTAGCGGATGGTGGCACGCTGTTGCTGGACGAAATCGGCGAGATGCCGGCCCCCACTCAGGCGAAGCTTCTTCGCGTGCTAGAGGATCGCAAGGTGCGCCGGCTGGGCAGCAAGAGCGAGACGCCGGTCGACGTTCGGGTGCTGGCCGCTACCAACAAAGACCCGGAACAAGCCGTCGGTAATGGGCAGTTGCGCCAGGATCTTTTCTTTCGCTTAAACGTATTTCACATTCATTTGCCGCCGCTTCGCGATCACAAAGACGATATTGCGCTGCTCGTCGAATACATCCTGCGCGACGTTAACGCCAAACACGGCAAACATGTGCGCGGCATCGGTGCCGAAGTCATGGACATCTTCATGAGCCACACCTGGCCGGGCAACGTGCGCGAGCTGCGCAATGTCCTTGAGCGCTCCACGATCATGTGCGAAAAAGACCTCATCACTCGAAGTTGCCTGCCGGATGAGTTCGGCAAGTCCCAAGCCAAGGGTCCCAGCGATCTGTCGACCATCAAATTCCCCGTCGGCACCACGGTGGATGCCATGGAACGCGAGCTCATTCTGCAAACCCTCAACGCCACTGGCAACAACAAAACACGCGCCGCAGATCTGTTGGGCATCAGCCTGAAAACGTTGCACAATAAGCTGAAAGAATACGGCGGAGCGACGACCGAGGCGGAGTAGAGAGATCCACCATGCAGCTGCGGCTGCGCACAAAACTTACGCTAGTGATGACCGGGCTGGTTTTGCTGGTGGTCATCGTGCTTTCCGGTGTGTTCGTCGCCCAACTTCTCGCCGAAGTTCTCGAGCAAACCGACAAACGCACTCACGAAATCGCTCACCACATCTTCGAGCAAGCTCAACGCGCGCTGACCGATGCGGCCAATGAAGGCCTGCGACCTATCTCGAACAGCCCTGAAGATATCCATGAATATGTCTGGCAAGCCTTCAAGCTCGATGAAGGATTACACGCGCAGTTAAAGGCCGCGAAAGATACGCCCTCAATCTACGAGGTCTCCATCACCGATGGCAACGGTATGGTTTTGATTTCAACGGACGAGTCTCTGCCCGGCAAATTTCTTCCTCGGCGATTGCCGTTATCTCAATTGACCGAGCGTGGTTTTGTGCACCAAGTCAAAGTGTTCGCTGGACTCCCCAGGATTTACGAATTGGATTTCCCATTTAGCAAAGGTGGCCAGCCTTTCGGCGAAGTGCGGGTGGCTGTGTCCTCGGGGCTTTTGCTGTCGGACATTTTGCCGAGTATCCGGAGATTTGCGACCATCGTTCTCGTGGCCCTGATTATCTCCGCAGGTCTCGCCGCGGTGGTGAGCGGAGCAACGCTAGCGCCCTTGCGGGGCATCTCTGACCAACTGGACCGCATCTCAGCCGGACAGTTTGATATTCCTGCGCCGGAAATCAGGGGCTTCGTTGCAGGCACCGACGAACTCGGTCAAGTGAGCCGGAAAATCACGCAGGTAGGACAGCAATTGCGCGGTGTACACGAAATTTTCAGCACCATGCGGGAAAATATGAATTCCGTCATGGCCGGCATGGAGGATGGCCTGTTGCTGTTTACGCGCGAAGCGCGGGCGGTGATGGTCAGCCCAGCCGCTGAAAAATTTCTCGGTGCGCCGGCCGGAGCATTTCTGGGACGCCGCGTGAACGAGATTTTTCCGCCCGGCCACCCATTGCACGACGTGCTGCAGGTGCGCGGCGACGACTTCAGCGAAATCGCGGCCGAAACCGATTTGCAGACCATCGAAGGACCCCGGCGCGTCAGTGTCAGCGTGCAAGCGGTTCAGGAAGACGGCGAGCGAATGGGTGCGCTCGTAACGCTGCGCGACCTTGACTCCATCGAGAGCATCAATACTCAGTTGCAAGTGAGCGAGCGCCTCGCGGCACTCGGCCGCATTACCGCCGGCGTCGCCCACGAAGTGAAGAATCCGCTGAACTCCATGCGGCTGTGGCTGGAAAATTTGAAGGAGTCTTTGCCTCCAGAGATGGACAGCAACGCGCAGCAGGCGGTGCAAGTACTCGACAAAGAAATCGACCGCCTGGATACCGTGGTGAAAAGGTTCCTCGATTTCACTCGCCCGATGGAAGTGCGTCTGGAAGCCACTCAGCTTGCCGACATTCTTCGGGAAGTGGTCGAAGTGGCGGGGCCGCAATTGCGCAAATCCAAAGTGGAAGTGGCGCAGCTCTTGCCGATCGACGTTCCGGAAGTGTACGTAGATCGCGGCCTGCTGAAACAAGCGGTGCTCAATCTGGTCTTGAACGCTGTGGAGGCTATGCCTAGCGGCGGAAATTTACAAATGATGCTAAGCAGGCGCGGCGAAATGGCAGAGATCACCGTCGGCGACACAGGAAAAGGAATTCCGCCGGAAAATAAGCAAAAAATTTTTCAACTGTTTTTCACCACGCGCAAAGGCGGCAGCGGCATCGGACTCGCCAGCACCTTCCGAATTGTACAGCTTCATAACGGTTCGATAGACTTTACGTCGGAGGTCGGCCGGGGAACTACGTTCCGGATCGAGTTACCCCTCGCGGCCTGATCACTCATGATGCAGCTTGGTAACGCCGGCATCCTGCCGGCTTGGTCGAGGCTTTCCGAGTTCCCGCACGTCTCGCGTTGCGCTTCCGTGCAATTCGGCTTTCCGGCGCTGTGCATCGTGGCGATTATTTTTACTGGATGCGCCGCCCAGCAGACGCCGAAGGCCAAAACGTTTCCATGGGTCACGGCGACTTCGATGCGCCCCGTGGTACCGAACGCGGCGGCAACCTCATCTGACGTTGCCACGGATGATTACCTTGCAGCGCTTGGGCTCGACGTGCCTCCGCCCCCGTCCCCTCTCGTGGCCACAACGGCCGCACCGCAGCGTCCCCACGTTCCCGCCGTCGCGTCGGTACCGAGCACCCCATCGCGACCCGAACCTCCTCAGATTGCGCCACAACTAACCGCGGAAGAAACCGCCGCGGCGCAACAGCAAACGAGCTTGAGTCTGAGCGTCGCGGAACGAAACGTCGCCGCCTCGGAAGGCCGCCCGCTAAACGCTACGCAATCCGATTTGGCCTCCAAAATCCGCAGCTTCGTCGCCGAAGCACGCGATGCCGCCCATGTTGGGGATTGGACCCGCGCCAGCAGCGCCGCAAAGAAAGCGCAAGTGCTTTCCGAAGAGTTAGCTCGCTCGTTGTGATTTCACTCTCTTCTGTTCAATTTCCCAGCAGGCTCGCTCCTGTTTCTAAGGATTCTATCGACCGCTCGCCATGCCTGACGGCGGCGGCTCCGCGTGCCAATACCCGGATGCGCTAGAATGCAATTATGAAAATCTTCGACGTGGTGATCGCTGGCGGCGGCCTGATCGGTGGTGCGATCGCTCTGGAACTGTCGCATGCCGGCTTGCGAGTCGCGGTGTTTGAAAAGGGCGAACCCGGGCGCGAGGCATCCTGGGCCAGCGCCGGAATTCTTTCTCCGGCGCCAGAATCCCCGGCGATGATTCCGGTCATTCCGCTAGCCAAGGCCAGCATGAGTCTTTACTCAGAATTTGTTGCCAATGTCGAAGAAATCTCGGGCCAGAACGTTGGATTTCGACCTTTGGGAACCATGGACGCGCTGTTTTCCCGCGATGCCGCTCGCGACCTGAGCACTTTGATCGCCCTGCATCACGGCTTGGGTCTCAAGGCTGAGGCGTTGCGGCCCGAAGAAGCGCGCGAACTGGAACCGGCTCTGAGCCCCGACGTCGAGGCAGCGGCGCTGCGTCCAGAGGAAGCGTCCATCGACAATCGCGCTTTGACGCAGGCGGTGCTACAAGCGGCACGGAAGAGCGGCGCGGAAGTCTTCCCGCAAGACCCGGTGGAGGCGATCTGGCGGGAGCATGGCCGCTGTGCCGGTCTACACGTGCGTGGCGTAAAGATCGCGGCCAAGTGGACGGTCATTGCCGCCGGGTGTTTTTCCGCCGGCATTGAGGGAGTGGAAAGCTATGCTCCGGTGCGTCCCGCGAAAGGACAGATGGTTTCGCTACGCGCGGATCATTTGAAAATCGAGCGAGTGCTGTGGTCCGAAAAGATTTACCTTGTGCCGAGAAATGATGGACGAATCTTGGCTGGCGCCACGGTCGAGTATGTCGGCTTCGACAAGCATGTCACGGCCGGCGCGCTGCATAAAATCCTGTCCGATGCCATCGAGGTGGTTCCAGGACTGGCCAATGGTCAGATCGAGGAGACTTGGGCAGGTCTGCGGCCCGATTCTCCCGACCATTTGCCGATTCTGGGCCCCACCGATCTTGAGGGCCTGCTGATCGCCACGGGACATTTTCGCAGCGGAATCCTGCTTACGCCAATCACAGCGCGGCTGATGCGCGAATGGATTACGGAACAGCGCGTGAGTGTCGATTGGGAACGTTTGAGCCCGATGCGCTTTGCGACCGCGCGAAGGCAGCCAGCGTTGTAACCGCCTCCAAATTTTTGCAGCGACCTTAGACTCTTCCGGCCTCTACGCTCCGCGCGCCCTTCGCTACGACTTCACACATTGCTGAATGTGCTAGTTATGGGCGCCACCACAACACGTGAACTTCACCGATCGCCCGCGAACTACAAACTCGATATCACTGGCGGGCCGGCGGCGGCGTGATTGGCGACGCCTGCCCTACGCTGCTGTATTGAATCTGGTTGCCGTCCAGCGCGAGTTCGTGCTCGAGCACGACATCGAGGGTCGAGCCGCGCGGCAATTCCGCTTCGGGCCCGCGAGTTAATAGGATCGCGCCGAGTCCTGCTAAACCGCCAACCCCGGCTCCTATACCGGCACCTTTCGCGCCTCCGGCGATTGCGCCGATTCCGGCGCCCGTAGCCGTTGTGGTGGCTACCGTCCCGACGTCTTTGCCCTTGCCGCCGGGGCCGGTCATTTTGCCTTCAGAATCCATGGTCTCTTTGCCACCGCTATCCGCGGAGCGGGGAGCGGCATTCAGATCAACGGTGTATCCATTCGGGAAAATCAGGGTGTTGAGTTTCATGCGGAATTCGCCGCGGCCCTTGATGCGGCCGGGGCGCTTGGATTCGAGCAGTTCGCCGCGCAGATAGGAGCCGACGGGAATCACGATGCGGTTGTTCTGAGTGATCGGGAAAGAAGTGCGGAAATAAAGCGAGTCGCCGGGTTTGGCGCCGCGAGTAGAGATTCCATTTTCCAAGACGACGGCAAAACGGGTACCGGCAGGAACATTAATGGATTGAGCCGGCGGGGCGTTGCGGGGGGCTACGGGTTGAACGGTTCGCACTGCGGGATCGGGAGCAGAGGTCTGGGGGCCATCCGGCTCTTGGGCTGCGTGGGCTGGGACGCTACTGGCGGACGCGGCAACGATCAGAAACGCGGCGGATGCGAAATAGTGAGTGCGCGTGTGGTGCATATTGATTCTCCGTGCTGTTGCGATGCGTGCGGAACAATTACGGATGCTTGTGACAGTATACCCGCTTGAGCTTCCCTGCGGTTAAGCCTCCGGACTGTAGGTCACTTAGGCTGCGCGGGTCGCGGGTGGACTCCGAGGACCGTACCCCACCCCTAGCTAGGGGGTTGCCTAGCGATCTGAAAAGACGTGAGATACCCATCAGCGTGGCGCAACGACATGACTCTAAGGAATTTACACGCACTGCCCTTAGATCAGAGGTGGTGTCCAGTAACGTTTATTTAATATACCATATCAGTTATATAAGGCAATCGGAATGTTCGTGGCTCAACCTCGATCGGAAAAAAGGGTGGCGCGCAACGCCCGTCGTAGTCATTTCCGCTGATGGGATGGCCGCGCGTGCTGGATCGCAAGTTTGGCGGAAATTGGCGCTTGCGCTGCGAGAGGCGACTCGCGGCAGGTTTGACCCTCGAATAGTGAGGAGCTACGCTGGTGGCGCGCGAAATGAGGAGGAAGGCATGGCGAAGTTGGCGCTGATCTATGGAATGCGGTTGCTGCCGGAGGAGGATCTGGGGGAAGTCAAGGATGCGACCGTGGTGCTCAAGAACGGGCGGACGGCGCGGGTGACGATGCACTTAATCGAAGGGACCAAGGAAGAGATTGAGGCGACCTTTCGGGAGTCGATTGAGGCGTTCTTTGAGATGTATCCGGAGATTTGAAGAGGGGCGGTACGGGACGGGTGACCTGGAGGACGATTTTAGTTAGGAAATTGGGCCGAGACTGAGAACCGAGTGCGGAGCTTGACCTTGATCCTGGGTCCTTGGGCGCAGCAGCGCTGGGCCCGTGCAAGGGGCGCTTAGCACAGCCAGAATTGGCTGTGGGTCACCACGACTATTTGCTAAATGCTACGGGGCCGACTTCGGCGCGGGCGCGCATTACGCGTAGGATGGAGTCGCGGGTGATCATGCCGATGATGTGGGCGCCATTGTTTTCGGAGTCTTCGCCGGCGCTCACCACCGGCATTTGGTTTACGTCGGCGGCTAGCAGACGCTCGAGCAGGCCGAGGAGCGGTTCTTCGGGCTTGGCCCAGAGGATTTTATCGCGCGGAATCATTACGGCCTGGACCGACATGTGCGCCCACTCATCGCGCGGAACGGAATTGAGCGTGTGGACATTCATCATGCCGACCAGGCGATCGTCGGTGACGACCAAATGGCAGCGGCGGCCGGTGCGTAAAACTTCCTGACTGTAGTCGTCCAGCGAGATATCGCGCGGAACCATGGGGACTTCTTGGCTCATCACGTCGGCTGCATGAAGTCCTGACAGCGTTTCACGAATAGCGATCTGGGCGACGCTTTCCTGCGCGGCGTTCAATAGAAACCATCCAATAAATGCGTACCATAACATCTCCCAGTGACGGGTGGTGACCGCGAATCCTACGCCGTAGATGATCATTCCATACGCGACGAGCTTTCCGCTTACGCCAGCGGCTTGTGTAGCGCGATTGAAGTCTTTGGTTATGCCCCAAACGATGGCGCGAAAAATCCTGCCTCCATCGAGAGGAAAACCGGGGAGCAGGTTGAAGAGCGCGAGAAGTCCATTCATCCTGAAAAGCCAAAGGGCAATGGCGCCGGTCATGGTGTCGTCCGGGAAAACCATGGTCAGGCCAAAAAATGCGGCGGACAAAAAGAAACTGGCGATGGGACCTGCAATAGCGATGTTGAATTCCTGGACGGCTTTGGACGGATCGTTGGCGATGCGGGCAACACCGCCAAAGACGAACAACGTGATGGATTCGACACGGATTTTGTAGGCTCGGGCTACCATGCTGTGCGAAAGCTCGTGAAAAATGATCGAAGAGAAAAAAAGCAGGCTGGTTAACAGACCGACAGACCAATGCTGGGTAGAAGTCCACTGCGGATGCAGCTCGGTGAACTGCGCGCCGAGAGAGATGGTGATGAGGATAAAGATGAATAGCCAACTGGCGTGGACGTAGATGGGGATGCCGAGAATACGGCCGAGGCGCAGGCTTGATCCGGGATTCATGTTCGGTCAGATTTTAGCCTAGCACAGTGCGGTGGCAGCAGTGCATGCCCGCGAGTCTTAGGGGATGTGTTCTGGGGAATACACCGTGTAGCCCTGGCCACAAAGTCCGACCGGGTTCCTTCAAGTAAGTCACATCCACTCAAATAGATAGAATCTGGAGCGCGAAGTGCGATTGCTTGGTTGCACGACCGGGAGGCACCCATGATCGCTCTACTTGATATCACCACTCTTACTCTCGCTACTCTTCTTGCGCTGGCGGCGGCTACGGCATTTCATTGGCTGCTCTTGCGGGCGGCGTTTCATTTGATGCGGCCTGCTACGGCTCGGCGAGCGGTGGTGCGGACGGGATCGGCGCATGAGACGGCGCGGTGGACGCGGGCGTATGCGGCGCATCGTTGCGGGGCGCACCGGAGTGCCGGGTGAAACCTGAGCTCCGGCAGGGACCGGCTTCCAGCCCGCCCCTCCATTGGTGCGAGAAAGCCCTCGGCGGCTAAAGCCCGGGCCGAAAGAGAAACTTACGGCCCGGCCGACACCGGGCCCTCCCGTCCACCTCCTTTACGTCTGGTTCAGGAAGTTGTGGCAAGGATTTTCCGAATTCACCCTAGCGGCGGAATAACTTGGACTGGTCTGCCGCGGCGTCACTGGGAGAGATTCGAAGGAGCGATATATGTTGGTACTCAAATATTTACTGATGATCGTGGGAGCGGGGCTGTTTGGGAGTGCGGCGACGCTGGTGATTTACGACATTTATATGTCGGCACAGCTGCGGCGATTGTTGCGGCGTGGCAGCGCGGTCGAAACCGGCTCGGAGGGGTCAACTGGCTTGGCGCCAAATCACCCTTTCGGACCGGTGCGCTGGGGGCTGGCGCAACGGCTCACAGTTTCGGCGGTGGTGCCGCTGCTGCTGGCGCTCAGCATCGTGGTGATTCCGGACGGATCGGCTGGGGTGCGCATTAGCCAGATTTGGGGCGCCCGGCCGGGCACGCTGTATCCGGGCGTGCACATCGTGGCGCCGCTGATCGATAGCGTGGTGCTTTACGATACGCGGGAGCAGGTATACACGACGTCGGCTACTGAGGCGCCGAAGTCCGGGGCCGAAGTGCTGACAGTACAAGCGCGCGAAGGTCTGAACATCGGCTTGGCGGTGAGCGTGCGTTACCGGCTGGACCCACAGCGGTTGAGCTACATCCACGCGAATTTGCCGCAGCCTGTCGGAGACCAAGTGGTGGCGCCGACGGTGGCCACGATTTATCGTCAACTGGCGCCCAACTACATCACCCGGGAAATTTTCGCAACCAAACGCGAGGAATTGAGAACATCGGCGGCGACGGCGATAACGGCGCGCCTGGGTTCGGACGGAATCCTGGTGCGCGAAGTGCTGTTGCGCGACTTGAAATTGCCCGAAGAATACGCCCAGGGACTGGAAGGCCTGCTGCTGAAGGAACAGGAGAACGAGAGGATAGGAACTGATACGGAGATTAAGCAGAAGCAAGTGCGCATCGCGGAATTGGAGGCAGAGGCGCAGAAGGCGCGGGAAGTAAAGCAGGCGGAAGCCCAGGCGCAGGTTCGCGTGCTGCAGGCTAAGGCGGAATCAGACGCCATGCAGTACACGCTGCCGTTGAAACAGAAGCAGATCGAGCAGACCAAGCTGGAAGCGCAGGCGCGGAAAGAAGCTACTCTGCAGAATGCCGAGGCGGCGGCGCAGGCCAAGGTGATTGACAGCAAAGCGGAGCTGGAGCGGCAAAGGAATCTCGCGGAAGCGGAGGCCAACCGGATTCGGGTTACGGCGGCGGCAGATTCGGAACGGATGAAGTTCGAGGCCGCGGTATTGAAGTCGAATCCGATGTTGATTCAGAAAATTATCGCGGAGCGGTTGTCGGACAAGTTGCAGATCATGATGGTGCCGGTGGATGGGAAGAACTTCTTCGCGAACGATGTGCTCCGGTCGGCGTTTTCGGGAGCTGGATCGGGAGCTTCGGATTCGGACGACGGGTCGGATGGTCCGGCTACGGCGACGGCGTCGAAGACGCAGAAACGGAGGCCATAAGGCTGGCGAGGGCAGTCTGGGGTCGGTGTGTCGCGGAGCGCTGACCTTCTGGCGGGCGCGCGGGGGGCGCCGACAAGAGTGTTGGTGCCACTGCGGGCGGCTCAGAATTGTTCGCGGTCCACTATGATTCGCGGATCACTGATTTGCTTCGGGTTTTACCGCGGGATATTTCGGTCTTGGTGGAAGGCCCTTATAGCTTTTCAGCGCTTCATTGGCCAGCTCGATGGCCTTCTCCAGCTGGGGATCGTGTCCGCTGACTACCAAGTCAGGGCGTTGGGGGACGACGTAGTCTGGATCGACGCCGTGATCTTCCACCACCCATTCGCCCCCGTTGTCGGTGCTCCAGAAACCGAAGCCCGGGGCGGTGACGCTTCCGCCGTCGCGTAGTGGTTGCGCGTTGCCGATTCCAACCAGGCCGCCCCAGGTGCGCTCTCCGACGATGGGTCCAATTTTTTCACGCCGGAAGAACCACGGGAAAGCGTCGCCACCCGAACCGGCGAGCTCGTTTACGATCATAACTTTGGGCCCGTAGATCGCGACCGGCGGCCACGGAATATCCTTCGTGTCTCGGGCAGCGACCACCGCGAGCAACTGACGCTTGAGTTTCTCGGTGTAAAAGTCAGGAATCTGGCCACCGGAATTGTCGCGTTCATCGACGATGATGCCGTCTTTGTCGAGCTGCGCATTGAAGGCTTTATCAAATTGGATGACACCTTCAATAGCCGTGTCGGGCACGTGCATGTAGCCGATGCGGCCGCCAGTGGCTTGCTCGACGCGCTTGCGATTGTTGTCGATCCAGTGGAGATAGCGAACGCCGTTTTCGTTTGCGGTGGGCTTTACGGCGATTTCCCACGCGCCGTCGGCACCGGGCTTGCCGTTCAACTTTAGAGTGACGATTTTTTCGGCCAGATTCTGAAAGTATGCGTAAACATCCTGGGACGTAGTGGCAGGTTGTCCGTTGACGGCGATTAAATAATCGCCGGCTTTCACTTTCAGACCGGGCTCGGTAAGCGGGGAACGGGTAGTCTCGTTCCAGTTTTCGCCCGGATAAATTCTTGCGATGCGATAGTAGCCTCCGTCCGGCTCGAAGTCGACACCCAGCAGTCCTACGCCAATTTGCGGAGTCTTGGGCTGATCTCCTCCGCTCACGTAGGTGTGGGAGGTGCTGAGTTCAGCGATCATTTCGCCGATGAGATAATTCAGATCGGAACGGTGCGCGAGCCATGGCAACAAAACTTCGTAGCGCTTGCCGATTTGTTCCCAATTGTGCCCGGTCATCGCTGGGTCCCAGTAAAAGTCGCGCTCCAGGCGCCAAGCCTCGCGGAAGATTTGCTTCCACTCTTCGCGAGGATCGATTCTCACCTGCAGGCCGGAGAGTTCCAGCTTGCCCTGGCCGACCTTCGCTTTGCCCGGTTCGGCGTCCTGAATTCCGTAGAGCGGGCCAGCTTTGTAGATGACCTTTGTTCCTTCCTTGTCTACGTCGTACCCATCGACGCCGTTTAGTAATTCCTTGTCTTCGCGTTTTTCGAGGTCGTAGACGCGAACGATGTTACGCGGGGCGCTGTCTCGCTCCGTGCCAGCCGCTCGAGCTTCGGGCGGTTGCGCCATGTAGAAAAGTTTTCCCTTGCGAGCCGTCAGGTTGCTGTAGATCCCGGAAACAATTGGCACAGGCGCGACGCGGGTCTGGATGCCCGCCAAGTCCACGTGAATTGGTTTCGGAGCTTCTTCTTTCTCGTCTTTCTTTCCTTCTTCCTTGGAGTCTTTGCTGGAATCCTTGGTATCGTCCTTCTTGTTCTTCGCGTCTTTCTGGTCCTTGCCATCCTTATCTTTGCCTTTATCTTTATCAGTCGGGGCTTTCTCTTCATCGCTTTGCGGCGTGAACGGCGAGGCTTCGTCTATCGTAAGGGTCACGGCGAAAACTCCGTCCGTGGTGTAGTAATTGAACCGCTGATCCAGCTGACCGACACTGGGAAAGAAATATCGTTGTGAAAGGAAAAAAATGTACTTCCCGGCGGGATCGAAGACCGGATTGGTGTCGTTGTAAAATCCATCGGAAATCTTGTTGCTCTTTTTCTCGTCGAGTGAATAGAGATACATCTGGCCGGCGCCACGCCGGTCCGCTTTCGAATAGGCCATCCAAGCGCTGTCGGGGGACCACGTACCATCGGTGATGTCGCCATAATCGCCTTGGTCGACTTGCACGGGTTTCTTCTCGTGGACAGGAATCCACCAGAGCCTGTGTAGTTTGTCCCAGTACAAAAGCTTCTGGCTGTCCGGCGACCACACCGGTCCGTAGCGATAAACGCCGCCATCGGTGGTTACGCGAATGTCCGCGCCGCCCATCTGCGGCCTCAAATAAACTTCATATTCTCCAGTCTTATCGGATAAATAGGCGATCCATTTTCCGTCCGGGGACCAGGTTGGACTAAGTTCGTGCACGCTAGAATTGTCGATGGTGAGCGTGCGAATGCTGCCATGTTCGGCTGGAACGGTGAAAACGTTTCCTCGGGCTTCCAGCACCGCCCGCGCCCCCGACGGCGAGAGGCCGAAACCTCCGATATTTGCCGCTACATTCTTAAACTCCGGCCTTGCTTCCAGATCTTCGGCGTGCACTTCAATCGGAATGTTCCGAGACGTCCCCTCTTGCAGATTCAATTCATAAAGCAGGCCGCCGTTTTCGTAGACGATGGCGTCGGGACCGAGGCTGGGCCATTTAACGTCATACTCTTTATAGTCGGTAAGTTTCTTCGTCTGCTTGCTTCCAAGGTCGTAGGAAAACAGATTCATTACGCCATCGCGATCGCTGATGAAATAAATGGTGTTGCCGTGCCACATCGGAAACAAGTCCATGCCTTTCGATTTGGGCAGCTCTTCGTAGGTGTTCTTTTTCAGGTCGTAGATGGCAATCGGCAGACTCCAGCCCCCGTGATAACGCTTCCAGGTGCGGTTTTCCTGAGATGTTTCGAGGTAGGCGATCTTGTTTCCGTCGGGAGAGAAACTCGTCAAGTCGCCTCGGGGCACAGGAAGCGGTTGCGGTAGCCCGCCGAACGCGGACACCAGAAACAACCTGGTGGTGCGCCGCGGCGGAGCGGTGATGCGATCCGACCGGAACAATATATTTTTGCCGTCGGGCGTCCAGCCCAGCACGATGTCGTTCGCAGGATGAAACGTCAGCCGCTTGGGTTCGCCGCCCGCGGATGGAATCAGGAAGACGTCCGGGTTGCCGTCGTACCCCGCGGTGAAGGCGATCCACTGGCCGTCAGGAGAAAATTTGGGATACAGCTTATCGCCGGGGCCGGAGGTCAGTCGATGCGCGGCTCCGCCCTGGCGGGAGGCCAGCCACAGATCGCCCGCATAGGAGAACACCACGGAGTCCTTCGACACATCGGCATAACGCAGCAGCCGCGTCGGTCCAGTCGGAGTCTGGTCGGGTGCGGCCGAGGCCTTGCCGGTGAGTGCCGGGTGGCCACAAAACAACACGGCGAAGAAAATGGCAGCACAGGTGCCTGCTCGAAGACGCACCTTGGTCATGTCGCTCTCCCGTATCGATCAACGATTCGTTTGCTTGGTCGCCAGGCGAAAAGTCACGCCGCTCGGCATACCACTTCCGTAGAGACGTTTTTTACCCCAAATAGTTTCGCGAAAAGTGACATATTGAAAGGGTGTTTTTAAAGCCCGCATATCATCAGACCTTTTACCCTTGCGCGCCAAGTAAAATATTTGTCTATTATGGTTCAGCGGGTGTGCGCAGACCGGTTGCAGGTGCGCGAAAGCGGAGGCGTAGCGGGGCTTTTGTCGCGGCCGCTATCAGGATATGCTTTCTGTTCGAACGTGGATAATCATTCAAGACGTCTGAACGATGGGAGTGCCGTGCCGGGAGCCGAGGTCTGCAATGACCGAGGCTCTGCGCAGCCGTGGAATGGGCGGAGCGCGGGGACCAAGGTGTTGCTGATTGCACCGTGCGGGGCGTCTCAATGAGCTTCCGAACTAAACTCTTTCTGATTTTCATGATTACCGTTCTCGGTTCGGTTTCTGTGGTGGCCTATGGTGTAACCCGCTACACGCGAAGAGCCTTCGAGGAATTGGATACTCAGCGCACCGAGGCGATCGTTTCGCAGTTCAACAATGAGTTCATGCAGCGGCAAGATGAGATCGCCCAGCAAGTAAAAAACGTCGCGGATGCCGACATTACGCTGCGCGTAGCCATCGATTTGGCGCGGCCGAACGCGGATCAATCGCTGTACGTTCACGATGCCAGCGGCGCCGCGCAGGACCACCAGCTAGACTTCATGGAACTGGCCGGGTGGGATGGGACGATCATTTCGTCGGCCCAATACCCATCGCGAGTCGGGCACAAATTTGAATGGGTGACCGCAACCAAGGATTGGAACTCGACGGCGGCATTTCTGAAGAAAGAAGATCTTCCCGACGGCGCCGCCTTAGCCTTGACCGCGGTGCGCTCGGTCTCTGGAGGAAATGACAAAAACCTGTACATCATTGGTGGGCGCCGCATGGACCAGAATTTTCTTTCAACGCTGGTGCTCCCCTCCGGCATGCGCGCATTCCTGTACGTCAATCTCGATCCCGGTTTTAGTCCTTCAGCTCTTCTCAGCGGGTTAAAGGATGGCGTCGCGCAGCCGGAACGCCTACAACCCCTGATCGACGAAATCCGCAAACATCCGCAATCCCTGGTTCGAACCATCAATTGGAATTCCGATGCGGCTTCGGCGGAGACCTTTCACGCGATGCCGCTGACGGGGCGGAATAACGAACTACTCGGCGTGCTTCTGGTAGGAAGTTCGCGCAGGCAATTGGTGTTGCTGACCAACCGCATCGTGATGACTTCGTTGGCCGTTGCGGCGGGAGCATTGCTGATCGGCTTGCTGCTGAGCTTGTGGGTGGCAGCGCGAATAACGCGGCCGGTGCGGGACCTCGCCGCCGGTGCGCGTGAAGTGGCCGCGGGCCGCTGGGAGACCCGAATCGACGTGCGCGGCCTTGATGAGATCGGCCGACTGGGCATAGCCTTCAACGATATGACCCGAACGCTGGCGATCCAGCGCGACCGTTTGCTGCAAACCGAACGCGTTGCGGCCTGGCGTGAGTTAGCACGGCGCCTGGCGCATGAGTTACGCAACCCGCTGTTCCCGCTGCAGATCACGGTAGAAAATCTGCAGCGCGCCAAACAGCTGGACGCCAAGCAGTTTCTAGAAGTTTTTAACGAATCGACTGCAACTCTAAAGGTGGAACTCGCCAACCTCAACGCTATCGTGGGACGCTTCAGCGATTTTTCAAAAATGCAGGTACCGCAGTTCGAACGCCTGGACGTGAACGAAGCTCTGCGCAACATCATCCGCCTCTTCGAACCGCAATTTAACGTAGTGGGCAAGCCCGCCATCACGGCGGAGTACGCCCTCACCGAACCACTCCCAGAGATCGACGCCGACCCGGTCCTCCTGCACCGCGCCTTTCAGAATTTGGTGCTGAATGCGCTGGATGTAATGCCGACCGGCGGCACGCTTACGCTGCGAACCGCCGATCGTGGAGCCAACGTCTTGATCGAGATTTCCGACTCCGGCGAAGGCCTGACGACCGAAGAGTGCGCGCGACTGTTTACGCCGTACTACACCACCAAGCAACAGGGCACCGGCCTGGGTCTCGCGATCGTACAATCGATCATCAGCGATCATCACGGGACGATCAGCGTCTCCAGTGAACAAGGGCATGGCACCACGTTCCGAATCCAGTTGCCGAAGCGCCAAGCCGATGCCACGGTAAAGCTCAGCGACGAGCCGGCCGTGCCTAAAGAACCAGAGCAGAATAATAAGGACAAGGACGCCCCGCCGACATTCGCTGCGGCCTCGGACTGACGCGGCGCTGCACGCTTAGGTGAAAACCCTTCGACGCAAAGGACAACTACTTGCCGCGCAAAGCCCACCTCCTATTAGTTGACGATGATCCCAGCACCCTGGCCTCCCTGTCCCGAGCCTTCCGCTTAGCCGGTCACGAAGCAACCGTTTGCGACGATGCGTCCCGGGCTTTAGATCTCATTCGTAATGAACCCTTCGACCTCATCCTCTCGGACGTGGTCATGCCCGGAAAAAATGGAATCGAATTTCTGGAAGACCTGAAAAAAGCCGGCGTAAAAATCCCCATCGTCCTGATTTCCGGAGAGGCCAACATCGAAATGGCCGTCCTAGCCACCAAGCTGGGCGCCATGGACTTCCTAGAGAAACCCCTCTCCACCGACAAACTACTCGTAACCCTAGAAAACGCTCTCCGACTCTCGCGACTGCAACAAGAAAATCGGCAACTGCGCGACCGCCTCGGCAAGCACGAACTGGTCGGCTCCAGTCCGGCGATGACCAAGCTCATGGCGCAAATCGATCGGGTGGCCGCGAGCGAAACCCGCGTCTGCATTCTCGGCGAAACCGGCACAGGCAAGGAGTTAGTCGCTCGCGCCATCCACGAAAAGTCGCCACGCCACGAGAGCGCTTTCGTCACCTTGAACTGCGCGGCGGTTCCCGCCGAACTCATCGAATCCGAACTTTTTGGTCACGAAAAGGGCGCGTTCACCGGCGCCGCGGCTAAACACCTCGGCAAATTCGAACAAGCCGACACCGGTACCCTGTTCCTGGATGAAATCGGCGACATGCCCGTAACCATGCAGGCCAAGTTGCTACGCGTGCTCGAAGAAGGCGAGGTCGAGCGCGTGGGCGGCGACAAGCCGGTCCGCGTAAATGTCCGAGTACTCGTGGCCACCCACCGCAATCTCGAGGACCTCGTGCAGCAGAACACCTTTCGGCGCGACCTGTTTCATCGCGTCTATGTCTTTCCGTTGCAGCTTCCCCCACTGCGAGAGCGCCTAGAAGATTTTCCCATTCTGGTCGAGCACTTTGCGCGGCAAGTGGCCGCCCAGAACAGCTGGAAAGAGAAAATTTTCCCCAAGGATGCCATCGAAGAACTGCGCCGTTACCATTGGCCCGGAAACATCCGTGAGCTGCGCAACGTGGTCGAACGTCTCGTGCTTCTCGCCGGGGAAGAAGTGGTCGCCGCTTCTGACGTACGGTTAGTCTTGTCCTCGTCGCACGGAAATTCGACGGTACCTGACGGCGGCTGCACCACGGGAACACTCGCGGAGCGAACCGAGCAGTTCGAAAAGGAGGTGCTACTGGCAGAGATTCGCCGCCAGAATTTTCACATGACGAATGTAGCTCGCACGATGGGCCTGGAACGTAGTCACCTCTACAAGAAGTGCCAGCAACTGGGCATCGATCTGCAAGCGATCCGCAAGCCGGAGTAATTCCCAACTCTTCCATTCAAGAAAGCACTCCCTCACCCCGGCACAAACGCGGGTGTCGGGAGGATAACGAAAACCGTTCCGTGAACCACCGCTGCAGTAGACCAACGCAGCCACTCTGCAGCACGCCTTCCTTTTCGACCCCGCTAAGTCATTGAAAACAAGCTAAATTGTGTTCTTGACAGAACGTGTAAGCACGCTAATCCGCGCCAACATCAACGACGCCATCGATCGCGCCGAGGATCCAGAAAAAATGATCAAGCAAGTGATTCTCGACATGGAGAATCAATACATGCAGGTGAAAACGCAGGTCGCCGTCTCTATCGCCGACCAGCACATGCTGGAGAAGAAACTCAAAGAAAATGAAGATGCAGGAAACGAATGGATGCGCAAGGCCGAGCGCGCGGTAGAAAAAGCGCAGGAGGACCTCGCACGCGCCGCACTCCATCGCTATCAAACCTCCCAGCGGTTAGCGCTAAGCTATCGCGAGCAGGTAGACGATCAAAAGGCGCAGGTCGAAGCCCTGAAAGGAGCGCTGATGAAGTTGGAACAAAAGCTGGAAGAAGCGAAAACAAAGCGCGAATTACTGCTGGCGCGCCATCGCCGTAGCATCGCCATGGGCAAAGCCGCTCGCGCGCACACCGCGGCGGGCGACCACCTGAACAGCGCCACCTTCGACCGCCTCAAGGACCGGGTAAACCATACCGAAGCAGTGGCCGCAGCGGAAATGGAACTCGGCGCAGATAACATCGGCGAACGCCTGACGCGCATCGCTCGCGACACCGAAGTCGAGCGCGTATTGGCGGACCTCAAATCGCGCCGCTTGCTTCCTGGCTGATTTTCGCGGGCACGGAAGTTTCCACATGCATCGTCTAATGCAGTCATCCTGAGGCTACCCGATAAGGGTAGCCGAACGATCTCAATCCACCGCCCGCGACTAACCTCCTTCCACGAGTCCACGCGGGGTGTCCTGCGCTCACGGCTCACCCATCCGCGGCAGCTACAGTCCGTCCACGATCCTCCGTACCAACGGCAACACATCATCCAACCCGCAGGGACAGGTCATGTACATGATGCGCACGACCTTGTCGCCTTTGCGAACAAAGATCATGGCGCCCGCCGCATCAAAAGCCTCGTCGCCCAGATTAGGAATGTCCGGCGTGATCGAAGGCCCCATCCGCCCCAAGGTAGCCTTATTCAGACGCATCTGCAGCTGCGGTGCGTTGTTATCGATCGAAAAGGAAAACACCGGCGTTTCGCCAGGATGATCGCTGACGGTTCCGTTTGATTCCGACTGGGCACCGTGAAGAATCGTCTTGCCGAAACTTTCCAGATTCTCCTGCTGTGCCTTGGTCAATTCATTCTTCCGCAGCGCTGTGATGTGTTTCGTTGTCATCTCCGCGGCATCTCCGATAACGCTATACGTACATCCAGGAGTGTCGCTATGGTCGGATTCCGCACGCACCACTTCCATTTGGACAGCCTGACTTACATCTGCTTTGGGAAGCAGCGAACACCCATCAATGCGTCGCAGCGCCGCCGCACTCTCGCGCCTTTGCTCCGGAGAACGGGTAAGCCCCATTTCCTGCGCCTTCTGATGAATGCGGTGGCCGATGTACATCATCGCTGCTGCGGCGATCGCGCCGAACACCACGAAGATCAGCACCACCGCGATGAGAATCTTCACCAGCGGACTGGTTTTCGTGGCTACCACTGGCACCTGGCTTGACCCTGGCGCCGCGTACGCCGCCGGGGGCGGGACTACTGGGGACGCCGATGGAACACCCGCACTCGGCTGTGCGACAGCACCAACCCGCGTTCCGCACTTTACGCAAAATCCCTGCCCGTCGGCCAACGGACTTCCACAATTTCTGCAGAAACCAGCCATGAATTTCCCCCTTTGAAGTGCCTTCGAACTGGCCCAGCTTGGTGGCAGCATCCTGACAGAGACCCAACATTGCGGGCAAGAGCTTCCAGCAAAGGGTACACCCAGACTACCCACACTCCTTAACGAGGGGCTACCAGGAAGGGGGCAGCGTTCTCGCGGTGGGATTGCCTTCGGGAGTGCCGCTCGTGCGAGAATAGCCTGGTGAATGCGGAATGGATTGCTGTCCCCGCTATAATCACCGCCGCTGCCAGCCTCGCGGCCTACGGCGCGGTCTGCCCGCGCACTCAATTATTTGGGCCCACAGTTCGCCATACTTCCTCGCCTCGCGAACTGGCTATCACATTCGACGATGGCCCTAATCCCGCGATGACGCCAAAATTCCTGGATCTGCTGCAACGCTACGAAGCCCGCGCCACATTCTTCCTGATCGGGCATTATGTCCGCGAATGCCCCGATCTCGCTCGCGAAATTTCAGTGCGGGGTCACGCCATCGGATGCCACACGGAGACCCACGCGAACTTGCTTTTAGCCAGTCGGCGGCGAACCCATTACGAAATATCCCGAGGCTCCGAGTCCATTGCCGCCGTTACCGGCGTCCTGCCCAAGCTGTTTCGTCCACCTTGGGGTTTCCGCAATCCCTGGATTGCAGCTGTCGCCCGCGAACTCCATCTCCGTGTGGTGATGTGGACGCTGCTGCCCAACGACTGGCGCGCCCCGTCAGCCCCTTGGTTGATTGACAGAATGCAACCGATCGCCACCCGCGCCGCGGTTAACGGACAAAATGCGACCGGGACGGGCGACGTCCTCTGTCTACACGACGGCTATCATGCCCGGCAGAATGGCGACCGCAGTCGCACCCTCGCCGCACTCGAACATTGGCTTCCGCGCTGGCGGGATCTCGGACTTAAATTTGCTACAATCGAAGGAGCGGTGCCGACCCCCGCGCGATGACTATGGACGAGCGAGCTTTTTATACCGAACGCGAAGAAGTGAGAAAAATCAAGCTGGTATGCCCGAGTTGCCGCGGCGAATTTGAGTGCCCCGTGCGCTGGAAAGTCAGCCGAAAAAAGAAGGAACTGCCCCGAGGCGCCGGTGAAGAAGACAAAAAGCGCTTCGCCAAGGCATCTTCTTATATGGTGCGTTTAGACGACCTGGTAGCCTGCTACAAATGTCGCAAACGCTTCGAACTGACCGGCCAATCCACAGTCCTAATCTCCGACACGCTAGGCGATCCAACAACCGATCCAGAGAACTTCGGCAACCGCTAATCGACGTCCGTAGGTAGTAGGAGGCGTGGCACTGCCTATCCGCAGCTCTTCTCGGCCCATCCAATGGGCTAGAACATCCCCAGCATTTCAATCCGCAATAAGCGCCTGCGAATTCGCCGGCATCGTCCGAACCCGCGCCTCCAATTTCCCCCGAATTCCATAACGAGGTCGGAGTGTGATCGAGGGCATCGGCACAGTCGGATGGGCCGGCACGAGCGCAATGCGAAACCTCTGCGCAATGGTGGCCAGCAACAACCCCGCCTCCATCACCGCAAAATTATTTCCGATGCACTGCCTGGGCCCGCCCCCAAAGGGAAAATACGCAAACCGCGGCAAGCGCTTTTGTAAGTCGCCGTCCCATCGCTCCGGGCGAAATTCCTCAGGCGCTTCGAACCATCGCGGATCGCGGTGCACCACCCACTGCGCCAGCGAAACACCACAACCTTTAGGTATCGGATAGCCCCCAATCTCCACGTCCTCAATTGCTAGCCGGGCCATTCCCCAAGCTGGCGGGTACAATCGCATTGATTCCGTGATCACGTGGCCGGTGTAGCGCAAGGTCGGCAAATCCTCAAGCGACGGCGAGCGGCCGCTTAGGACGGCATCCAACTCAGCGTGCAACTTCGCCTCCACCGTCGGATTCTGTGCGAGCAGCATCCAGGTCCAGGACAAAGCATTCGCCGTCGTTTCGTGCCCGGCCAGAAAAATCGTGATCGCTTCATCGCGCAACTGCCGGTCGGTCATTCGCGACCCATCCTCGTCGCGCGCCGCCAGCAGCATCGACAGCAGATCGCCCGTATCTTTACCGGATACCCTTCGCTCTTCGATAAATCTAAAAATAATCTTGTCCAAACGCCGGGTGGCGATGGCGGCACGAATATTTCGCGGGGTCGGCAGCCAAGTCGGTGTGAGCATGAGTTTGCGGAAATCGGAGTTTAACTCCATGATGGCTTCCAGCGCGTGACCTACTCGCCGCGCCTCGTGATCCACGTCCGCGTCGAAAAGCGTTTTGGCCACAATCTGCAGCGTCAGCCGCATCATCTCCGCGTGAATGTCGCGCTCTTCCCCATCCTTCCACTCCGCGAGCAAGCGGTCCGCATAAAGCACCATGGTGTCCGCATACGAAGCAATCCGTCCGCGGTGAAACGCCGGCTGTGCCAAACGGCGCTGCCGCAGCCAAAAATCTCCTTCGCTGGTCAGCAATCCGTCCCCGAACAATCTCCGGTTCTTTCGAAGAATCCGCCCTTTGATGAATTTACGATTGTGGGTAACCAGGACCTGCTCGATAAAATCCGGATGGCTCACGAAATACACGCGGAAGTTGTAATAACGCATGGTCACGATGTCGCCGTAATCACGCACCAACTGCGGCATGAAGGTCAGTGGATCGCGGCTGTAGTTTTTGAAACTGGCCGTCCACGATTCGGGGCTTGGTCCGGGCGGAAGCTTGTCGGGTGTTGGAATTCCCATAGTCCAGCTTTACGTTTCTGCCTTCGGATGTCCAGCAGTTCGAGTAGGTTCGAGTGCCGGCAACTGGAAACGCACAGCGGAATCATCGCGATCTGAGAAAGACTCACGAGAAGCGGCGCGGACGGCAACTTAACAATCTCTTTTCCACTGACGCGCACCGCAGCCACCGCCCGCACAACGCCGCATTGCGCGCCAAATTAGTTCCTGCCGCTGGCTTGTTTCGCTACTAACTCGTAGCTCACAAACGCGAGTTGCGTGCTGTCCGGCGACCACGATGGAACGTTAATCGTTCCCTGACCGCCGAATAGCTTCGCCAAGACGCGTATCCTTTTGTCGCTCAGAGACATGAGGCGCAACATCACGTCCTGATTAGGCGGATGGCCTTTGACCTCTTTTTCGAAGGAAAGAAAAACCATCCACTTCCCATCCGGCGAAATATGCGGGAACCAATCGTTGGAATCGTCCGAAGTCACCTGTTCCTGCTCGGTTCCGTCCGGGCGCATCCGCCAGATTTGCATAATGCCGGTGCGCTCGGAATTGAAATAGATATATTTGCCGTCGGGAGAATACTCCGGGCCGTCATCGAGTCCTGGCGCAGTGGTGAGACGCTTTTCTTCGCCCCCAGCCGCCAGAATCGAATAGATATCGAAGTCCCCATTGCGTTCGCCCACAAAGGCCAGGGTTTGCCCGTCGGGCGACCAACCATGCCAATAGGACGGCGCCTTTTGGGTGATGCGGCGGGGCGTTCCCCCTCCAGCAGGAACAATGTAAACAAGTGAGCGGTGGTCTTCCTTCGATTGGTCGCTGATCGCCAGCAGCGCGCCATCGGGCGACAATCCGTGGTCGTTGTTGCAGCGAATCGCAAAGCCTGTGTCGATAATCTGAATTGGGCCACCGGCGACCGCCATGTGGACGATGCGGCCATCGCGATTGAAGATCAGCGAGTTGCCGTCGCGTGTCCAATTGGGCGCTTCGAATTTTTCCGGCGCGACGTATAGCACGTGGCGATCCGTGGAGTTGATCGCAATTGTTTCCAAACTGCTATACAGCGTGGTTGGGGCATCGGCTGCCATCGGATCTGGCGTACGAACGTCTACGTTCGAAAACACCGCCGTTTCCACAACGTTCTTGTCGTGCGCACAAACGCCGATTCCTACATAGAAAGGTCCCGTGATCGGAACGCGAACGGATGCGCCCGCCGGGTGAAGTTCCTCGCTGCCCCCTGACAGCGACAAATAGAAGAAGTCGCCGCGCTTTTCCAGTCGAATCCGCTGCGTCGAAAAAATGCTCGACTCAATGTCGTGCGTAACCGCGCCTTTTTCGTCCCGGAATTGCAACGCCGTCAAACCGTTACCGTGCAGCGCTGCATCCACATAAACAGAGTCCGCATCCAGGCTTTGCCGGATCATCAGCACTCCCTTTCGATGTGGCACGCCCCCAAGCCCAATGAACGAGACATTTGCCTGCAGTGTCACATCTCCAGACATTTTTTTCCACGCGAACTGGAAGTCGTCCTCATTGGCCCACATGTTGTTGCCGCTGCCCGTGATAGTGTACGTTTTCGTCGCCGCGTCGTACTCGGTTGTACCCGCATGTAGAACCGTGCCGACATCCCCATGACCTTCGAACATTCCGATCGGGCCGCCGGGAGTTTCAGCGCGCAGCACGCAGAAAAAGGCAAACATAAGAAACGTCGCAGCCGAACCAATTCTCAATGCGCTGGTGCTCACGGCATCACCTTAATCATCACCACTCCATGCGAAGGCACCTTCGTTTCGAACCTGCCATTAAATTTTCCCAAATCTCTCCTCATCCACAGATCACGAACTCCCGCGTTAAGGTGCGCGGGATAACCTAGTTCTTGCCACGAAACAGAAATCTGCGCGTCCGCCGCACCGCGATTAAACAGGATTACGGCTCGTCCGCCATCGCCCAACTGCTTCGACCAGACCTCCGCTTCGCCATCCTTTCGAACTCGGCGACCCTCCACCCCCAAAGCATCCTGGTCGACCGCGATCACCTCTTTATTTGTCAAAATCTCTTTGATTTCTGCAGGCATATTCTTCAAATCATTTCCCGCAATCAACGGCGCCGCCAGCAAACACCACAAACTGAAATGGGATCGATACTCGGTGATCGTCATCCCTCCATTGCCGACCTCCAGCATGTCGGGATCGTTCCAGTGACCAGGTCCTGCATAGGATTCTAGTCCGTCTTGTAGGTCCACGATTTTTACAAAACTCAAGGCATCTTTCTTCTGGCAGTCCCAACAGTCGCTGATATCGCCTGTTGTACGCCAAAGATTGCCGACGTCTGTCGCCCACAGCCAAGGCTTAGCCTTGCCCCATTCGCACAAGCTGAACACGATCGGTCGGCCCGAAGCGCTCAACGCGTCTCGCATCGTGGTGTATGCCCATTCCGCATTCGCCGTGCCGGTATGGCACCAGTCATATTTCAAGTAATCGACGCCCCAGGCCGCATATTGCAAGGCGTCCTGATATTCGTGCCCGCTGCTGCCCGGGCGGCCCGCGCACGTCTTAACGCCAGCGTCGGAATAAATGCCAAACTTTAGACCCTTGGAGTGAACAAAGTCCGCCACCGCCTTGATTCCCGAAGGAAACCGCTGGGCATCCGCGACGATATTTCCGCTGCCATCGCGGCTTACCTGCCAGCAGTCGTCGATTACCACGTATTGGTACCCCGCCTCCTTCATTCCGCTGCTGACCATGGCGTCGGCCGCGCCCTCAATCAACTCTTCGCTGACGTTGCAGCCGAACTTGTTCCAGCTGTTCCAGCCCATCGGCGGCGTCAGAGCCAAACCATGGTCGGAAGCCTTGGTGGGAAGCGAACTCAGAAGTGCCAAACCAGCAGCTACACAGCACCAGTAACTTTGCTTCCAGAACCTCCCCATGCCGACCCCCTCGTTTGTCAAAATCCCAGGCCTTGCGCACAGCGCAACCCCAAGGCGTCCGGCCATTCTATTGGGCATCACCGCCAAGTGCTATGCCTATCCCGAGGCCAATACCAGATCGAAACGCGCACCTATGGTTTTTTGACAGGCGTCGGCCGAATGCGCTCGGCAGAGGTGATTCCCTGCCCTTCCATTACCGAGTAAAACCGATCGACAGCCAACTCGCCGAGCGTTTCGATTCTTCCGGACGGCCAGCGAATCTCCACGCGGTCGATCTTCTTTGCCGCTCCCAATCCGAAATGCAAGCGCACGTCGTTTTGCGACAGGTAGCTTCCGCCACTATGGATTTCGTCGGTCTGCGTCATTCCACCGGCCACGACCTTGATGCGCGCGTTCAAGGCCATCCGGTTGCTCTTCGTGCCCGCAAGTTCAAAACTCACCCAATGTCTCCCTGGCACGCCATGATTCCTCAAGATCATAGGCGCGCCGTCTAGATCGGCAATCACCACATCCATGTTCCCGTCATTGAAAAGGTCGCCGACGGCGAGCCCGCGCGAGACCCGCTTTTCCTTGAGCGCCGGTCCCGCGAGGTCGCTCGCATCGCAAAATGTGCCGTCAGTTTGGTTCAAATGCAGCAATTTCGGCTCTCGATATCTGGCGCCCGAGGGCAATGTATCCACCTGTGGGTACACGTGTCCATCCACCGCCATTAGGTCTAGCCAGCCGTCATTGTCTAAGTCCACGAATGCAGTGCCCCACTTTACGTAGGGGAGCGAAGGAAGCGCCGTGCCCGATGCATACGAAACATCCGTGAAGTTCCAATTACCATCGTTACGATAGAGAAGGTCATTTTCATCCGAAAAATTGGTGACATATAAGGCCGGTAGGCCAGTATGCAGATAATCGCCGACGGCAATTCCCATCGAAGCCTGCTCGGAGCCATCCTCGCTCACCGCCGTGCCCGATTCCAGCCCGACATCCCTGAATTTTCCACCGCCCTCGTTTTTATACAAAAATTTCGGCGTTGAATCGTTAGCGATATAAATGTCCGGCCGTCCCGTATTGTTAAAATCCGCCCAGATAACTCCTAACCCGTAATATCCGGCTGGGTCACTGACCCCAGCGCTTTTCGACACATCCGTGAAGGTGCCATTCCCGAGGTTGTGAAATAGTGAATCGCCCGCTCCCTTGAGTCCCCGAGGCCCGCACTGCACGTCGATTCCTCGATATTTGCAGTTAGGCGAATTGCCGAATCCCGGCAGATCATCGAGGTGAAAATCCACATAGTTCGCTACCATTAAGTCCACAAAACCATCGCCATCGTAATCGCCGAACGCAGCTCCCGTGGACCATCGCCCGTCAGCAACGCCGGCCTTCGCGGTAACGTCGGTAAAGGTACCATCCCCATCATTGTGGTACAGCACATTCCCGCCCAGGCACGTGACGTAAAGGTCGGGCCATCCGTCATTGTCGTAGTCACCGACAGCCCCACCCATCGCAAAGCAGGGTGTGCCGATTCCCGCTTTCTCCGTTACGTCGGTAAACGTCCCGTCGTGGTTGTTGTGGTAAAGAGCACCGCGACTCTTTTGACCCTTAATGGCCATGTCCACGCTGGGAGCATTCGTGAAATAAATATCCAGCCACCCGTCCCGATCATAATCGAACAAAACCACGCCGCCACTCATCGATTCCACGATGTACTTCTTCGCTGGGTCAGAAGTGTGCTTGAACGTAATTCCCGTCCTCGCCGTGATGTCTTCGAGCTGCGGCACAACGCGGCCCTCGCATTTAGCAGATTTGGCGCCCGGTGGTGGAGACGGCGGGGTGGGATGTCCGCCTTGCGCGGCGGCGAGATCCGCTCCCGCCAATAACACCAGGATCGATTTCGCCAATCGCTTAGACCCAAGCCGCTGCAACTTCTTGCCATCAACAAGAGACTTCATGGGCTTTGGACGACCGGAATGGCCGCCCGATCGCGCTCACGCTGCTTCGCTTTTAATTCCTTGTAAATCTCTAGCTCTCGATCGGCATCGGCCGCACGCGATTGTTTTCGATAAGCGGCTTGTAATTGATAGTGCATGTAGTCGCTTTGCGGGCTCAATCGCGTTGCGCTCTCCAGATGCTCCACAGCATCCTTGATTTCACCGCGATCCAGAAGGATCTTCCCCATCTCATACTGCGCATTAGCATGATCCGGGTGAGCGCCGATCACGTCTTGAAATAAAGCCGCCGCCTCCGCCACCTTCGATTGCTGCAAATAGACAAATCCCAGATTGTACTTCGCATCCGTATCGCCGGAATTGAGCGCCAGTTCTGCTCGGAATTCCTCAGCAGCTTCACCCCAGTGCTCCCACCGAACATCCGCTTGCCCCGCGAAATAATGCGCCTTGGCCAGCCCCGGATCAGCCTGCAGAGCCCGATGGAGTTCGGCAACCGAACGGCCATAATCCCCGATCTCAATCCACAACTGGCCGATCAGCAGCCGTGTGTCTTTCGGCCGGTCGGTCTTCTCATATTCGCTGAGCGCTTCGCTGGCTTTCTTCATATCGCCAACGTGTGCCAAGGAAGCAGCCCAGGCGTATCCGACTGTAGCGTCTTGCATTCCCCGCTGGCCCAGTGGAGAAAACGCCTTAGCAGCGTCGCCATACTTGTCCGAGGCGAAATATGCCATGCCCAGCATCGCTCGCACCGGAGTATCTCCAGGCTTTTCCTCAACCGCCCGCGAAAATCCACGAATCGCTTCAGGATAATTATTCGCTCGAAACGCGGAGAGGCCCAGGTTCTTCGCCAGCCCCGGCACCTGCCGATCCCAGCGCTCCGCCTCCTGATAGTGTCCCAGCGCAGCGAGGTATTCCCCCCGGACCGCTTCGGAAGTTGCCAAGTCGTTGAAACTCAATCCCAGAACCGATCGCAGTCGATTCTCTTGAGCATCTGCGGCCGACCGCTGTTGTTCCGTCAAATTAGCCCGAGCCACAACGGACGCATCCACACGCGCAAAAGGATCGGTATCGGCCGGCAGCAATGGCGCGGCCTGTACTTCATTCTTAACATTTAGCGGAACAACCGCGGCAGCCGACCCCGCACCCCCGGCTAGGGCCACCGAGGACGCCACGCTTTGTTGCCCCTGCTCCATCGTCTTGTTCTGAAGCTCGCGCGCCTTCACCAAATACTGCGCGCTCTCCTCCGTCCTGCCTGAGGTCGCCAGAATACGGCCGAGATCGACATAAGCCCGCCGAATTTGGAAGTTGGAACGAGCTTCGTCAGTGCCGGTCAAAACGATCGACTTGCGAAAGCAGTCCTCCGCGCGTTTCATGTCGCCTTGCGCGTAAGCGTTCAGCCCCATATAGAGCCAAGGCTCCGGCCAGTCGGGGTTCACCTCCACCGCGGTCTTTAGATAGCGCTCGGACAACGGGTAGTCCCGTTCGCCCGAAGCCAGGAATCCCACCATGTAATTGGCCAAATAATCCCGCGGGTAAGTTTCGAGCTCTTTCAGGAATTCTGCTTTGATCTCTGGAGTGGCCTTCCACTCATTAACCGCTAGTCGCGCAAGGGCCAAAAAATAATGCGCGTGGGGCGTTCGCGGATCCAAAGCCACCGCTTTCTGGAACTCCCGGATCGCTCCAGGCATATCATCCGCATCCCGATAAGCCCTGCCGAAAAGCACATGAAGCGATCCGCTATCTCCACTCGCCCGCACCATTTGCTGGAAGACGGCCGCGGCACGCTCCTTGTCCTGCGCGTCTTTGGTCTGCAGCAGGCAGATCCCCAGCGAGTATACCGTCTCGACGTCCGCATTCGGATCCAGCTCTACCGCCCGATCCAGAGCCTCGGCGGCCTTCGCGTAGTCTTGTTTCTTGATCCAGGCTCTGCCGCGCACCCCCAACGCCCGCGCGTTACCAGGGTCCGCCCGAAGGGCCCGGTCGGAGTCGTCCAGCGCTTCGTCCGGATGGTCCCGCTGGAGTTCCGCAATCGCCAAATCCACTCGCGTATCCGCCAGATCTTCGAAATCCAGCGAGCGCCGGTACAACTCGATCGCTTGCGGGAAAGCCGCCTCCAAGAGCCGCAGTTGGCCGAGTTCGCGCAGCGCCAACGCGATGAGCTTTTCGTTTGTCTGGGCGACCACCACGGCATCGCCACTACGTTGGGCAGCCTGTGCGGCTTCCAGTCGCCTCCGAAGCTCCGCCGCCGCGGCATTTGCGCTTTTATCTGCCGGCCTTCCCGCGGGCTTTTGCGGCACGCCGGTGGATTGTCCAAACGCGAGACCGAACGACAGAGTCAATATCGCTAGCGCGGCGAGTACAAAGACGAGGAAACGACAAGCCTTCGGCAAGAGAACGCGAGGCAGGAACGTCAACGATCCAAGATGAACGGATTTACAGTTCAAAGCGACCCAGTAGGAAAGGTAAACGGCGGGGCTCCAAAATTCAAGCCCCGCCGTTCGAGGTTAACCGCGTTATGTTCCGTCCCTTAGAACGTAAACTTCAGGGTGTACTGAAGTTCGCGACCAGGATGAACCGCTGTGGCTTGCCCGAACCCACTGCCCGGGCCGTTCGGGGACCCGGTTTGACCAGTCACGACATTGTTCGTGGGGCTGCAGGGGTTGACGCCTCCGCAAACCAGGTTGTTGCCGCTGAAACCGATCCCCAGGTTGCCGTTCTGGCCGCCAAAGAAGTTGGCATGGTTGAAGATGTTGAAGAAGTCCATGCTGAACTTGAGGCGGTAGTGCTCCTTGAAGATCCAGTTCTTGGCGAGTTGCATGTCCACGTTCCGATTGTCTGGGCCGAAGCAATACCCGTGCGGGGCGTTACCGATCGTTCCGATGGTGTACCCGACCAGAGTAAACGCCGCTGGGTTGAGAATCTGCTTGCCGCTTACACCGGAATTACAACCCACCCCAGGGACGATGTCGGGTCGGTTGTTGTTGGAATAGCCGTTCCCGGTTAGCGAATTGAGGGTGCTGTTGAATCCGGTCGCGCAGCTGCCATCCGCTAGCACCAAGGCACACGCGCCATTGGCTCCGTTAGTGAAAACACCCACGGAAGCGCCGGTCTCAACGCTGATGATGCTGTTCAGCTCCCACCCGCCTAGCGATTTCTGCACTAGATTGCTGCTCTTCTCAAGCTTCGGCAGGTAGAACACCTCGTTGGCGACAAAGATCTGCGGACGATTGATGCTGCTGTTTCCTTTGTCGATTGCATGGTTCGGGCTGATAAATGCTTCCTCGCTGATGCCTCCGGACGAGTTGTCCAACTCGATGTCGGCAATCGAATGCGAGTAGGTATACGACGCTTGAACCGTCGTGAAATTGCTCAGACGCGAACGGAACAACGCCTGCAACGAATGATAGCTGGCGTGCCCGCCTTTCGCGAATTCAGCGATGGTCCCGAAGTTTCCGGCCGGCCGAAGGGCATTTTGCGCGCTGCCGTTCAGAAACGCGCTCTCCACCCAGTCCGCCTGCGGAACCGCATTCAGATCCGATACGGAAACCAAGTGGATACCTGTGTTTCCGACATATCCCAGTTGCAG